>ERZ808277.31-NODE-31-length-110307-cov-21.724059_pt1 | contig 110307 bp, 95 predicted proteins | sample MGYA00521240_ERZ808277 | MGnify/ENA primary metagenome ERZ808277 (study PRJEB31516, sample SAMN03275599) | gut metagenome | biome: mammalia-associated habitat; material: feces | host: Papio cynocephalus | place: Kenya | collected 2012-07-17 ... | reverse complement strand
CGAACTGCTGATAGAGTTCGGCTATAAACAGAAAAAATAATATATTAACCAAACATATAAACTGCTTATGTAAACCGGTGCCGGCAGGCGGCACAACGACATATTTAACAACAGCATTTGCTATTATTTCGCGTTCAAAGAAAAAAGCCTAGGAAACTGATTTCTCTGAAATCGGAATAGCATTAACGCTTCACGGAAAGTTCTTTTAGATTTCCTCCTACTCGTATTACACTACTTTGGGTGTAAACTTTTTGCGAGTAGGGCAGGTTTCTTCCTAGGCTTCCTGTGAACGCGAAGAAAAGTTTGCACCTTTCTTTTTGTCTATTTCGGTTGAGATTGATAGCATTGCACAAATCTATCAATCTATGGCAAGCAAGACATTGGCACGGGCTAAAAGTGCCAAAGAGGACGAGTTCTATACTCAACTCTCCGACATCAGCAACGAACTCCGCAACTACAAGCCTTATTTCAAAGACAAGGTCGTATTCTGCAACTGCGACGACCCGTATGAAAGCAATTTCTTCAAGTATTTTGCTCTGAATTTTAATCAGTTAGGATTGCGCAAACTGATTGCCACCTGCTACAACGGTTCGCCCGTATCGGGCAACGAACTGCTGTTGGACTTCGGTACCACGGTGGACGACCCCAAAAAGGTTGCCTACAAAGTGGAGATAACCGAGGTTACGGACACCAATGGCGACGGGGCAATCAACTTGGCAGATATTCAGTACCTGATGCAGAATGACAAGAACGTCATTTCCATATTGCAAGGCAATGGCGATTTCCGTAGTCCCGAGTGCGTGGAACTGCTACAACAGGCAGATATTGTGGTAACCAACCCGCCGTTCTCGCTGTTCAGGGAGTACGTGGCGCAATTAATGGAGCATAACAAAAAGTTCCTTATTCTCGGTAACCAAAATGCCGTTACCTATAAAGAGATTTTTACATTGATAAAAGATAATAAGGTATGGCTCGGGTACAAAAACGGAAATATGTGTTTCACGGTTCCCGCCTACTATGAGCCACGTCCGACTCGTTTTTGGATAGACGAAACCGGTCAGAAATGGCGCAGTTTGGGAAACATCTGCTGGCTGACCAATTTGGAAACCCGAAAGCGGCATGAAGATATTGTGCTATATAGGACGTACAATGCACAAGACTACCCGAAATATGACAACTACGATGCCATCAATGTAGATAAAGTAACAGAAATACCTTGTGATTATGAAGGCGTTATGGGCGTACCTATTACTTTCCTTGATAAATACAATCCTGAACAATTTGAGATATTAGATGCAAGGGATTATACTCCCATAGAGCGTTTACAGCATAAAAACTATGCTCTAATAAAAGATGCAGACGGCGCAATAAACGGGAAAGCAACCTATGCTCGTATTCTTATCAGACGGAAGAAATAAAATAATATGCCAATCTTAAAATTTGGTACTTTTTATGGGTAGCCTATCCTATAACTATCCTATGCGCATCCTATGCTGATTGAAGCGACTTTTTGAGAGGGGGGAAAGGGATGAAAAATCTTAACAAAAAGCACTTTTTTGAGAGATGGATAGCACCGGGGGACGCGGACGCCTCGTCCGCGGATGGTTTGGAACGAACCACATAACAAGGCTTTCGGTTTCAAGGCTCGCGCCTTGACCGCGGACGAGGGCGTCCGCGTCCCCGGAGAGCATTAACGGAGACATAAAACATAAACAGAGAATAATATGGAAATAGTAGAACGGAAGATTACCATTCGGGAACTGACCGAGGGATATGCGGACAATCAGGAAGCGGGTGTGAAAGCCTTCGGCGGGCGGTTGGACGTGCGACCGCCGTACCAGCGGGAGTTTGTGTATAACGACAAAGAGCGGGAGGCTGTAATTGACACAGTAACAAAGGATTACCCGCTCAACGTGATGTACTGGGCAGTGCGGGAGGACGGCACCTTTGAGATTATCGACGGGCAGCAACGGACGATTTCGATATGCCAGTACGTGAACGGCGACTTTGCGTATATGTTCAACTATTTCGGCAACCTGCCCGCCGACCAACAGGCGCAGATACTGGACTACCGGCTGTGCGTGTATCTGTGCAAAGGGACGGACAGCGAGAAACTGAAATGGTTCAAGACTATCAACATCGCGGGCAAACGGCTGACCAATCAGGAGTTGCTCAATGCGGTGTATGCGTCGCCGTGGCTGTCGGACGCCAAACGGTACTTCTCCAAGTCGAACTGCGGGGCGTACCTGATGGGCAATAAGTACGTGCAGGGGTCGCCTATCCAGCAGGACTACTTGGAGACCGTACTGCGCTGGATTTCAGGCAACAAGATAGAGGATTACATGGCGCGGCACAGCATCTCGGACACGGATGCGGGGGCACTGTGGTACTATTTCCAGCAGGTGATAAGTTGGGTGCAGGCGGTGTTTCACAAGTACCGCCGCGAGATGAAAGGCGTGGACTGGGGTGCGATTTACAACCAATACAAGGACACGGCGGTGAACCCCAACGAGATAGAAGAGCGCGTGGGCAGGCTGATGGCGGACAGCGATGTGGAGAACAAAAAAGGCATCTATTGGTACGTATTCGACGGCGACGAGCACCACTTGGGTATCAGGGCATTTGACGCGAACATGCGGCGGGAGGTGTACGAGCGGCAGCAGGGCATTTGCGCGATTTGCGGCAAGCATTTCGAGTTGGAGGAGATGGAAGCCGACCATATCACGCCGTGGGCGAAAGGCGGACGGACGGTGGCAGCGAACTGCCAGATGTTGTGCAGAGAGTGCAACAGGAGGAAGAGTGCGAAGTGAGACAATGCACAATGCATAATGCATAATGTATAATGTGTAATGTGTAATGCGTAATGGGGGCTACGAATTAAGGGCTAATTCATGGCTTTATGTGTTTGCCTCTCTTGTTTCGCCTTTGGGGACGAGGAGGATGCTGATTTCGTAGAGCAGGTATATCGGTAAGGAGACGAGCAACAGCGTAAACACGTCTGTGGTGGGGGTGATGACGGCGGCAAGAATGAGTATCACCACTATCACGTGGCGGCGGTACCGGTGCATCAGCGGGGCAGTCAGCAGTCCCATACGTCCGAGCGTCCAACAGACTATCGGCACCTCGAACAGCAGCCCCATCAGCAGTGCCAGCGTCCAGAAAGTGGACATATACGACTGCAACGTAATCTTGTTCGCCACCTCTCCGCTGACCTGATACGTACCCAGGAAGCGGAAAGCGAAGGGGAAAATAACGCAGTAGGACAACGCCACGCCCGCCATAAAAAGCAGATACCCCCATCCCACCAGACGATAGACGTAGTGTTTCTCGCGGGTGTACAGCGCGGGAGCGACAAACCGCAGCAGGGCATACAGGATATACGGCGAGGCGCACAGCAGTCCTACATAGCAGGCCGTCTTGATATGGATGGTGAACTGGTCTGCCAGCCCCGTGTTGATTATCTCAATGGCTGCCGCTGGAAACGCCATATCGGGCATAATGCGTGCCAGCAGACGATAGAGAAAAAAGTCGGGACTGTTAGGCGCAAGCAGCAGCGCAAACAGACCGTCCTTGAAGCAAAACGCCACCAACGCGCACACCAACACCACAACGGCTATGCGGACAAGCACGCCGCGCAGCACGTCGAGATGTTCCCAAAACGACATCTGTTGCTCCATATCGGGCGGGGTTAGTCTTGCTTGGCGGTTTCCTTGTCCTCCTGTTTGGGGCTTTCCGTCTTGGCGTCGCTCTTAGTCGGGTCGGCTTTCTCCACCTCGTCCTTAATGTCGTTCATTCCGTCTTTGAAACTGCGCACGCCTTTGCCCAAACCGCGCATCAGTTCGGGTATCTTCTTGCCGCCGAAGAACAGCAGCACAATGAGTGCGATAAAAATGATTTCGGGTAATCCTATTCCAAACATATTGTTAATGAGTTGATGGTTAAAAAATCGATAGTTGCTACAGTGTGTCTTGTTTGAGTTGCTCGACGTAGCGGTCGATGCGGTGCATCTCGTCGGGGATTTGGATGTTCTGCGGGCAATGCTCCACACATTGGCGGCAACCGATACAATGGTTTGCCTGGCGCAACTTGGGTACGGAGCGGTCGTAGCCCACAAGGAAAGCACGGCGGGCACGACGGTACTCGGGGTCTTGCGACCGCTGCGGAAGGTTGCCCTCGTTGATACAGCGGTTGTAGTGCGAGAAGACGGCGGGGATATTGATACCATACGGGCAGGGCATACAGTAATTGCACTCGTTGCAGGGTATGGTCTTGAGGTTGTAGATGTCGTCGGCGATCTGCATCAGGAAGGCGTCTTCGTCGGGCGTGACGGGACGCAGGGGAGAATAGGTGTGGAGGTTCTCGCGGAGATGCTCCATATAGGTCATTCCGCTCAGAACAGCCAGCACGCCCTCGGGCGTACCGGCAAAACGGAACGCCCACGAAGCCACCGACTGCTCGGGTTCGCGGCTCTTCATCTTGGCGACTATATAGTCGGGCACACGCGCCAGCCGTCCGCCGAGGAGCGGCTCCATAATAACCGCAGGGATACCGCGTTTGTGCAGTTCGCCATAGAGATACTCGGCATCGGTGTTGCGCGGGTTGATTTCGTTGGCGTAGTGCCAGTCGAGGTAGTTGAGTTCGATTTGCACGAAGTCCCAATGGTACTTGCCCTCGTCGTGCCAGCGCAAGGCAAGGTCGAAGACGCGGATGTCGCCATGGTAGGAGAAACCGAGGTTGCGGATACGCCCTTTGCGCTTCTGCTCCACGAGCCAATCGAGGATGCCATTGTTGATATAGCGTTGGTAGAACTCGTCCATCGGCTTCTGCCCGATGCCGATACCATGGAGCAGGAGATAGTCCACATAGTCGGTCCGGAGTTCGCGGAGCGAGTTCTCGAACATCTCCTGCGAGGCGCGGCGGCTCCATGTGGTAGGGCTGAAGTTGGAGAGTTTGGTGGCAATAAAATAAGACGACCGCGGGTGGCGGCTGAGGGCGATACCCGTGGCACGCTCGGAACGCCCCTGACAATAGGCGGGCGATGTATCGAAATAGTTCACGCCGTGCGCCAAGGCATAGTCCACCTGACGGTTGACCATCTCCTGGTCGATGGGCGCATCGCTGTTGTCCCGCCCGCTCGCCCCGCCCTCTACGGGGAGGCGCATCATACCGTAGCCGAGGAGCGAGACACGGTCGCCCGTGTTGGGATTGGTGCGGTAGGTCATCAGGCTGCCGTCGGGTTCGCGGCTCTCTGCGGGTGTCTGCCCGTCAGTATTGCGACCGGTGCAGGCAGTGAGCAAGGCGGACGAAGCGACTGCGCCTCCGCCTATAGTCTTGAGAAAATCTCGTCTGTTCATAGTCTTGCTGCTAAATGGTCCGGTGTACTTCGTTGCCCTCTACATAGATAGCACTGAACGGACGTGCGGGGCAGAGGTTCTCGCAGGCGCCGCAACCGATGCAACGCTCGGTATTGACGGACGGTACGGCGTGGGCATAGCCGTCGATATGCACCATAGTGATTGCCCCCGAGGGGCAGTGGCGGGCGCAGTTGCCGCACTCGACATCGTCGGTAAGCGGCACACAGTTCTTGCGCACCCATACGGCGTACCCTATCTGCGTGGCGGACTTGTCCTCACGGGTGATGGGACGGATAGCCCCTGCGGGGCAGACCTCGCTGCAACGGGTGCACTCGGGGCGGCAGTAACCGCGCTCGTAGGACATCACGGGTTGCATCAGCGTAAGCATATCCTGCGAGGGGCGCAACACGTCATTCGGACAGGCGGAGACGCAGAGTTGGCAGGCGGTGCAGTGCTTTGCCATATTCTTTGCCGAGAGCGAACCCGGCGGGGTGATAGGCGTGAGACGCTTTGGGGCTACCTTGTCTTCGATAACCGCCAGACCGCCGTCAATCTTTTTCTTCTCCTGTGCCAGAGCCGCAGCGGACGTGGCGATAGCCGCACCGACTAAGAAACTACGGCGGGAAGTATCGACCTGCTCCGCACTCTCTTTAGGCGTATCGGTTACCGGTTTGCGCAGAGGAGTATGCGTGTAGCGGAGTGCATTGCGGCGGCATTTGTCCAAACAGTTGCCGCACGCGACACAGCGCGAATAGTCGATAGTATGATTAGCGGCGTCGATGCAAGAGGCTTTGCAACTGCGCTCGCAGAGGTGGCAGCCGTTGCACTTGTCGGTATCGATATGCACTTTGAACCACGAGAAACGCGCCAAGAAACTGAGCATCGTGCCCACGGGGCAGATGGTGTTGCAGTAGGTGCGTCCGTTGCGCCATGCAAGGAAGAACAGCACGACGAGAGTGGTCAGCGCAACACCGAAAGTCGCCCAACTGCGCACCCAGACCTCTTTGTCATAGACGGCATAACTGCCCACACGCTCGGCGAGATAAGCGATGCCGTTGTTTGCCAAATCGTAGAGCGGCATCAGAAGGTTCTGCACCATACGCCCGTAGGTACTGTACGGCGCAAGCAATGCCACAAAAGAGCCCACGCCCGCTATCATCGCCACGATGAAGAGTGCCAGCACGGTATAGCGCAGCCACGACTTGGCGGGGGAATAGGAAAAACGGTATTTCTTTTTCTTGCGCAGCCCGCTGAACCACGAGATGATGTCCTGGAAGATACCGAGCGGACAGATGACCGAACAATAGACACGCCCGAAGACCAGCGTCAGCAGCACCAACGCCAGCACCACCCCCACATTGAGCGAGAGCAGGGCGGGCAGGAACTGTATCTTGGCGAGCCAGCCGAACCAGCGGTGCAACGTACCGGTATAGTCCAGAAACAGAGCCGTCAGCAGCACAAAGACGATGGTGGCAAGGGCAATACGAATCTTGCGGAGCATTGTCTTACTTGTTCATTGATTCCACAAAGGCATTCACAATAGGCAGGCACTCTGCAGGATCAGTAATGCCATGCAGACGCTGCTCGATGGGACATTCGCCCGTATGGTCGTGGTTGGGGATATAATCGAGCACCTCGTGATACTGCACATCGATACCCGCGGCGCGGAGCATATCAATCGCCTCCTGCGAAATCGCCTTGGTGGTAACATTTTTCACCCCGCCTGCAATCATCAGTGCCGCAGCACCTTTGCCGATAATCTTGTCCGCCACGGCTGCACCCTGTAGCACAGGCGAACCTTGCAAGTCGTACAGGTCGCGCACCCCATGTTGGGTATAGGTGGTCTGTTCGCCGTGGTTGCGCACTACCAGCGACAGTTGGTTCTCTTTCAGGTAGTTGAGCATATCTTCGCCGTCGATGCTGACAATGCGGTAGTTGCGTGTGCCGAGACCAATCTCCGCCGCACGCTCGATAGTACGGATACCGTGGCGCGAGTTGATACGCTCGATGAGTGCCGCAGCGTTGTCGTCTTCGGTGGACGGATAGTTGAATACCAGATCCACACACGCTTGGTCGAGTGCCACGGGGTCAAGCGAAGCAAGGATACCGATGTTCTTCATCTCGGGGGCAGCGGGGTGGCTGTCGCAGTCGCAATCCACAGAGAGGTTGTTCATTATGTTGATATACACCGTGCGAACGCAGTCCGTACCGAGTTCCTTATTCTTGGTTACGTTGAAATACTGATGTACGCCGTCGGCAGCCGCAGCCATCGACTCGTGGAAGAGGTCTTGTTCAGGGATATTGCTCCACAACTGCTCGGGGTCTTCGATCTTGCCTGCCGTATGAATATATGCCTTGCCGTTGCGCGAAGCGATACCGATACTCTGGTTCTTCAGCACACCGCCGAAACCGCCCATCGCATGCCCTTTGAAGTGTGCCAGATTGACCAGAAAATCATAGTGCGTCAGGTGTTCGCCCACCAGGTCATAATGAATATGGAGCGTGTCGCGCACGGGGATACGCACCTCGCCGAACTCGTCCATCAGGTCGCAAGGTGCAATAGCCGTCCAGCCGTGGTCTATAAAAACCTGCTTGTGGTCTTCCACGGTATAGCGTTTGCCCGGATAAGCGGTGTTGCACTCCACAATCGTGCCTTGCACCCTGTCCACCAACGGCTTGACCAACTGCGGGTTGAGGTAGTTATGCCCGCCCGGTTCGCCCGTGGACACTTTCACAGCCACTTTGCCTTGTGGCTCCACGCCGAGGGCTTGGAATATACGCACAAGCGACTCTTGCGAAATCTCCTGCGTCATATAGACGGTTGCCGTGTCCTGCACAGGTGCAAAGGTCTGTGTCTGTGTCCGGTTGCTGTGGCACGCGCTCATCGTCGCTGCCGCCAAAAGGAAAAGAAATACTCGTTTCATACAAAATAATTATATAATGAGGTTGTTATATTACTTTCAGAAGTGTACGTCTATGCCGCCGATGGCGGTGGCAAGGGGCATGGGATAGCCCGCATTGATTTCGTAGCGTTGGGCAAGGAGGTTCTCTCCGCGCACCCAAAGGCTCACGTACTTGCAGACATGCACCTGTCCGCGGAGGTTCCAAAGTACAAAATTCTGCTTCTGTACGGGCGAAACAGACGTATATAAACCATTGATATACTGCACCCCCGTAGATACCGACCAACGCTTGTCGCGGTAGAGCGCACCGACATAGAGTTTGTGTTCAGGGGCAGCCACAACCGGTACTTTCATATAAAGGTAACTATAGTTGGCATTCACCGACCACGTCTCATTGATACGCCACGCCACCTGTGCTTCGGCACCCGCATTGTCTATCTTGCCCGAGTTCTGATTGAGCATACCCGCGCCATTGGGATTGGGCAGCGTGAGAATGATGTTTTTGCCGTCAATATAAAACGCATTGAGGGAGTAGGTCAGTCGCCCGTCAAGTAGCCGCTCGGAAAGCGAGAGTTCGTAACTCCACAGACTCTCGGGGCGCAAGTCTGGGTTCTGCGGCGGAAAGAGATACATCTCTTTGAGCGTCGGGTTGCGATAGCCCTTGTTGGCAGAGAGTTTGAGTTCGATAGAGTATGGCAGATGTACCGCCACGCCTGCCTGCGGCACCCAAGCCAATCCGGTAAGCGTATGATAATCCACACGCACCCCCGCATTGAGCGTTACCCACGAAGTGATATGCTGACGGAAATCGAGGTAACCAGCCACCTCATGTACGGTTCGGTTGATGAGTGTGTCGGCTTGTCCGTTGCGGTCGCCCTCAATATAGATATTGCGTGCACGACCACCGAAAGTGAAATAATCCACCCCGACAGTCAGTCGGTTTCCACGGAACATCCGGACACTCTGATAGGCAGAAACGCCCGCCATATAATCGTGCGAATCAAAGCGATAGGCTTTCGGTGCAGCCCCTGCGGCATAACCGTCGTTGATGTAGTGGTGCCCGAAATTATAGAAACCGCTGATGCTGCCCGATGTACGGTTGTAGGTATTGCTCACCGACAGAGAGGTCATGCCGCGTGTGATATGCTGGTCGGCGTCCTCCAAAGGTTGCGCCACTGTTCCCGGTTGCGAAGCATTGAAATGCGTAACATTGACATCGGCATGGATATTCCACTGCGGGGAGATGTCGTAACCGAGTTTGGCATAACCGCCATACTGCTCAAACTGCATATTCTCGCGGTGCCCGTCGGTGCGGTTGTACGAGGCACTGACAATTGATGTTATTCCTTTCATATACAGGCGGTTGTTTACCTCAGTCTCCACCGTATTGTAGGCACCATAGCCGGTATGTACCAGTGTCTGCACGCCCTCTTGCGGTCGGCGGGTAACGATATTGACGACACCGCCCATAGCATTGGAGCCATACAACACGGACGCAGGTCCGCGCAGCACTTCCACACGTTCCGCCATCAGCGATTGGTAGGAGTCGGCAATGGGATGCCCCATCAAACCCATATACTGCGGGTGCCCGTCAATAAGCACCATCATTTGTCCGGTGCTGCCACTCAGTCCGCGCAGAGAGATGGCACCCGATGCACCGCCCGACACGCCATAACCCATCACGCCACGTGCCGTAGCGAAGAACCCAGGCATCTGCTCGGTAAGGATAGGCAACAATGATGGTTGCTGCGTCTGCTCGATAGCCGTGCGGTCAATCACGGAGACGGTTTGCGAGAGATGGCGCACATCGGTTTGGCTGCGCACGCCGGTAACCACCACTTCGGGGATAGAATCGGAGAGCGAGGTGGTAGGCATATCTGCGGCACACAAGGTAATAATTGTGCTGAGTGAAAGAAGAATGGACGTTACTATTCTAATTCGCATACGTAATAACTCGGGGGAATGTGGGATGGTGTTTATTGTAGTATAGCGACCACGTCTTCCACCATCTGCGGGACGGTCAGGCGGTTGGCCAGGAGCAGGTCGGAAACGTGGTAGCGGTCTTCAAACTGCTTGCGCTCGCCGCGGACGAGGACATGCATGACTCCCCCAAGCCCCCTCAAGGAGGGGGATGTCAGTGAGCCAGACTCACTATAGTAGCGGGCAATCTTCTCGCCCCAGCCGCCGTCTATCTGTCCGTCCTCAAGGGTGATAACCACCTTGTGGTCGGCTTTCAGGCTTTCGAGTGTCTCGGTGTCCAAAGCGGTGATGAGGCGCGGGTTGATGAGTGTGGCATTGATGCCATTTTCCTGTAGAGCCTTGCGCAGTTCCTCGCCGAGGTGAAAGTATTCTCCCAATCCGAGTATCGCCACTTGGCTGCCCTTGTGCGCCACTTCGTAGGCGGGCTTCGACCAATCAATCTCATTGTGCATTACGCACTGCGCATTACGCATTGTGAGCGGCACGCGGATAGTCACGGGGTGCTCGCGGTAGGCGATTGCCCAGTCCATCATAGCGAGGTACTCCTCTTTGCAGGTCGGTGCCAGATAGATGAGGTTCGGGATATTCATCAGCAGCGGGATATCGTAGAAGCAGGTGTGCGTGACGTCGTTCATACCCTCGATACCGCCGCCGAAAACGAGTATGAGTGCGGGGTTGTCATTGATGCAGAGGTCTTGTTGCAACTGGTCATAGGTGCGCTGGATAAACGTGCTATAGACGCCCCACACGGGTTTCGCCCCGCGTTTGGCAGCCCCCGAAGCCAGTGCCACCGCTGTCTCCTCGGCGATACCTACGTCCACAAACTGCTTGCCCGCACGCTCACGGCGCGACTTTGTAAAACCGAAGACCGCCGGCGTACCCGATGTGATGGCGAACAGTTCAGGGTGCGACGGCATGAGCGAGAGCAGATGTTCGGCGGTGAGTGTCTCATAGTCCTCGCCTGCGGGGGCAGTGAACTTCGGTTTGCCCGTTGCGAGGTCGAATGGCATACCCCAATGCCAACGTTCTTTGTTCTGTTCGGCAAACGGATAGCCTTTGCCCTTCAACGTATTGATATGTACCACAATGGGGTGGTCGATGTCCTTCACCTGTTGGAATGCCTTGATGAGTGCGTCTATGTTGTTGCCCTCGTCCACATACATATAGTCCAGCCCCATTGCGCGGAAGAGGTTGCATTGTGCTTCGCCCTTTGTCTCACGCAGCAACTGCAGGTTCTTGTATAGCCCGCCGTGGTTCTCGGCAATCGACATCTGGTTGTCGTTGACGATGATGATAAAGTTGGTGCCGAGTTCCGACCCTGCCACGTCCAAGCCCTCCAATGCTTCGCCGCCGCTCAGTGAACCGTCGCCGATGATGGCAATCACATTCTCCTTGCCGCCCTGCAAATCGCGGGCTTTCACCAGTCCGCAAGCCAGACTGACGCCGGTGGAGGTGTGTCCTATCACAAAGTGGTCGTGCGGGCTCTCGGAGGGTTCGCTGTAACCCGACACGTCGTCGTAGTGCCGTGCATCCATAAACGCCTCTTTGCGCCCCGTGAGTATCTTGTGCGTATAACTCTGGTGCGACACGTCGAAAACAATCTTGTCTTCGGGTGAGTTGAATACGTAGTGCAGTGCCACCGTCGCCTCCACCATACCGAGGTTGGGACCGATATGTCCGCCGTGTTCGCTCACTTTCTGCAGCAGATAGTGCCGTGTCTCGTCTGCCAGTATGTGCAACTCCTTACTGTTGAGTTGCTTGATGTCCTGAGGACCGTTGATTTTTTCGAGTATCATAGTTGAATTAGGAATTATGGTTTATAATGCGTTGTATTGCTCGTCAGTAACGGGTTCCAGCCACTCGTTGCCTGTCTTGGTGTCGCCCTTTAGAGGTTCTGCGGCAATGTGCGTAACCACGTGTTGGAACCAACTGTCGCGGGTGGCACCGTGCCAATGCTTCACGCCCACGGGAATATCCACCACATCACCCGCTTTCACGCGGCGGGCATGCTTGCCCCACTCCTGATACCAGCCCTCGCCTGCCACGCAGATGAGTATTTGACGGGCGTCGTGATGGATATGCCAGTTGTTGCGGCAAGCGGGTTCAAACGTCACGTTGCTGATGGGGTGTTCGCCGCCTACCAACGGCGCAAGATACGACTGCCCGATGAAATACTGCGCATAAGCGTCATTGGGTTTGCCGACAGGAAAAACGATTCCCCCGCTTCCCTCAGAGAGCGGGTACTTCTGAGAATCTGCAAGCCCCTCCGGCGGGGTCCCCATAAGCCCGTGGGCGAAATGGGGTACTCTTGGAGGGGTTGGGGAGGTCAACCGCTTTGCCAATGCCGTAGCGGCTTCCACTGTCTCTTCGGGTACGCCTGCCGTTTGGGCAATGCGGCTGTGCGACTTGTGTTGCGGTTCGGTGCCCTGCATAGCGGCTAACGCGCTGACAGTCACTAATTCGCGTTGTTGGTGGGTCAGTACATCACGGGCAAAGATGTCACCGAAGAGGTGTGCCTTGAGGTAGTAGTCTTCGGCTGGGCAGAAAGAGTAGGTGAATGCTCCACAGAGTTGCGTTTGTACGGCAGTACCCTGTTTGAGAGCATCATAGTCAGCAGGCAGGGGCGACGCTTCCGCACCCATTTCGGTAGCGAGCCCTGCCTCCTCACGCTCTTTGAGAACGATTTGCAGCACGCCCAACGCATTCAGCGAGCGCGGGAAACCCGTGTAGGCATAGAGGTGGGAGAACACTTCTTTCACTTGATTAACGGTCAAACCGTTGGCAAACGCCTGCTCTATGGCGGGCTTCAACGATACAAGGTCGCCCGTGGCTTCATAGGTCGCGAGTGCCACAAACGATTCCTGTTGAGGGGTTAAAACATTGGTATTCATAGATTGTTGAGCCATTAGGTGTTGCCCGCACAGCAGCACGGACAACAGGATGATTATTGCTTTCCTCATAATGCTTGTTGTTTTGGTGCTGCAAAAGTACTACAAAAAACTACCTACACATTCCATTGCCGGAGCGAATGCGTAATTAGGGTAAGCATTTCCGTAATCAAGGTAGCCTCATCTCTTGCTTGTCCTAAATATAAACAAAGAAATCCTTTGCACAAGTATTGCCTACTTCTTTAGTACAATGGTCAGTCCGTCTCGTAGTGGCAAGATAACCTTCTCTGTGCGTTCATCTTGTGCTACCATATCGTTAAACGCTCTCAACCCTAAAGTTTGCTTGTCCTTGTCGTATGCAGGATCTGTGATATGTCCCGACCATAGAGTGTTGTCTGCAAGCAGAATACCTCCCCTGCGCAGTAGCGGGAATGTCAGTTCGTAGTATTGACAATACTCTCTCTTGTCCGCATCTAAAAAGATGAGATCAAACACTTCGCCTTGCAACTCTTCGGCTATTGTCTTGGCATCACCGATGTGCAGTTCTATCTTTTTTGCTAATTCGGGCTTGAGTGCAAAGTTCCTTCTGATGCGGTCTTCCATTTCATCATTTTTCTCAATGGTATGCAGTATGCCGTCCGTTGTCAGACCTTCGGCTAAACATAACGCTGAATAACCCGTGAATGTTCCAAATTCAAGTATTCGTTTGGGCTTAATTGTTTGGCTGATAATACTCAGCAACCTGCCTTCCACTGCTCCGCAAAGCATCTGCGGATGCACGGTATATAAATTCGTATCCCTGTAAATCTGCTGTAGAACCTCGTCTTCTTTGCTGCTGTGCTGCTCTATATACTGCATCAAATCCATAATCTTATGCTTCTGTTTCTGCAAAGATACTACAAATTTCCCAAACTTGTGTACCTCCGAAAATAGTACTACCTTTGCGCCGTAATTCGATGAAGTATGTGGCGTTTATATGCTGTCTTGTCCGCCTTGTTTGCTGCGTTGACCACTATCTTTGCCAAAGTGGGACTGCATAATATCAATTCCGATTTGGCAACGGCTATCCGGACTACCATTATTCTCTTCATAACATGGGGAATTGTTCTGTTTGGACACAAGTTGGAGGGTTTCTCGCAGATTAGCGGTCATACGTGGCTCTTTCTCATTCTTTCCGGTGTTGCAACGGGGCTCAGTTGGTTGTTTTATTTCAAGGCGTTGCAATTGGGCGACGCCTCGCGCGTAGCACCCATTGACAAGTTGAGCATTGTCATAACCGTCCTTTTGGCTTCCATTTTCCTGCACGAGAAAATAACGTTTCGTGTGCTTATTGGTTCATTGCTTGTTACGGGAGGAGTTCTGCTCATGTTATGATGACTTCTGCTCCGTTATTTTTTCACGTTAAATTCTTTCTTCTATGACTTTCTCAGAACTTGGACTCTCTCCTGAACTCATTCAGGCTGCTGATGCCATTGGTTTTCAGCAACCTACACCTGTTCAGGCTGCCGCTATTCCTTTTTTGCTGAATGAGCAGGGCGACCTTATGGCACTGGCGCAAACAGGTACGGGCAAGACGGCGGCTTTCGGCTTTCCTATCCTGCAATTCTTGAATAGTTCTGCAAATGCAAAGGATAATAATACAACCCGTACTCTTCTTCTTGCGCCTACGCGCGAACTTTGTCTCCAGATTGCCAACGATTTGAAGCAATATGCCCGTTTCCTTCCTCAGATACATATCGTGGCGGTGTATGGAGGGGAAGACATCCGTAAGCAACTCATGCAACTCGACCGAACCCCGCAGATTATTGTGGCGACGCCGGGACGTCTGCTCGATTTGCTCCGCCGTGGCAGAGTCTCATTGGAGTCTATAGAGTATCTTGTGCTTGATGAAGCCGATGAAATGCTCAATATGGGATTTCAGGAAGATATAGAAAACATTCTCAGGCAGTTGCCGGAACAGCACCGTACAATGCTCTTTTCCGCTACGATGCCTCGAGAAATAGCGCAAATTGGCAAACAGTATATGCACAATGCGCATGAGATTCAGATAGGGGAACGGAACGCGGGTACGGAGAATGTGGAGCATATCTATTATGTCTGCCGTGCTTCCGACCGTTATCTCACTCTGAAACGTATTGTTGACTACAATCCGGAGATATACGGCATCATCTTTTGTCGCACGAAGGCGGATACGCAGGAGGTTGCCGAAAAACTTATCAAAGACGGCTACAATGCCGACGCTCTTCATGGTGATCTTACGCAGGTCGCACGCGATAATGTCATGCAGCGTTTTCGTCTCCGTGCTGTTCGTCTCTTGGTGGCTACCGATGTGGCTGCCCGCGGATTGGATGTCAATTGTCTCACGCATGTCATCAACTATCAGTTGCCCGACGATCCCGAAGTCTATACACACCGTTCAGGACGAACCGGACGTGCGCAGCAACGGGGTATATCCATCAGTATCTTGCATCAGCGGGAAACGCGCCGTATCCGCAACCTGGAGCGGATGTTGCATCGCGAATTTCATTGTCAGCCTATCCCCTCGGCGATGGATGTGTGCAAAAAGCAACTCTTCTACCATGTCAGCAAGTTGCAGACCGTGGATACCGATCTTCTCAATAATTCCGACCTCACGGCTCCTGTTATAGAGGAGGCGGTGAAGATTCTCGATTATCTGCCCAAAGAAGAACTCCTGAAGCGCTTTCTTGCCCTTGAATTCAACCGCTTCCTGTCCTATTACAAAGATGCCAAAGACTTGAATGTGGAGAAACCGGTGCAGGAAAAGAAAAACAACCGTCCAAAAGGGCAAAAAACAGCAGAAACACAGGGGAAAAGTCGTATGATACGTCTTAAGATCAATGTGGGAAAACGGGATGGTATGTCTCCGAAACGCTTCTTGGGATTGGTCAACGAAGTGACTCGCGACCGCTCCATACATGTGGGAAATATCGATATTGCCCCTAACTTCACATTCTTCGACATCTTTCCAGACCAACGCCGCAAATTGGAGAAAGGTTTTGCTGTCTATGAAGATCTCTTCATTCAGGAAGTCAAAGGAAAACGCGCAGTTAAACGGGGATAGGAATCCGGAACGCTAATGGCATAATTTTTGCCCTTTCTGAAAATGAAGTATAACCGATAAAAAGAAAAACGTATGATGAAGAAAACAATGGCTGTCCTGGCAGCCGTCTTGACTTGCTTGACCTCTTGTGCAAGCAAAACCCAATTGGGTACATTCGCAGAACTTCCCAAAAACGCACAGAACTTTATTGTTACCTATTTCAATGAAACGGATATTGCATTCGTCAAGGTGGAGAAAGATGGCTTGCACAACGATTATGATGTGCAGTTGAATAGCGGAGTGGAAATGGAATTCAATCACAAAGGGGAACTGAAAGAAATTGATTGCCGCTTGCAGCCTGTGCCGGAAGGAATTGTTCCCGCAGTGATAGTTGGTTATGTGGAAAGTCATTTTACTAATGCTTTCATTGTGAAGTATAAAATTGAGCGGCGCGGACAGAAAGTGGAACTCAATAATTCGTTGGAATTGGAATTTGATAAGAACGGGAATTTCCTGCGTCTTGACGATTAGTTTCATCCGACTTACATAGCACAATTTGTAACTGTTGTGCATTTTCCATGAAGTCTCCTATGACAGTAATAGGAGGCTTCTTTCTTTGTGTAAAGGTGCTGTAAATTGTCCATTTTTGCAATTTCTATATTGCAAAGTTGAGATTTCTTACAAGAAACTATGTTTTATAGCATATTTTCTTGCTTGTATATTTGGAGGTATAGCAAAACTGCCGTACTTTTGCATCGTGTTTTTCATGGTATTAGATTTAAGGTTAAGTAAAGATTGGGTTGTCGGGATGACAACCTTTCTTTTTTTATATACCTTTCTCCTTGTTTCATGCCATCAGGCATAATTTTTCTTGGCTATAATCTGTGTACATCATTGTTTTCTGTTGCTTGCTTTTTAGTCTTTAGTTGGCTGAAGATAGGCTTGGGCTTTATTATCTGTTTATATCTCTTTATCCATATTCAAGGAGTTCGCTTGAAAGAACTTACGACCCCTCGTCGAGACCTCAAGCACCCCTCATCGACCCCTGAAACATCCCTAAACGAGAGATGAAAGTGAAGTCTGTAAAACCAAATCGTACATCGTAAATTGTCCAATCGTAAATTGCTTAACTCTTTCAACCACGTATAAACTCATAAACCCGTCAACTTATCAACTCTTGGAACTCTCCGCTTTTTGGATTTCCCGAATAATTACATTACCTTTGCGGGGTTGTTATTGCAACTTGGACACATGGCGTGAGATTGTTGGAATGTGTCTGATAATCGTTTAACCAATGGGGATAACAATGTTCCCCTGTAAACTGAGAGATACAATGGAAAAACCGACTTGTCCTTTTGTTCCTAATTTCCTGCTGGGAGTGGCAGGAGGAATCCAGTATCTGAAACTGAAAAGCGCATCGCGCAATCCTCAGAAACAGAGCGAAAACACATTGCGTGCTATTCTTGAGTATGCCAAAGACACCGAGTATGGAAAGCAACACCGTTTTGCGGAAATACTTGAAGCCGAATCCGCAACCGAATTGCACCAACGCTACCAAAAGTATGTAAAACCTAACGATTACGAAGACCTTCGTGCTTATGTGGAACGGCACAAGCATGGAGAGGAAAACATTCTCTTTCCCGGTAAACCTGTAATGTATGCCACAACATCAGGTACGGCTTCCGAACCGAAATGGATTCCCATAACCAAACTCTATTTGAATAATGTGTATGGGAAGATGACAAAAGTGTGGCTCTTCAATTTCATCAAAAACCGTCCCCGTGTATTCACGGGCAAGATTGTCTCTATTGTCGGTAAAGTCAAGGAGGGAGAAGCACCCGACGGCACTTTCTATGGTTCCGTGTCTGGTGTGACGCAACGCGATTGCCCGGGTTTTGTCAAGAAACTCTATGCTTCTCCGGCATCTGTCTTCTCCATTGCCGACTATACGGCACGCTACTATACACTGATGCGCATGGGAATCGAACGAAATGTTACGCTCATCGTCACGGCAAATCCTTCCACTATTGTTGAAATGCAGAACAATGTGAATGAGTACTACGACGATTATTGCAAGGATATTGAGCAGGGTACGCTCAAGGCGGACTTGGATATCCCGCAGTGGATACGTGATGATATTCAACCCTGTTTGAAACCGGATCCCGAACGTGCGGCAGAGTTGCGTGCGCTCAAAGAGAAGTATGGCAAAGTGCTTCCGAAGCACTATTGGCCGAATCTGCAAATCCTCAATACGTGGAAATGCGGAAATACGAAAGTCTATGTGGATAAATTCCAAGGCTCTTTCCCTGAACACATGTTGCACCAGGAGTTTGGTTATTTCTCTTCCGAATGTCGTTTCGGATTGGTTCTCGATGATACCAACAACACGGTACTCTTCCCTCATTTCCATTTCTATGAGTTCATTGCAGAAGAAGATTTGGAGAAAGAAAACCCCCGTTTCTTGCAATTGCACGAATTGCAGCAGGGAAAACGTTATTGTCCGTATGTGACCACTTTCGCCGGACTCTATCGCTATAATATGAACGACTTGGTGGAAGTCGGACCTGCTTTTCAGAATACGCCCACTGTCCACATGATTCAGAAAGTGAATGGTATTGTCACCATGACGGGAGAGAAACTCCATGAACGGCAGTTCATTGAGGCTGTGCACGAAGCGGAAAAAGCACTTGGCATGCCGACGCGCTTCTTTGTCGGTTTTGCCGATATGGAAAAGAGTGCCTACCATTTCTACTACGAGTTTGCCGACCTCGCTACTACGCAGGAGGCTGCGGAAGCATTCAGCAGAAAAGTGGACGAGGTCCTGCAACGTATCAATATCGAGTACAATGCCAAGCGGGCGTCTTTCCGGGTAAAAGATCCCATTACACATCGTTTGCAACGGGAGTCTTTTGAAACGTTCAAGGCACAATGTATCGCCGAAGGCGCACGCGATGGTCAGTTCAAGATGAACTTGCTTATGCAGGATGAGAAACGTCATGCCAAGTTCAAGAAACTGGTTATAGAAGGATAACGCATCATGTCCTCTGTCGCAGACGCTCATTTCGTTGTTCCGTCAGAGATACAACTGTTGGTCTTTGATCTTGACGGAACACTCTACAACAAGCGGAGGCTGCCTTTGCGCTTGATGTGGGCATGCCGTCATTCTCTGTCTCTGTTGCTTGCGGAGCGGAAAGCCCGCAAACAACTCAAAGGCGTTTGGTTTGGTAGCGAAGTTGCGTTCTATTCGGCGTTATTCTCTGCCATGGCAAAGTTCTGTGCTTCTACGGAGCAACAAGCAAAAGATTGGTATAATTCCGTTTATATGCCTGCCATGGTGGCGGTGCTTCAACGCTGCTATACCGCGGATGATTTTCTGTTGTCGCAACTTCCTTTGTGGCGTGCAGTGGGAAAACGTTTGGCTGTTTATTCCGACTATGGGGAGGTGGAAGCCAAACTTCGTGCAGTGGGTATTGCTCCCTCGTTGTTCGATGGACTCTTCTCGGCTCCTTCGTTGGGAGGACTCAAACCTGCCTCGGAGGGACTTTTGGCGGTGCTGCGGCACTTTGGTACTGCACCCTGCGATGCCCTCATGATAGGTGACCGACCCGATACCGACGGAGACGTGGCAAAAAGTATAGGAGTCAAATATATTCAATACAAAGCAAAGTAAAACTTTTTCATTATGCTCAGAGATAACAAACGCTACAAAAACTTGCAGGTGTCTGCCGGAGTCTATATTCCGGATGTAGGAATAAATTATCCCGAAGATAATCCTGTGGAGCGTCTCCTCAATGCGCCTAAGGACAGGGAGATCGTGTTCGATGAGAATTATCCCTATCTGGATGACAGTTTCTCGTTCCGTTTCCAAAATTGGTTAGGGTACGTCTTTGTCTTGTATTCTGCTTTGATGCCAGTGAATACCATCAAGTATGGTATTCGCTTCCGTGGACGGAATATCCTGCGTAAATACCGCAAGCAACTCAAAGGAGGGGCTATAACAATTGCCAACCACTGCTATCGTTGGGATGCTCCGGCTGTCCTGCAGGCGGTTCATGCCGGTTATCACACGCGTATCCCTATGTTTGCTGACAATTTCTGCACAAAAGACCATTGGTTCTTGAAGCATGTAGGGGGAATCCCTGTACCGGATAATATATCTGCACTCAAGAAATTTAACGAAGCGTTCGACGAATTTCACCGGCGTGGATGGTGGTTCCATGTCTTTCCTGAAGCGGCTAATTGGCGTTTCTATAAACCGCTCCGCCCTTTCCGCAAAGGAGCGTTCTCCATGGCGTATAAGTACGATATGCCCATCTTGCCTTGTGTTATCACTTATCGTAAGCGTACAGGCATATTCCGTCTCTTTGGAAAACAAAACGAACCGTTGCTTACGGTAACAATCGGTGAACCTGTATTCCCAGATCGTTCCGTTTCCCGCAAAAACGATGTGGATCGTATGCGCAATGAGGCGCATACTCGTATGGAGCAGATGGCAGGTATCGAGCATAACACATGGCCGGTTGTGCCGGAGGATGAATGAGTCCTATGGTTGCTATTGTAACGGGCGCCTCCCAAGGAATAGGCAAAGCCATTGCCTCTCTGCTTGCTTCTCAGGGAAATATGGTGTTTGATTTTTCTCGTCATGGTGTGTCTTCTTTGGGGATAACGCATGTTTTTTGCGATGTTACCGATGAGGAATCTGTACGTGCTGCCGTGCAAACCGTTCTGTCACAGGCATCTTCCATCGATTTGCTTGTCTGCAACGCAGGCTTTGGTATTGCAGGGGCAGTGGAGTGTACAAGAATGGCTGATGCCGACCGCCAGTTTCGTGTCAACTTCTTTGGAGCCTTGTCTGCAGTACAGGCTGTGTTGCCGGCTATGCGTGCGCAGCGGCATGGGCGTATATTGTTTATATCGTCTGTGGCGGCTGTGTTCTCCATTCCTTTCCAGTCATTCTATTCTGCTACAAAGGCGGCACTCAACTCTATGGCACTTGCCCTCAGGAGTGAAGTGGCGGACTATGGCATTCAGGTCTCGGTGGTACAATTGGGTGATGTGGCTTCCAATTTCACGGCTTCTCGCAAAACGGATTGGACGGGTGAGGACATCTACCCGTGTATGTGTTCTTCCATTCAGTCCATGGAGCATGATGAACAATCCGGCATGACGCCCGAATATGTGGCAAACAGGGTGGGGCATTTGCTCCGTAAACATTCTCTCCCGCCTGTTTATACTGTCGGGAGAATCTATCGTCTCTTTGTCTTCGTGCAGCGTTTCTTGCCCTTGCGTTTCATTCGTTGGGCGGTGACAAAGATGTATAAGTAAACTCCTCTTATGCGCTTGCTTTCTGCATATTCAGAGGTACTGGCTGCAGGCTGGGAGCATTTGCTCGCAGTCTCTCCTTATGCCACATGGTTTCAGTCTCCCGATGCGTATCGGTTCTTTGATTCTTTGCACGGCGAGATGAAGCCATTTGTCTTTGGAGTGCAGGAAGATGATGTGTTGGTAGGGGTGATGGCAGGGTATATTACCCGAGAGCGAAATGCGATAAAGCAGTTCTTTACCCGCCGTGCTATTATCCTCGGTGGGGCGTTATTGGATGAACGTATTAGCGATGAGGCATTGTCTCTGTTGCTCGCTATCACTCGCAAGCAACTGGGGCGCAAGGCTATATACATCGAACTGCGCAACCTGCACGACTATTCGCACTGGAAGCATATCTTTGCCGCACAAGGATTTGACTACGTTCCGCACTTGAACTTTCAAGTGACGTGTACCGACTTGCAGTCAACGATGGCTCGTTTTAAGAACAACCGCAAACGGCAAGTGCGTAAGGCTCTTTCCAATGGTGCAATCATTAGCGAAGCACAATCGGAAGACGAAGTAATAACCTACTATCAACTCCTGAAAGACTTGTACCGTCGTAAAGTCAAAACACCCTTACCGTCTGTCTATTTCTTCTTGAACTTCTATCGGGAGCGTGTCGGGAAGATTTTATTGATAAAAGACCATGGTGCCATTATCGGTGGTATAGTCTGCCCTGTTTTGGAAAACCGCACCCTGTACGAGTGGTATATTTGCGGTTTGGACAAACAGTACCGGCAACAATATCCTTCTGTATTGACGACTTATGCCGCCATTGAGTATACGGCTACGCATGGTATTGCCTCATTCGATTTTATGGGTGCAGGCACACCGGACACTCCCTATGGCGTACGCACTTTCAAGTCCCGCTTTGGCGGAACAGAAGTAGAAAACGGGCGTTTCCTCCATATTGTCCACCCTGTCCTTTACCGCATCGGTAAGTTCCTATTTTGGGTTTCTCAATCCCTTGCTTCCTACTTGAATCGTGCCCAGAACTGACGGTCAGAATTCTTTGTCGCTGACACCGACTGGGGGTATTCCTCAATGAACCACGTCAGGAACTTGGCGTAATCAATCTTGTCGCATAGCATCTGTTGGCGGCGACCCTCATAGATAGTGTGCCTTTCCTCAGCAGGAAGTGCTACCAATTTACTCACAGTCTCATAGAGAGCCTGTGTACCGCTTGGTTGTACGCTGCCGTCTGTGTGGTGGATAGCCGTATCATTCGGCAGTTCTGTGGCATGAATGCCATACCCTAAGTGATATATATCTTCCAACTCACGCAGGTAGCCGATTCGTCCGACAAAGTCATTGAACCGCACAAAGGGAGTACCGAGTACGCCTGCCTCTGCCGCCATGGTCTGACTATCACCTATGTACAATGATGCAAGTGCCATCACATGATGCATATCCAACGGGTTGATGTGTATCCTGTAAGGCTCAAATTGTGGCTCCAATGCCCGTTCACTGGTAATGTAGATATGCCCGTGTGGCTTGAGAATATCTATCAAGTGTTGGGCGATTTCAGTATTTATTCCCTTTATCCCATTATCATGGTGTGCTTTAAGTGACGCAAACCGCATCACAAAATACGGCTTGTCTGTGTCTATCCCATACTGCTCCACCACTTCGCGCTTTGGCGTAAAATGATTAGGGTGCAGGTATGCCAATTCTTGGTACGATGGGTACTTGGTTGCTTTCTTGTCCCATTTCCCGCTGTCGCATACTACAGGGTTCAGTATCGCATCCGCCCCGGGGTAAGATAACCTTGCATACAGTGGCACCACTGCCGCATCATCCTCATTGCATGATATGAATGGTATTCTTGTCAGTCGTGAGAATATAGGACAATATGTTCCTGTTAATAAGATGGGGCTGTGCTTCAATAAAAAGCAAAACACTTTCCAATCCATTTTTAGCATAGAATATGCTAAACCTATTTTGGAAGATTGTTTACGCTCTTTTTCTCTTACAATCACGTATGGCACTCCTGATTTCTTGACCAAGTCTTCAAGAATGTCCTTTCGCTTGATTAAATATGTAACTATAAAGCCATCTTGCTGCAGTTGTTTTGTTATATTTTTGTACAAATGATAATGTGCAGGATGTCCGAGAAAAATGGCAATATGTCTGCTATTTGTCTTCATAAACTTGCTTGATAGTAATAAATTTGTAATTACGTTTGAGCCAGTACTGTATGTCTCGTTCAAATAGTTTAACTGCAGGACTTCCAAGATTACGCAGTTTTAATTGGTGACGTAGGATATCCGATAAAAAATACACTATAGGATTCTTAGAACGACGTTCCAATTTTTCATGTAGGTTGGGTTCTGTTATCAGTTCTATCGGGTGTATCAAGAAATTAACTACTTTATCAGAGTCCCGTGTTTCCCGATAAACCATGCTGCGCGTCAATCTTGACAAAGTGGGGGCTACACGCATTGCTGTTCCTATATATGGGACACCAAAAGAAGAAACGGGAACTTCCACCAATCCTGAATGTCCTCTGCGAGCCAAATCGTCTATGGCTGTTTCATAAGGAACACGGGGCGCACCTAACCATCGCATTTTATTCTTACTGCCCAAAGACATAAACATATCCAAGCGTTGAGGGGCTATAGAACTGTCATACTTAAATCCCGCTTCACATAATGCTTTTGGTGTATCTTTATTCACACGTAATGCAGGAGAGCGAAAAGACACAACCTCTTCACCGGCAATGTCTTCCAGTATTTTTTTCCCTTCAACCAAATGGCGTAATTGGTCTTCATAAGACATTGTATCAAAAGCCATTCTATGGTCATGTGTCAAGCCATGCAGTGCCACTTCATGTCCTGCAGGTTGTATCATTCTAACAATCTCTGGGTGTTGTTTTGCATAGTTTGCTATGAAAAAGAAAGTTGCTTTGATATTGTATTTGGCATAGATGTCCAATATCAAAGGTAATCCTTCTTTCCATACCCGAAGACCTGTATCATTCCGAAGACCTCCATTGACAATGCTCGTGGTCTCCACATCGTTTGTCATTACAAATCGTCGCATAAGAAAAATCAATCAATATGTAATATAGTCGCCCCCCAACTCAATCCTACTCCAAAACCTGCAAGCAAGACATTACCATACAGTTTTCCTTCTTTCTGTGCTTCATAAAGTGCAATGGGAATAGTGGAAGATACGGTATTACCTACATTTTCCATATAAATATAGAACTTGTCCTTATCAATACCTAATAGTTTGCGTAAATAATTTATCATATACTTGTTGGCTTGGTGGAATATGAATAAACTGATGTCCTCTTGCCTTAATCCATTCTTCTTCAAAACATCTTCAACCATTTGCGGCACGACATCTGCAGAAAAATTAAAAATCGCACCACCATCCATATACAAGTAGTCCTTGCTTAATGATGTTCCATCTTCTGCGTATGTCAAATCATTATAGAGTTGCTTATGTCGTGCACCTCCCGAAGCCACTATCAATTGTTCTGCCCCCGAACCATCTGTCCCTAATGAGAAATCTCCTATCTCGGCAAAACCATTTGTGGAAATGAACGTGGCAGAAGCGCCATCTCCAAAGATTGTACGATTTCCTTTATCTTGAGGATGGATATATTTGGTGTATGTTTCTGCTGTTAATAACAGGATATTTTTCGCTATCCCGGAAATAATCAATCCTTTGGCAACCGCCAATCCATATTCGTACCCCGAACAGCCTAAATTGAAATCAAAGGCACCACAATGAGTACTTAATCCCAATCGTTGCTGTATTAAACACGCAGAAGAAGGAAGAACATAATCTCCACTTTGTGTGCATAGAAGTACAAAATCAATGACTGATTTGTCTATATGATGCTCTACAAACAAGTTTTCCGCTGCACAGACTGCCATATCTGTTGCCGTTTCATTTTCTGCGGCAATATGTCGTTGGTTTATACCAATCTTGTTGGCTATTTTCTCAGCAGACCATTCTGGAAACTCTTCCGCCAATTGTGTGTTGGTAAGAATTGTCTCAGGTAGATAATATGAAATACTTTGTATGTGTGCGTTCATAATGTGTTGATTTTACAATTCATTTACCCCCCCCGTTATATCAATACTACTACCAGTCATCCAACTACTTGCATCACTCAATAAGTATATAGCCAGATTGGCGATATCTTGTGGCATGCCGTATCGTTTCAAGGGATATTTCTGTTGATCGTTTTCCAACTCTTTTTGTGTAGCCCCTACATACGCCAAATCAGTCCACACCATAGCAGGACAGATGCAATTAACTCGTATCCTACGTGGTGCTAATTCTAAAGACAGACATTTCGCATAAGCGATTAATGCGGCTTTTGATGCACTATATAAAGCATTTCCTGCCACTGCGGAATGTGCGGCAATAGACGCAATATAAACAATAGAGGATTCTTTTTGTATCTTTTTTTCACGCAGTAATTCTGCCTGAAGTAACATGGGGGCTTCCGTATTCAGCAAAAAGACAGAATCTATATCTTCCTGACAAATGGACTTGCATGGTAGCCTATTCATCACACCTGCACATTGCACAAATCCATCCAATAGCGGCATTCGCTCAACCAATGTCTCACGTTGCTGTACATCTGTTAAATCTGCGGAAATAATCGAATGTCCATCTCCCTCTAACAGGCTTAGAGTTTCATGTAATCGTTCTTTATTTCGTGCTGTCAGAATGACCTTTGCCCCCATTCCGGCACAAGCGATAGCAATCCCCCGTCCAATGCCGGAAGATGCACCTGTAATAAGGATGGTTTTATTTTTCAAAGAAAAAGGATTCTCCATAGGTTATTCAATTAAGGCAGAAAAATCAGTTACTAATTTCATCGGGTTGCCTTGAGCCAACGTGTAATCAGGAACATCTTTGTCAACAATGGTTCCTGCCGAAATAATAGCACTTTTCCCGATCGTTACTCCCCGCAAAATAATTGCACCAGAACCAATCCAAGCACCTTCTTTAATTACAATTGGAGCCACGCTTGATTCTACGATATTCTTGAAATGCGGATAGGGATTGCTGTGCGCAATAATCAGCACTGACTCTGCCACTGAAACATTGTCTTCTATATAAACAAATTCAGGATAAGCATTGTCTATCACGGTATGCAGACCAATATACACATTATCCCCGATAGTTACGCCACGTTTGCGATTCCATTTTACACGCAAACTATTAAGGGGCGACTTAAACGACCAACGTGAATAAAGGATATTCCTTATTTTACGAACAGCGAATACAATTGGATTCATCTTGCGTCTTGCACTGGAGTTCCGAATAGTATTCGCCAGACTTTTATTGTCATGGTCAAAATAAGGAATAGCAATAGCCTTACGTACCTTGTATGCTTTCATACTTGTATATATGTGAATATGAGCAAGTACTATTATTTCTATTCTTTGCTTTGAATCAGGTTATATATATCTGCTATGGTGTTGGTTGCACGCAATTCGGCAGGGGTAATCTTGACACTATATTTCTTTGCTATCATATTCATCACAGCCAAGCCTATCAAGCTACTCCATTCCTCAAGGTCACGGAATTTAGTTTCTGTGGTAAATACCGCTAAGTCAGTATCATCAAACTGCTCTGCGAAATTCTTGATAAATTCTTCCATAATCATATACCGATCAAAATAATACTATTCTATCTATTTCATTCTATTTTAACTATATCTTGCTTGTTCTATTGCAAAGTGCTCATTCAACAAAATCAACACTTTGCTTTGCCTCTATTTCAAAAGGATATTGGAAAAATGTTACCTTTACGCCATTCACAATGCAGTTCATCTGCTCTGTGATCCGTCTTGTAACTTGATATGCAAAGTCCGATTGCTGAATACGCTCCAAATTGCGCTTATGATTAAGGGCTCCTAATTTGAACAAGACGAAATCTATAGACTTACGATGTCCTATGTATAGGGCTATAGCAGTTCCACCAACAAGATAGAACTCCCGTTTGAATTGCTTTACATATGGCAGTAAAGCCTGTTGTTCCGATGACAAGATCTCAATGTGCATACTTGCTAAGCAGTATAGAAAAGAAATTGCGTATCTCTGGGTAGTAGTTCCCCGCTTGGCGTTCGGTAGCACCAAAGAACACTTCTGCTACACGATGCGGGGTAAGGACTTGCAACAAGGTATGATAGTCTTCCAACGTGCCGTCATTCAGCACTCTTTCCACCAAAAGCGCGTCAGAAATATCCTCCTTCTGGTCGGCAGGAGTGTACCAAAACAGATTGGAATGTTGTTGGATGAATGCCGACCTTGTCATAACTACTGCCTACTTCTTTCCTATTATACTGCAAAGATACAAAAAAGGGAACGATATATGCAAATTACAAGCACTGCTTATTCGGGAATTACAATGCTCCCTGGAGTATTGTATGTTTTGCTTGTCTGTGAGTTCTCGGTCACTTGTTTATAGGTGGTTCTCTCGGTTGCTTGTCAGCAAAGTGCCAGTAAGACTTGAGAAAGGTAACAATCTGATATTTTCCCAAGTCATTTCCGAACTTTGTCCGAATCACCTCCGAACCACAATCGAAGGACTTTCAAATCACCTCCGAAAGAGGGTCTTGAGACAGGCTTTCTGCGCAGGAGTGATGCGGAAACTCTCGACGGCTTTCTGAATTGTTTTGTTGTGCACCCAAGGGGACAATACTTTGCGCTCTATGTAAGGCAGTGTCAGTTCGTATTGCTTGGCTAACGCCGTGGCAAAAAACCATGCAATCATCATGCACACGTAATAGTGATTGCAGAGAGAACTGCCAGTGGAAGCAGCGTCTTGACTTTTTTCATTGAGTGAACGGTGTGTGCCGCCTGCAGTGGTATCGCTGTTTCTTGTCATGATACGGTCATTGACACTGACGACCCAGTCCAAGTATTCCTTGCGGAAATATGCCGATGAAACCGTTGATTCGTCGGTTTTATCGTCTAAAAAGCAGGTCATAAGCATCTCTATGCCAAAACGAACCGTATAGGGTGCATCGCTATCCATCCACCGCCGAATATCCGAGAGCAAAACGTCCGCATTGTTTTTGCTTGCGATACGGAATGCCTTAGGACGAATCAGATCGCAAGTAGCCCAATTATCGACAAAAGGCAACCAACGGTTGAGCATCCTGACGGTTTCATCGTAGTTTTTCTCCTCGCAGAGTATCAGTCCGTGCAAAATGTTTTCATCGTAATAGAAATGTGGCAAGTCGTTCAAGAACAGACTTATGTCGGGTCTCTCAGTCAACTTCTTCGCCAACCGGCGCATGGCTGGCATACGCACTCCAATGAACCGCTCGGGCGGAAGAGTAGGAATGAGACTGCTATGGAACTTACGGTATTGCGGGTCTTGCAGTGCAAAGAGTTGTTGCTGTATGTCGGTCGTAACGGTCATTGTTCTTATTGAAAAGTTTCCTCGGTGACGGTCGGCAGTTGTTCTCTTATTTCAAGGCGTTGTTTCTTGGGCAGTTTGCTGCGCACTTCGTTGTAGGCATGGCGTATCAGATTGCCAAGCAGTTCATCGGGTACAGAACCATCCAAGAAGATCTGGTTCCAATACTTCTTGTTCCAATGCCACGCTCCCTCCACAGACGGATAGCGTTCGCGCAAATCCAAAGCGAGCGACTCATCGCATTTCAGCACAACCATCATCGGTTGGTCGGTCGGGATACATGCAAATATCTTGCCTTCGAGCCGGAAAACGACTGTTGTTTCATCGAAAGGAGTATCTTCCGTTACACAAGGCATAGACAGGCATAAGTTGCGAAATTCTTCTGTATTCATCGGTTATTCTTATTGTATTATGATTGGTTTCTTATTGTTTGAAATTGATCAGGAAGACTTGTTCTGTGGCACGGGTGAGTGCCGTATAGAGCCAGCGGTAGTAATCCACATTGTATTGGTCTTCAGCAATCAGTCCTTGGTCGATGAAGACCCTTTTCCACTGTCCGCCCTGTGCCTTGTGGCACGTAACGGCATAGGCATGCTTCACCTGCAAGGCATTATAGTAGGGATTCTCCATGATTTTCTTCCACATTTCTTTCTTGGAGTGAATTTCGGGATAGTCCTCCGCAATGCGGCTGACAAGGGTTTGCTGCAAACGGTAGTTTGCTTCGGGTGAGTCGGTGGAAAGCGTTTCAAGCCACAGAACCACATCAATGTCCCAATCATAGTCGATGGCGTGGAGACTTGCATCCACGAAGTGACAGCCATACATCTCACGGAAGTGCTTCAGCCGAGTAATCTCGAACATATCGCCATTGGCGAGAAAGTCCAACCCCTCGTATTGCTTTGTCCAGAAATAGTTGTTGCGCGTGACCATAAGGCGGTCGCCTCCCGATATTTCCTCCTCTTTCCACAGTACCCGTGCGCGAATGCCTTGGTTATAGAGATTCATACGCTTGTTGGTGCGGGTGACAATCATTGTTTCTTCGACTCCGACTTCCTGATAAGCACGTTCAATCTCTTCCACCACTTCTTCGCCCTGCAAGAGGCGAATGTCATGGAAACCGTCCAACAGAAAAGAAGGTGGCTTCATCACATCGTTTTCCGCAATTTTTTTCCTCAGTCCGGTGGCGTTGGTCAGGATACCGCTGTCAAGGGCTTGTCGGGCAACTTGCGTGAGTGTATGCTGTTCGATGTGCAGACCATATCCTTGCAAGTAGTCGTAATCCAAAGCGGGGCTGACGGTCTGCCCGACGGGCGGCAACTGTGCATTATCTCCGATGAGAAAGAGACTGCAATTCCTACCAGAGTAAACATATTCTATCAAATCATCAAGCAGGCGTCCTGTACCGAAACTCTGTTCTTCGTTTCCACCCGTGTTGGCAATCATGGAGGCTTCGTCCACGATGAAGAGCGTATCCTGGTGCGTATTGAACGAGAGACCGAAACGGAAGTCTCCCATGGATTTCTGGCGGTAGATTTGTTTGTGAATGGTATAGGCAGGCATGCCGGAATAGGCTGCCAAGACCTTCGCCGCCCGTCCGGTAGGTGCCAGAAGGAGTGTCTTTTGCCGGAGACTATTAAGCGTTTGAACGACTCCTGCAATAAGGCTCGTTTTTCCCGTACCCGCATAGCCGCACAAAAGGAAAAGCCGTTCGGGGTCGGTTGACAGAATGAAGCGGCATAACTTGTGCAACAATTCTTCCTGCTGTTCGTTTGGCGTATAGGAGAGATGCCGGTGAATATGAGTGAGAATAAAGTCGGTCAGCATAGTTGTTTTGCGTAAAAAAATGGTCTATCTCTTGCGAGAGACGAAAACTTATTGTACTTTTGCGGTCGGGTAAGTCCTACACGACCAGCTCCCTCTGAATTCCCCCAGGTCTTGACCGAAGCAAGGGTAGGAGGTTGTAGCGGTGCGATGTAGATCGCTTACCTTTTTTTGTTTATAGGCGATGGGTTTTATCGGTTAAGTTATTTACAATTTAGACCTCCCCAACCCCTCCCAAGGAGGGGCGCGACTTCCCCAATCCCCCTCAGAGAGGGGGGGGCATCTACGATTATTTGCGATGTGCGATTTTGCTCTTTCGTCTCTCGTCCAAGGGTGCTTGAGGTCTCGATGAGGGGTCGTTGAGGTTTGGTAAAGCAAGAGTACATGCGAGCAACCTTTTGTATATTTTTGAGCAAGCAGGAAGTCACCGGTATATTGTTTTTATCATGTTGTCCGTTATTCTACTAATTTGTTGCAGCATAGTTTGTTACTATTATTTTCTTTGCTGTATTTTCTGTTTTCTGAATATAAATGCCATCGGGAAGGCTATGTATATCTTTTCCAAGCGGTTGCCCTTGCAAAGAATAGATTTCTGTAGATGATGTTGAGACGTCTGTTTGTGTCATTTGAAGTCCGGTTTTTTCTCCCAAATAGGCAGCCCAAGCATCAGGAATACCATATCCGACGGCATTGTCGGGCAAATCTGCTTGCGAGGCTGTTTGCAGGATTCGTTTTATGATTTGCATATTGCTGAGTTCCGGTAAGGCTTGCCACAGACATGCCGCCATACCCGCAATGAGCGGAGCGGAGAACGAAGTCCCATTGGAAGTGCGGATGTTATCGGTATCGGGATTGTAGAGCGCAGTGGATGTCCCCATGGCACAAACTTCCGGTTTGATACGTCCGTCGGAAGATGGTCCGAAGGAGGAGAAAGGGCTTTTAACACCCGCGGAGGTTACGCTCCCGACAGCCAATATACTATCGGCATCTGCAGGAGATGAGAGATAGTGCCAGGCTACATTCCCCTCGTTTCCAACCGAGATACATACAATCATTCCTTTGTGCGCGGCGATGGTGGCGGCACGGCTGTTCCGTGCAACATGTCCGTTGAGTTGAGAATAGAACATGTCTGTGGTCGGATCGTCGAAATCAAAGGCATATCCCAACGACGATGTGATGATGTCGGCACCTATGCTGTCCGCATATTCGAAACCTGCCACTTGTGCATCTATTTCCCGCAGGCTCTCGGTATAGTCGTCTTCAGTGACAACAAGGCAATAGGTGGCATCAGGTGCCGCTCCGCAATAATCGTCCGCATAAGCAGCCATACAGGATAGAACATTGGTTCCATGTCCTCCGACAGCAAAGACGTCTTCCTCGGGATTGACAAAGTTTTTGGTATGAGTAATTCGGGGACGCACATAGTCGAAATAGTGCGATTCATCGGTTTGAGGGAAACCATTGTCGATGACGGCAATGCAAATATTTTCCCCCTGATAGCCTGCATCGTGCAACCGGTGCAGTTGGAGCATTTCTATTTGTGTTTTTGCGGTTCCGTAGGAAAGAGGTGCGGTTTTATCTATGGACAAATTCTTCCGATGTGCATTTTGCGGAGCCTTGTCGGATTGCGTTCGTTCGACAGTGCAGACAAACGGGAAACGGGAAATCTGCTGCATGATGGAACTGTTACCGGTGCGCACTGTTGCTCCGTTGAGCCAACGTGAGACAAAAAGAATATCCACTCCTATGCGGGTGAGCGAATCCAGATAGGTATGACTTACAGGAAGGTCGAGCGAATCGACAGGAATACATTGTCTGTTTCTCCGCTCTACGGCTTGCGGCGAGAGAAAGTCTTCGGGGTGATGTATATCTCCAATTGTCCCTTTTTTGTCGGTGAAAGCGACCCAATAGGTATCAGCAACAGTCACCATAGAGGGTATGAGGAGGAGAGAGAGAAGAATCGGGGTATATGGTTTCATATCGGCTGTATCATTAAGGCAAGGTTATAGCCATCCATACGGGCAGATGGTCGGAATAGCCTCCTGCATATCTGTACCCTTGGTATGTTCGGAAAGGCTTCTTGCCAAGATATTGCAAATCATCTTCCAAGAGCCAATCGGGGCAATAGATTTCAGTATGTACGTAAGGGAGCAGATTGGGAGTGACATAGAAATGGTCGAGGCAACTCCATACTCCATGCCATTTGTAGGTGCCCTTTCCATGGTCTTCAAAGTTGGACATGAGGTTGTGCAGAGGACTGAATTGTTCGGAAGGGGCTTCATTGAAGTCGCCCATGACCACGATTTTGGACATGGAATTCTGTCGAAGAAGCGAGTCTAACCGGATCTGTAGGGTATTCCGAGCCACCATTCTCCGGCTGTCGGTATCCCCTGTTCCTCGTCGGGAGGGGAAGTGGCAAAGGAATACATGCAAGGTGTCTCCGCCATGCAACAACCCTGAAGCATAGATGATGTCGCGGGTGGGACGTCCTTCAACAGGAATCGATATGAAGACATGGTGAAGCAACCGGAATTGCTTGGGATGATAGAGCAAAGCACAATCAATACCCCGTACGTCTTTGGAATCGCGATGCAAGTATTGGTACCTGTAGTTGCGCAGGACTCCGAATTTGCACAGATCGAGCAAACACTGTTCATTTTCGACCTCCTCCAAGCCGATGATGGCAGGTGTATTCCATCCGCCTATGTTTGCCACGACTTGTCCTATGCGGGCTAATTTGTCTTTGTAGCGTCCATACGTCCAACGGCGATTGCCTTCGGGCGTAAATTCTTTGTCAGGGGAAATGGAGTCCGTATCGTCGTATGGGAAGAAGAGATTCTCGACGTTGTAGTTGATAATCTGTACTTGCGTTTGTGCAACCAACGCAACGGAACACAACGACAGCCACAAGACCAAAGAAACGAACTTCATCAGTCTTTGCTTTGTAAGGAATTGACCAACATACCGCAAGCCGCCAAAATGTCCTCTCCCCGAGATCTACGAATGGTGGCAGTTATGCCGTTGGCTGTAAGATAGTCGCGCAACCATTCAAGTTTCTGTATATCACTTCCTTGTAGCGTGCTGCCGGTGTCCTGCGGATTGGCGTGGAAGCATATAAGATTGACAAGACAGGGAACCGATTGCAACAGACGGCGGAGTTGGTTGGCATGGCGCAACGTGTCGTTTTTGTCTTTGAACAGGATGTATTCGAAAGAAAGGCGTCTTTGGTGCCGGAAGTCGTATTGTTGCAAAAGTTGTAGAACATCTTCGAGATGGCAGGCTTTTTCGACCGGCATTATTTCAGCACGTTCCAAAGCGAACGGGTTGTGGAGACTGATGGCGATGTGGCAATCTGATTCTGAAAGCAGCCGCTTGAGTCCGGGGATGAAACCGACCGATGAAACCGTTATCCGACGTGGGCTCCATGCGCATCCCCAATCCTCTGTAAGGACTTGCAATGCACGCAAGACATTGTCGATGTTGTCGCATGGTTCCCCTTCGCCCATAACCACTATGTTCGTAAGGGAAAGGCTGTCGGGGACAGAGAATACCTGATTGAGAATATCTGCAGCAGAGAGGTTTCCATGGAATCCGAGTGTTCCAGTCATGCAGAATTTGCAGTGCATTCTGCATCCTGCCTGTGTGCTAATGCACAGAGTGGCTCGTTCGCCATCTGGTATATAGACGGTTTCAACGGCATTTTCTGCCGCTTGGAAAAGGTATTTCTTAGTGCCATCCACAGAAACGGCTTCTGCTACGTGATGAGATCGCCCGACGACATATTGAGCAGCCAGGGCAGTGCGTCCTTTGAGGGAGATATTGGTCATTTCATCGAAAGAAACAACTCTTTTTTTGTAGAGCCATTCCGCCAATTGTTCGCCCGCAAACTTGGGCAAACCCGCCGCAAGGGCAACGGCTTGCAACTCTTCGATGTTTTTTCCTAATAACGGTTCCATCGGCTTATCCGTTCTGCAAAATGGTTTCGTAAAGGTTATTACGTGTCGGGTCAATATCCATCAGGACGGAATAGACCTGTTCCTTTTCGCTTTGCGTTCCCTTTTTGAATATATTGACCAGTTCATCGGCTTTGGCATCGAGGAACGTATTGATGAGGTAGGTGGCAGGGCGGGCACGGTTGGCGTCGCGCAGAACGGGAAGTCCCTCCGCAATGCGGGCGCGTGCATTCGCCACATTGGTAGCCATCTGATCCAAAGCCAAACGGTGGTATTCGTAGTAGAAATTACGATAAGCCTGGAAGGCTTCGTCCATCAGATTGTTGGTGAGTGCATATCGGTTTCGGTTGTTTCCGAAGGCTTGCCAGCCTGTGAGTTCGCTGTTCTCCAAAGAAGCCGATTGTGCCATACTGACGATGTTTTCACATTGTTGGAAATAAGGCGTGCCACCTAACCGAGAAAAACTATCCATATCGTGTCCGATAATCAAATAGCAGTAGTATGCCAACATTGCCGTAAGATTACCAGTGATGCTATTGGGTTGGTATTCCAAACGGTCGTATTCCTGGTAGGTGAAATTGAAGTAGTTGTCTTTGAAGTTTAGCAGCGGGGTTATGTAGGACGTACCGAACACCGGTCGCCGTGACTGGACTTGCAATTCCGCCGTGAAAAGATTGTCGGAAACGCTTTGAACCACAATCAGCATACTACATTCGATGCGTTCACGTTCGGTAAAGGCCATGTCTGTCCATCGGGTGGTGTTGACGAACTCCGTAATGGACGTTTGCAGTGTGTTGAAGATGCTTTTATTAGAACCTCCTATCTGGTCGGAATTGACTGTTACTTGGCATTGCAGTTCTTGTGCATATATGGATGAGAGAGCAAGGAGTAGGCTTGCTGCAAGCATAAAAGTGATTTTGCGTGTCATTTCCGGATTGATTTTATTTCTCCCGTAGCGGGATAGAATTCCACTTGTGTGTCATTTTTGAAGAGAGAATAGGGGAGTGCTACCGCAATGCCCCATTGTGCAATGTCGATGGTAGTATCCACCCAGATCCGTTCGCCATCGGTGAGCGTTATATGTGCCTTTCCAGGGATATTGTAGCAAACAGGTGATTTGGCGGCTTGCAGTTTTTCGTCTCCTTTTGCGGGAGGAGCATAAGAAGGCAGGTATTTGACGAGTGTGAGGTAATAGGGATTGCCACTCATATCGTCTTTGGCGACCACTCCGCTGAACAGAGAGAAACGGAACAGTACGTCATCTTCCATTGCAGCGGTAGGGACAAAACGTATGCTTTTGTGACATTTCGTAACGGAACGTTGTCCGACAAACAGACGCGTCAGTGCATCTTCCTGTACATTCATTTCATCCAGAACCAACTGTATGGACAAACCATCACCAGGGAGATGCTCCACATCGCCGGAAAGCAGATTCAAACGGCTCTCACGGAGGCGATAGATTTGTTTTGCCGTATTTTCCGCCATCTTGGCTGTGGAGTTGGCAATCAACTGTTCTTCCAAAAGAGGAACAGGACGTGAGGATTTGGTTATCTGTGTCTGTTCTGTTTCTGTTTGGGACACCGTCTTTTTCGGCTGTCCGTTATGCCGGTTGTTGCTGTTCACTCCGAGCAGAATACCTTTTTTGTTGAGCGAAAGCAAAGAGCATGAGGGGTATTTTTCGTTGAAGGGAACCACAAAGGCGCGCGTTGTGTCGGCAGAGGTGACGGGACGAACGTGAATGCCGGTGAGACGATAGAAAGTCCGGTCTTCTTTCACAATGTCGGCGGTTCGGAGATAGCGTTCGGAGTATTGGTACAATGGTCCTTTCTGCTCTGTAATCTCTTCGTATTCGATGTCGAACACAAGGGTGGTGTAGGGCATATAGTAAACAAGAGAAGTTTCCGCTTCACGAATCACTTGTCCAAAAGAGACAGTGGAACACATCAGAGCCAAGGAAAGCAACAGGCAGTTTTTCTTCATAAGACATCGTTGTTTTGATGGCAAAGGTAATTATTTTTCTTCGTTACGGCAAGAGGTGAGGATGTCTAAAGATTGCTTGTAGTCTTTGACCCGCAAACCTGCAGCAGAAAGCACGGAATGGAACAGATAATCCGTGAGATAAGCATTGTTCTTATTTGATTCCAATGCTGCAATTTTCTCTGGATAGGATTCTTTATACAAATCGGAATACCATACCACGGCACCGCAACTATGCATAGGTTCGGCATCGCCTGCATGAAAAAAACTGCCATTTTCGCCCAGCGATTCACCGTGATCGGAGAGATAGAAAATGATTGCTTTTCGGCAAGAGAACAATGTTACCAAAGAATCCAATACTTGGTCGGTGTAGCGGATGGTGTTATCGTAGGAATTAACAATCTGTTCGATGGTGTTGTTGGCAACAATCCGGTTTGTGGTGACAGGGGTGAAATACCAATTTTGTTCAGGCACATGACTGTTGTAGTACCAATGACTTCCAATCTCATGCAGAATGAAGAGTTTTTTTGAGTGCTTCAGAGCCATGATTTCCCGAGTGGGCGGCAATAGTTTTTCGTCGTACCAACCGGAATATACGTACACGGATTTCCCCAAATTCGGATAGATTGTGGTATCACACTCGGCAGGGAACGTAGCAAAGGTTTCATTCATATCCTGATTGGTTATCCAAGCAGCATAGAATCCTGCTTGCTTAAATACCGAAACAAAACTTGTTTCGGTGTATTGATAGTCAGGATTCAGACTGTCGGCACGCGTGAGAAGTACCGGTACGGAGGCGGCAGTATGCGTATATAACGTTCGGATATGCGGAAGAGAAACCACATTTTTCCGCTGTGAGAGACAAGGATTCGTTTTACGTGCATATCCATTCAGTTGCAAATGATCCGCACGCACGGATTCTCCTATCACGACAACGATATCAAGACTATCGGTCTGCATTCCGTTTTCTGTGACAGAAAGTATTTCAGGAATGGTTCGCGGTGTATGCCGTTTGGCTTGTACAACACTGTATTCACGCAAGCTATGTACTATATTCAGAGGGAAGCGCTGACTGAGACTTCTGTGGAGCATCGGAGAGACGCAATATATGGAAAGGCACAAAACGGAAACAACGGCTTGCCATGGTGCGTGAGACAGCGGGGATATTCTTTTCCATCTCCATACAAGAAAAACAACGGACAGGCAGAGGTTGCATATAATCCACAACAACAATTGCCAAGATACAACACCTCTCACCGTCTCCGGATTGGTATTGAACATACATTCCACGATGACGGGAGTGACGGTTACTTTGTAGCATATACGATAGTAGGAAACTGCAGCCCCGAGCAATCCGTAGATGGGAAGAAATACGGCACACACCCGGCGACTGATTCCAACGGCATAAAACAACAGGAAGGATACTCCGCTACAAGCCAAAACGTAGCAAACAACAGAGAAACCTGTACGAAAATCGTCTATCGGATTATCGGCAAAATCGGGAACAACGGCAGTGACAGCAATCCACAGAGTGCAAAGTGTAACCCAAAGGATGTAGCGGAGTTGATTACGAACGGCAGTTTGCATACGATATTATTATGAAGAGTTAGTGACAATAATTTCTGCGAAAGTACGATTTATTCTCCAGTGTGGCAAATGAAAATGGCTGGGATCTATTTTGCGGAGTTCATAAAGTTGAAAAGTTTATATGCGGAAGGAAGGTTTTTCCGGGTAATATGGACATTGTGGTTGTTCGAGAAGTTTTGTGGAGTGGTGCTTTGGGTTATAATGGAATGGGACGAATAGGGCGAATTAGTTGAATAGAAAATTTGAGGAAGGGCGTTTCAGGGGTCGTTGAGGGGTCGTTGAGGTCGGCTTGAGGGGTCGTTGGTAAAAAGTATGTGAGAAGTACCTTTACCCCCGAATAAAGTTGCCCGATATGTTCTGAGAAGTGTGTTCCATGTCAGAAAATGCCGGATGAAAAGGTATTTTTTATTTGTTTACAGGATTTTTTGCAGGACTATTGTCTTGTGCCAGTAATTTTTGCTATATTTGCAATCGGAAAACGTATGCAGCATGGGAAAGACTTGAAAAATGAAGCATCCGGTTTTCGCAGATACCGGAACATAAATAATGATTATATGCCATGAAACGATTTTACTTTTGTCTGTTTATTTCTTTCTGTTCTGCAGCGGCTCTGGCAGAGACTATGCCCCAAGGTTACTACGACCGCATCGAAGGCACACATGATGCCGAACTGAAAGCCACTCTCAAAGCCATTATCCGACCCCATACGGTTATACCTTATGGCAGCGGAAAAGGACGTACATGGGAGGTGTTCTTCTACGCTGACCGCAATGAGGAAGGCTACTGCATGGATATGTACTGCGACGACTGGAAGAAACTCAATAACCCGGGTGATAAGGCAAGCGGCTGCAACATAGAGCATAGTTTCGCCAAGTCTTGGTGGGGAAGAGCAGAGAATGATGCCTACAAAGACTGCTACCACCTCAACCCCTCCAACAGCACTGCCAACTCTTCGCGCAGCAACTATCCGCTCGGTGTACCGGTTAAGAATATCAAAGACCAATCCAAGACAGGCTCCTTGCGCGTGGGAAAGATACACCATGACTCGCTGAACGTGGATTTCTGGGTGTTCGAACCGAAAGACGAATACAAGGGTGACTTTGCACGTGCCTATTTCTATATGGCTACATGCTATGGACGGGACATCAATGGCAACATAGATGAGGTATGTAATAAGTACAATGGTTGGTATATTGAAAACAAAGACGTGGGTTCACGCTATGCTATGCAGAACGACAATTATCTGGAGTTCCAACCATGGGAGGTGGAGGTGCTGCTCGCTTGGCACCGGCAAGACCCTGTGTCCGAGAAAGAACTGAAACGTATGGACGCGGTGAGCAACTTCCAGCACAACCGTAATCCGTTTATCGAATACCCATGCCTCGCGGAGTATATATGGGGAAATAGAAAAGGAGAAACGGTTACACTGTCTAAACTGAAAAATACCTACGACGAAGACTACCTGAATCTTCCTGATTCGGAAAAAGGCGGTTGCGATTGTGTGCCAGCAAATGTGGAAGAAACAACGATTTCAGCGGAGAATCTGAATGTCCCACAGAAGATACTTCACAATGGACAGATTGTCATCGTGTATGAGGGTGTGATGTATTCGATTTTGGGTATCCGACTTCAATAGCATTATGCCGACGAAGGGCGAGAACAAGAACTGTCCTATATGCGGCGGCACTTTTGTATGCACGCACGGTGTCTTTTGCCAGTGTGCAGGAATAGAACTGTCCCAAACGGCAAAAGAATACTTGAGGACGCATTATGAGGATTGCATTTGCCGGAAATGTCTGCAGAAGATAGCCTGTGAGATGTGAATAATTTGCGTAAGTGTTGATATTGCGCAACGGAAAGACCTATACCCCAACGGGGAGGCAAGCAGAACAGAGTATGACCGTACCGCTTATCCGTTTGCGGAACAGAGTGACAGAATACCGCCAACAGACTGACGAAGAAGCCATTTTGCAAGCATAAGTTTTCTCCCGTCTTTTGCAATAACAAAGACAAAAATAAGAAGAAACCTCCAAAGCCTTTCCAAAAAATAGGCTTTGGAGGTTTTTATTGCCGGTTGATTCTGTTTTTGCAAGTTTGTTTGAGCATATCGGAGCAATGGAGAAGAGTTTCGGATAGTTTCCTGACAATCCCGCAATCGGTTGAGGATTGCAGTTGTTGCGTTATTTTGTTGTAGGCTTCGTCTGCGTTAGATGTGTTGTAGAGAATTTTTCCAGCCCTGCAAAGGATGTCATCTTTGCAGACTATAGAATCAATTGACGTTATGGTCCGATTGATTTCATCGAATTGTGCATTCAGTTCATGAATCAGTTTCTGTCTGTCGTCTCCTCCGTAGAAAAGAATATATTGGGTGAATTGTGCTTTGAGAAGATCGAATTTATGGGTGTTTGAAAAGTCATAGTTTGGTTTCTGTTTGTGTTGTTTTCTGCGGTTGACAGCAAAAAGAACGATTGATGCCACAGCCACAGCAAATCCTATAAACCCGCACCAAAATTGCATAATGATGGTTTGTGTTGTGAACAGGTGTAAATGAAGCAGAACAATGCTCATGACGAGCAGCGTGAGTAAGGGGGTGAAAAAGAGTATACCCCCTACGGATAAACGATTACGTTTCATGTCGTTTAGTCTTTGTTGATTGATACAGTGTTTGTTCGTTTTCTGTTGAAAACATGCATACAAAAAGCGTGAAGCCTTATTGCGTCTGGTTCTTAATACTGAGGTTTCGGTAGTACCTTTCCAACAAGAATAAACGAATAATGCCCACGCAGATATGCATTGAGACCTCCTGCTGGCGGTACTGATACACATCAACGGGCATTCATTGTCTTCTTGTCTTGGGTTGGAGAAATTTACCGAATTTCAGTATTCCAAAACAAGCGTCAATAAACGCCTTTTATATTTGCCTTGCGAAAGTACAACAAATTACTGAGACGGGCAAATGTAAAAAATGACGGTTTTGTATTATACGGGTGATATTTGCATGAGACGAAAATAAGTGTTACCTTTGCATTAGTTTTGGAGGGAATGCCGGCATTGTCCGGAATGTTCCTTTTAATGTAACAATAATGACTTAGAGCAATGAAGACGAAATTACTTTTATTATCATTTCTTTTTTTCATCTCATCGGGCGTGTACGCTCAAGAAGTGGTGGACAAGGCGACCGTTACTACCCAGGCAAAGGCTGCCCAGACCGCTGTGGGTGATCTGAAGAAGATTGACACGGGAGAGAAGGTTTGGAAATTCAACGGAGTTGTAGGACTGAATGCTTCTGCCACGGCGTTGGTGAATTGGGCAGCCGGCGGCAAGAACAATGTGAACGGTGTGGCATTTGCCCGTATGCGGTTGTTGTACCACAAGGATGCGATTGCATGGGACACGAATCTGGATACGGAATTCGGTTATTCGTACATAGACCAAGAAGAAGATCCTTTGCAGAAATCGACGGACAAAATAAACCTTGTCACCAAATTCGGTTGGGAATTTTACAAGACATGGTATTTGACCATATTGGGCGGTTTCCGTTCGCAGTATGCGCAAGGTTACAGTTATGTAACCGGCTATAATCCTTCGGTATCGAAATGGTTGGCACCATCTTACACGGATATATCGGTGGGTATTGACTGGAAACCTAATGACATTTTCTCTGTGTATCTGTCTCCTCTTGCAGGGCGTATTACAACGGCTTATGTTTCCGATCACGTAAATACCAAGGTGAACAAGGCTTATCGTGAGGCATACGCAGACGGGACATTGGAGGTCGCCGACTACAATGCGGACTATGACTATCGTGATTTCCTGAAGGTGAAATACGGAGTAGTGGATTATGAGGAGCAGGCGGACGGAACGTTTAAGACCGTCGCTTCGAAGAAGAACGTGAATGCTCAGTTCGGTCTTTCTCTGAAGGGTGGAATAAACTATACTTACAAGGACTTGAAGATCATTACGACTGTAGGTCTGTTTACGCCTTACAAATGGGATGACAGAAAAGACGACAACGGCAAGTATATCGACCACCAGCGTTTCGGCAACTTCGACGTGGATTGGGATGTGGCTATCTCTTACCAATTCTTGAAAGTGCTGAATGTTACACTCTCCACGAGTTTGAAATACTACAACGGTGTGTTGATAGACAAGACGGACAAAGCCGGTGTGACAACCAGCACCGAGCGAGTTCAGTTTCAATCCATACTCGGTTTGGGTATAGGGTACAGTTTCTAAGCCGTGTGATGCAGCAGCAGTTTCTTGATTTTCAGGCTAATGTGGAGCAACTTCTGCAACGATGCTCTGAGTTGCTGGAGCAAAATGCATCGTTGCGCAGAACCAACGAAGAGCAGCGGAACGAAATAATGCGTTCGCACGAGGAGTTGGAGGTACTGAAAAGAAAGTATAAGGCTCTGCAAACCGCTCATGCGTTATCGGCACAGACAGAAGACAAGGAACAGGCAAAACGAAGACTGACAACTCTGATACAAATGGTTGACAGGGCTATAGACCAATTGTCGGAGTAAACAAAAAGATACAGCCATGAACTCCGCGGACAAACAGCGTATAGTTCTCAGAATAGACTATCATAGTGTGGAACTGAATGTCCCACGCGAACAAGAACCAGCCTATCGGGATGCCGCCGTGCAGATAGACCGGCTGTACAAGCGTTATACGAGGGCATATCCCCAACTGCCGCCAGAGAAGATATGGCTGTATGTGGCATTGGAGGTGGCTGTGGATTTGCAGTTTGACCAACGAAGCAAGGACTTGAAACCCGTGGAAGACCTGATAGAGTCTCTGAACGGGAAAGTGGTGAGGGCTACGGAAGAAATAGAAAACAGTACCAGATGACAGGTACACCATAATAAACCAATACAAAATAATACTAACAACTAAAACATTAGAGAGATGAGTTCTTTATATGTAATACTAATAGGTGTGGGTGCTTTCCTTGCAGGAGGCGGCATCTGCTATCTCATACTCAGGTATGCAGGGAACGGTGTATTGAACAAAGCACGAGAAGAGGCTGAAATAATCAAGAAGAACAAGATTATAGAAGCCAAGGAGAAGTTCATAGCCTTGAAAGTGGAGTATGACAAGAATGTGCAACAACAGAACCAGAAGTTGCAACAGACAGAACAGCGTCTTGGTCAGCGTGAGCAACAACTGAACCAAAAGCAGGGTGAGGTGCAGCGTGCATTGAACGAAATAGGGCAGAAGCACCAGCAACTTGACCAACAGCAGCAGGCCATAGACTACAAACAGAAGGAGATAGACAAGATGCACAAGCAAGCGCAGGTCCAGTTGGAGACTATCTCAGGTCTTTCGGTGGAAGAAGCCAAGAAACAACTGGTTGAATCACTAAAAGACGAGGCGAAGACGAATGCGATGTCGTACGTGAACGAAATTATGGAGGAGGCAAGACTCAATGCCAACAAGGAAGCGAAGAAGATAGTTGTCCAGACTATTCAGCGTGTAGCCACAGAGGCAGCCATAGAGAATTCCGTGACCGTATTCCACATAGACAATGATGAGGTGAAGGGGCGCATAATCGGTAGAGAGGGACGTAATATCCGCGCTTTGGAGGCAGCGACGGGCGTTGAGATTGTGGTGGACGATACTCCCGAAGCCATTGTCCTTTCCGCATTCGACCCTGTCCGCAGAGAGATTGCAAGACTGGCTCTTCATCAATTGGTGACAGACGGCCGTATTCACCCCGCCCGCATTGAAGAAGTGGTGGCGAAAGTGAAGAAACAAGTGGAGGAGGAAATCATAGAGACCGGCAAGCGAACAACCATTGACTTGGGTATTCACGGTTTACACCCTGAACTAATCAAAATGGTGGGACGTATGAAATACCGTTCTTCTTACGGTCAGAACCTTTTGCAACATGCCCGTGAAACAGCCAATTTGTGTGCCGCTATGGCATCGGAACTCGGATTGAATCCGAAAAAAGCACGCCGTGCCGGTCTGTTGCATGATATAGGAAAGGTACCGGAGGACGAACCGGAATTGCCACACGCAATACTGGGTATGCACTTGTGCGAGAAGTATGGTGAGAAACCTGATATATGCAATGCGGTGGGCGCTCACCATGATGAGGTGGAAATGGAGACTATGCTTGCTCCGATTGTCCAAGCATGTGATGCTATTTCCGGTGCAAGACCCGGCGCAAGACGTGAGATTGTTGAGGCTTACATCAAACGATTGAACGATTTGGAGAATCTTGCTCTCAGTTATCCCGGTGTCATAAAGACTTACGCTATTCAGGCAGGACGTGAACTGCGTGTGATAGTAGGCGCAGACAAAATGACAGACAAGGAAACCGAGTTGTTGTCGTTTGACCTGGCAAAACGTATCCAGGATGAGATGACGTATCCCGGTCAGGTGAAAATCACCGTTATACGCGAGACACGCGCCATCAGTTTTGCGAAATAAGTGCTAACTTGAAATTATTGCCTTTACTCCTTCAGACAGGCGTAAAGGTTTGTCAAGCCCCTCTGAGAGAGGGGCTTTTTGTTTATGAGTTGAGACGTTGATTGGTTTATGCGTGGTTGAAATGGTTTAGTGGTTTAGGTTGTTTCATTCCGATTTCCTTTTTCTTCGGATATTGAAATCTTGTGGAGTGGTAATTTTATAGGCGTTCGAGAAATCCAAGGAGGTGGGGTGAATCGGATGTGGCGAAGCGGATAGGCAGGATGGGACGAATAGGGCGAGTTGGACGAATGAGTCTAATAAGTCTAATGGGTGGAATAAGGAGGATTGGACAAATGTGGCGAGTTTGGCAAATAAGACAGATAGGACGAATAGAGAGGATAGGGCGGACAGGTCGGGTGGTAGTACCGCCCGATAAGAGACAACAAGCAGGTTTACGATGTGGCAAATTAGGTCTCTCCATCCCCTCCAAGGAGGATTTAACCCATCTCTCGCCCAAAGGTGCTTGAGGGGTCGGTCAGGCCTCGATGAGGGGTCGTCGGAACCATGACATTCTTTAAGGCATACAAAAGAAACGGGAAGATTTTTTCCCCCGCTTTCAAGTTATTTTCCGAGGAGTACGTTCAAAGAATCATTCTACTCTTTGAAGACTATGTGAACAGCAGGCAATAAACTGTGTATCAGTGCAGGAAATGTTGCAAGGCAAATACGGTGGCCTGATAATCTTCTTTGTACTTTGCGGGGATAGGTTCAACAGGCGGTGCTTCCATGGTGAGAGGATTGACAGGTGTTCCATTTTTCCAAACCCGGAAGTCAAGGTGAGGTCCCGTACTGTTTCCCGTGCTTCCCACATACCCGATGACTTGCCCTTGCGAGACCCGTTTCCCGACCTGGATATCCTTACCATATTTGCTCAGATGAAGATATGCCGTTGTATAGGTGGAGTTGTGGCGAATCTTGACTGTGTTTCCTCCGCCTCCTTTGTAGCCTTTTTCAATGACGACCCCATCGCCAATAGAGACTACAGGCGTTCCTATAGGTGCGGCATAGTCAACGCCCGTATGAGGACGAACCGTTTTGAAGATGGGATGCTTGCGGTGATATGTGAACGTGGAGGAGATACGTTTGTAGTTGAGCGGCGCTTTCAGAAATGCTTTGCGCAGGCTGTTTCCCTGCTCATCGAAATAGCCAGACAAGTCTTCATTGGAGAAATAGTAGGCTGAAAGGCTGTCGGTACCATGATAGTAGGTTGCTGCATGAATACGCGTGATGCCCACAGGCACGGTGTCGGCAAAACTTTCGGTGTAGTAAACCCTGAAGCGGTCACCGCGTTGCAGGCCAAAGAAGTCGACCGTCCATGCATAGATGTCGGATAATTCGATGGCTAATTGCGGATTGACTCCGACAGAAGTGAATGCATTCCACAGCGAAGATTCGATAACCACCTCTTTGCACTCGGTGTGATGCTTGAGCGGTTTTTGCACTTTCTCGATATGCAACGTATCTCGCAGGTCCATTACGATGCTGTGTATCAAATCTTGCTGATAGACAAAATAGGATAGTGTTGAATCGAGAGAATAGAATGCCAGATAATTTTTCTGCGGGCGAATTTTCCGAACATCGAACTCCGCCGGAGACAGCAGTCCCAATTGGTTAATAAGTTGCTTGCCAGCCCCCAACCGGCTAAAGATGCCTCCCAATGTTTCTCCTTTGCCCACGGTACCTGTAATACAATAGAATGAATCAACAGGGATACCATACTCGTAGCGAACTTCATCAATGGCACCTTCCGTTTCTTCGGCGGTCAGATTGCCCTTTGCATCGTGACGGCATGATACTGTCCATAACAAGAGCAGAGTACAAATCACTACCTGCAAAGAAATATGTAATAACCGCTGATACTTATACATACCGAGACTCTATTGGAGATAAAAAATTATTTTTGAGGATATTTTCTAAAGAAAGACTCCAATCGCAAACGGATGACACCAAGCAACGCCTCGGAGAAAATACCTCCGGACATCTTGGACGTTCCCAAGACACGATTGATGAAGATAATCGGCTTTTCTTTGATGGTGAAGCCACATTTATATGCAGTGAATTTCATTTCAATCTGGAATGCATAGCCCTTGAACCGAATCTTATCCAATTCGATTGTTTCCAAAACGCGGCGGCGATAACATACGAACCCTGCTGTGGTGTCATGGATGTCAATGCCCAGAACGAAACGGACATATTTGCTTGCAAAATAGGACATCAAGACGCGGCTCATGGGCCAATTGACCACATTGACTCCCGTAACATAGCGGCTACCTATAGCGACATCCGCTCCTTCGTTGGCGCAAGCATCGTAGAGAGAAAGAAGGTCTTGCGGATTGTGGGAGAAATCGGCATCCATCTCAAAGATATACTCGTATTTATGTTCGATTGCCCATTTGAATCCTGTAATATATGCCGTACCTAATCCCAATTTGCCGCTTCTCTCCAACAAAAACAACTGATCGGGATATTGCACCTGCATTCTTTTGACAATAGCCGCTGTACCATCAGGCGAATTGTCATCAATAATGAGAATATGGAAATCTATAGGCAGCGTGAGTACCGCTTGTATGATGTTTTCGATATTTTCTCTCTCGTTGTAGGTGGGGATAATGACGAGTCGTTCCATATAAATCAGAATTTAGATTAGTTTTGTTTCAATCGTTTGCCCTTTGGTGAGATTGTAAACCGGTGACGGGGTTAGTCGTTGCAAAGCAACCAAATTTACATCTTTGCCGACCTGTATTCCTGCTTGCTTCAAATAATCTTTGACAGTGGCATAAGCCAATTCAGGGTCGTTGTTCTCATGACTGAGATGGCAGAGGAATATGTTTTTCAACTCCGGGTGATAATGTTTTGCCAACGTTTCTCCGCAGGTTTTGTTGCTGGAGTGTCCCGTGTCGGACAAGATTCGTGACTTGAGGTAGGAAGGGTAGGGGCCATTAAGAAGCATCTGCTCATCATGGTTCGCCTCAATGACAAGATGATTTGCCGTTTCAATATAGCGACAGAATACATCATCGACTTTGCCAACGTCGGTAGCCATGATGAACCGCTGACCAGCCACATCAATGACATAGCCCACGCAATCGGTTGAATCGTGAGAGACTCCAAATGTATTTATCTGCATATCACCCAAAGAGAAAGGGACTCCTTTCGTAAAATACTTGCAGCAGGTGTGCAGTTTTTCTTTTACGCCATAGTTTCTGTTTATCCCCTCATGGATTTCGGGAGTCGCATATATTGGGATATGGAAACGTTCTCCCAATGTACCTACTGCGCGGATATGGTCGGCATGGTCGTGCGTGACAAGCACACCTAACAGATTGTGAAAGTCCAATCCCATCTCGCGCAATACAGTCCGGATGGTGCGCGCTGAGATGCCTGCGTCAATAAGTATCCCTTGCTTGCGGTTGCCCAAATAATAGCAATTGCCGCTGCTTCCGGAAGCGAAACATCTGAATATGAGATTGTTGGTCTCCATACTATTCTTTCAGCCTTTCCGCAAACTCTTGTATCTGTTTGCATAGAGCCTCGACAGGGGTTTGTCCGTCGTTTGTTATGACCAAATTGGATTGCCTGGCAATCCAATCCTGCTCCGCTTGGTTTCGGATACGTTCTTCCACCGTCTCCCGATTGACATGATCCCGATGCATTACACGCTCAATGCGGACTTCGAAAGGTGCGGTGATACACACAACGGCTTGGCACAATTTGCTGAAACCGCTTTCGAACAAGATTGCCGTTTCTGCAAATACGATTTCGCCTGTAGCGTTATTGGCCCATTCCCGAAGGTCGTAGGCAACAGCAGGGTGGACTATCTGATTGAGTTTTTCCAACATATCAGGATCCTTGAAAACCAAATCAGAAACGCGTTGTTTGTCGAAAGAATCGTTAACAAAGATGTCACTTCCGAACAGGAGTTCTATTTGGCTTCGGACACAAAGATTGTCGTGAATAAGGCGTTGTGCCGCTGAGTCAGAATCATAAACTTCATAACCCATATTGCGCAAGCCTTTTGAAATGAACGATTTCCCCGAACCGATTCCTCCAGTTAGCCCTATGATACGTGTACCCTTCATACTCAATTGCAAAAGTACGCATTTTTCGGAACTCCACCAAACTTTGATCCCTCTTTTTAGTGAAACAAAAGATTTGACTTGAAAATACTGACAAAATGTCAGTGTAATAGCGGTTTATACGACAAAATGGCATAAAAAGAGATGTTTGGAATGTTGGGAACCGCAATTTAAGGTGATGGCATAGGGTTTGCGAAATAACGTGTGAATGTCGAATGAGAGACATCCGGAAAAGAGGGTGTTCTGCATACGGCACTAAACCAACTATAAAATTTTACGATTATGTTACCAACGATTAGCAGACGAAACGAACAGAACTGGTTACCGAGTATTTTCAATGACTTCTTCAGTGAGGAATGGCCTCTGATGCACAATGTGTCCAGCACGACACCTGCCATCAATGTAAAGGAGGACGAGAAAGCATATCATGTAGAGATTGCGGCACCAGGTATGTCAAAAGAAGATTTCCATGTACACGTAAATGACCAAGATGAGTTGGTCGTTTCAGTGGAAAAGAAGCAAGAGAACAAAGAGGAAGACAAAAAGACGAAGTATTTGCGTCATGAGTTCAACTACAGTCGCTTTGAGCAGTCGTTGCTTCTTCCTGACAATGTGGATAAAGAAGGTATTGCGGCAAAAGTGGAACACGGAGTGCTCCACATAGAGTTGCCTAAATTGGATCCGACAATCCAGAAACAGCCTACTCGTGTGATTGATATCCAATAATTGTACGATGCTGAAGGCACGGAAGGGCTACCCTTGAAAAGAGGGCAGCCCTTTTGTTTTGTTGTGAACAGATGTTTTGTATTTTGTGGTACGGAAATACCGGAAGGAAGTTGAAGCATTGTCATGAGACGGGCAAAATTTATACCATTTGTGGGAAACATAAATTATTCATACCTTTGCAATAGCGATGTGATTTTGTGATGAAGGGCGTGTAGATGGAGCGTTTGCATGTTGTGTGTGACATTTCTTTTTTCTCAAAAGATATTGCGTTGCCGATGTGTGATTTTACAAAATTTGACCAAACTATGAAAAAGATTGTGTTGTTGTCTGTTGTTTTCTGCTTTTTATCAGGTATGCAGGAACTATTTTCGCAGAATCTTGTTTTCCGTCCCATTTCTTCCGTTACCAATTTACCCACCAACGAGATACGTAAGTTGTATCAGGATTCTGAAGGTTTCCTGTGGATATCCACGTATAGCGGTCTTGTGCGCTATGACGGCTACGATATAGTCTCTTACAAGATAGATCCGGCGACTCACCGGCAGGCTTTGCACAGCGTTGTGAACATGGTGGAAGAAGATGCAAATCATTGTTTGTGGATAGGTACGCACAATGGTTTGTATGTCCTTGACAAGATTAACGGCAAGATAGAGAAAGCGGATACTCCCATTCTGAATTACAGCCGTGTGGAGTCTATATTGGCTTCTCATACGGGAGATATTTGGGTGGCGACCAACAAAGGTTTGTTCGTGCGGCGGAATGCCCATGATGATTTCGAGTATTGTGTAGGCTCTCAATGGAACTTGGATCCGACTGATATGAAATCACTCTTGGAAGATGAGGTCGGATATTTGTGGATAGGGACATGGTCGGACGGGCTGATCCGCTATGACACGAAGAAACGGCAGGCTTACAGGTACAGTCATTTGCCTGCATTACGTTCTTCGCATACATTGTTTATGGGTCGTGATCGTACTCTCTGGGTGGGAACATGGGGTGAAGGATTGGTTCATCTTACAGAACCCTATAATTTACAAGATCCGCATATTGTGCAATATAAGCACGTTGATGGCGATAAGAACAGTGTGTTGGACAATATGATATATTCCATAGCGGAGGACATAGAAGGTACATTGTGGATTGGTTCCCGCTCCGGTTTATCGTTGTTGTCTTCTGACGGGACATTCTCCATCCATAGTTCTTCCAGTGGCATATCTCCTTTGCCTTGCGGAGAAATCAACTCTATTCTTTCTACCAACGACGGTCTGATGTGGATAGGATCTTTAGGAGGTGGTGTGTATGTATGCGATTTGCGTCCAAAAGTTATGCAAGTGGAACCTTACACGCAAGGTCTTATAGCGGTGGCGGGGACGAAAGCCGTGAAATCAGTCTACGATGATGAATCGGGGCAATGTGTGTGGTTGTCATCGCCCAATTATGGGGTGCTTTGTTATGACAAACGAACCGAGTCGTTGTTGACATATAAGCATATACCAGTTCTTTCTTCGTATAAGGCTCTATCCCAAGTACAACAGATTGGAAAGATTGATGATGATATTTATTTCTGCACAGAACACGGGTTGCTCCTTTACAATCCCAAGGCAGGAAAGGCACGTCAAATAAAGACCGGTTTTCGTGATGCCTACGTGAACGGTTGCTATGTAGATCCTCAGAAAAGGCTTTGGGTCGGAACCCGTGTTGATGTAGGTCTTCTGAAAGATGGTGTGTATACGCCCCTTAATGCTTACGTTCCGGATGAAGATGATATGCCTCCTGCCATGGTTTATGCTATCCAGAGCGATAAGGACGGGCAATTGTGGATTGCAACGAGCAACTGCGGCATATACCGTCTGGATACACATTCGGAGAAATGGCGTTTGTATGCCTACACTCTTGATAACAACAAACTCTTGACAGAGGGTGCATTGGCTCTTTTTGTTGATGGAAAGAACCATATTTGGGCGGGAACGGAAGCAGGACTGATGCTGTATGACAGGGAAGAAGATGCATTTAGTTTGTTCAGTCCGAAATTTATGGGTTCTTATGAAGGTCTGATGGTAAATAATTTGTGGGAGGATCGCCGACAGAATATATGGATGACCACCAATACGGGTGTGCTGCAAATGAATGTATCGGAAGATAACAAGATCACAAAGATTCTTTCCTATACGAAGACAGACGGTCTTCTATCAGATTGCTTCTATAGAGGTGCCATCTGCAGATTGGCTACAGGAGATTGTCTGCTGGGCGGGGTAGGTGGTGTGAACCTAATTCCAACTATGGATGTTCCATCTGAAGCGGAACAAAGCGAATTGGTTATTACTGATATAAAGATATTCAACCGTTCTTTGCGTGACTTTCAGTCCAAAGAAAGCAATAGAATATCATCCACTACCATTGATTACGCCAAAGACATTTATCTGAGTCATCGCAATAACAATATCCAGATAGAGTTTGCTTTGCTTAATTTCCGGAACTCGTCGCAGAATCACTATGCTTACCTATTGGAAGGCTGGGACAGAGACTGGACCTACACAGATGCCCAGCATCGCTATGCATTCTACAACAATCTTCCGGCAGGAGATTATACCTTCCGCTTGATGGCAGCCAATCCGAATAACATATGGACAGAACAGGAAGAGTGTTTTGTTTTGCATGTGGCTCCAGCCCCATGGGCTACATGGTGGGCTTATGCGGGTTACACATTGCTCGGTTTATTGCTGATTTACGGCATATACCGTTTTGTCCGTATGCGCCAGAAACAGAAGTCCGCTTTGGCACGAAGTGAAGAAGACCGCAAGCGTGCAGAAGAGATGGCTCATCTGAAACTACAATTCTTTACCAATATCACTCACGAGTTGTTGACTCCATTGTCTATAATTATTGCCGCTGTTGACGAATTGAAGAGCAAGAACAGGGATAATGCCGAGTATGGCTTGATAACGAACAATGCCATGCGCTTGATGCGGCTTATACAACAGATTCTGGAGTTCAGGAAAGCAGAAAGCGGCAACCTGAAATTGAAAGTGTCGAAGGGCAACATAACTCAGTTTGTGGAGAACTGTTTTGTTGCGTTTCAGCCTCTTGCCCGCAAACAGAAACTGCATTGGGTGTTCACCACGGAGTTGGAGCAGGACTTGGAAGGCTATTTTGACTCGGATAAATTGGACAAGATACTTTATAACCTTCTTTCGAATGCCGCAAAATACAATCGTGAGAACGGTGAAGTGAAAGTGGTGTTGTCTTCTGATGTAGAACAGCGGTCCATGGTACTGAAGATTAGTGATACAGGGATGGGTATGGACAAAGAGGAACTACAAAACCTATTCAGACGCTTCTATGACGGAGATTACAGGAAGGCCCATACAGTGGGAACGGGTATAGGTCTTTCGTTGGTGAAGAATCTGGTGGATTTGCATCATGGCAATATCTTTGTGGACAGTGTGAAAGGAGAGGGGACGACTTTTACCGTAATTTTACCAATCCAACAAACGGCTTATACGGCGGGCGAGATGGAAGATGGTATTGCAAATACCAGTAACGGGCAAGTGACAGCGGAGAGCAGTCCGTCTGCTGCCAATAATGCGCTTCATCAGACGACACAGGGTGATGAAAATGCAGAAAACAAAGCAGTGCAGGGAAAAGAACATAGCGATGAAGATGTTTCCACCATCCTCATTGTGGAGGACAACGAAGATATGCAATTCCTGTTGCAACAGCATCTTGCCAAGCAGTATCATGTTATCACTGCCAACAGTGCAGACGAAGCGTTACCTTTGCTGGAGGAACATGCCATCCAATTGATAGTATCTGACATCATGATGCCCGGCATGAATGGTTATGAGTTTTGTTCCAAGATAAAATCGACATTTGAATACTGTCATATTCCCGTGTTACTGATAACAGCCAAACAAACGGCTGCCGACACCATTATGGGATATGAATCGGGTGCAGATGCTTACTTGACGAAACCTATAGATTTGGGTGTGCTGGATTCTATTGTAGCGTCTCAGTTGCAACGCCTGAAGCGAACTGTAGTGGATTATAGGAAACAACTGGTTTTTGATGCCAAAGAACTGAACTATACCAGTATGGACGAGAAGTTCTTACAGCAAGCCATAGACTGTGTGAACAAGCATATAGCAGACTTTGATTTCTCTTTGAACACATTTGTGAGTGAAATGAACATGTCGCGTACGACCCTGACCGACAAACTGAAAAGCCTGACGGGACAGACTCCTGTAGCCTTCGTCAATAACATCCGTTTGAATATGGCGGCGCGTATTGTAGACGAGAAGGGCAAGACACGAGTTTCGGATCTTGCGTTCGCAGTGGGATTTAACGACCCGAAATACTTCTCCACTTTGTTCAAGAAAAAGTTTGGTGTGTCTCCATTAGAGTATGCCCGTCGGCGCAAAAGCGAAGAATAGGCAGAGAGATTTCCCAAGCCCCTCTCTGGAAGTTTTAGGTTTAGAGTTGATAGTTGAAAGAAGTGGGAAGTTCTTGAAGTTTATGAGTTGAGGAGTTGATAGGTTTATGCGTGGTAGAGAAGGCTAAGTTGTTTACGATGTGACAATTTGGGTCTCCCTGTTCTTTCCAAAGAAGGGGCTAACATTGTATTATTGGCATTTCGTTCAGGGGTCGATGAGGGGTGCTTGAGACCGGCTAAACGAAAAGAACTCCTGCCAAACCTTTTGCATACTAGAAAATTGTCGGTGCCTTGCTATTGAACAATACAGATGTGAGGAGGTCGTTTTGTATTGACTATGGTGTTGAAAAAAGGCAGTAAAAATCTCAAATTCCACATTGAAATCTCATTATTGCGGAAACGGGGAAAAATGCTTACCTTTGCACGATAGTTATATAAACAACTTTATGTTATGAATATCTCGTATAATTGGCTTAAACGCTATATCAATTTGCCCGATAGTGCAGAAGAGACAGCGAAAATTCTAACCTCAATAGGTTTGGAGGTTGACGGAGTGGAGAGGAGAGAAAGTATTCGTGGCGGGCTTGCCGGATTGATAGTCGGGGAAGTGCTGACTTGTGTTCTACATGAAAATTCTGACCATCTGCACGTTACGAGTGTGAATGTAGGTGGTGATACTCCTCTTCAGATTGTTTGCGGTGCCCCAAATGTGGCAGCAGGGCAGAAAGTTGTGGTGGCTTTGGTCGGCACCACTCTGTGGCAGGGAGATGACAGTTTTACTATCAAACGTTCCAAAATCCGTGGCGTGGAATCGTTAGGTATGCTTTGTGCGGAAGACGAGATAGGCGTCGGTCATTCCCATGACGGAATTATCGTCCTTCCGAATGAAACACCGGTAGGAATGCCTGCAAGGGAATACTTTCATGTGGAAGAAGATTATATCATAGAGGTTGATATTACCCCGAACCGTTCGGACGCAACAAGTCATTACGGTGTTGCGCGTGACTTGTATGCTTATTATAGTTTGCACGGCAAAGATGTGCAATTGACAAAACCTTCTGTAGCGGATTTCGCAGTATCGAAGGATTGTGCCTATAAGCCGATAGAAGTGGAAGTGAGACAAGAACAGGCTTGCCCTCGTTATTCGGGAGTGACTATTGCCGGTGTGGAAGTGAAAGACTCACCGGAATGGTTGCGCAATTCGTTGCAAGAGATTGGAGTGCGTTCCATCAACAATGTGGTGGACGCTACAAACTTTGTTTTGCATGAAATGGGACAGGCTCTTCACCCATTTGACGCTGACAAAATCCAAGGCGGAAAGGTCATCGTACAGAATGTTGAAGAGGGTATAAAATTCACCACATTGGACGATGTGGAGCGTGAGTTGAGTTCCGCAGACCTTATGATTTGCGATACGGAGAAACCGATGTGTATGGCCGGTGTGTTCGGCGGGAAGGAATCGGGTGTATCGGTTGAGACCAAGAATGTGTTTTTGGAAAGTGCATATTTTGATCCTGTTAGCATAAGAAAGACGGCACGCAGACACCAACTCTCGACAGATGCTTCGTTCCGCTACGAGAGAGGTTGTGATCCCAATAACACGATGTACGTATTGAAACGTTGTGCGCTTCTTATCCAACAAGTGGCAGGTGGTGAGATTGTCGCCGAACCCGTGGACAAAATATCTTCGTCGGTTGTTCCTTATTCGGCAGAAGAGCCTTTTGCCCCCTGGGATGTGGAATTAACGGAAGGCAGAGCGTACGTTCTCATCGGGAAAAATCTCGGAGAGGATGTGCTTGAAACCATTTTCAAAGGTTTGGAAATTCGTATCGTAAGCAAAGAAAACGGTGTATATCATCTTTTGGTTCCCCGTTATCGTGTGGATGTGCAGCGCGAGTGTGATGTGGTGGAGGACGTATTGCGTATTTACGGTTACAACAATGTGGAGATTTCGCAATCTGTCAAGAGTTGTTTGTCGTATTCACCAAAACCAAACGGGCAAGCCTTACAACGCAGGATAGCAGAGCAATTGACCGCACAAGGATTTTATGAAATTCTGAACAACTCCCTGACGAAAGTACAATACTATTCCCATGAGAGCGAAAATGCGACTTACCGATTGGAGAATTGCGTGCAATTGATGAACCCGTTATCGCAGGATTTGGCCGTAATGCGGCAGACGCTGCTTTTCGGCGGTTTGGAGAGCATCCAGCGTAATGTGAACCGCAAGATGAGTGACTTGTGTTTCTATGAGTTCGGTAACTGCTACCACAAACAAGCCATCAAAGAAGGTGACGAGCCTTTGGCAGCGTACAGAGAAGAACCTCACTTAGGCTTGTGGATAACAGGAAACAAGACTAGCCAAACATGGGTACACAAGGAAGAAAAAACGAGTTTCTATCAATTGCACGCATACGTGAACAACATTTTGCGCCGGTTGGGCGTGAATGTGGAGAAATGCAGTAGTGAGTCTCTGCAGAGTGACTTATACAGTGATGGTTTGAGAATACTTGCTCCGAACGGCAAGGTGCTTGGCGAAATCTGTATAGTGAATCACAACGTGTTGAAACAGTTTGATATAGAAAGTCCTGTTTACTATGCAGACTTGGATTGGAACCAACTCCTTCGCCAAAACAAACAATACAAACCTCTTATTACGGATCTTCCGAAGTTCCCTGAGGTGAAACGTGATTTTGCGTTATTAGTGGACAAGCAGGTGGAGTTTGCCGATTTGGCGAGGGCAGCATTTGATACGGAACGCAAGTTGCTGAAGAATGTATATCTGTTTGATGTGTATGAAGGGAAGTCCTTGGAGTCCGGCAAGAAGTCGTATGCATTGAGTTTTATCCTGCAAGATACCGAGAACACTTTGAAAGACAAGCAGATTGAGCAGATTATGGCGCGTTTACAAAAGACTTTCGAGGACAAGTTCGGAGCCAAATTAAGATAACAGAATGGTTCGATAGCAGCGATTCGGTGATGTAAGCACCAAAGGACGAGATTGAATGGATTGCGGACTGAACCTGAATCGAGAACGAATCGGAAGCGGATTGAGAACGAATTGAAATGGTGTGCAATAAGAGAGGGCTGACCTTTACGGGTCGGCCCTCTCTCGTTTGTGGTCAGTCACAGTAACACAAGACGTCTATGTAATGACCAGTGGGTATTTGGTGCGGTTACTTTGCGTCTTCGACAGGAGTCTCAATAACAACGGTTTCATCGGTAGAAACAGGGGTGTCGATAGTAACTACTTGTTCTGTAGTCGCTTTGTTTTTGTGGAACAAAGGGGATGGCAGTTTTGCCCACGCCAGGAGGTTGCCTAACCACAAACCGATGATGAGTACAACTGATGCCGCCAACGAAATGCACACCCGTTTCCAAACAGGCAATCCTTTCTTTGCATAGGGGTCTTGCAGTTTAAGTACGGGGAACTTAGCAGTATCCGTCAGTGTAGCACCAAAAGGAATACTGATGGTGGAGGACGCATTGACAGCCCACCCATTGGCATTAAGCAAAGGTGCGATGTTCCGTTTACGCAGTTTCATCCATGCCATAATCATGCTCGGTCCGGATATGATGAGGAGGATAGCCACGATTACAAGAATATCCTTCCACCATGCGAGGTGGCTAAATCCGGTTGCCAGACTTGCGATGGCAGAGCCTATCATACCCAATGCCATGCCGAAGGCGGCAAAGATACCAGCGAACTTGGCTATGTCGAACGGTTGTGCAGCGGCGGTTGTTGTTCCTTCAGCAGGAGCGACCGCCTTTTCCGACAGTTTGCCGGTCATATCTGCCATAATTTTGCTGTCTTTGTCGGCTGCATTCTTTTGTATGAGGTTTTCCACCCAATTTCCCAACCGACGGTAGGGCGACCAAAACGCCTGACTGATACTAATCGGGTTTTCCACTATCTTGGTGACGACTGCATCCCAATCCAATCCGTTGCGGTCGTAGAAAATAGCGTTCTTTCCCACCATAATGTCACCAGTGTCACCGACCGTCATAGCGGCAACGATATGCAATGTTTCGTGGTGGTTTTTCGTGGTGCAATCGCAATATATAAGATACATTCCGCTTGCAGCAACCTGTGTATTATGTTTAGCCATATCAGCGACACGCATACAAAGGTGGCAGGCTCTTTGATCAATCACCAATGTACCTGCTTGGAAGACAGCCAATGTGGCCTTATCGTGAGAGTAAAAGTCTTGCAGGGTGACAAAGTTGCGCAGGATAGTTGCAAAGTCTCGGTAGAGATGCAGGAGTTTGTCCACTTGACTGATGTTGTCAGCCTCTTCTTTCAGTGCTTCGTCCTGTTCAACCAATTGAAGCAGGGCTGCTTGCCGGTCGGCTTCCAGCAGTTTTCTGATGACATCTTCTCCCAACGGTTCCACGCTGCTTCCTTGTTTTGCATTGAGCCAAGCGATATACGGAGCCAGTTTGTCGCCCACCGCGTTCCAGTCCGCTTCTGTTATGACTTTCGCTTCAGCAGGGAAAGCAACGGAACGGATTACCTCAAACGGTTGTATCCAAGCAGGATTAACGGGAAGTGTCAGGTCGATTTCGGCAACAGGAGAGATACGTGCGATGGGGTAGGAGGCGATTTCTTCCGTCTGCAAAGTAAGGTCTTCACGGCTTATGGCTTCTATACGTGACACTTGAACATCAAGTGCAGCCGCACTATTGGTGCTGAATGCAGCCAGTTTGCAACGGACAAAGAAATCCCTTACTTTTGCGTCCAATGCTTTGTAGGCAGCCATAACAGCATCGGTTTGTTCGCCGAACGGCAGTTCTACAGCAGAATCTTTCCAGCGGGTGTAAGCCTGCAGGTCGGCATAGAATCCATTTATTTGCTCTGCATTGATACCTTGCATACCGCTACGGTCGGCAGTCCCGCCCGTAACGGACAGAATAGAAGCAATAGTGTTTCTTAACACGGAATCATCGGTAGAGTTTTCCGTGATGACTCCGTCGCCATTGAAGCGTGTTTTGGCAAAGATAGCCAAACCATCTTGCGTGTCTTGCACAGTCAAGTTTTCTTCTTCCTTTCCGAGGTTTTCGATAATCTGTTTGGCGGATTGGAAAATGTGTTTTCCCTCTTCCGTTCCAGTGTTGATACTGCTCAACGGCAGTGCATCTTGCTTATGGAGCAGAGTTTCCGGATCTTTCAATACATTGCACAGCCAGCCAGCCGTGGTGATTACATCCTTAACATGAATCTTCCCGTCGGCATCGGCATCGGTGTATTGAAGGCTTTTTCCATCGATCTCCAAACCGCTGACAGGGCAGGAAAGAACCGTCCACATCTTTTGGTCCAACTCTGCCAAATGGCGAATATCTTCTCCTGAATGGATATTAACGCGTAATGTTCCTCCAATGTTCTGGAAGTCCCATTTGTGTTTATTGCTTAGTGTCATGGCTATTGTGTTATTTAGTTTACCTGATGATATTGGTGGAGCGAGAGGTTGTCGCTCACTATTTTAATACTGCGTACCTGCTTGAATCCCATTGCGCATATAAATGCCAATTCCATATCGAAGACACAATCTGTTTCGTTGCTTTGCAGTACGAAATCGGTATTCGTGAAACAACGCGTGTTGCCTTGCAGGTGGAAAACCGGTTCAGGATAGTTGACATTAGGATGATAGAGCCGACATTCTCCGATTTCCACTTTTGTTCCAATGGGATAGTCGGCGGAACCGGCATACCCGATGTTTATGATTTCCGTGTCCAACGGAACAGCGCGCAGGCTTTGCATAATATTCAAGGCTCCTACGCCACATTCAAGGACGGGAATTTCCGGCATCATCTCTTCCGCCATACGTTTTTCTTTGCTTTCTGCGACTACAATAAGTTGCTTCATAGATATGTGTATTAACGAGTGTTTTTGTTGTTATTGTTTCAGTGTATTGTGCATTTTTGCAAGAAGTCTTCTTTAGTACCCCTCAGTATGTTGATGTCTGTATATCCGCTGATTCCCGCCACGATTCCCGTCTCCGTGAATTGCCAGAGCAGGTGCATCCGGTCGGGTTGCAGTCCTCCATATCGTGCAATCCAGAAGTGGTATCGGAGCAGTGGCGGATGTTTGAGGAAATAGGAGAGATAGCAATTCTCGTTGGTGTAGATGACAGGTTTTGCGCCATAGTACCGTTCCACCTGCTTGAGCCAACAGAGAACGGAATCTGGTTCAGGCAGCCCATATCCATATTCTTCCACATCCAATACGGGCACCATATCGCCCCGTTGCAGGTTTGCCGTGCGTATGTAGTTTTCGGCTTGTTTCGTAGCAGGGAGGGTTGGGGAAAAGAAGTGGTAAGCACCAAAAAGGATGTTACGTTTAGCAGCACCGGCTTTGTTGCGTGCATAGAAATTGTCCTGCCACTTGGTACCTTGTGTTGCTTTTGCTACGACAAAGTCGAGTTCCCTCCGTTGCCTTCCAACCGTACTATCCCGATGCAAGCGGCGTTGTTTGTCAAGGTAGAGACACACTTTGTCCCATTCAATATAGGATTGATAGTGTGAGATGTCTATACCAATAACTTCGGCATCCGGTAATTGCCGATTTGGATTTTGCGAGAATATATTGCCAAGCCGTTCCCTGAACTCAGGAAGTTCTTCGCGTGTAGGAAGCCAACCATAATACCACATACTCACCACCATGAGAATACAAAGCAGAACAACGGTTATCAGTATTCCCAAGGAGATATGCAAAACACGTTTTCCCAGAGACTGCCGCTTCTTTTTACGACGCCGTGTACTACGATGAGCAGGCTGTTCCCTGTGTGTGTGTTGCTTAGTCATAACCAAAGACAAAGGTACAAGTTTTTTTGCGTGCCGGCAAGAGTATATTCGGATTATGGATCAAGCCTTTCCAATCCATCTTATAATAGACGTTCGAGTTGTTCGAGAAGTTCGAGGAGGTGAGACTTTCGGTTATAAGAGAATGGGACGGATTAGACGAATGGGTCAAATAGGAAATCCCCTTGCGGGATTACTATAGACATTATAGTTAATAGAGAGATTTTAGGAGGTGAGATGGTTTATTCTTCATCTCTCGTTGAGGGGTGCTTGAGGTCTCGATGAGGGGTCGCAGGAAGTGAGTACATACCTCCCCAACCCCTCCAAAGGAGGGGCTAACATAATTCAACAGGCAACATACAGAAAAACAACATACAAACCATGTTGTGGAATTTGGTTCAATTATTCCACTCTTTGTTTGGAGTGTGCAAAAGATAACGTTTATGATTGCATACTTATATGATTTGAAATCCGATGCAATGCCGGAAGCAACAAATCTGCTGACACTCATTGTTCAAATTAATTTCGCCAACGAGGGTGTATATTATTTTATGCAGAGACGGGAGACCGGGTAAAAAACAATTACAGCCTCGTGAGATGAAAGTCACAAGGCTATAACCAAAGATGTGATAATAGTTCTACAATTGATTCTTGCGGAAATATTCCGTCAGCAAATCATGGGCTGCAACAAAGGAACTGACATGATTAGATAGGACTTGCTGTTCTGCCTCTTTCAGTTTAGTCGCTATTTCTTCATTTTGATAGAAGTTACCTAACAGTTGTGCATTGATAGTTTCATACATCCAATACTTGGCCTGTTGCTGGCGTTTGTAGTGGAAATAACCGCTTTTCAAAGTATAGGCGATATAGTCTTCCACCATGTTCCAAACCTCATCAATACCTGTTTTTTCGACCGAAGAACAAGTGACGGCAGTGGGTTTCCAACCTGATTCAGTAGGCGGGAAGAGCATGAGTGCGTTTTTGAATTGTGTTTTTGCCACCATGGCTCTCTCAATGTTGTTTCCATCGCATTTGTTGATAGCAATTCCGTCAGCCATTTCCATGATACCTCTTTTGATTCCTTGCAGTTCATCGCCGGTACCCGTTACCTGCAAGAGCAGGAAAAAGTCCACCATGGAATGTGCTGCGGTTTCGGACTGCCCGACACCTACTGTTTCAACGAGAATCGTATCATAGCCAGCGGCTTCGCATAGGACAATTGTTTCCCTCGTTTTACGTGCGACGCCACCCAATGACCCCGCAGAGGGAGAAGGGCGAATGAATGCATTCTTCGAAGTGGACAATTCTGACATGCGCGTTTTATCGCCCAAGATACTTCCTTTAGAACGCTCGGAACTTGGGTCGATAGCCAATACCGCCAAACGTTTTTCCCGAGCCACAAGTTCGGTTCCCAATGCCTCGATGAAGGTGGATTTACCGGCCCCGGGTACACCCGTGATACCCACCCGAATGGCATTTCCAGCGTGAGGCAGGCATGCCTCAATCACTTTTTGAGCAATCTCCTGATCACCCGGCAGGTTGCTCTCTACGAGCGTGACAGCCTGACCTAAGATGGAGACATCGCCTTGCAGGATTCCACGCACATAGTCTTCGGCTTGCAGCGTGCGCTTTTGGCGTCGGAAGGTGGCATAAGGGTTTATGCTCGGCATCTGTTGAACGCCTGCATTGACAGTCAATCCTTTGTACTGTTCATCGTTTTCGGGATGGTGGTGATGTTCCATGTGATCGGATATAAGAGTAAAAACCGGAAGTTGAGGTGCTCTACAAGAACCCGCTCGAACTTCCGTTTTTTGTTGTTGCGAACTATTCTACGACAGACCAAACAATGGTGAGACGTACTCTTGTGTTTTTAGGATCGTTGGTAAGGATCTCCACTTGACGGCGATAGGTACCCGGATTAACGACTTCCGTATTGGGCAGTACCTCAATGAGGAACGTACCTGTTTTACCACCTTTGACGGTTGTTTTAGATGCAGCGGCACGTATCACCTCGGGGTTATGGTTGGTGATATGACGAATCTCCAAAGGACGTTCCCCCACGTTTTTGAATGAGATCTTTTGAGAGAGTTTTCCGCCTGCTTTGACTGTACCCAAATTGATGTTGCGGTCTTGCATCTCGAAGATAGGTGCAGACTGTTTCTCTTCCACTGAGAGTTTGCCAAAGTCCTCTTCAATATCCGCAGAGAGGGTTATTTTGTACTCATCGGAAATGATGCGCTTGCCATTGACCATTATATAGAGATAGAAAGTGTTGGGTCCCCAAAGTTTGGACTTATTGGTATCGAAGTTCACGTTGAGAGTTCCGACTTCTTTCGGCTTAAGCGTTTTGAGAGAAAGAACCGATGTGAGCATCTGGTCGCGGTCGTTTTGCAAGATCTCTATCGTTACTTCGTGATCAGTAAGGTTTGCATATTCCAGAGAACGTGTAACATTGTTTCCTTTGAAAATTGTTCCGAAACTCATCGTTGTGGTTTTCAGACTCAAGTCTCCCATAGTAACCGTGTACTTATTGACGGGTTTTGCCTGTTTGGGTATGACTTCACCAAAGATACGCAGTTTGGAAGTAGGCGTAGAGGCATTGCTCGTGACCGTAATTGTTTTGCTGAATTTACCCGGTCGTCCGTTAGGGTTATAGGTTACGGTTATATTCCCAGTCTGCCCTGGTTCGATAGGAGTTTTTGTCCATGTAGGCGTAGTACAACCGCAGGAAGCACGTACATTGCTGAGAACCAAAGGTTCCATACCTTCGTTTTTGAATTCGAAAATGGTACTGACGCGTCCGTCTTCCTCGTTGATTTTCCCGAAGTCGTGTTCCGTTTTGCTGAATGTGATGACCGGCTGTTGTGCCATCATAGTAACTGCCATGCAAAGCAGTGTACTCAGAAAAAATGTTCGTTTCATAACCTTATTTATTTTTCAAGTTAGTCAATGTTCGATTCGTTGTACAGATTTAATTTCCTGTATCTTATGCAGTGTATTGCAAACCTTTTGCAGTTCCTCTGTATCATGTACAAACAATTGCAGCGTGCCATTGAAGATACCGCCTTCCGCAGTAAAGTGAATATCGTGTATGTTCAGGTTAAACGTATTGGATATGATTTGTACTATTTCAATGATCATACCCACTTTGTCGATGCCACGTATCTCAATTGTTTCCAAGAAAGTTTGCTCATGGTGCATGTTCCAAGTGGCAGAATACAAGTTGTTTCCATAATTGGATTTGAGTTTGTCCGCCAATGGACAATTGCGTTTATGAATCATAATCATTCCGCGCTCGTCCAAATAACCCAACACGTCATCCCCCGGTATGGGATTGCAACACGGTGACAATTGATATTCAGTGTCTCTGTTTTCTTCTGTGAGAATGATATGATGCTGCTTGTTTTTGATGGTTTCACTATCGTGAAGATTATCGTTCTTTTTCTCTATAGAGGAAACTTCTTCATTGCCAGACTTGGTAAAATAGCGTAACCAACCGGACTTGCTTTTCTGCTGAAGAACTTTTGGCATCTCAGAGAGGTCGATGATGCCCTTATTGATTTGCAGCATGAGTTGTACGGGTTGCTGGACGTGATAATGCTTCATCATCTGCTGCAAGACCGTATTGTATTGACTATCAGGAGCCAATTTGGAAAGGGCTTGTCTGAAAAGCAATTCACCTTGTTGTGCTTCTTGCGTCTGAAGCCGACGGAAGTAGTTCTTGATGGCAGTCTGCGCCTTTGCTGTGACGGCATATTGCAGCCACTCTTCCTGCGGATGCTGCGTGTTGGAGGTAATCACCTCCACTTGGTCTCCTCCCTGCAAGGTATAACTGAGAGCCTCTAACTTGTGATTGACTTTTGCCCCCATGCAATGCAGACCTAACTCCGTGTGGAGCATAAAAGCAAAGTCCAGAGCCGTAGAACCTTGCGGCAACGTCTTTATTTCTCCCTTCGGAGTGAAAACAAATATCTCTGAGGCAAAAAGATTGAGTTTGAAAGTGTCTAAGAAATCAATGGCATTGGGTTCGGGATGCTGCAACAGTTCCTTAATCGTTTTGAGCCATTTGTCCAATTCAGATTCGTCAGATTCTCCCAACTTGTATTTCCAATGTGCCGCCAAGCCTTTCTCTGCAATGTCATGCATTCTCACTGTACGAATCTGTACCTCAACCCATTGTCCGTCAGGACCCATAACCGTAACGTGCAGGGCTTCGTAGCCGTTGGCTTTGGGAGTGGAAATCCAATCTCTGATGCGCTCAGGATGAGGTTTGTATATCTCCGTAAGGGCAGAATAAATCATCCAGCACTGATCTTTCTCACTCATGGTCGTGTTAGGAGTGAAGACAATGCGTACCGCCAACAGGTCATAAACATCTTCGAAGGGGATGTTTTTTGTCTGCATTTTCTTCCAGATGGAGTAAACAGATTTTATGCGCGCACTGATGTTGAACTCATACCCCATATTCTCCAATTTCTCACGAATGGGGGCTGCAAAGGTCTCAAAGAACTCCATTTGCTCTCCATTGATCTGTTGCAATTTTTGCTCAATGTCAGCATAGACTTCAGGATGTTCATACTTGAAACTGAGATTTTCCAACTCTGTTTTAATAGGGAACAAACCTAAGCGCAATGCCAGTGGTGCGTAGATATATTGTGTCTCTCCTGCTATTTTGTATTGTTTTTCTACCGGTTGAAACTCCAAAGTGCGCATATTGTGAAGACGATCGGCAATCTTGATTAAGATAACGCGTATGTCTTCAGACATGGTGAGCAGCAATTTGCGGAAATTTTCCGCCTGAACAGATGCCTGCTCTCCAAATACTCCTCCAGATATTTTAGTTAACCCGTCAACAATGTCAGCGATTTTGGTACCGAATAAGTTTTCGATATCCTCTTTGGTATATTCCGTATCCTCCACTACATCATGGAGCAAGGCTGAGCAGATGGAAGTGCTTCCTAATCCTATTTCTTTGACTACGATGCGGGCAACGGCAAGAGGATGGAGTATATATGGTTCACCTGACCGGCGCCTAATACCCCGATGGGCTTGTTTGGCGAAATGAAAGGCTTTTGTGATGAGTTCTATCTTTTGGCGATGAAGGGTGTGACGATAGTCATCCAACAGAGCCTCAAACTCCTGCTGTATGGCTATTTCTTCTTGAGGTGTAAGATCGCTTTCCTTCATTGCTAATCACTTCTTTAGCGTATTAAGTCCTAAGCATAGACCGCAAAGTTACACTTTTTATAAGAAATGGCAAAAGTACTAATGCGTTTTTTTTGCGACTTGCTTACGGAACCGTTGAATGCAGTAAGAAACAGATTGTTTCAACTTCTCCAATTGCTTCAACCATGCATCGGGGTTGAGCAGCGAAGAGTCTGTTGCGGCTTTGTATGTGAGAAATATTCCGATAGGTAATAAGATGCTGCTACTTAGCCATATTCCCGCCCAAACAGGCCAAAAGCCTTCGCGTGCCATCTTGTATCCTGTATTGTCTATGAGATAGTAAATAATGAACATGACAACCGATATGACAATGGGTGCGCCTAATCCTCCTTTCCGAATAATTGCACCCAAAGGAGCACCGATGAAAAAGAATATCAGGCAAGCGAAAGAAAGTGTAAATTTGCGATGTAGTTCAATGGCATGTTTGCGGATATATCGTTGCGAATCATCTAAGAGAAGTGCGTTGTATTCCACTTGATCGCTTGCTGCCCTTGCCTTTTCGTAGGCAATGGTGGCAGCCCTCTCTTTGCTTGCTTGAGGGAGTGTTGTGCGTAATGAATCAATACTGTGTGTCTGTTGTTCTTTTTTGGTTATTTGTGCCAGTTGCCGTTCGCTCACTCTCTCTCGTCCGAAGTATCGGTTGTTTACCATCTCTCGGCTTTGCCCGCGGGAACGGCTATGGGCAATAAGTTTGACGGAATCGATGGAGTGAACCAGTTCTCCTGCGTTTTTTGATACATGCTGATCTCGCAGCACAGACTCGTCGTATCGGCTGAACTCCGAGTCAAAATCAATGAGTAGTTGTTTTCGTGCGAAAGTCTCTCGACGGTAGGGAATCCTGTCTTTATCAGATATAGCACTCTGTTGCTGTGTCAGATTTTCAAACGATTCTCCATGATAAAGACATAGCATGAGATACTTGTTGTCAGCAGTGAAATAAAGTCTGCCGGAATCTGCCACCATCACTTTTGTATTCCTGAATCCGTTACTGAAATCGTAAATCATCAAGTCTTCCAGCAGTCCCGTTTTGGTGTCTTTGTGCCTTACATAGATATTGTATCCGTTAATACCATCATAAAATTCTCCTGCAGGGATTTCCAGTTCCGGCGATTTTTGTCTTAGGGAGAAGATTAGAGTCCACAACTTCACCTGTGACTTGGGCATTACATAGTTTGAAAAGAAAAATGCCCCTACGCAGATGAATGCAATACAGATTGTTAGAGGGCGCATGATGCGGAATAGCGAGATGCCTGCCGATTTCATTGCGGTCAGTTCAAACTTCTCACCCATGTTGCCGAAAGTCATTAGGGAGGCAAGAAGTATGGCAAGCGGCAGAGCAAGCGGAACAACCGAGATGGTGGAATAAACAAAGAATTCCGCCAATACGGAGATACCGACACCTTTTCCGACCAAATCTTTCACATGCATCCAGAGAAACTGCATAAGCAGAATGAAGATGCATATCATAAAAGTCATCAAGAATAGTCCTAAGAAATTCTTGAGTATATAGATGTCTAATTTCTTTATGTTAAGGTGTAGTTTTTTCACTGAATAGTACTTATCCTTGCAAATCGTCACTGACAAAAGAGAACGGAAGCAAACTTTCCACTCCCTCGATAAGATAAGTCTCCTCTGCTCCGTAGAGCAGGATTGTCAGCGGTTTTCCCCCTCTATGTTCCGTTTCAGCCATCACTTGTCTGCATGCGCCGCAGGGAGAAACGGGTTTCTGTGTAAATTGTCCGTTCGTAAATCCTGCAATGGCAAGGGCTTTCACAGGTGTCTTGGGATGGCTTGCATTGGCATAAAAGAGTACGGTTCTTTCTGCGCACAATCCGCTGGGATAGGCGGCATTTTCCTGGTTGGCACCGCACAATATCTTGCCGTCTTCCAGAAGGACGGCTGCCCCTACGGCAAAATGCGAATAAGGACTGTATGTATTCTTTGTGCTTTCTTTTGCTTTGGTTACCAATAGTTTGTATTCTTCAGGGAGTTCGTCTGCCTGGTAAGATTTTACCTTTGCTTTGATTTCAAATTCTCTCATAGAGCAATGCAGTTTAAGAAAGTAGGCAAAGATACGGAGATTCTCTTGAATATGCAAGAGGTAATGCCCTAAACGACAATTTGCTGCAACAATATTGGGCAGACGAATACTTGTGATCGGATAGAGATTATTCAATCCTTTTTATCCATGGATACTTCCCCTGCCAATATCTCAATTGTTCCAGGAGTTGTTCTGAAAACTTTCTGTAGGTATCTGTGTCGGGGTGCAAAGGGATGTGGTGCAAACTGTTGTAAAGCCGTTGTAAAGACTTCATTTCCTCTTTTGTCTGAACGGAGAAGTAAGTCTCGCAGAAACGCTCCCAGATATATTCCACTGCTTTTTGGCTCGGGTGCATCATGTCATCAGCATAGTAGCGATAGTCGCGCAATTCGTCAAGCATGATTTCGTAGGAAGGAAAATACTCCCAATGTCCCATGCATGGAATTTCTTGAGAATCTCTTTTTGGTTCTGTTATGTTTTCTGTCAGTTGGTCTGTTGCTAACAGCAATATGCTTTTGCTCAACTGATTACCATGCAACCCGTCATTTTTATGCCGGATGGGTGAAACGGTGAATATGACTTGTTTGTTTCTCAGTAGAGGAAGTTGTGCAATCCGTTGGTAGGTAGCAACAATTTCCTCTACATGGAGACAACGCCTGTGAAACAAAGAGGCAGGCAGTTTATGGCAATTCCCGACAACCTTGCCATCTTGTTCATACACCCACGCCGTACCGAAAGTGAGTATCAAAGTATCGGCTTGTTCCAGTTCTTTGGCGCCTTTTTTGAGACTTTTTTCAATGTTCTCAGCCAGAGTGTCTCTGTTTGCTGACGAATAGCACCCATGGTGAGTCATGCAGTGATATAGTCCGTCATGTTGGACAATGGGTAACCTTGCCGCTACTTCTTCTGCGGATGTGTCGCAGGTTTGTTGCAGCGATTGCAGACATTGTGCAATGCTCATGGGGTTGTACAATACACCGAACGGGTTGCTTGTCGCTTGAAAAAACGATGCTTGTAGGTGGCTGGTCAGGTTGTCGGCAAAGCATGACCCTATCAGAAGAATCTTGTTTTGATAGGTTATTTCTCTTTGTGCATGTGGTATGCTGACAGGCGTGGAGAACTGCATAGTGGCTTGTTATTCAAAGTGCATCACTTTGGCGGGTGATATACGGGTTATGATGGCGGAGGGGGCAAGCAATATGAGCATGGATACGGCAAAGGTCCCAATGTTCAAGGCTGTCCACCAACCCCAATGGAAGGCTATCGGAACATAACTTACGTAATAGGCGGTGGGGTCTAAGGGAATAACGTGGAAAAAGTATTGCACTGCGCAGAGCAGAAGACCTGCTATATTGCCCCACAACATACCGTTTAGAATCAGAAACCCTGCTCTGTAGAGGAATATGCGGCGCAGATAACCGTTGTCTGCTCCGAGTGCTTTCAGTATGCCTATAAGTTGTACGGCGTCAAGAATAAGTATCAGCAATCCTGATATGATATTGAAACCTGCCACGCAGAGCATGAGTATAATAATAACCACTACATTTACGTTAAGCAGTTCAAGCCACGAAAATATATTGGGGTTCATGTCTATGATATTCTGTGTGTATAGAAAATTTCCGTCCTCGTCAGCCTTGTTGGCGGTTCTGAACCATACTTCATCGCTGATCTTTCCCAGTTGGCTGAAATCGTCTGTTTGAATATCTATGCCGGATACTTGATCGGCTCTCCAATTGTTCAGGGTTTGCACTTGCTGTATGTCTCCCAAAACAAAACTCTTGTCATAATCACTGAATTGGGTGTTGTAGAGTCCTGCCACAAGAAGTTTTCTGGCGCGTATCTGCTCCTCAATAAAATAGGCATAGAACGAATCCCCCACGCCTAAATCCAGCAGTCGTGACATCGTGGTGGAGATGATGACTTCATTCTTTTGTTGGGGGAGATGTCCTGCGGCAAGATATTCCTCAAAGAATGTCCAGCCGTTTTTCTTTTTGGTGGTTGATTCGTTTGGCAGAGGCATTCCCTTGAAGATTATGCCCTGGAATGAAGAATCAGTCTTGAGCATACCGGGCTTGGTGGCAAAACGTTGCGCATACTCAACGCCGTCTAACATCCCAATCTCTTGAAACAGCGAATCACCTACGCAGATGGGTTGCATTTCGTAGGTGTTGTTGTTGTCAAAATTCACAATCTGGATATCAGAACCAAAACCTGCCACTTTCCGCTGGATTTCTTGTTTGAAACCCACTACCACAAAGACGGTTATAATCATTACAACCATACCGACAATGATGGCGGTAAGTGCCACACGTATAGCAGGCAGAGACACCTGTTTGTCTTTGTCTGTCTTGGCATAGTACAACCTTTGGGCTATGAATACTTCGTTACGCATCAAGTACTGTCGTTCTGGTATAAAAACAACAAGCACCCGTAAGATTTGCTCACGGGTACTCGCTTGTTTGGGTGGAATGTGGGGCTCGAACCCACGACACTCGGAACCACAATCCGATGCTCTGCCAACTGAGCTAAGACCACCATCATCAACTGAGTTGATATGCTTCCCCTCAATTGCGGCTGCAAAGGTATAATCTATTTTTCATTCTTGCAAGAGTTTCATCATAAAAAAGTGGTTCGGCGGCAAAATCTCTTGCAAGGGAATACGTACAAAATCCCGCTCCTTGATATGAGGATGAGGAATAGTCAGGGTAGGGGAGGTGATACGATAGTCTCCATAGAGCAAAATATCAATGTCAATGATTCTGTCGTGATATACACCGTCTGCCGACTTTTCTTTTCTCCCCATTTCTCGTTCTGTATGTTGTGTCGTTTCCAATAGTTGAAAAGGAGATAGGGTGGTCTCTATGCATACCGCCATGTTCAGAAATCTGTTCTCTGAATCAAAACCCCATGGGGCAGACTCAATGATTCGGGATTGTCGGACAATATCTCCTGCATATTGTCCCAATAGTTTGAGACAGCGTTCTATGTTCGCCCGCTTGTCTCCTATGTTTGTTCCTATGCCCAGATATGCTTGCATACGTCTGCTTGTTAAATGATGAAAGTCAAGTTACTGAACCTTTGTATGGTTGGTGTATCATTGTTCTTGATTTATTCTGAATCTAAGTCACGGTTGCTTGCGGTTTGCAGTCTTTTCTTTCTGGACAGGATTCGTTGAAAGTGCAGGGAATATAGGTTCTTTCCCGCTTTTTCTGTTTTTGTTGGTTCTGACAAACTTGCTTGTATTTCTTGTTTGTATAGCGTGAAGCGTTGGAGCAATCGGGATGTTTTTTTTTCTCTTTGCTGCCTGCTGTATATTTAGTATGTAGGTGTTTGTATTGTGCGGATTGCCTACGACACCTCAACGAGACCTCAAGCATCCCTGGACGGGACATGGATAAGAGACGGAAGAACAAAATTGTAAATCGTAAATGGTCAAATCGTAAATATCTTGCCTCCTGAAGCATCCGTAAACGGGAGAAAATAAAATCGTAAATAAATCCCCTCTTTGAGGAGGATTTGGGAAGTCTCTCCCCTCCTTTGGAGTGGTTGGGTAGGTCGTCCTTCTCTCCTAAAACCTCTCGATGAACTGGGACATCTATAATAACTATACCTCATCAATCATCAACAAAAAAACCGTCCTGCACTTTGTCCCATGCAATGGCGGCAACCTTGCGTATAGGTTCCCAGGCTATGCTCTTTTCATGCACCTGAGGCTTCAAGAAATGGAACTGGTTGTCAAGCAGGGCTATACCGTTGAGCAGGATACTGACAACAAGCACCCATTTGGCGGCCCCGAAAATAGCACCTGTCAAACGGTTTAGCCAACCCAGGGAAATCGCGCTCAGCAGACGGCTGATGATCTTTCCTGCCAAATGCAGCGATAAGGCTACACCTGTAAAAATAATGAACCACGCTATCAACTGGCAGGCAGCGAAGGAACTGGTCAGATACTTCGACAGCCATATCGCAACATCCGGTGCCCACAATTTCGTGCAGATTACGGCTGCAATGATAGCAACCAAACCCGTCAGTTCCTGAACAAAACCTTTCATCAAACCGCGTACTACACCGTATGCAATAGGTAGTAAGATGATAATATCAATTATGTTCATAGGTCTCTATAATTCTACTAAGACTCCCATACTTCTGCCCACAGGGTAGAAATATGGGAGTCTTGTTAATCGTTTCTGCTGGTTATTTCGAACTGTATTCTTTCATAACCCAACTCTCGCCCTCGTTGTTCGTGAAGCCGATCAGGTCATAGCGCGAACGCAAGGTAATACTCCAATCCCATTTGTCTGGATCATTTCTTCCGTTGTCGGTATAATGCCCTAAAATACCCTCTATCGTACCTTTATAATCACTTGTCGGTAAGATGATGTGGGCAAATTTGGCATACTCGCTGGTGGAAATTATGCTCTGCGCTGTTCCGTCATTGATAATACGACCTTGTGGATAACCTTGGTTTTCTGTGGTGGGGGCAAACACACAAGTATTCTTGTCTTTGTCGGGGTTACCGTTCGTACAACCGGTAGGTGTCCCGTAGTTGTCATACATTCCGGGAATCTTCGAGCCGGAGGCTTGGTCAAAATAGACATTCTTGATGCGGACTAACTTGGCATCCATTTGGTGATACCGCTCATCGTTCTCTGCACCGTTCACAATCTCTGCCAAGGTCATCTCGTCATATACAATTGCGCTCTTGTCGGGTTGACCTATGAGAGTGGTTGCTTGGTTGAAGATAGCAGCGGGAATACGTCCGGGAGCCCAACCCACTTTCTCGCTGGCTTTGTAAGCGTAGATGTTGTCGTTATACGAAGGAATACAAAGTTGGGGCTCGTTGGCGTATTTGCCTATCGAGAGACCGTTGACACGTATCTGTATCATCTGACCGATGGCATACTGCCCGCCTGCGTTGCTGGCGTCAACCGACAAACGGAGTGTCTGCTGTTCTCCGTTAACGATTTGCTGGATAACCATCGACTTGTAGAAGTTTCCGTCATAGTCTTCCGTAACCACACGCCCGCGGATGTAAATACCTGCACCGCCTTTCGGTAGTGTATCTACCGAAAACCAACCGCGATTGTTTTTGGTATAATCGGTCGGATCCATTTGGTAACCGCCGCTGTAAGTGTAGGAACGCTGACGTACGGGGAACATAACACCGCACTCTGTCATATAAGTCTTCACAAACTGATCCAAGGTGTATAAGGTTCCTCCATCCTCTTGGATCTTCTTGTCTGCCTCTTGCTCCGAGACGTACAACTGCTCCGGTTCGATAGCCTTCGGCGTACATGCTGCAATCGATAGTAGAAATGCGATGCCGCTTACTATATATACTGATTTCTTCATAGTGATGTTTGCTTGTTGGGTTAGAACTTATAAGTTATGTTGAGGAAGAAGTTTGCCCCCCATGCATAGTAGTACTTTGCGGGGAACTTCCATACATTGCTCGTGATTGCCGACTGCTCGGGATTCTGTGTTTTCTGTACCGATTGTCTTGGCAGACGGGCCTGCTGGTAACCGCCGGTTTTCAAATGGGTATTGTTGGTAATGTTGCTCACCGACAGGTTGATGGAAAGTGATTGCCGGTTCTTCAGGTAGATAAGTTTGCCAACCGAAACATCTATCATAAAGCGGTTATACCATTTCCCGTCAACCAGGCTCTCTTGGTCTGCCAATAAGTTGTAGGGCGATTGCAGCACAGGAATTCCGTATTTGTCAAGCAGTATGTTGCCCTCGGCATCTTTTTCCAAGAATGTATGGGAAGCGTTGCTTGGATTCGGAACGGCATACGAACCGTTCACGGTTGTTCCGTCTGCACGTACACCGGTATAAAGACCTTGCATACGGCGTGATGGAGCATAGTCTAAGTAACTCCAGTCGAAGTACGAAACCGTAATATCCGCAAACCACATCTTCGGATGGAAGAAGGATAACTTCAACGAAGCGTTCAGTTGAGGACCATTGGCAACTTTCAGACCTCTGATTAGGACGCTGTCCTTTACTTCATATATTGGTTTTGCCACTCCGCCTGTTGTTGCCTCCTCTGCCAATGCCATACCGTTCTCGGCACTTGTCACGGAGTAAGCGTTGCTTGTGTAGTGGTAATCACCGATGGCAAGCATCGGAGTAAGGGTGAAGTAGGTTCCGAGTTTGAATGAGGCTGCTGCTTCTATACCGCGGTGAACGCGGTTAATGCCCGTTACCGACTGGTTGACAAACGTACGTGCCTCGTCGTCATAGTAGCCGTTCAGTTCCGAACCGTTCCAGAAGTGCGTTTGGTAGGCGGTTATTCTACCGCGTACAATCGGGTAGTTGAACTCGTATGTCAAGTCATAACTTACAACCTTCTGCGATGCTGCATAGAAATCCTTCAGCGACTTGGCACGATCATGCTGGTAAATCGTAGCGATGGCTCGGTCGTGTACACGGGGTGAGATGTATGCATCGCGTGCAAGAGGTGCACTCGTTTCCGCAATGGCATTCACACGCAATTGGTTTCTGCCGTTGATTTTGTAAGATGCACCCAACTTGAACGAAGGATCAACAAAATGATGCTGCCAACCGTTGTAGGTAGCCATTTGCCCTTGTCCGTTCAGGATGGATTGATACTGCTGACCTAAATAATAGAATGCCTCATCGGGTTTGAGTTGTGCCAAATACCATGCACGGCCGTTCATCATGCGGGTACTGCGGTTCATGCCCGTGTAGGTCAACTTCAGCGCGTAGTAGAAATCTACGGCATTGAAGTTCCATTCATTTTGCGCCCAAGCCGCTACCTTGGTCATATTGATACGATAGTCGTAACCGAAGCGGCCGTTTGTTGTGATACTCTTGTTATGGTCATAGATGTTGTTTTGCTTCACGTTCTCAATGTCGCTCTGTGTCAAACCGATGTTCGAAGCCAACTCTTTCAAATCACGCTCTGCAAACGGATCCACATCAATCCATTGGTTGCCGCCAAGCAGGTCATCCACCGTCTTGTAGTGAATGCCTTGTGAGTACTTGCCCTCCAAACCTGCAGTGATGGTCAAGTGGTCAAACTCCTTGTTTTGGTAGTTGATGTTGGCGATAGCCTCCTGCAAGTCATTGTGTCTGCGCTCCAGCATATATTTGGCTGAACCGCTCGGATTGACCACATTGTTCTGGTAGTTGGCTGCATAGAGATTGTCCCAATTGATTTGTGTAGCGTCATCGTCACGGTTTTTCCACAAATCTGTGAGAGTATTATAGAGGTCTGCATTGATCGAACTGCCGATACCGAGTTCTTCATTGAATCCTCCCAAACTTGCACCATTCCATGTTCCCGAACCTTGCGAACCGCCGAAAGACTTGCTTATGAAGTTGCCGTTGGCGTCAAGTTGACCGTCCCATAAGAAAGATGGTAGGTTGCGGTAGTAGTCTGGACGCGGGTCGGGCGCATTATAGAATGTCAATGCCGAGTTGCTGTAGAAACTGTAGTGATAACCCAATGCCACTTTCAAGGTCTGGTCATTGGTTATCTTCCATTCGTAGTCGATGATTGCAGTCGGGTCAAAACTCTTCACAACCCTCGAGTTACGGACTTTTCCGTTCTGATAACCCCAATAGGGATTATAGTAAATGGAGCCCGTGAGGTTATACACTTCTTGTGTCACAGCGGCGGATTGACCGCGCTCGGTAGGCGAACCGAAGGTCGTAATGGTCATTCTGTGATCTCCGCCGAGCCATTGTTTCTCTGCCGTGAAGAAATAACCCAACGAGTTGTAACTGATACCCTCGCCTATGATACCTTTGTTGTCAATGTAGGGACTGAACCGCCATGCCAATTGACCGGTAAAAGCCCAACCGTTGCTGAGCAATCCCGAAGAGTAGGTGGCGTTTGCACGGATCTTGTAGTTCCGGTTCGTTCCGGCTACACCCACTTTCCAGCCTTGGGCGTAATTGGTAGCATGCATCATGATGTTCGTTGATTGACCCATTCCGCCGTATGTGAAACTGTTGGCTTCGATCCCGTTAACCACATCCTTGTTGCGGCTGGCATCGTTCAGACCGCCCAACATCGAGTAGTTGAAGTTTCCTCGTTCTTGGCTGTTGAAGTTCAGGCCGTTGATGTAAGTCTGTTCGTACTGTTGCTCATAGCCGCGTTGGCGATACCGGACGGTCGACCAAGCGTACGATGTGTTCTTGTTGAATACATCTGTGCTGGCACTCGTGTTGGATGCCATACTCTGCGAACGGCCTTCGTCGTCGCTCAACTCGTTCTCCGACAATTGCAACACGATTTCTTCGTGCAATTCTCTTTGAATGTCCGGCTGCAGGCTAACGCTTCCCAAATCGTTGGATGTGTTGGCTTGCAACTGAATCAATTGCACTGTCGTGATGAAACCGTCAGCCGAGATGACTACCTCTTCGGTGATTGGCTCCAGGTAGATGAGTGCAAACTCACCACTCTGATTCGTAGTGGTGGTAATGTTCTGATTGGCAAGTACCACTTTGGCGCCCGAAATGGGGTCATTCGACTCCTTGGAGACAATGACACCACGCAACGATGTTTGTTGGGCAAACATCATCATTGACAACCCTCCTGCCAATAGGATAGTAAGAATTCTACGCATGTGTTAGGTGTTTTTGGTTATTTAGTATGGTTAGTTATTAAGTAAAGATAAGGTCTTTTGAATAATATTCAAATATTTTGTACGCACGTCCGCAAAATTTCGTTGCATATCATCCTCAGTCCCAAACATCTCCCGAAAATACAATTTCACTTTATCCAACCAATGTCGGAATACTGTTCACCGGAGATGTAAAGAAAACCATCAAAATTCTGCGCTTTTCGGAGTACGCGGAAATGGGATAACGTCGCGGATATTCTGCATGCCCGTAACGAAGAGCATCAGACGCTCGAAGCCCAAGCCGAAACCGGCGTGAGGCGCAGAGCCGAAGCGGCGTGTGTCAAGGTACCACCACATGTCCTTCATCGGTATCTGACGGCGTTCGATTTCGGCGTTGAGTTTGTCGAGACTCTCTTCACGAACCGAACCGCCGATAATCTCTCCAATCTGCGGGAAGAGTACATCGGTGCCCTGCACGGTCTTGCCGTCGTCGTTGATTTTCATGTAGAAAGCCTTGATGTCCTTGGGGTAGTCGGTCATGATGACAGGCTTGCCGAAATGCTCCTCCACAAGGAAACGCTCGTGCTCGGAAGCGAGGTCGTCACCCCACTCACAAGGGAACTCAAAGTGCTTGCCGTTCTTCACTGCCTCTTGCAGAATGTTGATGCCCTCGGTGTACGGCAGACGGACAAAGTCGGTGTTCACCACGGCCTGCAGACGCGCAATGAGACCCTTGTCCACATACTGGTTGAGGAACTCGAGGTCGTCCATGCAATGGTCGAGTGCCCAACGGACACAGAACTTGATGAAGTCCTCTTCGAGGTCCATAAGTTCGTCTTTCTGAATGAACGACACTTCGGGTTCAATCATCCAGAACTCGGCAAGGTGGCGCGGGGTGTTGCTGTTCTCGGCACGGAAAGTAGGTCCGAAGGTGTAGATTTTGCCCAGAGCCAACGCTGCCAACTCGCCCTCGAGTTGCCCCGAGACGGTGAGTGAGGTCTGCTTGCCGAAGAAATCGTCGGAGTAGTCAATTTTGCCGGATTCGTCTTTCTTCAGGTTGTAGAGGTTCTTGGTTGTTACTTGGAACATCTGTCCCGCGCCCTCGCAGTCGGAAGCCGTGATGATAGGTGTGTGGAAGTAGAAGAAACCGTGCTCGTGGAAGTAGGTGTGGATAGCCATCGCCATGTTGTGGCGTATGCGGAAGACGGCACCAAACGTATTGGTACGCGGGCGCAGGTGCGCGATGGTGCGCAGGTATTCCATGCTGAGCCCCTTCTTCTGGAGCGGGTATTGGTCGGGGTCGGCTGTGCCATAGACCTCCAAATCAGTCAGTTGGATTTCCACCGCCTGCCCGCTGCCCTGACTGGCGACCAGATTACCCGTGGCTGATATGCAGGCACCGGTGGTGACGGGCTTGAGTTGCTCCTCGGGGAACTTGGCGAGGTCCACCACGATTTGTATGTTGCGAATGGTGGAGCCGTCGTTGAGGGCAATGAAACTGACGTTCTTGTTGCCGCGGCGACTACGCACCCACCCACGGACATTGATTGGCTGTCCGTCCGCCTCGCGCTTGAGCGCGTCGATGATTTCTGTTCTTTGCATTGATATATACTAAGTTTCTCTATCTGTACATGTATGCAAGTCGGTCGCTCTGAATACACAACTTTGCAAACGCGACAAAGATAGTAATAATAAATGGACTACAAAAGTCATCAACACGTTTTCCTCTCTGTATCTTGTCCCCATGAAACGATAAAGAATAAACTTATAAAACCTCTTTTCTTGTGCTGAACGAATGTTTGTTGCATAATGATAGCAATAAATGTCGTATCATTACACAAATTATGTTTAATCGTCCTTGTTGTTGACAAGTTGGATTCCCATGGATGAAAATCCGCCGTCGTGGAAGATATTCTGCATGGTCACCTTGCGTGTATAGTCAGAGAACAGCATCACGCACATATTGGCACAATCGTCTGCGGTAGCATTGCCCAAGGGAGCCGTCTTTTCTGCGATGTCGAAGCCGTCTTGAAATCCTTTGATACTGCTTCCCGCTGTAGTCTTTGTCGGTGATTGTGACAGTGTATTGATGCGTACGTGCCGTTTTTGTCCGTATATTGCACCGAAGTTGCGTGCTATGGATTCCAATAGTGCCTTTGCGTCTGCCATGTCATTGTACCCGGGGAATGTCCGTTGTGCCGCAATGTACGAAAGTGCCACCACAGAACCGTATTCCGAAAGAGCATCTGATTTATAGGCGGTCTGGAGCATCTTGTGAAATGATATGGCGGATATGTCTAAGGTCTGATTCAGCCAATTGTAGTCTAAATCTTCGTATGGACGGCCTTTCCGCATATTGACCGACATTGCCACTGCGTGCAATACAAAGTCTATCTTCCCTCCCAAAACTTCCTGCGTTTTTGTGAACAATGCCTCCAAGTCTGCAATACTGGTGGCGTCTGCGGCAATAACGGGTGCCTCAATGCTTGCTGCCAACGTCTGTAATGTACCAAGGCGAAGTGCAACGGGAGTATTTGTCAAAGCAATTTTAGCCCCCTCTTCATTGCACTTGCGCGCTACAGCCCATGCAATAGACTGTTCGTTCAATGCTCCGAAGATGAGTCCTCTCTTTCCCGCTAATAATTGGTGTGACATAGCGATGCTCTTTTTTAGCAACTCTCAAACTGACGAAGGAAACGTGTGTCGTTTTCGGAGAATAGACGCAAGTCTTTCACTCTGTATTTCAAGTTGGTTATACGCTCCACACCCAATCCGAAGGCGTAACCAGACCATTGTTTGCTGTCAATGCCGCATGATTCCAACACATTGGGATCCACCATTCCGCAGCCGAGAATTTCCACCCAGCCTGTGCCTTTGCAGAAGGCGCAACCTTTTCCTCCGCAGATGTTGCACGAGATATCCATCTCAGCGGATGGCTCCGTGAATGGGAAATAGGAAGGACGCAAACGTATTTTGGTATCGTTGCCGAACATCTCTTTGGCAAAATAGAGTAGCACTTGCTTCAGGTCTGCAAAAGATACATTCTTGTCAATGTACAGACCCTCTATCTGATGAAAGAAACAATGCGCTCTGGCTGATATGGCTTCGTTTCTGTAAACCCTGCCGGGGCAAAGTACGCGGATAGGAGGTTCTGTGTGCGACATCACACGTGTCTGTACCGAACTTGTATGGGTGCGCAGTAGCACGTCGGTGGGTTTCTGGATGCCCTTTTTCTTCTCAATGAAGAATGTGTCTTGCATGTCGCGTGCTGGGTGCTCGGGAGCAAAGTTCAGCATACCGAATACGTGCCTGTCGTCTTCAATCTCAGGACCTTCCTCCACGGTGAAGCCTACTCGTGAGAATATATCAATGATTTCTTCTCTCACTAAGGAAATCGGGTGACGCGTCCCTAATGCAATCGGGTCAGGAGTCCTTGTCAAGTCCTGTTTTTCGGCACGTTGACGGTTCGCCTCAAACTGTTCTTTGAGGGTATCTAAACGTTGCTGTGCCAATGTCTTCAGTTCGTTCAGTTGCATACCGATTTCTTTCTTCTGTTCGGCCTGTACATTGCGGAATTCACCAAAGAGGGCGGTTATTTCCCCTTTCTTGCTGAGATATTTGACGCGAAGTGCTTCCAGTTCGTCTGCATTGGAAGCATGCATTTCCTGCACTTGCTTGAGCAAGTCTTGAATCTTGTCTTTCATCAGTGTAATCCTTTTATCCCTGCAAAGGTAGTCTTTTTTTTGCTATCCGGCAAATATCGGAATTTTCTTGCTGTGGTTTGGACTTCTTCTGTGATCCCATATTTGACAGATCTGTCCCATTAATCCCAATCCGTCCAATCCTCCATAGCACTTCTCGAACCACTAGGATATCTATAATAAATCCCTCTCGGATTCCTTATTGGACTCATTTGTCCAATCCACCCAATCCGTCCCATTGGTCTAATTCGTCTAATGCCCCTCGAATTTCTCGAACAACTAAAACGTCTATATTCCACCAATGAAATAAGTAAATAGAGGCTGTCTGACAATATCTCATTGTCAGACAGCCTTCTGTATATTATGTCCTCTTATCGTATCTCCACGCCTACTGCCGTGTAGGTCTTGTCACCACGGAGAATCAGTACTTGACCGTTGCGGATAATCTTCTGTACAGCAGTCTCTTTTGTGGCGTTTTCTGCATTGATATATAGGAGTGGAGCAAAGTCGGTAATCAAATGCCGTTTGTTGCTTGAGGTTGCATATTGAAACAATAGTTGTTCGCGATAGTAGCGATGAAGGAAGTGCCTGCTACGATTGTAACATCTTTCTGCGACCGAAAGAATGCATTATCATTACCTTCAAACTCTATCGGTTCGGCAGAGAACGTGATTTCTCGCCCATTGACGGCTTGTGTACTGATGGGTGTGAGAATAATCTTTCCTACACCACCAGTTAGAGAGGCTCTGCGACATTGCATCTGCATCAATACGGGGGTACCTTTCCGAATAAGGATAATAGTACCACTATCGTCATACACATCACCTGCCATTATGGCTGTAGGAGACGAAGTACTTTTCTGTGAATTCAAACTATCTAAAATGGTAACACTCACATTATGTCCGTGTTGTATGCAATAGTGGTTTTGCCCATTCACAGATATGGTACAGAATAACAAGAATAAATACAGATATTGTTTCATATTATTGCATATTGGCATATTTTATAAATATATCTATCTGTTTATTGATATCTTTATCAATGTCTTCGCTTTTTAGAACTTCATATCTGAATGCCCAAATAGCTGCCTGATTGCCTGTTAATAAAAAGTTATCTACCTTATCCAATACTTCAGTTTGCTTGTTGAATAGCATATGCTGCCTAACTTGTTCATATATTTCAAAGAAAGTAGGGGCAGATTTAGCGTAGTATCTTTTTACTTCTTCATATTTGTCTGTGTTGGCTATGCTGCTATCATAGTTTTGTTCAGAAGTATTATGTATAACTTCAGTTTTCATTGTATTAGCAGACGGACTATCATAGTCTGATTTAGAGAGAGAGTCATACACAATGGATGATTCTATGGTGTCAGAATAAGTAGGCGTTACTCCTTCGGGAAGAAATTCAATGACCGTACCCGAAACAAGGATGGCTTGCTCATATTGTGGAGCAAAAAACAATGCTGACCAAAAATTGTTACTTACTCGCTGAATTTCTTCCATAGTAACATTGATAAGAACTTGTGCCCCTGTCAGTTTTGCTTTTTTTACCAAAGCAGCATACGCACTTTCTTTCATCTGATTGGCATCAAAACGTATTGTATTTTTATTTGTGTACACGTATGTAACACTTACCTGCTTTACCACTTGAAAATTGGCTTGCGAGAGTACCACTTGTGTTTGACTGAGATTGACATTTCGCGAATTGTTCACATAGCGACCTGTAGAACAACTTGTTATACCAATTGTCATAATGGCGATAAACAAATACGTCAATTGTTTTTTCATTTGTTTCTCCCTGATACGTGTCGGGCACAACTTTTATTTGCTATGGGCACTCGCGTGAATAATAATTCGATGGATAGGCATCTGTCCACAATGCTATCTTTTACAAACTTCACATATAGGCACACAAAAAACGCGGACTTCCGTTAAGTAAATCCGCTTCTTGTGGTCGTAGGAAACCAATCTATTCGAAAAAACTTGCAGAAACCCACGTGCGTATATTCAACTGCACAACACCTTACAGAATATAAGGGCGTGTGTATAAAGAATACACCCATGAGCATCTACTAATGTCTTGTTTATCGAAATAGACTTTGAAATTTCCTACGTTTCAAGAAGTCGATTCACAAGCGTTAGTAAACGCTTTTAATATGTCACGATGAAGTTATAGAGGCTTCATCGCTGCAAAGATACTGCTTTTCTTTGATTTGCGGAAATGGTAACTGAAAGCAGGAGTTTGCTAAATAGTTCCTTCGTTTTGATGCTGTTATGAAAAAATAGCAACGTCCGTTGGCGGAATCAATTTGAAAAGCGAGTGTCAGCGTGTCAGCAACTTCCGGCATTGTGTCGGTGCGTCAAAAATGGATCGGGAATTTCGGTCTGCGGAGATACTGTCTGAGTGTAGCGAGTTGTATCTCCGCAGAAATTCGAGAGACTTGTATTTTGGGCAACGCCCGATGAAAATCAATTCGTAGGTTAAGGTTGCTTATAGCCCCCTCTTTTTTTTTGGGGGGGGGAGTCCCAATTGGTTCTTTCCTTTTGGTCATGCAAAAGAAAAGAATGAACGAATCTGTAGTATGCTTGAATTTGTGTGTTTCAAACAATGAGCGGAACAAGTCTTGATTTCGCCAACAGATCGCAAAAAGGTTGTTCCCTTTTAGCCGCTCTCAACGACCCCTCATCGAGACCTGAAGCCGATCTCGATGAAACATCAATAAAAGGACGATAACGTAAAATCGTACATTGTACATTGTCAAATCGTAAATATCTTGACCCCTCAACGTATGATTCATAGATAAAATAGAATGATATAGTATCCTTTCTCTAAGTTGCCGTAGGTATGGATAATGCCGGTTTCTTACTTCGGATGTGTAGCATAACCCTTCCTTATTCGCTTGGATAGTACCGCTATCCAGAAAAGCAGGGTACATAGAGCGATAATCCCTCCGATGTAACCGATGTTGCCTATGGAAGAATGGGTACAGACACGACCCCCTATCATGGTACCTGTCGCAATGCCCATGTTGAATATACCCGATGAAATCGACATCGCGACAGGAGTGGCATTCTCGTCCGTCATGTTGATGATTTCGTTCTGGAAGGATACATTGTAAGCCGTACCGGACATTCCCCACACGCCGCATAACAGGATAACGCACCAACCGGATCGTGTCGCAGGCATAAGGAGAAGTAGGCAGCAAACAATACCCGACAAGGCGGAACTGATAAATCGGGTGGGGTTGTTCGGGTAGAAACGGGAGAATAGATAACTGCCGATGATACCGGCTATTCCGAACAGCATGAGAGTGAAGGTGATGGCATCTGCCGGCAAGTGGGCAATTTGCTGCAGGAAAGGTTCAATGTAACTGTACCCTGTATAATAAGACGTGGCAAATCCGAAGGTCAGCAGATAAATACCTGTGAGTGACTTGTTGCTGAGGAGAGCAGGAAGGCTCTTTATGGAGAAACCTTTGTGGGAAGGCACATTGGGCAGGGCGAATAATAGATAGAGCAGTACAGCCGCAGAGAAAATGCCTATGCACAGGAATGTCATGCGCCAACCTATTTGCAGACCGATTATTCTCCCCAATGGTAACCCTAAAATCATGGCAATGGACGTGCCTGTCACGATCATGCTGAGTGCCAGTGTCCTGCGTTGGGGCGGAACAATGCTCACTGCTAACGGGGACACGATCGACCAGAATATGGAGTGGGTGCAGGCCACTCCTATCCTGGACAGCATAAGCATTGCATAGTTTGTGGATGCCGATGATAGAATCTGAAATACTGTAAACCCAAAGATGACAAACATCATCAGCCGTTTGAGTGCTACTTTCGATACTGCCATCATCAGGGGTAGTGACAACAACATGACAACCCATGCATAAACGGAAATCAATCTTCCGGCGTGAGCCTCTGTTATTCCGAAATCGTTCGCAATGTCCGTAAGCAAACCTATGGGGACAAACTCGGAAGTGTTAAAGATAAATGTAGAACACGTCAGTCCGATAAGAGGCAGCAAATATCGCCTCGTTTCATCACTTTTCATTGCTTGAATAAACTAATACCTTGACTCCGTATTGTCTTGTTCTCTTTTGGTCGGGGTAACAAAACGTCTGAAATGGCGGCAAAATTACACGTTTATTTCGTATCTGCAATGCACGAAGAACATATTTGTTCCATGTGACTCCGTTTGGGATGGTAAATACATCGCTTCTCGTTTTTTTGCGCTCGTCCGTACGACTGCCGGAACGGCATTTCACGAGGCAGTATCATGAATGGCGCATAGTGTTGCCTATATGGAAAAAATGTACTACTTTTGCGGGGCGAATGTGGCAGGGAAACGACTTCCATGGCATATTCATATAGTTGGATCATAAAGTCAAGATATATGGAATTATCAGAACAAGAAATCGTTAGAAGACAGAGTTTGCAGACGTTGCGTGATATGGGAATAGAGCCATATCCTGCTGCGGAGTATGTGGTGACGGACTATTCCTCCGATATAAAGAATACGTTTACGGAAGAATCGGTCGGACGGGAAGTGTCTATAGCAGGGCGCATGATGTCTCGCCGTATCATGGGAAAGGCTTCTTTCATCGAATTGCAAGACTCCAAAGGACGCATTCAGGTCTATGTGTCACGAGATGATATTTCCACCGAAGCGCAACCAGATATGTATAATGTCGTGTTCAAGAAACTCCTGGATATTGGCGATTTCATCGGGATAAAAGGATTCGTCTTCCGCACGCAGACGGGCGAAATATCTGTGCATGCCAAGGAACTGACGGTTCTGTCCAAGTCGCTTCGTCCCCTGCCTGTTGTGAAGTATAGAGACGGAGTGGCTTACGATAAGTTCGATAATCCCGAGTTGCGCTATCGCCAGCGATATGTGGATCTCATTGTGAACGATGGCGTGAAAGATACGTTCATCAAGCGTGCTATCGTACTTCGTACACTGCGCTCCATATTGGATGATGCAGGCTATACGGAAGTGGAAACACCTACTCTCCAAAACATTGCAGGCGGGGCTTCTGCACGTCCTTTTATCACGCACTTCAATGCACTTGACATTGATATGTACATGCGTATCGCTACGGAATTGTATCTCAAACGCTTGATTGTCGGTGGCTTCGAGGGTGTGTATGAAATCGGAAAGAACTTCCGCAACGAAGGTATGGATCGTACCCACAACCCTGAGTTTACCTGTATGGAGTTGTATGTGCAGTATAAGGACTACAATTGGATGATGTCTTTCACCGAGCAGTTGTTGGAGCGTATTTGCATTGCGGTGAATGGCAAACCTGAGAGTGTGGTGGATGGTAATGTTATCAGTTTCAAGGCACCGTATCGCCGTCTTCCTATATTGGATGCCATTAAGGAAAAAACGGGCTACGACCTCACCGGCAAGTCAGAAGATGAGATTCGCCGGGTTTGCGAAACATTGAACCTGGAAGTGGATGAGTCGTGGGGAAAAGGAAAAATGATCGACGAGTTGTTCGGAGAGTTCTGCGAAGGCAGTTTCCTGCAACCGACTTTCATTATCGATTATCCTGTAGAGATGTCCCCACTTACTAAGAAGCATCGTTCCAAACCGGGACTGACCGAACGATTTGAGTTGATGGTCAATGGCAAGGAATTGGCAAATGCTTACTCCGAGTTGAACGATCCTATCGACCAGGAAGAACGTTTCAAAGAGCAAATGCGTTTGGCTGACAAGGGCGACGAAGAGGCGATGATTATCGATCAAGACTTTCTTCGTGCCTTGCAATTTGGTATGCCTCCTACTTCCGGCATCGGAATCGGCATTGACCGTTTGGTCATGCTTATGACAGGAAAAACCGCTATACAGGAAGTCCTGCTGTTCCCGCAAATGAAAAATGAAGTGCGCAGCAGCAAACCGGAAGAAGAAAATAAAGAGGAGTAATTCGGAACGTCATGAAAACAAAAAGTACGGTACCCGTGTTGCAGCGGCGGATCGCAATCTTGGGAAGTGGCAGTTGGGCGACGGCATTGGCTAAAATTGTGATGCAGAATGTGCCGGAGATAGCCTGGTATATGCGTCGTCCTGAGAAGATTGAAGAGTTTCTGCAACTGAGCAAGAACCCGTCCTATTTGTCTTCTGTCAGTTTCGATACATCTCGTATCCGCTTTACGAGCGATATAAATGAGGTCGTGGCAATGTCCGATGTGCTTGTCATTGCCATACCGTCCCCCTATGTAAAGCAAAGCCTCAAAAAATTGCGTCGTAGTTTGCGGGGGAAGATTGTCATTTCGGCGGTGAAAGGAATGATTGCCGACGACAATATGGTGCTGAGCGACTACCTGCACCAGCGTTTCCAAGTCCCCTATGAACAAATCGGCGTCATCGCAGGACCATGTCATGCTGAGGAAGTCGCTATGGAAAGATTGAGTTACCTCACTTTGGGCGGTGCCAATCGCGAATGTGCTCGGGAGATCGCCAAACTTTTTACCACTCCTTTTGTCCATACTTCCGTGAGCGAAGACGTATTGGGATTGGAGTATTCCTCCGTCATGAAGAATATCTATTCCATCGCCGCCGGTATATGCCACGGACTTAAATATGGAGACAACTTCCAGGCGGTATTACTCTCTAATTCCATTCAGGAGATTGCACGCTTCATATTGGCAATGAGTCCTATGCACCGGGATATAAGCGATTCAGCCTATCTCGGCGACTTGCTTGTAACTGGTTATTCCCGCTTCTCGCGCAACCGTCAGTTTGGTGCAATGATTGCCATGGGATACAGCGTGAAGGCTGCGCAGGTCGAAATGGAGATGGTGGCGGAAGGCTACTATGGTACCAAGTGTATCCACGAACTGAATAGCCGCTACCATGTCTCCCTCCCTATAGTGGATGCCGTGTATGATATCTTGTACGAACATAAGTCGCCTATGCTTGTGATACACGATTTGACGGACAAACTAAGATAGCCGTTCTGCTTTCGTGTTGCCGGATGCAGAACGCAGAGCAATGATTATAGAACACAAACAAAAACAACTATGGATATTCAACTGAATTATTCTAAGGCAGTCACTACTTCTCAAGTTGCTGCCTTGAAAGAGCGTTCGATGCGCGCTCAAGAGATGTTGCATCGTGGAAATGGAAAAGGTAACGATTTCTTGGGGTGGTTGCACCTCCCATCCGGTATTACAACTGAACACTTGCAGGATATTGAAGCCACTGCCAAGCATCTCCGCGCAAAATGTGATGTGATCGTTACCATTGGTATTGGCGGATCTTATCTCGGTGCCAAAGCGGTAATTGATGCCCTTGGCAACTCTTTTGCATGGATGCGGACGGATTCTCCCAAAATTGTTTACGCAGGACAGAATATAGGCGAAGACTATTTGTACGAATTGCAGGAACTTCTTCGTGGAAAGCGTTTCGGAATAATCTGCATCAGTAAATCCGGAACCACCACCGAGCCGGCGTTGGCTTTCCGTCTTTTGAAGACACAGTTGGAGGAAAGTGTCGGCAAAGAGACCGCACGCGATCTCATTGTATGTATCACGGATAAGGCAAAAGGAGCCTTGCGCACCTTGGCTACTAAAGAAGGTTATAAGACATTTGTCATCGAAGATAACATAGGTGGACGTTTCTCTGTCCTTTCCCCTGTCGGTCTGTTGCCGATTGCTTGTGCAGGTTTCGATGTGAAACAATTGGTTGAAGGTGCGTATCGTATGGAGCAATTGTGTAGCGAGGAAGTTCCTTTCGAGGAGAATATGGCGGCTCAATATGCTGCTGCTCGCAATGTACTTTATGCAGGTGGAAAGAAAATAGAGATGCTCGTCAACTTTCACCCGAAACTCCATTACGTAGCAGAGTGGTGGAAACAACTTTATGGCGAGTCTGAAGGAAAAGAGCATAAGGGAATCTTCCCTGCTGCGGCAGACTTCACGACCGACCTTCACTCCATGGGGCAGTATATTCAGGACGGTGAGCGCCATCTCTTTGAGACGGTCATCTCTGTTGCTGAGCAGAACCACCGCGTGGATTTCCCTTACGATGAAGAGAATCTCGACGGACTCAACTTCCTGGCTGGCAAGCGTGTGGACGAAGTTAACAAAATGGCAGAACTCGGTACAATGTTGGCTCATGTGGATGGTGGTGTCCCCAATATCCGCATTGAAATGCCTCGTCTTAATGAGTTCTACTTGGGAGAACTGATCTATTTCTTCGAGAAGGCTTGCGGAATATCGGGTTATCTTTTGGATGTCAATCCGTTTAACCAACCTGGCGTGGAGGCCTACAAGAAGAATATGTTTGCCCTCCTCAACAAACCCGGTTACGAGGCTGAGTCGGCGGCTATCCGCAAACGTCTTGATGCAGAGAAATAAATGTGCGGATAATTTGCTCTCTCTGTCATCTTTGCAGAGATTTTCTTATTAAAGTGGGTGAATGGTTATTTCCATTCGCCCGCTTTCTTTCATATTGACCTGCTCTCGTAGTATATGGAGCATTTGCTATGCCTCATATAGAGTAGCACCTATAGATAATGAAAAATGTTGCTGAACTGGAGTCTTTCTATAGCCCTTCCCTCACAAACCGGACAATCTCCTCTTCTAATAGCCGGAATACTTTTGCCACCAGATATCCGTCAGCGATGGCATGATTCAGTCTTACGCTGATGGGTATGAGTAGTTTGCCTCCTTCCTCTCTGTACCGTCCCCAGTTGACAATCGGCTGAAAATATAGATGTCCGTCGGGCAACTCTATGTTTAGCGAATCGTATGAACACCAGGAGATATATGAGGCGTCAAACCAATTGATGTGGTTCTCCGCGTCCAGGTTATATGTCCGTGTCTGTTTGGCTTGCTCTATGTCTGCGGCACATTGTGCATAGAATTTCTTGTAGTCGGCGAAGTATTCTGTATAGACCGGTGTGCAGGTCTCTGTGTCTTCGTGAAAGATATATTGTGTCGGATTGATTTTGTCAAAGCAAACCAACTCATCGCTCCGCCATAGATAAACCATACGGTAGTCTTCTCTTGAGTTCAGCACCTTGGCAAGCAGGTATAGAAAATTGATGTAGAATTTGGAACCTGTCCGTTGGGAGTATTCTTTCAATTCCGTAACATCAACACGTGCTGTCATGCTTACCGAGCATTTGCAGTCCTCTGTGAAATGACGATACACTCCCTTGCGGTAATACTTCTCTCTGTCAATAATCTTGTAGTTTTCCATTGTTCTGTATGTTTCTGTTGTTGGTGGAACAAGTGAGCCTGATTCGGATGCAATCGGTAGTCCGTAGTTTCTCTTATAGTATCAATAATGCTGCTGCGAGTAGAATCAATGCACTCAGTATGAGTAATATGATTTTCATTGTCCTGTTCTTGCAAGTACATATAAAACATCCTGTTAATATGCAGATGATAGAGGGAACTATGATTATATAGAGAATTATATTCACTTCCTCATAATCATATTTTCCGACGAGAGAACGAAGAAAATCATCCCCGATTTGCCATAACTTATAAATACATTCCATATAGCAGTAAAATCATAGTAAATAGCAATAGTAGAAAACTTGCCAAGATATAACCGTAGGTCACTTTGTTCTGAACGAAGATTCCTATTAGTAAACTGCTTAATAGAAGCAAAGGGAGTAGTTCGAAGATGAATACTTCGAAAACTTTTAGATTTAAGGGAGGACAAAGATTCCATAAGGCATCCATCCCTTTGTCATAGAGGTAATGCATTTTGTTTGTAGCAGTCATATTTTCATAACTTTGTACCAATTTCATGTTTGGTACGTGCATTGACAGAAGCAGTGGATTTCTCATGAAATTACATGAATATGTGTGTGTTGTTTGTTCTTTCCGGTGACTGTCCAATTGTTTTAGAGGTTCACTATTGGTATATTGGGACATTCTTTCTATATTCTGACTATTTTGAGCAATGTTTGTTGAATGGAGTCTCAATGGCATTAATAATAGTTTTGTTGGTGATTTTGGAGACCTGAACTATAGGTCTCATTGTTAGAAAAAACATCTTTGTAACTCTGTCCGTGATTTTTTTATTCTTCTATCCTGTGCCGACTTCTGTATGATTCAACCGCAAAGATAATATCTTTCTTTCAGATATTCAATTCTTTCAAACCTGTATGTATATTGTCTGTTTTTTCATTCAATGACTTGTCTCTATAAACTTGGTTCAAGTTTTCAGCCATTTAACCACTTTTTTGTATGAATGTCTTTCACCACATGTTTGCCCCATTGAAAAATCTCCAATCTCTCGAACAGAGATTTACGACCCCTTATCGAGGCCTCAAGCACCCCTCATCGAGACCTGAAGCATCCTTAAACGGAAGAGCAACAAAATTGCATAATATGAACATTTGTCCATTTTTTGGAAGGGGGTAGGGAGGTATAAATTGTCCAATCGCAAATAACATGACCCTTCATTGGGAGATAGAGGGTTTATTGACGTAAAATAATGGCATTTAATGGAGCCTTTGTCCTGCGATGTATTAGCGAGCAATTACACGGTCATTAACGGAGACTTATACCCGATAACGGATTTAATGGCTCTTTAATGGAGAACTGTTTAAGAACCCGATTAGCGAGCAATTACACGGTCATTAACGGAGACTTATACCTGATAACGGATTTAATGGTTGTTAATGGAGTAAAACCGATGAAATTAACGGCTCATTGGCGGCTATTAACGGAGAACCATTGTGTTTGATAATGTCTTTTTAACGGTTTTTTGCATGGATTCTAATGGACTCCCCTTATAGATGTTCTAAGAGATGATGTAACATCTACGCATAGAATCTGCCAAAAAATATCTGGCTGATTAGACTTATCAGACTTATTTGCCCTATGGAATGTAATTGCCTCAAACTCATAAACTAAACCTTTCTTTGGGGCTATTTGAGAGGTAAATCTCACAACTTCCCGCTCAGTGTATTATAATATCGTGGGGAAACAGGAATAGGCTTTATGCCCGAGGCATCCAATTCGGCAACGATGACCCCTTCTTTGTCTTTTCTAAGAACTTTCACATGCTTCGGGTTGACAAAGAATGAGCGTTGGCAACGCACTATCCCGTATTTTTGTACGGTGTCTTCAATCGAACGCATGGAGTTGCGTAACGCAAACTCTTTGATCCGCTCATTTTCAGTATAATGGATGTGTACATAGTTCTCGTCTGCCTTTATGTATAGCACGGAATCCGCTGCAATCACTAATTTCAGTTTCTGGGTGCTGTCATGGAAGCGCACCAAGCCCTCCTCTTTGGATGCACCTTGAGTTGGTCTTGCGGCATACATAAGCAGGTTTATGATGATGTAGGGGTAGGTTATGGTTGCCAATAACAGAAGCATACATCTTCCGGTCACTAAAAAATAACCTTGTGAGCCATGATACATCAGCGTCATGTATAGTGCCATGAAGAGGGCCGTCACAACCCATTCCGCCATACTCCATAATATGTAATATACCCATGGAAGGTGCAGGTGCTTTCGGCAGGCGGTCATGGGAATACGAGAACCGCAAAGCACTCCCGTCATAATGCACATCAGTATGACGGTGTTGAATGTTGTCATACTTCCGTCTATCGATAAAAAACGTATCATCCATTCCGATTGATACAATAGAACAAAGCATAAGAAAAATGCAGGAAGAGACAATATGTGCAATAGCAGGGAGGTCAGACTGAGTACGGAAGAGGGTATCTGTTGCATAAAATATAATTATTAGTCAATTTTCTTGATGTGACGAAATGATTATTCGGATTATTTCGTCACTTTATATGTCTTTTAGTCATTATCTATGGCTGTTTCATCAAAAAATATGCCACAGCATCAATAAAATTTATCTGATAGGTAAACTGAACCTAATTTTGCGCTCAATAAGAAACTGACTTAATGAATATACAACTAAAACACAAAGGTATTATGAAGAATGTGGTTGTTTTGGGGGATTCCATCTCCCGCGGTATAGTGTTAAAAGGAGAACGTTATTCTATCCTTGATAATGGGTTTGTTGACAGGTGTGCAGAATCGCTATGCCTGAATGTGCAGAACTATAGCAAAATGGGTTGCACTATTGACAAAGGCGAGCAAATTCTCGAACAGCACAAAGAGGATGTGGCGAAGGCTGATATCACGGTTCTTGAATATGGAGGCAACGACTCCGACTTCTTCTGGAATGAAATTGCCGATGACCCGACGGCCCTTCATCTGCCAAAGACAGGCTTGAATCGGTTCCACGATACCTACATCAAACTAATTCGGCGGATCCGCTGCTTGGGGAGTAAACCGGTTTTGTTCAGTTTGCCGCTCATGGACGGGCAGCGGTTTTTTGAGTTTACAACCCGCCGCATGTCTACTTCCGGACGAAATAATACGCTTTCATGGTTGGGAGGACAGATTGAGAGAATACGCAATTACCATGATATGTATAATCTTGAAGTGTTCCATATCGCAAGAGAGCAGAGCGTACTGGTTGTGGATATCACAACCCCTTTCCTCCTGAATCAGGACTATACTCGCTATCTCTGTGCCGATGGCATTCACCCGAACGAGGAAGGACATAGTCTTATAGCGCATCGGGTTATTGACTATTGGCAACATCATCTGCCGTTATGATAGGAAAATGAGGATGGAACGATCATGATGCGGATTCCTGTTCCTTGTTGATAGCCTGCGCAATCATATCTCCTTGAAATTCAAAGAGCAATGCAATGCGCAACATATCGTGGCATTGGCTGCCATCGCTATGTAAAACAACTACTGCCGATTTCCTAAGTACACCTCTGTCTGCGGCATATCTTTCTGTAAGGTGTACACATACAGCGGATTCCTTTCACAATTCTATGTGTTGTGCTTCAATAGGTTCTGATAAAAATATCGATGCCGAATCGGCAAACTTTTCGGCAGACTCGGAGGTTAGATAGCATACGCTCCCTATGCAATCCTGTCGGGGAGCCAGTCGTCGTGCGATGTCCGTATGCCTCTGCAGGTAATCCTGTAGGCTGAGTGCTACTATCTCCCCTTGAGTCATGATGTCAATGCCCATTCCGGCTACCGCTTTCTGTATCTTGGGCAGCAGCAGCGGATAGTGAGTGCAACCGAGTATGATAGTGTCAATTTGCGGGTCTTGCACCAATAGCATGGTAATGTATTTCTCCACGAAGTAATCAGCCCCCTCATGCTCATGCTCTCCTGCTTCTATCAAGGGTACCCACATCGGGCATGCCTGTTGGGTGACCACTATGTCGGGATTCTGATGCTGCAACTCCAGTACGTAACTCTCCGACGATACCGTTCCCTGAGTCGCCAGAACCCCTATATGACCCGTATGCGTACGCATGGGAGCCGCCTCGGCAGTTGGGCGTATCACACCCAGCACCCGCACTTTGTCGGGGTCTATGTCATGCTGCTGTATGCTGCGTAGGGCTTTCGCACTGGCGGTGTTGCATGCAAGGATTATCAGACTGCAACCTCGCGCCTCAAGGTATCTTACTGCTTGAAGAGTGTACTCGTATATTACGGAAAATGAGCGCGTTCCGTAGGGCGCGCGCGCATTGTCGCCCAAGTACATATAGTCATATTGAGGCAACACTTGCCTGATCTGACGCAATATCGTCAGTCCTCCGTACCCGCTGTCAAATACTCCTATCATTGCTGTTGTGGGGTGTGCTTGTTATCCGATTTGGTATCTCCTCGTTTTGCACTGCAAAGATAACATTATTCGCCTTACAATGCAAGTACGGTTTACGTAAATGCTGAAATAAATGGCACGCCATATTGCTGATATTGAACAGATTGATGCGGCGCAAATGGCTATCTGCGCATTCTCTCTTATGAGGAAGGTTATGACCTTGTGTCACAACGGATGATTGACTGTTAGCAGCATCGTCTGCCGTCTTCTCTGCGTAGGTGAATATCGACGCCTTCGCAGTATCGGAACATCTTGCAATCGCTGCATGGTGCTGTGCGACTCAGCCGGTTGCGCTGGCAATAGGGTAGGAACCGGTTCTCTCACACTCCCGCACCTACACATATCCAATTAACCTCACATATAGGGACAATGCTTTGGGAACGACGCAGTTTGTGCCGTCATATTCTCAATAATGGCGTTCCCGTTGCCGACTTGGCAAGACCGCATTTTCTCACTGATTTGTGTTAATATGGCATAACCGTCCGCTCATTCTGAAGCACTCCGCACAATCATTGCACTTTATGCATTGCACATTATGCATTGTCCATTGGGTTAAGACTATGTGATTAGTATGTGATTAAGCAATGGATAAGCCGGAGATATGCAACCTTCCACACAGACATAGTATTCACGTGAAAGTTTTATCAGTTGTCCCCTTTTTATTTTCTCCATTCTAATTGTAAATAATTTTGCATACCCACAAAATTTATTGTACCTTTGTAACCGAAAGCAAAATGTATCACAATTGCATACATAGTTTCGGTATATCGTATAGGTGTCTTTTGAGCTTTGTGCACATGGTGAACAACAAGGAGCAAGTCCCCCTGTTTATGGGACTATAAAATGATAAACAATCTACGCCGTGGGTGGGAGGAAGTGTCACTCCCGTGGTAGCCCGACGGGGGACGGGTGGGTGAAATGCCTGCAAAGACATAATTGTAAAAGGCGTTTGTTAACGCTTGTTTTGGTACATTGAAACCTTGCAATTTTCTAACCATCCAAGACAAGAATGTGACGAATGTCTACGGGATGTGTATTCCGCCGTGCATCTATGGTGCATCTGTTGGCTGTTATGGCTGATAATGTGCCGTAGTGTATTGGTGTATATACATATTCGGCGTGGGCTAAGTCGTTCTTCTTAATGGTAAAGGTTTTGCAAGGACCCCAATGTATAGGATGAGCGTAGAACAAGGTTCCACGCTTTTTTTTGTATATATACCCGAGCCTTGCGGAACCCATGACTCTACCAAAAACTTATGTTTTATGTCTAACAAAAATTCAAGCGAAGAACTCCAATCGCATCGTAAGTTCTTCAAGCGGGCAGTCAGGGCTGGCTGTATAGGTAGCCGCACGAATGTTTGCAAATTTATTATTGCCGTTGTGTCCTTTGTGTGCATGCTACCTGTGTACGCCATGGCACAGACATCCGGCGAACCACAACCGTCCGTTATCATTGAACGGCTAACAGGACAGGACATCACAATGGCACTCGCCAAAGTAGGTAAACTGACCTTTACCAACGACTCTGTCTATCTTGTGGCATACGATGGTAGTGTCCTTGGCAAAGAAGCACAGGACAACATCCGCAAAATCCTGTTTGGTGAAGCAGAAGTATCGTCTGCCATATCCGACTTATCTGTAGCGGATATCCGTATCTTCCCGAATCCGACAAGTGAACATCTGATTCTAAGCGGTTTGGGAACATATTCCACTATCCGCATCTATACCTACGATGGTAGACTGCTCGAGACGACTACGGCACAGAGCAACACGGCTGTTCTCCCCGTTTCACATTTGGCACAAGGCACGTACTTGCTGCAAATCAATACCTCAATTGTTAAATTTATCAAGAAATAAATAGTATGAAGCAATTATCATTACTTATCAGTGCGCTTCTCATCAGCGTGAGCAGTATGGCGCAAATGTATCTCTGGCAAGGCGGACACTATACCGCTGCCAATTTGGATAGCATCACTTTCTCATTGTATCCTGAGACTGACAATTTACCACAAGTGGCTCCTACACAGGGAAAATATACCATTGTTTGGAATGCTGTGGATTACAGCGAGTGCAACGACCTTGTATTTGCAGGCAACTACAACAATTACAACATCACCGATGTGGCTGCTATGGCTAAGTTCGAGAAGATAGCGGGCTATACCAACTGGTACAAGGCTGTCATCACTCCTACAGAGCCTATTGACCAACTCGAAGGTAAGCCTTGTGCATTGGCTGCAGACGGCACTTTCCCGACCAGTTGGGACCATCAGTGGATTGGCTCTGAGGAGAAACCTTGCAAGATACTCAAAGGAGATGCGGAGTTCTTAATCGAATACGCGGTCGAAACCAAATTGATAGTAAAGCAAATCGGCAGTGTCGTATATGTTCGTAGTTACCAATTCAAGCGCAACCCATGCGTGGTTGAGCCGGTATATGACGTTACCTTCAACCTCACTACGGCACAGGCTATGCCTGCTGACGCTAATATATATGTGGTTGGCGATTTCAAAGAGAACGCTTGGCTTACTGACGCTTACCCGATGACACGCATCGATGACACTCATTTCACCGCTACCATTAAGAGCAAAATGGGGCGCGAGTACAAGTATGTGGTTAATGGCTCGTGGGATTATGAAATGATGGATTTCCCTGCTGGAGATAGAAATTGCTCGGAGACAGTCAGCAACCTGCAGATAACTGATGTAATAATGACTGACTATGTGTACGGCTTCCGAAATATCAATGCAACGTATTGTGAAGATACGGAATCTGCTGATTTGGACAATTTTACTTTGAACGATTATGCATTGTTCGGTTCGGAAGCAAAAATGATTCCCAATACAGAGAAATGGGTACACCTTGTATCAGGAGATAGTGTTTATTGCCAATTGGGTACATTGTATCTCCGTGTATGGGACAACGGTCTGACTTTCGTAAGCGGCAACGGTTTCACTGGTGAGGGTTTCCTCATCAGTGGCGAAGTTCCTGTTTATTGGATTATGGAAGGAGAACAGAAGGGTTATTGGATTGGCAATTCCGGTGGTTTTTACGTTGATACATTGGGTACAAGCGAATACGAACCTTATACTATGAAGGCCGCAGATATTGACGTGCAAATGTATGGCGATTTCTGGAAAGGATATATGGCTTATGCTGAAGATACTACAAAACCTGAACCGGATGTAAATTTATACCTGAACTCACAACCGGGTACTACTATGGCATATTCTTGGCCGGAACAAGATGGCGCTACCTCATGGAATATGGCAAACATTCGCTATATGAATGTAAGGAAGGAAATGAACAATGCCGGTGAAGAAGAACTGAAATATACTATCAAGGTGGATTGGTACGACTATTTCAGCGCAGGATATTTGTATGGATTGCAGGCAACTACAGAAGAGAAAGACGGCGAAACATATATTACGGGTATTGTTGAGCCTTACAATATGCGCATTTATCCAAAGGAATACACCAATATGGCTGATACAGAGAGCGCACCACGCAAGGTTAAGGCACAGTCATCTGACGAACCTCAGTATTTCATTGGCGACCAATCGCGTGTACACCTCGGCGAGAACCCGTTCCTCGTTGATGTGAAACGTGTGTTGGTTAAATAACATCTCTACTCTTGCCAATAGAACGGTTGTGCGGTATAACACCGCACAACCGTTCTATTGTTTAATGCTGTTTTTCACGAGAGAGAATACAGGGATCTTGCCGAGAGGATACACTGAGCCAACGCGCTCACAATATTATTAGTTGGAGCCAAATAAGGGCGGTTGTATCGTAGTAGATAGTTAGTTCTATCATATTCTCGAACATTGAGATTTACCCTGCCTGCAAGGCTTACAGGAACAAGCCGGCATTATGGAACTTTGAATATGGACTTCTGCACTGCTCTATTCCTTATAGCATCTGTCAATGGCGGGCGGGGAGTATGGCGAACATCCGTTGATAGGCAGCGGCTTTTTGAAGGAACGGCAAAGGGTAGGCGCGGGAAGTGGAGGGCATACGCCAGAAACGGATGGGGCGGTCGTTGAAGACGGTGTTGATATATCCGCCTGCTTTGGGTGTGGCGGTATGCAGGATGTCCGCCAGTGTGTCTGCGGCTTTGCCGCCGGTACAGCAGAGGTCGTGGCACGCAGGTATCTGCCGAAGCAATGCAGCGATGTCCGTCCGCTCCACAATCTCCAGATGCTCATCGGAGGCGTTGCCTTGCAGGCGTCTGACCGCCTGCGCCGTGTCGAAGATAGCAATCCCCTGCTCCCTGCAGAAAGCCACAATGGCTTCGCAGTCAAACACCGTCTTGCGGTTCTTTTTGGGGTGCTGCTTTTCTTTGAGTATCCCGTCTCTTGGTAGTTCCAAGTGCGTTTTGTCTCTTTGTCCCGCCAAATGTGTTTTGTCTCTGTATAGTTCGAAGTGCGTCTTGTCGCCGAAGAACACTTGCCCCATGATGCGCCACATATCGTTCTGAGGGTTGGGATAGAAGAAATCCATACACCATCGTTCCCGCGGTGGCGGGAAACTGCCCAGCATCAGCAGCCTTGCCCCTTCGGGCAGAAAGGGAGACAAGGGGTGGCGTTCAATCAATGTATGATGTTCTATTTCAGGTATGGCGGACATGGTGGTGGATTATCTGTAATAAGTTATGGTTGAACGCCGATGGCAATTATTTATTGGATTATATTTTTCTTCAATGCTGTAAGGGCGCGGTGGTGGAGATTGTAAAAATTAGGCAGGGTGATGCCCAGTTTCTCTGCTAATAGTTGCGGGGACAACTGCCAACAATATATGCCTTTCAACACGTAGCGATAACGCGGGTTAGGCAGGTTGTCTAATGCTTTTTCTATGGTTCGCAGGTTCTCTTGCCGTTGCGTGTAGTACAGGTTATCCTCCTCAAAGAACGCATCCATTTCGTCATTGTCCATGGTCGTGACCATTGAAGCAGCATCAGGACACGGCATGAAGAGATTGGTTGCTACAGTGGTGAGCCATGCCTTGAGTGCACCGGTCGGGCGGTATTGCCTGAGTGCGTGCCAATCCTGTTTCTTGAGGTGCAAATAGAAATCGTTGGTCATTTTCTCCATCGGTTGCCCACCACAGAAGAACCGCCGATTGACGGATTGCAGTATTGGCGCACAATAGACCGAAAAGAACCACGTTTCCATATCGCGGTCGTAGTGTATCAGCCGTTCAACGATTTGCTGATCTGTCAGGTTGTCATAAGTTGTTATTTGGTTCATATATTGTTTGGTTGATAGATTAAACTTTTCCTTTCCACTTGTATAACGGGGAAAAGGTTGAAATCTATCACCTATAGAAGATTTTTTTACTTTTTTATTCATTTACTTCTCCCAATATCAGTTCCGCAAACAAGCCAATAACTTTTTAGCGGGTATGGTGATTGATTATCTGTAATAAGTTGTGATTCAGCGCAACGGCAACTTGCTGCATAGTGGGTTCGAGTCGGTCCTTGGTCAGGCTGCACGCCCACAATGTAATCACCTGCCATCCGTTGGTTCGGAGCAATTCCTCGTTCCGTCGGTCTCGTTCGCGGTTGCGGTCAATCTTCGTCTGCCAGAACATCGTATTGGTTTTCGGCAGTACGAACTGCCGGCAGCCCTCGTGCCCGTGCCAGAAACAGCCGTTGACGAATATCGCCGTTCTGTACTTGCGCATCACAATGTCCGGCTTGCCAGGCACGCTCTTGACATTCAGCCGGTACCTGTAGCCGTGTGTCCAAAGCCATTTCCGCACCGTCAGTTCGGGTTTTGTCCCCCGGCTGCGAATATGCGACATACAGCGGTGGCGTTGTTGTGGTGTCAGAATATCGGGCATAGTTCAGATATAACTTTTACAACGATTGCGGATCTGTTAGATATGCAGGTGGTTGTGTAAGAGAAAATCCTTGTTTCGCCAGTTTGTATGTTTGTTTTGGACTATTCGGACTTTCGGAAGATGTAGGTGCCACATATCCTTTTTGAATAAGAGGTGTCATAATATTTTGCCGGAATCTGCTACGATTACTGTCTCCTGCTATCTGCATAAGTACAGACATCGGTAATTCTTCTCTCTCACCCAATGCCAAAATAACCTTTGCTGCCTTGTTTAACTGTGTCTCTGTCATATCTACAAAGACAAGACGCAAGTTGCCAGAAATCAAGGATTGACTTGGGACATTACTTGGGACACTACTTGGGACATTACTTGGGACATCTTGATTGTTTTTGATTGCGAAATGCTGCGTCGGCATCGTGAGCATAGTCTCTTCCTTGGCTACAGATTCAACGATAACAGGACGTTCTTTATTATATTTAAGCCAACCTTTCACAATAATATCCGCTCCGCTGCCGGCACGTTCGCCATAGCCGAGTAGCATAAACATCTTTTGTATGTACGGATTTCGGCATGTACTATGACTTCCTGCATAGAAATCATCAATGGAAATAAGCATACGTCCCGGATTGCGCATTATTATCCCCTCCGTTGTACGTTTGATAAGTATGTTTCCCTGAATGGCATAGTTGCAATGTACAAGAGTGTTTACTAATGCCTCACGCATAGCCATGTGGGCAGAGGTATCATCTATGCGCTCTATTCCTTTTAAAGAAAATTTAACAGGTTGATATTGTGCCAACTTTGTATATACACGATGGAAAAACTGATACAGATTGGGTTCCCATGTACCATTCGGATAAATTCTGTCCGTCCAGCGTTGCGTGTCATCATCTTCCAACCATTCTTGATAATCAGGGAAATACCATGGCGCACAAACCGGATCTGTAATACTTGCGTACTTGCCGAACATCAGTAAACCACCGCGTGTAAATCCCTTTTTGCCTGTTTCTCTATCTGTACGATAACCTCCTATCTTGGTAAGAAATGTCAAATCATCCACTTCGTTCCACGGATGACTCTCCACACGTAACAAAAACCGCTGCCTGTATGCACGCAAGGTTTCTCCGTCAATATCATTCATTGAGAAATTCGGCAGGATCTCGCTGTCAAAAGAATGTTGTGCAACTTGGGCATCGGCAAACATACGTTTTACTTCTTCATCACTGCAACAATAATCTCCTTCATGATTGCGGATATAAGTGTGTCCGAACGGATTATGCGTCAAATAAACAGGGCGCATATTATAAGAAGCACGAGGCACTTTGATAATCAATACAGGTGCATCTTGCCAGTTCTCTATCATGACATCGTTTTCCGTCACTAATGTAGCACTGATTTTGCCTCTGTTACGCACTGTATCCCAAAATATCTTTTTGTATGACAGCAATTGCTCTTGTGTGGCATAGGAAGGAATATATTTCCCGTCTTTCTCTTTCACACCCAAAACAATGATGCCACCATTCGTGTTGGCAAATGCGGAAAAAGTCTCCCATACATTTTCAGGGAACCCGCCTTTAGCAGACTTGTATTCTATTTCTGCGTTTTCCGGCAATCCGATTATTTCACGTATGGATTTCATATCTACAATAACCATTATTGATTATACATCAGCATTATATCAGTCAATCAGACAGTGTTCCAATTCCGCAAAAGTGGTGTCAATAAAACTGTACGACTTAGCGGATTGCATATCTATCTTGCGGAATTGGTCAAAATGACGGTGATGGAATTTCAGCGCAAACGCCAAGCGCATATCATCGTCAGGGTCGGTGGATATCTGATGTGCTTCCCTGCTTGTTATGGTGCGTACTTTGGTCACCTCATACACATCGCGGACGCCCTTGCCTTTGATAATCGGCATAAAGAAATGGAGGTCGTGCAGCGAAACAGATGTCGGAAAATGCTGTCCCGTATAGTACAATGCCGCCGTGCCGTCTTCAAATGCCTCAAAATACCCTTTTCTGGCACTCTGCTTTACCAACCCCAACAGCACCCTGTTGCCTACTTCCACAAAAGTACCTTTCTGCGGAATAACCTGTCCGATAATCTGTGTGGCATTCTTTTGCATCGTTGTATGACGCCCATTTCAGTCCGCTCGGAAGACCGAGGTCCACCCACGTATGCCCGTTTTCCGTGCCAGTGGTGGGACGGACGTCATACGTTTTGCCGTTCTTGCTGCAGTCCTCATAGACTGAGACCGCTGCAGGGTCCTGCGCCCACGCCGATACTCCCATCAGCAGGGCAATACTCATAATGAGATAAGTTTTTGTCTTCATAATAAATTGATATATCTGTCTCCACCTTGTGATTCGGCTGGCGACGTTCTCTGTTTTTTACTTTATTTGGGTTTAGTTGGTTGCTTATTTTATCTATTTTGTGTGAAGTTTTTCAACTTTCGGCTGCAAAGATAGACAAATTTTATGGATTACACAATATCTATGAGAAAGAGGTGCTCGTTTTTTGAAAAGGCAAGTCCAATGGGGCTAATAAGACAAATAGGGCGGATAAGCCGAATAGGGCTAATAAGCCGAATAGGGCTAATAAGCGGGCGATGGTATCGCCCTGCTAAGAAACGATACTAATTAGGGATTAGGGAGAAGGGGGCAATGGTATTGCCCTGCTAAGAAACAATATAGATAGAGATTAGGGGGGATAGATTAGAGGATAGGGCGAATAAGACAGATGGGCAACCCGCAGCAAAACAATGACAGATAAAAACGTAACTTCTTAATTACGTTTTCTTTAACAGGAAATACTATGCCTTGTTACAATTGCTTCCCCTTCAGCCGCTCCAAGTCTTCCGACAATTCTTTGAGACTTTCCAACTTCTGCTGCCGTTTCTGTATCTTCTTGTAAGCGGTATATTCCGTGTCGGCTTTTTGTTTTGCCAATTCATGAGAGATTTTGCCGCTGTTGGTCAGCAGTTCTCTACCGTTCATTTGCAAGATTAAGCCCAGTGCCTTTTGCCAATCAGCCATATACATCGGCTTATGTGCCCTTGCCTGTGCTTCGGCAAAAGCAAGGTATTGCTCAACAATCAACTGGAGTTGCTCCAATTCTTCTTTGTTCAGGTAGTTTTTGCCGATGCCGATGTCCGATTTGCGCACAAGCCCTTCTATTTGCGTGCTTGTCAGTCCCATTTGCGGGAGTTGGGCATTCGAGCGGAAATACACCAACTCGGCAGCCGTCTTCCCGCTTACCGCCCAAAGCAACTTGTTCTGCACCTCTGCGAAAAAGTCTATAGTCATCTGCGCCCGACTGTCGTAGTCCTCGCTCAACTTGTAGATGTCCTTTATTTGCTGGTAGAAGACACGCTCCGATATGCGTATGGCACGTATTCTCTCGAGAAGTTCGCGGAAATGAGTGAGCGACTGCCCTTTCTTGAAACGCTCATCGTCCAAGGCAAAGCCCTTGATGAGGTACTCTTTCAATATAGTCGTTGCCCATATACGGAATTGCGTAGCACGCTTGGAATTAACACGATAGCCCACCGCAATGATGGCGTCGAGGTTGTAAAATGACACTTCTCTTTCTACTTGCCGAGTTCCCTCTGTTTGAACTATTCGGAATTTCCTAATAGTTCGATTTTCCTCTAATTCGTTGTCTTGAAATATATTCGTCAGGTGCTCGTTGATGGTAGGTATCCTGACTTCAAACAACTCACTCATAGCCTTTTGGGTGAGCCACACTGTTTCGTCTCTTACAACGGCTTGTATTTGTACTTTGGCTGTGCCGTCTTCCGAATTAAATATGGCGATTTCGCCGTAGTTTTGTTGCTCCATGTCTGTTGTTTGAGTAAGAATTGATACAATCTTTTCGATACCTACGGTCGCAAACAACCGATAGGGACTATACGCTGCGGAGTTCGTAGATTTCTTATTTCGCTACAAAGGTAATACTTTTAAGGCAAACAGGCAAGTATATTTGCAATTTGCCTGGACCACCGATAACTCAACAGATATCTAATAACCATCTAATTAACCATTGATTTCGATGTCATTGTTTGTGAAACAGCAGTCTTTACAATGCTACTGCTTGTAACTCTGCCAATGCCGCATAGTAGTCGCGTTGGGCGGCGAGAGGTTGGGCGGTGGCAGACCATTATGCCTTGGATATTATGCCTTGGATATATAGCATACGAGAGGGGCTGCCCAAATTGAGCAGCCCCTGTCCCTGTCTGTCGTGTCTCTCCTTCCTAAGGAGAGGTTTTGGGAGGTCTTATTTTACTTCTACGCCGGTGGTGGTGTAGGTTTTGCCACCACGGAGGATAAGCACTTGTCCGTTGCGGAAGACTTTGCGGACGGTGGTATCGCTATCGGCAGACACATTCTCCACGGCAGTGGTGGGGACGAACTGCGCCTCAAGGGTGAGGTCTTCGGTGGCAGTAAACAGATAGGGGTTGTAGGTCGCACCATTGCTCCACTGCGAGAACTCGTAGCCGCTATTGGCAGTGGCGGTCAAAGTAACCTGCGTGCCATAGTCGTATGTGCCGGCGCCAGTTACCGTACCTTGCTGCGGGTCGCAAGTGGCGGTAATGGTATGTTGGTCAATGGCAAATTCGGCTGTATAAGTAGCATCGCCTACTACTGATATGGTACGCGGGTTGTCCGTATTGCCGTCAGTCCAGCGGGTGAAATGGTAATGCTCGTCGGCGGTGGCTGTCAGTGTGGCAGTAGTGCCATAGTCGAATGTACCTGCGCCGCTCACATTACCGTGTTCACCTGCGGAAACGGTGATAGTGTATGGATTGGGCTTGAACTCGGCCGTGTAAGTTACGTCGCCCTCTACCGTTACTGTACGCGGGTTGTCGGTATTGCCGTCTGCCCAGCGGGTGAAATGGTAATGCTCATCGGCGGTTGCCGTCAGCGTGATAGCAGTGCCATAGTCGTATGTACCGCCACCGCTCACATTGCCATTCTGTGCGTTGGTGGTAATAGTATGTCGGTCAATAGCAAACTCTGCCGTGTACGTAGCATCACCCTCTACCGATACCGTGCGCGGGTTGTCGGTATTGCCGTCGCTCCATTGGGTGAAGTGGTAATGCTCGTCGGCGGTTGCCGTGAGTGTGGCAGTAGTGCCATAATCATACGTACCTGCGCCACTCACATTGCCATGTTCGCCTGCAGAAACGGTGATAGTATATCGATACGGGGCAAATTCGGCTGTCAATGTAGTATCGCTTCGTACATAGACATAGTACGGGTTATATGTCTTCCCATTGCTCCATTTGACAAAGTAATAGCCTTTGTCGGGTACTGCTGTCAGATAGACTTTGGTATTGTAGTCATACGTGCCTGTTCCTTCCACCGTACCATGTTCGCCGGAGGCTGTAATGGTATATTGGTTGATAGCAAACTCTGCCGTGTAAGTGGTATCGCTCTCTACGGATACCGTGCGCGGGTTGTCGGTGTTGCCATCGCTCCAGCGGATAAAGTGGTAATGCGCATCAGCGGTTGCCGTCAGTGTGGCTGTGGTGCCATATTCATACGTACCGCTGCCGCTTACGTTGCCATGTTCGCCTGCAGAAACAGTGATAGTGTATTGATTCGGTACAAACTCAGCGGTAAAAGTGGAGTCTTGATAAACCCATACTTCGATCGGATTGTCGATATAACTTCTATTCCCTACTATCCATTGTCTAAAGTGATAGCCCTTGTCAGGTACTGCTGTCAAATATACTATGGTACCAACGTCATACGTACCTGCACCTTCCACTGTTCCATGCTCACCGGAGGCTGTAATGGTGTATTGGTCATATGCAAACACTGCGGTTAAGGTCATATCCTGTGTAACCGTTACCAATCGTGGATTATCGGTATTACCATCCGCCCAACGCACGAAATGGCGTGGCTCCCATTTGTTCGTGTTGGGAATGGCAGAGACACTCACTTGCAGCCCCGCATCACATCGGATGATATTTGCAGTATCGCACCCCTCAGCATAAAGAGTCAAAGTGTAGCCGGTGGCATTGCACCACCCCGCTATTGCCAGAGCAACAGCACTGAATATAAGTCTTGCTTTCATAATATATCCTGTTTATTGTTTTCCAATAGTCGCAAGTCTTTATTGTGAGACATATCGCTCTGAAACATCGGGATTACAGGCATCAACACAGCCCCCGCTACATAAAGTACAGCCGTGAATAGCACAATGAGTCCTAACAAGCAGCCTGTACGGTTCATACAACATTCACCCACTATGATAGTACTGATTTTATAGCCTATCAGAATGCTCCAACCGAGGATAATAACTCCTGCCACAAAGAGTGCCACCTTAGAGGTGGATATTTTGCTGCCATTGAGTGGATTGGTCGGATGATCCAACTTATAGACATCAGCAAAGACGCTATATACCGTTTCATTGCCCGGCCATTCTTCTGTCTCTTTGGTGGCGTTATCTTTGTTATTGGCAACCAACCGTTTCTCGAAATCAGCCAACAGAAGATTCCAATGTTGCCACCAATAGATATACCCTTTGACGGATAGAAAGTTTGCCACACTTATCAGGTAGCCTAAGCATAAGATAACCCAACTCAGGACATCGGACGATGCTGCAATGGAATAGTACCCCACAAACAAAGCGCCGATAATTAGGTAAAAATAACTTGATCACCGTGTAAACTGCTCGTAATGAAAGTTGCGAGCCTGAATAATGGTCTGATACTGATTTTTTTGTTGCTCAGTCATAATGATTGAATTTTTAAGTTTATTATAACACAATTTTATGATTTTACATAGATAGATATATTCCTGTCATGTGAGAGGGTTCTACTGCTACGGGCAAACAGGGCGCACAGACTGACCGTAATTGCGTGCGTTGTGCGAACCGTAGCCCATATGGTCAGAATTGAAATATGCACCATACGCGCAGTTCGGACCAACACCCCTGTATGGGCTATTATGGACGAGCGACGAAGACCAGTAGTAGCCCCATTTGTCATTATTGTCGTGCAAGAGGTGTACGTTCCCGAAAGTGGCCTGCGGTGCAGCGGGGAGAAAAATAGAATTACTATTGGTCTTACTCGTTACCCGGCAACCGTTTACGCCGTTTTGCGTTGTCCAAGTCCACGTGCAGTTCTCTATCAATTCTTTCCACTCGGCATTAGTGGGCATGCGCCAATTGCCGCCCCAATTCACGTGGGCGGCATCGTCCCTCAACTCCAAAGTGGTTCTATTGTCAATATAGCCGCTGTTGCTATACTGAACATCATCGCAGTACTTGAAGAGTTTGTTGTAAGCACCGGCGGCATACTTGTAGGTAGCCCAATGATAGTCTTGTTTGGGCCAGACTTCTCCCCATGCGTAGTGACCTCCGGACTCTTCGGGTGTAGTGGCGCCTACATTGCATGATGCCCATTTCAGCCCGCTGGGTAAACCAAGATCAACGGCTTGTACGTCAGCGGGAGGGGCGGACACATAGCCTGCCTTATAGCCGTTCTGGCTACAATCGTCATAGACTTCGTAGTTCCATACATCGTCCGCCCACACTGATACTCCCGTCAGCAGGGCAATACTCATAATGAGATAGGTTTTTGTCTTCATAATACAATAGATTTATTTTGATTTTTCTGCGTTTGAATCTTTATGTTTACGCCTGCCTATATGCATCGATTTGCAATAAGACAATAGGGACAATAGCGGAAAGATTATCCATAGTACTATCGCAGTAACCCACGGTACCCACGGATGGCAACAATCATCTATGCCGAGCAGGTTTACCATCCAACTGCTCGCACGGAAGCCAATCAGGATACTCCAACCCAAAATCACTATTCCTGCCAAAGCAATCGTAACCTTTTCGGGTGAGATGTTGCGACCTTTGAGCAGACCACATTGTTTATCCGATTTGGGCTTTTCCGCCAAAGCATTATACACCGTTTCTTCTTCCGTGCATGCTTTTTTCTCGAAATCTTTCAAAAGGCTATTCCAACGGTTCCACCAATAGACATACCCGTTGACAGACAGATAGTTTGCCACACTTGCTATGTAGCCGATACATAGAACGACCCAACCTAATACTTGGCTATCTGCTGTATTTGCTGCGGGCGTCTGCACAATCAAGCAATACCCGACAAACAATACACCGATAACCACATAGAAATAACCCGACCATCGCGTAAACTGCTCGTAGTGAAAATTCCGAGCATGGATAATGGTCTGATACTGATGTCTTTGTTGTTCAGTCATACAAATTAGTTTTTACTTTGCTATGGGCACTCGCGTAAATAATAGTTTTCTCAGGCATCTGTCCACAATACCTGTTGGCTATATACACATCACGTATAGGCACACAAAAAACGCGGACTTCTGTTAGTAAATCCGCTGTTGTGGTCCTGAGAAAACCAATCTTATCGAAAAACTTGCAGAAACCCACGCGTGTATATCGTACTAGCGCATACCTATACAGGTACACACCAGTGTGGATACACCCATGAGCATCTACTAATGTCTTGCTATCGGATAAGATTGTTAGAAATTTCTCAGGTTTCAACAGTCGATTTGCAAGCGTTAGTAAACGCTTTGTCGCGCGTTTGCGCGACTATTATGTCCACAAAGCCCACCCAACCGCTTTCTCGGGACACCGCCGTGTCCGTCACCGAAAGCCCACCGCGTGGGTCTTTGCATTTGCTGACCGTTTTTGTCGTCCGTCAGCAGGGACGAGTATCGCTATCCCCAATCTCCCATAATCTGAGAGATTTGGGGTTATAGTTTGCTGTTTTTATTCTTCAATTCGTGTTGGAGGTCATCATAAACATAGCCTATACTTTGGTAGTACAAGCCGGAAGCAGTGTTCTGAAGATTACGAAAAGTGGCGGAATTGTACACCATATCCAAGGCTTGCTCCATAGAGCAATGCTGTTCCTCTATGAGGATTTGTGCCAAAGCCGCCGTCATATCCTCTTTCATACATTGTATTTGACCTTCTGTCAGCATATAAATGTCAGGGTTTGGAGTGCTTTCTCGCTTCCGAAAAAGTACTGGAAAGTTATGCCTTTCGGGTAGCGCAGTTCGCGCATCAGTTCCTCCATCGTGATGTCGCCCAACTCAAACCGACGCATTTGCCGTACCACACTATCGTCTGCAATAGGTCCATAGACAATGTCATAGCGGTGAAAAGGTTGCGGCGTCTTACGGTCACGATTATGCAGAACAAACTCCGCCCATTCTTCGGTGTACGTATCAAAGCATTTGACATTGAGGGTGCCGTCCGTCATAGCCGATTCGCGAAACTCATAAGTAGAGACAACAGGAACGGCATTCAACGAAAGAGCCGCCTTTTGAGAAGCCATATTGCGTGCTTGTTGCAAGTTGTCCGAGAGATAGAACCCTTTTCCGAAATCTTTGTAGGGTCGTCCTTTCTCGATTCCGGGATTGGTAACCAGTATGTCCGAGCCGTGGTATAGTCTCATTGCAGTGTTCCTCCGTGATTGGCACATACTTGAATCAGGTTGTCCACATTGTCGTCAAAAGACAAGGTGTGCAGGATATTGTAGTGTCGGAAATAATAGTCCAAGCCCTTATACTGGCGGATATAGTTGTATGCCGTGCTTTGCGGTATGTCAAAGCGGGCAGCAAACTCCGCCACCAACGCCACCAAGAAATCCAATATGTTTTTATCTAAACTTGACATGAACATATCATTTTATCGCTGCAAAGTTACGATAAACATTTGATATATGCAAACTTAATGCATTTATATTCAATATAATGGTATCAACAGGTTAGAGATTAGAGGTTAGAGATTAGAGGTTAGAGATTAGAGGTTAGAGGTTAGAGATTAGAGGTTAGAGGTTAGAGATTAGAGATTAGAGGATAGAGGATAGAGGATAGAGGATAGAGGATAGAGGATAGAGGATAGAGATTAGAGGTTAGAGGTTAGAGGTTAGAGGTTAGAGGTTAGAGGGGAGGGGTTAGGGTACGATATGGGTACGGGATGGGGCGCTGCAAAGTATTACGAAAGTATTCATATCTATCGGTTATGTTCTACGTATGTTCTATGTATGTTCTGGTTATGTTCTATGTATCATAGGTAGTTGTTCCGAGGCAGATGCGGGGAGGTTAGGGATTAGAGGTTAGGGGTTAGGGCGAATAAGCCGAATGGGACAAATGGGACTGATAAGCCTAATAAGCCTAATAAGGAGGAATATAAGGAGCGGTTTGTGCCAAACCAACTGCGTCCCGGGGTTCTCCGCTAATTGTCGCCAATAATCCGTTAATTCAGTTTCCTGTAAGGTGTTCTTTCTCCATTAAAGCCCATTAAATGACCATTAAAGCAACGGTTCTCCGCTAATTGCCGCCAATAATCCGTTAATTCAGTTTCCTGTAAGGTGTTCTTTCTCCATTAAAGCC
>ERZ808277.30-NODE-30-length-111152-cov-4.386356_pt1 | contig 111152 bp, 89 predicted proteins | sample MGYA00521240_ERZ808277 | MGnify/ENA primary metagenome ERZ808277 (study PRJEB31516, sample SAMN03275599) | gut metagenome | biome: mammalia-associated habitat; material: feces | host: Papio cynocephalus | place: Kenya | collected 2012-07-17 ... | reverse complement strand
GAAGCAGAGAGCGCAGATGATGCTGAGCCGGTTGACGAAGTTGAAAGTGTAGATGGCGCTGAACCGGTAGATGAAATCGAAAGCGCAGCAGATGGCGCTGAGTCGGTTGAAGAAGCAGAGAGCGAAGATGACGCTGAGCCGATTGACGAAGTTGAAAGTGTAGATGACGCTGAACCGATAGATGAAATCGAAAGCGCAGATGAGATCGAGCCGGTTGAAGAAGCAGAGAGCGAAGATGACGCTGAGCCGGTTGAAGAAGTCGAGAGCGCAGATGATGCTGAGCCGATTGACGAAGTTGAAAGTGTAGATGGCGCTGAGCCGGTAGATGAAATCGAAAGCGCAGCAGATGAAATTGAGCCGGTTGATGAAATCGAAAATGAGGACGACACTGAAATTCAATTTGCTGACGGGGAGAAATTGAATTTTGGCAGTCCAAAACCAAAAATTGTGGATTCTGATGAAGACTTTGAGGTTGCAGAAGATTTTAAAGTTGAAAAAATAGACTTTTCATTTTTGGACGAAGACGAGGATAACAACGAAAAAGAACAAAAAATGCAAATGCCAGAAGATGAAATTGTAGAACAGCAGGAAAAGACTGACTTTTTAGAAACATCAGAAGAGTCTAAAAATTTGCCAGAATTTGAAAAGGTAGATGAACGGGAAGAAGCTGAAGAACTAGAAACTTTAGAAACTCTTTCTAATCAGGAAGCGACACATCCGTTTGTGTTTGCTGGATTTGCACAGGCAAAAAACAATATTACCGACTTAACTTCGATAAGCTCAAAAGCGATTGTTGAAAGTGAAGACGGAACTTTCCACATAGAAGGCGAACCTGAAAAAACAGATTACATTCTCGACAGAAATTTAGAAGAACTTGTCGAATCAGTGATTGGAAAAAAATAATTGTCTTTTTACAGAGTCCCGATTGTAGCCTTAATCCATTTGTTGTAATTCTATGGCGATTTCTTCCATCTCGCGGTCTGTCATGGCAATTGTTTCTGCAACGCGGAATAGTTCTCTGCGCACGCTTTCCGGGACTTTTGTCGAGGTTTTGTAGTGCAGTTCATGTTCAAGACTTGCCCAAAAATCCATCGCAATTGTTCGGAGTTGGATTTCGACTTTTACTTTGTGGGTTGTATCCGAAAGATAAACTGGAACTTCAACAACAAGATGAAGGCTTCTGTAGCCGCTTTCTTTTGGAGCTTTTATGTAATCTTTTTCTTCAATTAAACTTATGTCCGGCTGTTTTAAAAGAATGTCGCGGACTTTGTATATGTCGGAAATATAAGGGCAGATTACTCTAATTCCTGCAATGTCGTTGAGATTTTTCGTCATTGATTCAAAGTTGAACGGCAGATGTTTTTTTTCGAGTTTGCCAGCTATGCTCTGTGGACTTTTGATTCGCGTTTTTACAGTTTCGATTGGATTTCTGCGGCCAGTAACTTTATTTTCTTTATTTAGAATGTCAAGTTTAGTTTCAAGCTGTTTGGTTGCGCTTTCGTAAATCATCATTATCTGCTGAAACTGAATTGCGATTTTGTAAACATCTTCCGGATTTGACAGAGTTTTTTCTATTATTTCGGGAAGCTTTATTTCTTCCTTAGTTATATTTTGCATTATTTTACCTTATTTAACTTTAACTCTAAAATAAAATATAATGATGAAAGTTACTAAAAGGCAAATTTTTTTGCCGAATAAATCTTCTCTCCAGACTTTTCATCTTTATTAAAGCCCCAGAAGTTCTTTTGCTGTTCCAAATGCCGTATTCTGTTCGAGTTTTGCTCCGCATTTTTGAAAAAGAGGGAGAAGACTGTCCGTAATTTTTTTATTTTGGTCGAAAACTTTTTCGTTTTTTGAACCGTAAACTAAAGTCAAAATTAAAAAAACAAGTGGAGTTACGTTCGAAGTTTCTGTTTTTTCTGTCATCTGCGGTTTTGCAATTTCTGGAAAATCTGTCAAAAACATTTCGAGCGTATTCCAGCTGTGAAAACTTATAAGCCTGTAAATGAATGTGTTTGGAATTGAAGTCTGAACTTTTGTTCCGTCTTTTTTTGTAAATGAAAAATCTGCACGTCCATTTGCCTTGTTTGTGGCAGCGCCTTTTTGAATTAACATTTTTGCAGTTTCTGCATCATCGGTTTCGGCGGCGAGGTAAAGCGCGGTGTTTGACATTTTTGCGCCAGAATTGATTTTGAATTCATCTGGATTTTTTGTTGAGGCGATTATAAAGTCAATTATTTTGTTCAACTCGTTCAGTTTTGATTCAATTTCTTCGTCGTGGCAATAATATGCGTAGAACATGATTTTTCCAAGTCCTGATTCTATGTAAGTTTGCTTCATGCTGTGGCTTACAGTCAAAAATGCTTCTTCAAGACGTTCCTTGCTTGCACGGCTTAGGTCAAAACTTGAAAGCAGCTGGTTTGTTCGGAAATCTGCCATTCCTTTTGCATAAGAACTGCTTCCGCCTTTTATTGTTGATTTTGTCTGGATTGCAAAATAGAGAGGAGAGATTCCTTTTATAAGATGGGTGTTCAAATCTTCGTTTTTTGCCGCTATTTTGAACTTTTTAAAGTCAGGATTTTGAATTGCTGACAAAAGTTTGTCTTTCGTATTTGGCTTGTAGTCGGCAATTGCTTTTTCTTCTGCCAGTTTTTCGTTTTTGAACATTTTTGGCGCAAACTGAGTCCAAAACTGCTCTTTTTCGTTGAAATTTTTGAAGAAAGTTTCGTCCAAAGGAGCGACCATTTTTTTTGAAACACCGTATTCCCAGACTTTCAGAGCCTGTTTTTTATTTTCCGTGTACATAAAAAAGGTAAATGCCTGCTGGACAAATCTGCCTGTGTATTCTTCTGCCTGAGAAACTGAATCGAATGCGTTTTTGTAAAATTCTGCGGCAGCGTTAAAGTCGAGTTCTGCTGTTGCGACAAAAGCCTTTAACCAGTTTACAAAAAAATCCGAACGTGCAGGCGCAATTTCTTTTGTCTGTTCATAAAATTTTTGCATGTCCTGATTTTTGTAAATGTATTCTTGCATGACTGAGCGCCAGATATAAACGAGAGTCTGTTCTTTTGCAAGTCTGTATTCAAATGAATTTTCGATTTTTTCCGAATTTGAATTTTTGTTCTGGTTTTCAGTATTTTTTTCAGCTTTTGTCATTTTTTCTACCTGTTTTTGAAACTTCAAAAAAAATGTATTTCTTTAGAGATAAATTTTACTTTTTTTCTGTAACTTCTTTTGCGCGGTTTAATGCGGCTTCAATATTGTCAAAAATATTTTCACGGCCGATTTTGTCTGCCATGCCGGTTTTTTCGCAGAGCATGTAAGGCTGTGTGTGAATTCCTGAGAGGATTATCTGAATTCCCTTTCTGTCGCAGGCAGCTTTTGCCTGTGTAAGAGCACGAATTCCTCCGGCGTCGAGATAGAGCGTATTTCTCATTCTAAAAATAATCGCTTTGACGTCTGCCCCGGCTCTTTCCATTGCAAATTCAAATTTTCGTACTGTTCCGAAAAACAAAGGTCCGTCAATTTCGTAAACCATTACGCTTTTTGGAAGCTCAATATGTTCCTCGCTTCCGTTTCCTTTTATTCCAACGACAACAGTGCGGCTTCCTGACTGCACTTCTGACAAATCAATCATCTTTTTGATAAAGAAGAATGCCGCAAACATAAGTCCAACACCGATTGCATAAGTAAGGTCGACAAAAACTGTAAGAAGGAAAGTTACTGCAAGGACTGTAATGTCTGATTTTTGACCTTTTATGAGCGAACGAATCGCCGGAATTCCTGCCATATTCCACGCTACTTGCATTAAAACTGCCGCAAGTGCCGCCATAGGAATATATTCAACATATTGTCCAAAGCAAACCATAATCAAAAGAAGAACGACCGCATGAACTATTCCTGCGACTGGAGTTCGTCCGCCGTTGTTGATGTTTGTTGCTGTCCGGGCAATTGCTCCTGTAGCTGGAAGACCGCCAAAAAGAGGACTTAAAATATTTGCTATTCCCTGGCCGATAAGTTCGTTGTTTGAGTCGTGCTTTGAGCCAATCATTCCGTCTGCAACAACTGCAGAAAGAAGAGACTCAATCGCTGCCAGCACTGCGATCGAAATTGCCGTAGGAAAAACGGTTTTTATTGTTAGTAAGTCGAGGGCTGGAAGTTTTGGAGATGGAAGTCCTGAAGGAATTTTATATCTGTCGCCGATTAAAACTGTCTGTAAACCGAATTTTTTGTTCAGAAAAATGTGAATTACAGTTGCTAGAATAATTACGATTAAACTTCCAGGAACTTTTTTTGTAACTTTCGGCCACAAGAATATTGCTGCAAGACTTAAGACAGCCATAATAAATGAATACCAATTTATTGTGCTGATCGAAGAAGCGTAAACAAGAATTTTTCCAGAAAAGGTTCCAGGCATTTTTGTGTATTCGTTTCCCAAAACTGTCATTGGAAATTCCGGAGAAAGTCCAAGAAAGTCGCCTATTTGACCTGTTGCGATTGTGACTGCAATTCCTGCTGTGAAACCGACAACAATCGTATATGGAATAAATTTTACAAGCCCGCCGAGTTTTAATGCTCCGAGAAGAATAAGAAGAATTCCTGCCAAAACTGTCGCAGTTGCGAGTCCTGAAAATCCAAGCTGCGGATTGTTTACAATTGCATAGATGATTACGGTGAATGCGCCTGTCGGACCTCCAATTTGAACTTTTGTTCCGCCAAACGCTGCAATACAAAAACCTGCAATGATTGCCGTATAAAGTCCAGTTTCCGGACTGCATCCTGAAGCAATTGCAAAAGCGATTGAAAGAGGGAGCGCTACGATTCCAACGATGATTCCTGCAATAAAATCCTGCGAGAATTTTTTGAGAGAATAGCCTTTTAGAGAGTAAATCAGCTCTGGTTTGTACATTTTTTTCTCCGTGAATAAAAGTCAATGGCTTGAGGGGCATCTCCAAAAATAAAAAGCTGGCGGTTCCCTTGGTTTGATTGAGATTTATTGAATGAATTTGTTTGTGAAAAATATAGAACATTATTGCGTTTTTTGCGTTTATTTTCAATTCATTGCAATTTTTTACAATTTTTTGCGGTTTTGAAAAATTGCAATTTTCAAATCTTCCCAGTACAATTTTCTCGTTATGAAAAGTTGCGCAGAATTTTTTTTATTTTCGATTTTCTGTTTTTCTTCGCTTTTTTCCGGCTGCAAAAAATATCCTGAAATGACGCTTGAAGAAATAGATGCCTTTCGCTCAAGTGCTTCCGACGGAATTCTCTCAAAAACAATTAATAAGCCTTTTAAAGATGAAGGATGGGAAATTGGAAAGAATGGCGGAGTTTGGAATGGAACAATTTCCGCCGACCCAAAAAGTTTTAATCTTTTGATCGCAGAACGCGATGCCGCAACTTCCGGAATTTTAAGTTATCTTACGGACAGCCTTGTCGATTACAATTATGTAAAACGTGAATGGCAGGCCAGGCTTGCGGATTTTGAAATTTCTACTGACGAAAAGAATGGAACTCTCGATGTAATTTACACTTTGCGTGATGACATTTACTGGAGTTTCTACGGCGATTCGCAGCAAAAAGTAAAAATTACCAGCGATGATGTTGTTTTTTGGTACGATGAAATTTACGGTGATGAAGAATGCGCTTCGTCGGCGTACAATTCGCGTTTTATGGCTATGCCAGACGGAAGCGAAAAAGAAATTACAATTGAAAAAATTGATTCACGAAAATTTGTTTTTCATTTTCCGAGAATTGTGGCGGAGCCAATTTTGGCAACAAATATGAGTTTTGGTCCCGCATTTATTTACAAAAAGGCAAAGGACAGCGGCGGAGTTTCTGCTCTAAGGCAGATTTTTAGCGTGGCGGAAGATCCGAAAAAAATTCCTTCATGCGGAAAGTATTTTTTAACACAATACACTCCTGGACAGAGAATTGTCTATGAAAAAAATCCTGATTATTGGGAAAAAGATGCCGAAGGCAAGCCGATTGTTTATCCAGACAAAAAAATCTGTCAGATTGTGGCGGACAACAATACTTCTTATCTTTTGTTTAAGCAGGGAAAAATTGAAGAATACGCGCCAACTCCTGAGCAGCTTGAAAATCTTGTAAATGGAGCGGACAATTTTGGCGAAAACGGATATTCTGTTTTTTCGAGCGCAGGAAATCTTGACGCTGCATTTTGGACTTTTAACCAGAACCCCCAGAATTCTGACAAAAAATACTATGAATGGTTTACAAAAAAAGAATTCCGGCAGGCAATGAGCTGTCTTTTAAATCGTGAACGGATTATAAGTCAAACTTACCGAGGGCTTGCCGAGCCCAAATATTCATTCTTTCCAGCGGCAAATAAATTTTATAACGAAGAAATTTTTCTTCAATATAGATTTAGTCACGCTCATGCGCAAAAACTTTTGGAAACTTCCGGCTTTAAAAAGAAAGACGACGGTTTTTTGTATGACCAGAACGGAAATAAAGTTGAATTTGATTTGACGATTGTTTCTTCAAGCAACACTTTGTCGGATATTGCGCAAATAATTGTAGATGAGTGCAAAAAGGAAGGTATTGAGGTGAATGTGCGTCAGACGGATTTTCAGCGTCTTGTCGAGCAACTTACGTCAACTTACGACTGGCAGAGCCTGATTATTGGTTTGAGCGGCGGAACAATCTTTCCGACTCAAGGCTCGAATGTCTGGCTTAGCGGCGGAAACCTTCATATGTGGTATCCGCTTCAAAAAACTCCTGCAACTGACTGGGAAAAACGAATTGACTGGCTTTATAACGAAGCGTCTTGTATTGTTGATGAAAAAAAAGCAAAGCCGTATTGGGACGAATACCAGAAAATTATTCTTGAGCAGTGTCCTGTAATTTATCTTGTGCGCGGACGTTCGTTTTATGCGCTGAATAACCGCTGGGATTTGAGAAATGTTTATTTTGACAATGTTGGCGGTGCAGAAACCACTCATATTTTTTTGAGATGATTGGCAGAACTGATTGTCAAAATAATGACGAAACGGATTTTTACAGATATACTGATTTTGTTTTTATTTTTTTTTGCATTTTAAGGGGATTCACCTATGTTTAAAATTTTGATTACGATTATAAAAATTTTTGCCTGGATGTTTAAGAGGGAAAAACTTCGGCATCAGTGTTTAAAACTCGAAAAGCAGGGAAAAATCGCAGAAATGGATGCGATTCTGGCGGATATTGTGCCGCAGTGGGCGCGTTTTGTTTGCGAAGTTACAGGAACCAAGGTTGTCGTAAATGGACTTGAAAAACTTCCTAAAGATTCTGCTGTGGTTTTTGTTGCGAATCATCAGGGATATATGGATATTCCTTCGATTTATGGCTATGTTCCAAAATTTATTTCGTTTGTTTCAAAAAAAGAAATTGGTTCAATTCCGCTGATAAAAGACTGGATGCGCTTTTTGCACTGTACTTTGATGGACAGAAAAAGTCCACGCGCTTCGGTCAAGGCTATTCGCGATGCTGCGGAAAATGTAAAAAAAGGATATTCGCAGGTGATTTTTCCGGAAGGAACTCGTTCAAAAGGCGGTCTGCATCATGAATTTAAGGCAGGAAGTTTTAAACTTGCCTTTTTGTCGCAGTCGCCGATTGTGCCTTTGACAATTGAAGGCTCATATAAGGTTTTTGAAGAAAAAAAAACGATAAGCCGCGGAAATACGATTTATATAACAGTGCATGATCCGATTCCGACTGCGGATCTCTCGCGCGAACAGCAGGCTGAGCTTCCAGAAAAAATCGAAAAGATTATTTGCGAGCAGCTTAAGCCTGCAGAAAAACTTTATATCGAATCTCATTCTAAATAGAGTGAGTTTTTGCGGGAGATTTTTGTGAAAAAATTAAAAGTTTTTTTTGAAGCTGCATATTCCTTAAAAGCAAAATTTCCGCTTGGTTCTTTTATTTTAACACGTCTGGTTACAATGCTCGTAATTCTTTTTTTGCTTGGCTGGGCGCTCTTTGCGTTAATGGCGCTTGCTCCAGGAGATATTGTCGATCAGATGATGCAACAGCAGATTATGAGCCAGAGTTCCGGAACTGGCGGAGCAAGCACTGCAAATAACAAAGTTTTTAATGAAGAGCAGATGGCGATTTTGCGCTCGGAAATGGGGCTGGATCAGCCGTTTACAATTCAATATTTTAAGTGGCTAAAACGCGTTATTGTAAATCATGACCTTGGAGTAAGCCTCATAAGCCGTGCTCCGGTGAGTTTTTTGATAAAAAGCAGAATTGTAAATTCGATTACGTTGAATTTGGTTTCGCTTGTCTTTATTACGATTTTTTCGTTTTTGCTAGGAGTTTATTTTTCGAGCAAGGCAGGAACTAAAACAGACGTTGCGGCGACTTTTTTTGCGTTGTTTTTTCACGCTTTTCCTGGAATCCTTCTTTTGATTTTGTTTCAGCTTTTTGCATCGGCAACTTCGCTCTTTCCTGTAACTGCCTATCCAGACTTTCCTTTTTCTGACGCTCCTGGAAAATTTGTTTTCAGCTATGTTCATCATATTTTTTTGCCGCTTCTGGCTTCGTTTCTAGGCGGAGTTGGCGGAACTATGCGTACAATCCGCTCGACAATGCTCGATCAAATGGGGCTTCCTTACATTATGGCAATCCGTGCCCGTGGAATTTCTGAGAGACGTGTTTATCTTTCACATGCTTTTAGAAATACTCTCAATCCTTACATAACCGGAAGCGCAAATCTTCTTGCCGGACTTTTTTCCGGTTCTCTCGTTCTCGAAATTATTTTTTCTTATCCTGGAATCGGCCGTCTTATGTATGAGGCTGTCATGCAGCAGGACGTAAATTTGGTCTTGGCAAACAGCATGTTTATTTCGGCTCTTGTTTTGGTCGGAATGGTAATAAGCGATATTTTGCTTGCTGTCGTTGATCCTAGAATCCGTTATGGAAAAGAATGATGAAAAAATTTTTTGATTACATAAAAATCCGCCCTCTTGCCCTTGTTTCTGTGATTTTTATTTTGATTTTGTATCTTTTTATGATTTTTGCGGAATTTATTGCTCCTTATTCACCTTCAAAAAGTTTTGAAGAAGGAACTTTTCATCCTGCAAATGTTGAATTTTCAAAAAAAGGTCTTGTCGCACGCGAATTCCGCGTTTTAAATCCATCTTCGTGGCAGTACGCAAAGGTAAAGGGAATAAATTACAAAATTCACTTTTTTGTAAAAGGCGAAAAATATCGTCTTTTGGGAATTTTTCCGACAGAACGCCACCTTTTTGGAACTCAGGCTGATGAATTGACCGGCGAAACTTATCCTGTTTTTTTGCTTGGAGCAGACAATCTTGGACGCGACATGTTCAGCCGGATTGTTTATGGAAGCCGGATTTCGCTAACAATCGGGTTTGTTGCGAGCGCAATAAGCCTTTTTCTGGCGATTGTATTTGGCGGTTTTGCAGGATTTTTTGGAGGAATTGTCGACTGGACGGTGATGCGCTTTTCGGAATTTTTTATGCTTATTCCGAGCCTTTATTTGATTTTGTTTTTGCGCTCGCTTTTAAACGAAAGCATGGATTCTGGCCAGAGTTATATGATAATCACTTTGATTTTGAGTCTTGTCGGCTGGCCAGGCAGCGCGCGTACTCTTCGCGGAATGGTTCATTCGATAAAACGTGAAGAATTTGTTCAGAACGCTCAGCTTGAAAAAATCCCTTCGCTAATAATTATTTTTAAGTACATAATTCCTCAAATTTCTAGCCTTTTGATTGTAAGCACAACTCTTTCAATTCCAGGTTTTATTATGAGCGAAACAACTCTTTCTTATCTTGGTCTTGGAATTGCAGATCCTGCTGTAAGCTGGGGCTCGATGATAAACCGCGAAGTTTCAACCTTGTCGAATCTTAAAAATTTTCCGTGGCTTTTGATTCCTGTTTTTTTACTCTTGGGCGTAACTCTCGCATTCAATTTTTTTGGAGATGCGCTACGAGATTATTTTGATCCGTACAGCGTTGTTTTCAAAAGAAGAAAAATTCGTTCAGAAAAATCGAAAGAAAACGGACAAAAAAATGAATTTTTTAAGGGCGATGAAAAAAATCTGCTCAGCGTGAGGAATCTTCGGGTTGAATTTTTAATTCAGCGTGGAAAGCAAAAAGTGAATGTTCAGTCTGTGCGCGGAGTTTCGTTTGACGTAAAAAAAGGCGAAATTTTGGGAATTGTAGGCGAATCTGGTTCTGGAAAATCGGTTTCTACAACTGCAATTACGGGGCTTTTGCCTTTAAATGCCAGGGTTTTTGGACATATTTATTTTAATTGCAGAAATGATGAAGAGCTTTGCCGCAAAATTTTTGAAAAAACTCCCAAAAAAACAGACGGTTTTTCGGACGGATTTATCGATCTTTCAACTTTGAAAAATTCCCAGATGCGGTTTATCCGCGGACAAAAAATCGGAATGATTTTTCAGGAAAGCTCGCGGGCCTTTGATCCTCTGCAAAATATCGGCTCGGTCTTTTTTGAAACTCTAAAAAATCTTGAACCAAAAATTACGAAAGAAGAATCTGATGAAAAAGCCTGCTCGCTTCTTGAAGAAACTGGAATTACAGATGCAAAAAATCGCTTGAAAAATTTTCCGCATCAATTTTCCGGCGGACAGCTTCAACGTATTGGAATTGCCCTTGCTCTTGCTCAAAACTGCGAACTTTTGATTGCGGACGAACCAACGACAGCTCTTGATGTTACGATTCAGGCTCAAATTGAAGAACTTTTGCGCACATTGAATAAAACGCGCGGACTTTCAATTATTTTTATAAGCCACAATATTGAACTTGTTGCCCGGCTAAGCCACAGAATGATTGTAATGTACGGCGGAAAAATCATGGAAATGGGAAAAAGCCGGACAATTTTTAATTCGCCAAAGCATCCTTATACAAAAGCGCTGCTTGCTTCGACTCCGCATTTTGGAATGCATTATTCTGAGAAAAAACTTTCTTCAATTCCGGGACGTGTGTCTGATCCTGCAAAACCTGAGCCCGGCTGTCCGTTTGCTCCTCGATGTCCGTTTGCAAAAGAGCAGTGTAAAATTCCAGAAAACGAGTGTTATGTTGTTTCGGAGGATGGAGAAAAGCCAGAATGAATGAAAAAATTTCAGAAAAAAAAGACAATATTCTCGAAGTAAAAAATCTGACAAAAAAATTTTCGCTTGAATCTGGCTTTTTTGCCAGAAAAGACAGGTTTGTTTATGCGCTTAACAATGTGAGTTTTGAAATTGAGCGCGGAAAAACTTACGGTCTTGTCGGCGAGTCCGGCTGCGGAAAATCTACGGTTGCAAGACTTTTGGTCGGAATGTACAAGGCGGACAGCGGAAAAATAATCTTTAAAAGTTCAGAAAATAAAAAAAGCGAAAATGAGCAGGGTTCTTCACTGATAAAATATATTTTTCAGGATCCCGCGCGTTCTTTAAATCCGAGAATGACAGTTTTTTCGATTTTGACAGACGGCTTAAAGTACGAAAAAAAAGGAATAAAAAAAGAAGAACTGAAAAAACTGGCGGAAGAAATTTTAGAGGAGGTCGGTCTTGATAAATCTGACCTTGAGCGCAGACCTTCGGAATTTTCTGGTGGACAGAGGCAGAGAATTTCTATTGCGCGCGGACTTTTGATGCAGCCGCAGCTTTTAATTTGCGACGAAGTTGTTTCTGCTCTTGATGTTTCGATTCAGGGACAGATTTTAAATCTTTTGCAGGAAATCCGCTCAAAAAGAAATTTAAGCTGTCTTTTTATTGCCCATGACTTGCGCGTAAGCTGTTATTTTTGCGACAAAATCGGCGTAATGTACCGCGGAGTTTTGGTTGAAGAAGGAAATGCCGAAGATTTTTACAAAACGGCTTTGCATCCGTATTCAAAACTTTTATTTGCCGGAGCGGAAGGCGGAAAAAGTTCGTTTAAGAATGAATGTGAGGTAAAAAGTTCTTTGGAAGCTTTGAAATGCTGTCCTTTTGCTCACCGCTGCCCGAAAAAAACAGAAAAATGCCAGAAATCTTTGCCGGAATGGACGGTTTTGGAAGACGGACACAAGGTCCGGTGTTTTTGTCTGTAAAAAAATTCTGCTTTAAGGAAAATCTTAGCCCGGATCGGAACGGCGTAAGTTTTTGCGGTGATTGAGCTTTGCGAAATTGCCGCAAAAATGCAGCGGAAGCGGAACCGTGCAGAGCCGGCTTGACCGAAAATGCGCTCCAAAATTTTGATAATTTGACCTTTTGCCGTTTTTGTAAGATAATTGTTTCTATGGAACAGAACGAAATTTCAGAAAACGAACGCAATGCTCTGCTTGATGACGGTTTGCGCGAAATGTGTAATTTAATTGCAAAAAACAATGATCCACAGACGATTTATGATTTTTTCGGCTGCCTTTTTACTCCTGCAGAAATGAGGGATTTTGCGACCCGCTGGCTTTTGGTTAAGGAAATCGACAAAGGCACTACACAACGCGAAATTGCCAGAAAATTTGGAATGTCGCTGTGCAAAATTACGCGCGGTTCCCGGGAATTAAAAAAACAGAATTCGGCTTTTAGGCGGTTTCTGGAACTTGCAAAAAAGTTGTAGTTTTTTTTCTTGATTTAGTATTCAGGTTTTCTTAACTTCAAATTTTTTCTTCCGATAATTTAACAAAGAAATTTTACTTGAAAATTACGGGAGACAGCATGAAAAATTTAAAGATATTTAGTTTTTTTGCCTTGTTTTTTTGCCTTGCTTTTTTATCATGCAATTCGACGGCAGTTGAAAAAGATGAGTCTGTTCAAAAATTGCTGAAAGAAGGGCGTTACGAAGAAGCAAAAGGGCTTTTTATTACAAAAACCGACATCAACGCTCAGGATAAAAACGGCGACACTGCGCTTCATGTCTGCGCGCGAATTAACGAAGCTGATTTGATTGCTTTTTTTGCCTTTAAAAATGCCGGCACGGAAATTGAAAATGCAGACGGCGATACTCCGCTTTTGGTTGCGGTAAAAAATGACAATATTGAATCTGCAAAAATTTTGATTCAGATGGGAGCGAATATTTTTGCAAAGGATGCCTCTGAAAATTCCGCACTCCAGCTTGCGCTTGCAAAAAATGAACTTTGGTATGAAGTAATGATTACCGAAAAAACCGGGCAGATTCGCGCTATAAACGGAGATTCGATTGTCCATTATTTTGTTCGGACGGACGACGAAAAAGCGATTGATTTTTGCATAAAAAAGCAGCTTCCGCTTTCTGTAAAAAACAATGAAGGCGACACTCCTCTTTCTCTGTGCTATAAGCGTGCAGACGAAACTGTTCCTGTCAGAATTGCGGCTGCGCTTTTGCAGGCTGGATGCGAGTGTGAGCGAGGAGACTTTGCTTATTTTGAAGATTCTGTGCGCACTCACAACACGATGCTGCGTTTTGCCGACGGGCAGACTCCTCTTCATTTTGCGACGATTCTTGGCCATACGGGAATTGTAAATTACTTTCTTAACGAAAAAACTCCTGTCCGGATTTCGGATATTTTGCAGGCCCAGGATATTGCAGGTTCAACTCCATTGCACGAAGCTGTTCGTTATGGACGCGTAGAAATTGCAAAGATTTTGCTTGATGCAGGTGCGAAGGTTGATGCTCTCGATGCTGTTGGAAAATCGCCTTTCTTGCTTATAATTCCTGCGGAAAAACAACTTGAAATGTACAACGTGCTTTTGTCTGCGAACGCCGATGTTACTCAGAAAGATATGTATGGCGATACTGTTCTTCATGTCTGCACAATGGCTGCTGTAAAGACAGATGTGCTTTCTGTTCTGATAAACCACGGAGCGCCTGTAAACGAAAGAAACAAAAAAGGTGTAACTCCGCTAAGCCTTGCAATCGAAAAAAACAATACTGAACACGTGATTTTTTATGCCCGCGCAGGCGCCGACATAAACGCAGAAGATATGGAAGGAAACACGCCTCTTACACGTGCGCTAGAAAGTCCTTCGATTGATATGCTCAAAACTTTGATTACTCCTCAGAATGTGCTTTCTAAAGACAGTGCCGGAAATACTCCTCTGCACATTGCTCTTATAAAAGACAGCCCGTTCGACTACATAAAATTTCTCGTAGAAACTGGAGCAGATGTAAACGCGCGTAACAAAGATGGAGACTCTGTTCTTTTCCTTGCTGTCCGCAAAAACAAAAAAGACGTGGGCGATCTTTTGCTTTCAAAAAATGCCGATATTTTTGCTTCAAACACAGAAAACAATTCTCCGCTTCGCATTGCCCTGGCACAGGGTGGAGAAGTGCAGGACTGGCTTATTACCAGCCAGACATTGAACGCTTCTGACGGTTCTGGCAATACTCCTCTTCATTACGCATGCGAATGGAAACTTGATGAAGCGGTTTCTGCCCTTATTCAAAAAGGCGCAAATGTGAATGCTGTAAATGCAAATGGAGAATCTGCTCTCTTTGCGGCTGTAAAGGCTGATTCCCCTTCGACAATAAATATTCTTGTTGAAAACGGAATTATTACGGACACTCGTTCAAACCTTACACGCGATCATCTTGGAAACACTCCGTTGCACTATGCAGTAAAATGGAACAGTCTTCAGGCTGCGCAGTCAGTAATTTCTCTTGGATTCGATGTAAACTCTCAAAACCTTTCTGGAAAAACTGCCTTGAGCGATTGCTGCCGTTCGGACAAAAGGCAGATGGCTGTTCTTCTTATACAAAATGGAGCAAACGTAAATTCTACCGACGTGACAGGACGTTCTGTTCTTGTAGACGCAATCCAGAGCGGAAACGAGGAAATGGTAAATTTATTGCTCGAAAAAGGAGCAAATCCACTGATTCAGGAAATGAACGGACGCAATTCGTTCCATGAAGCGGCCTTGGGTGGAAATATAAAAATCATAGAATTGATTCGTTCTGCTGGCGGAAATCCCCTCAGCCGCGACACTTACGGCGACAGTCCATTCAGCCTTGTCTTGAATTATGATGAAAACGTTCTGAGAGCTGTGCTCGGCACAAATCTCAACATTGTCGATTCTGACGGAAATACTCCGATTCACATTGCCGTAGAAAAGAAAGTTTCTGCACAAAAACTCGATATGCTTATAAAAATGGGCTATCCTGTAAGCCAGCGCAACGGAAAAGGCGTAACTCCGCTCAATATGGCGATTACAACTAGTCAAAAGAGCCTTGCCCTTACTTTGATTGAACGCGGAGCAGACCCGTTTGCAGCGACAATAACTGGCGACAACGCCCTTACAAACGCATTTAAAAACGGAAATGTCGAAATTCTTGATGCAATCTGTAAGTACAATGCGCGCAAAACTGACACTGCTGGAGATTCAATCCTGCATTATGCGGCTAGACTTGCAAACGATGTCCAGGTTCGGCATCTTCTTGAACTTGGACTTGACCGCACCGCAAAAAATCTCAGCGGCGAAACTCCTTCAAAAATGGCAGCCCGCTGGAATAGACCTGCAATTGCAGAATTGCTAAAATAAAGAATCTTAAAGCAAAAATCCAGAAGTTCATTTTGGGCTTTTGGAGATGCTTTAAAATCTGATTTTCGAGGTTTTTTGTTTTATGACACAGACAAAATCGCTCCGCTTGACAGTCGCGGAAAAATCACAGTTTTTAAGCCGTTGCTACGGCTGGATGGCATTTGCGCTTTTTTTGAGCGCAGTTGTCGCATATTTTACAGCTGCAAACATTTTTACCCAGACATTGGACGGACACATGCAGCTTTCATATCTTGGCAAAATGCTTTTTGCGGGACGCGGAATGGGATTTATGCTTTTGTGCTTTCTCGAAATCGCAGTCGTAATTTTTTTAACAGCAAAAATCCGCACAATGAGCGTTTTTACGGCAAGATTTTCCTTTATACTTTATTCTGTCATAAATGGAATTTCGCTTTCCAGCATTTTTGCAGTTTACCAGATTGCTTCGATTGCAAACGCATTTCTCGCTACTTCAGCTACTTTTGTCGTAATGTGCATTTACGGTTCAAAAACAAAATCTGATCTTACAAAGCTCGGCCGTTACTGCGTTATGGGACTTTTGGGAATTCTTCTGGCGACTCTCCTGCATTTTATCTTGGGCTTTTTTACAGGAGCGCCGCTTGCTATGCTGGATTTGATTGTAAGCATTGCAACAGTTCTTGTTTTTACGGGGCTTACCGCTTACGACAGCCAAAAAATCTTAAAAACAGCCGAAAATTCAAAAAATACGGACGATTACAAAAAAGTTGCAATTCTTGGCGCGCTTGAACTTTACCTCGACTTTATAAATATTTTGCTTGCACTTTTAAAACTTTTCGGAAAAAGAAAAGATTAGAAAAAATAGGGCGTTGCCTGCGTTTGCAGGCCGCTCTGTCCAGGGTTCCGGCTTTCGCCTTCATTGCTCCGCTTCGTTTCGCAACGTGCCTTGCACGCCCTTCCCGCCGCTAACGCATTTTTTAAGCCTTATTTGTAAATCAAAAACATAGCAGGAATCTTTGAAAGTTCAGGCTTTGGAGTTTTTTTCCACTGAACTATGGTTTTTGTCTTTATAAACTGTTTTTCTGTTGTAATTCCAGCCGCAACGCAAAGTTTTGTTTCCGGACGGCAGATTCTCAAAATTGCCTCAAGCATTTTTTCGTTTCTGTAGGGAGTTTCGATAAAAAGCTGAGTCTGGTTTTCTTTGTACATTCTGTTTTCGAGCTGTTTTAACTTTGTCTCGCGTTCGCCGTTTTTGACAGGAAGATAACCGTTAAAAGCAAAATTTTGTCCGTTAAAACCGCTCGCCATAATCGCCATAATCATTGAATTTGGACCTGCCAGCGGAATTACTTCAAGATTTTTTTTATGGGCAATTTCGACTGCCCGGCTTCCGGGATCTCCTACGGCAGGACAGCCGGCATCGCTCAAAACTCCCATAGGCTCGCCTTTTTCAAGAAAACTTAAAATCTTGCTCAAATCTTTTTTTTCGTCTGTGTGCTCGCTTAGTTCATAAAAAGAACATTCATCTATCGGAAAATTTTTATCAAGTTCAATCAAAAATCGAACTGCGCACTTTCTGCTTTCTACAATAAAATGGCGTATATTTTTTACTGTTTCGATATTTTTTGCTGGAATAACGCTTTCAATTTCTGTGTTTTCGCCAAGTTTGCTCGGAATTAAATAAAGGGCTGGTTTCATAAAAACCATTATAAAATTTGCCGAAAAAAATTGCAATTTTAGAGATTTGCTGTAAAAATGACTTACAGAAGAAACATCTTTATATTTTTTTTGTTCTATAAATTGATAATATCGAGAATTTTTTAATAGAAAATATTATAATATAAAGAAACTGCTTTATCTGATTTAGTCTTTATTTTCAGGTAAAAATACAGGAGTTTATGTATGTTTAAAAAAATTATTGCATCTGCCGTTTTATGTGCTGGTGCAGCCTTGTATGCGTATAATCCTCCGGCTGGCGGACAAAATCTTCTCCGCATTTCTTCTCCGGAACTTTTGAGCGAAGGTTCTTCTTCTGCTGGCGGACCGTTGTTTTCTGTTTCTCCGGATTCTGTCGTAAATAATCCTGCTCTTACGGCTTTTGAGCAGCGTGCTGTTTTAAATCTTTCCGGAACAATGCTTTTTGACAGCAAGGACGAATCTGACAAATCTGTTGGAGGGGCTTTTGAAGGCGGTATTCTTCTTCCTTCAAGATGGTGCGTTTCTTCATTTTTAGTTCAGGGCGTTTTTGTGCCTTTTTATGATATGCATTTGGGAAATTCTTTTAACTTTACGGCAAATATTGCAAAAGATGTAACCGACAAACTTTCTGTTGGAGCGAGCGCCGAGCTTGGAGTTTTTTACGGCCATAATTCTGACTGGCGTGGCGGCGTAAATTTGGGCGCTTTTTATGAATTTGGCGAAGCTGGAATTTTAAAAGACATTCGCTTTGGCGCAGTCCTGCTAAATATTGGAAAACAGCTCGGAAATACAACTGTTCTTGGAATTACAGGCAGCGAAGCGTCTGAATGGCCGGGAATTGCAACTCCAAAAATGGGAGCGGCCGCAACTTTTTTTAAGCAAAATAATTTTAAGGCTGGAGCAAGCCTTGATTTTTCTTTTCCTTCGTTCCAGAATTTTGTGTGCGATGCAGGACTTCAGCTGCTTTTTGCTAACGTTGTAAAACTAAGTTCTTCGTGGGAATACGACGCCAGGGAATTTTCTGAAGGTTCAAAAAATATATTGCCTTCTGTCGGAGTAAGTTTCCAATTCAATTTTAATTCTAAGGACGGCTCTCTTTTGGCAAAAAAAGGCTGGGAACAGAGCGAAATGACTGTAAGCGGTGCCTGGAAGCAGCTTTACAAAAACGTGAATGCAGTCAGCGCCGGGGCAAAAATCAACCTCGGCCTTAAAGATACTCAGGCTCCAGAAATTATCCTTTGGGGAGAAAAATAGTTATGAATAAAAGATATTTTTTTGCGGCATTGGCACTTGCTTTTTCAGCTTCGGTTTTTGCAGAAAAAGGCCCTGTTTATATTTCTCCAAACAATGATGGCGTTCAGGATGTTCTTGAAGTTCCTCTTCAGATAAAAGAAAAACGCTATGTGACCGAATGGAGTTTTACAGTAAAAAACGAAAAAGGCGAAGTTGTCCGCACAATCGGCAATAAAGAAAAACGTCCGGAAAAACTTGGACTAAAAAAATTTTTTAAGCAGCTTGTTGCTCCAAAAACTGGTGTAACAATTCCAGAAACTGTAGTTTGGAACGGTGTTATGGACAACGGCGAAACTGCTCCAGACGGAACATATTACTATTCTTTCAGCGCAACAGACGACAATCAAAACACTGCTTCTACAAGAGAATTTGTCGTAATTGTTGACAATACTGCGCCAGAAATTGAGCTTGTTCAGCCAAGCCAGGATGCAAAAATCTTTGGTGAAGGAGCAAAATCTGTTCTTACAATAAGACAGTCTGGTTCACTTGAAGATTTATGGAATGGAACTTTTTATGATTCTGTTGGAGTTCCTGTACGCGTGTTTAAATGGACAGAAAGCGAACCTCTGAAATTTGATTGGGCTGGAACTGACGACAACGGCGTTTTTGTAAAAGACGGAGTTTATTCTTACAGAATTACTGCGACAGACCGTGCAGGAAACGTTTCTGCGCCAGCTATAATTTCAAATATCATTTATTCCGCAGAAAAACCTGCTGTAAATATTACTCTCAGCGGAAACAGATATTTTTCTCCAAATGGCGACGGTGTAAACGATACTGTTTTATTCAATGTAAAAATTCCCGCTCCAAATCAGGCAAAAACAGGAAACAAACTAGTTGAATGGAAAGTTGCAATCGAAGACAAAAATGGAGACGCGATCCGCATTTATTCGGGAACTGACAATCCTCCGGAAAATATTGAATTTGACGGAAAAACTGACTCTGAACAGGTTGCGCCAGAAGGAACTTATTATGCGAAGGTTACTGCAAAATATCTCAACGGTTTTGAACCAGATCCTTTAAGGTCGCCTGTATTCACGCTCGACAATACTGCCCCAAGCGCGACTGTAACAATAAAGAATTCAACTTTCTCTCCAGACGGAGATGGCAATCTTGATTTGCTCGAAATTGCACAGGCAACAGTAAGCAATTCTCTTTCGCCGGTTTCGGACTGGACAGGAACAATTTTAGATTTAGATGGAAATGCTGTAAAGAAGTTTGAATTTGGTTCATATTTGCCGGAAAAATTAAGCTGGGACGGACTTGATTCAAAAAATATTCTTTCAAAAGACGGAAATTATAAATACGTTTTGACTGCAAACGATGCCGCAGGAAATTCAACAAAAATTGAATCTCCTCACTTTGCGCTTGATACAAGCAAAACCGAGCTTATTCTTACTGTAAGCCCGGCCTCTTTCAATCCGGCTTCGGCAAGCGTAAAATTTGTTCCTGTTGTAAAGAGCGGAGAAGTAGAGCATTATTATCTTGAAATTCATGGCGAAAACGGAGAACTGGTTTGGGCTCAGAATGCACAAAAATCTCTTCCTTCAGAAATAAAATGGAACGGTCTTGCCTCGAACGGAAGCCGCTGTGTAGACGGAAGTTATTCTGCAAAGCTTTCTGTAAAATCTAAAAACGGTTCCGAGGCTTCTGCTTCAAGCCAGCCGTTTACAATTGACAGCATTGCGCCTTCAATCGAAATTTCTGTTCCTTATACAGTATTCTCTCCAGACGGTGATGGAAACAGAGATATTGTTCCTGTAACTGCAAATTCATCTTATGAAGAAAAATGGACTGCAAAAATTGTTGATTCAAAAGCCGATGTTGTAAAATCTTACGAATGGAAGGGCAGTGTTCCGAATTTCGAATGGGATGGAACGGACGGCAGCGGAAACAAGGTTGCGGACGGTCTTTACAAGATTGTATTTGCTTCGGTTGATGCCGCTGGAAACCGTGCCGATGCAGAAATTGCCGGTCTAAAAGTTGACAAGCGCGAAACAAAGGCTTATTTAACTGCTGATCTTGAATATTTTGCTCCAAACGGGGATGGAATTGCCGATCTTCAGAAATTTACAGTAAGAACGAGCGTTGTGGATGGAATTTCTGAATGGAAATTTGCAATTACAAGCGCAGAAGGCAAGGTTGTAAGACAGTGGACAAGTGAGCAGTCAAAAGATTTGCCAGCCGTAATAAATTGGGACGGAAACGATGCTGACGGAAAAGTTGTCGAAGGCGTATTTACCGGAAATCTTTCAATTTCTTACGAAAAGGGAAATCTCGTAAATGCCGTTTCATCTGCATTTATATGTACTGTAACTCCACCTCAGCTTTCTGTAAAAACAGCGCCTCGCTATTTCTCTCCAGACAATGACGGCGAAGACGATGACCTTTACATTCAGCTAAAAGGAAACAGCACTGTTCCGCTAAAGAATTGGTCATTTGTCGTAAAAGATCCAGAAAACGGAAAAACATTTTGGTCTGTAAACGGAAAATCAACGATTACAGAACGGCTTGTTTGGGACGGACGCGGAAATAACGGTGAGCTTGTTCAGTCTGCAATGGATTATCCTTATGTATTTACAGCAACCGACACTCTCGGCATGACAAGTACTGTAGAAGGAAAAATTAGCGTAGACGTTCTTGTAATCCGTGTTGGCGATGTTCTCAAGATGGCAGTTCCATCAATCATCTTCCGTTCAGACGCAGCAGACTTTAAGACCGAAGATGAAATAAAGGGCGGAATTACACTTGCTCAAAAGTCAAACAACGAACGCGTTCTTAAGAGAATTGCAGAAATTTTGAACAAATTCAAAAACTACACTGTAACAATCGAAGGCCACGCAAACAACGTTTCTGGAACTGAAGCGGAAGAAACTCAAGATACTGTACAGTATGGAAAAGCTCTTAAACCTCTTTCTCAGGAACGTGCAGAGTTTGTAAAAGAACAGCTCAGGAAAAACGGAGTAGATTCTGCCCGGCTTACAGCTGTTGGCCGTGGCGGAAGTCAGCCAGTTGTTGCAAGAAGCGACAAAGACAACTGGTGGAAAAACCGCCGTGTTGAATTCATTCTTAACAAATAAAATTTAAACTTGTAAAAAAACGGGCTTGTTAAAAAGCAAGACTTGCAGCGATTTTGGTAAAAAAAAGCCAATCGCTGTTAAAAATCGAACTTGTTTGGCAGTCCGTTTTTTTCTGAAAAAATTACAAAAATGTGCCTGTCCTTAAAACAAAGAATCATTTTACTTGCTGACAAATACGAAACTCCTCAATTTTTGCAAAAAGATCCATCGCAGTTTATGCATAAATTTTCGCCTAAAAATGGTGGAACTGTCAGAGATGCGGAAATTGTCGCTTTTTTGTCGGCAAATCTAGCATTTGGAAGGCGGGATCAGATTCTTTCCCATATTCAAATTATTCTCGATATGATAAAAGAATCAAAAAAAACTCCGGCGCAATGGATTTTGGACGGGGAATATGAGAAATTTTTTGATGAAAGCAAAAAGTCATTTTACAGAATGTACACTTTTTGTGATATGAAGAATTTTTTTAGGAATTTGCAGATTTTTTTAAGTCAAAAAGAAACTTTAGGCGAATTCTTTAAGGGAAAATGGGAAAATTCAATTGAAAATATTCAAAATAAAGAAGAGATTTTTCTTCATTCTGTCATTGCCGAGAGTTTTTGCGGTGAATGTGCTTTGATATGCCGCTCAAAAAATGGAGCCGCGAAAAAGTTGAATATGTTTTTAAGGTGGATGGTTCGCGAAAACTCGCCGGTTGATTTAGGCTTATGGAACTGGTACGACAAAAACAGGCTTTTAATTCCATTGGACACTCATGTAATGCAGGAAGCCGTAAAATTTTCACTTATCGAAAAAACTTCTTCTGGAAAAATTCCTTCTGCGAACTTAAAAACCGCTGTTGCACTTTCAAAAAAAATGAATGAGTATTTTCCAGGGGATCCTGCGCGCGGAGATTTTGCTCTTTTTGGTCTTGGCGTTGACAATTAAAGAAAATGCCTGTGCAAAAAATCACAGGCACTTTATTAAAATTTATATTCCGAATTTGAAGACAGTTTTTTTTGCCGGCTTAAATCCGAAATGATAGTATGAAAAATATTTTTTTAGAAAATGTATGTCATAAATACACCGCTTGACCAACATCTGCGGTTTTCACCGTCAAATGAAGTTCTCTGCTCAAAGTCGGCATAAACTGCAAAAGTTGTATTTTTTGAAAAATCGTATGTAAGCTCAGGGCGGAGATTTAAAACATGGCCGCCGTTCCAGTCTTTTGAAACTTTGTAATCAGCCCAGCGGTCGTCTTTTGAGCCTTGTGCCCAAGAACCCCATAAATTGAATCCTGTTTTGTTGTTAATTGCAAACGAAAGTGTTGCTCCTGTGTACCATGCAAAATCGTAATGGCTATTTTCAAAGAAGTTTAAGCCGATTTCCGGGCGGAGATTGAGCTTTGTGTTTGGAATTATAAAGTTGATTGCAGCTCCTAAACCGTAGGCTTCGTCATTCTCAGCGTCAGAAAAAAGCGAATCTGCTGCAATGTAAAGGTCAAGAACAAAGTTTTCAGCTCCGATTGTAGCGCCCGAATAGAAATTTGCCTTTTCTTCAAATGCTCCTTCGAGTGTTGCGGCAATGCTGAGCCATTTTGTTGGCGCAACTTGAATACCAAGGTTTATAGCAGGGTCGTCTGTGTTGAATCCATTTGGAATTGCGGCTCCGACCTGAAATTTCAAGTCTTTTGAATTGTAATTGTATCGCACGCCAAGCGCACGTTTAGCGTATTTGTTTGCATAAGGAATAAATCCTACGACATCGGCAGAACCTGGCGCATCAACATTGAATTTATAAGAACCGGTTGCTTCAGAAGATGTTTGGAATGAGCTGCCTGATCTGTCGTCATAAGATGTTGAAAAACCGCCCTGACGAACGTGAGAGTCTGCTTCCCAAAGCCAGTTTCCGTAACGAGGTGCCGGACCTACTTGCCAGTTGAGTTTTGTTCCAACGCCAATATCAAAATTCTTTTTAGGATGCCAGATAAAATTTACATAGTAAGAATCCTGAATTGTATTTGAAACATTTGCCTGATTATTCAGAACTGTGCCTGTAGCAGCTGCAACCGCAAGAGCTTCGTTTGACAAGGTGTTGTCGCCTGCATAATAAGAAGAGCTTCCTCTTGTGCCGTATTTGAGAGAAAGAGGGTTGCCGTTTGAAGTTCCAAAAACGAAATTATCTACATCGCCTTCGTTGTCGTAATTTGCAAGAAAACTCCAGTTGAGCATGCCTTCAATAGTAAAATTTCCGCGGTCAAATCTTGCCTGGAAAGTATCTGTAAAACCGTAAAATGTCGCGTTGCCATCGATTGGCGCTCCAAAACCAATCCAAGCCGTATTTTTCATCTGCTGTGAACTTAAAACCTGTGCGCTGGCAACAGATGTTCCAAAAATTACGGCAGATAAAACTGTTAAAATTTTCTTCATTTGCTTTTCCTCCGGAATTAAATTAAAAAATAGCATTTTATTCGTGCTGCTATTTTACCGTATTTTAAAATTATAATACTTTTGGAGTTTTTGTGCCTGTTCTATGTATGTTTTCACGTATAATTTTTTGTGATATAATCTTTTTCATTATATTTTTAGTAACTGTCGCAAGCCAGTGACGGATTAGGAGATATTATGGCAAAAGACGAAAAGACTGCGGTTGATCCGCATGCATGTACGCTCGACAAAATCATTTCACTCTGCAAAAGACGTGGTTTTGTTTATCAGGCTTCGGAAATTTACGGCGGTCAGGCTGGTGCTTGGGATTACGGTCCTTTGGGTGTAGATTTTAAACGCAATATTCAGAATGCGTGGTGGAAAGAAATGACTCAGCTTCACGATGATGTTGTTGGTCTTGATTCTGCAATTTTCCAGCATCACACAACATGGAAGGCTTCTGGCCACGTAGATCATTTTTCAGACCCAATGGTTGACTGTCTTGAATGTCAGGCTCGCCACCGTGCAGATAAATTGATTGAAGATTTTGTCGCCGCAAATCCAGACAAAGATCCTGGAAAACCAGTTGATACAATGACTCACGAAGAAATGAAGGCTTATATCGATGCGAACATCGACTGTCCTGCCTGTCATTCAAAAAACAGAAAATATACGGCTGTCCGCGAATTCAATCTTATGTTCAAAACATATCAGGGGCCGATTGCCGATGAAAGTCATTTGATTTATCTTCGCCCAGAAACTTGTCAGGGAATTTTTACTGATTTTAAGAACATTGTGCAGTCAAACCGTATGAAAATTCCTTTCGGCGTTGCTCAGGTTGGCAAATCCTTCCGCAACGAGATCATCTTTAAAAACTTTATTTTCCGTACATGCGAGTTTGAGCAGATGGAAATGGAATATTTCTGTAAGCCAGGAACAGAAGATGAAACTTTTGAACGCTGGAGAAAAGAACGCTGGGCATTCTACCTTAAATACGGTATTGCAGAAAATCACTTGAAATGGCATCACCACGACAAACTTGCGCATTATGCAAAAGATGCTTACGATGTTACTTACAAATTTCCAATCGGTTTTGAAGAAGTTGAAGGCATTCACTCAAGAACAGACTTTGACCTTTCTCAGCACCAGACATTCTCTAAAAAAGATATGTCTTACATCGATCAGGAAGACGGAAACAAAAAATACATTCCTTATGTAATCGAAACATCTGCTGGACTTAACCGCAATTTCCTCATGTTCTTGTGCGAAGCTTACGAAGAAGAAAATGTCGGAAAAGACGGAAAAGAAGATTACCGCACAGTTCTTCATCTCGATCCTCGTCTTGCTCCTGTTACAGTTGCTGTTCTTCCATTGATGAAAAAAGACGGACTTTCAGAAAAGGCAAAGGAAATTCAGCATCTTTTAAAAGAAGATTTTGTTACAGATTTCGATACTTCTGGTACAGTTGGAAAACGCTATCGCAGACAGGACGAAGTTGGAACTCCTTTCTGTGTAACAGTTGATTACGATACAATTACCGAAAAGAAAGAAGACGGTTCTGCAAATGAACTTTTTGACACTGTTACTGTCCGCTTCCGCGACTCAATGGAACAGGAAAGAGTAAAACTCTCTGACCTGCACGCTTTCCTTTTTAACGCAATTAAAAATTACAAACCTGTTGTAAGAGATTAAAAAATAGGCTGCCGGAAAAATATTTTTTTGAATTATGTTTTTCTGACAGCCTTTGTTTCTGTTTTTATGGATTATGTAGCCCTAGGAAAATCTAATCTTCTCGTAAGCCGAACTGCATTGGGAGCAATGGCTTTAGCAAATGTTTCTGACGATGAGCAGGCTTCTCAAATTATAAGCAGTGCTTATGAAGGGGGAATAAATTTTTTTGACACGTCGCGGACAAGCGAAGAAAGCGAAAAACGCCTCGGAAGCGCCCTTCATGGTGCAATTAGAAAAGATATTTTTATAGCAACAAAAACACGAGCCTCTAATAACGATGAGCTTTTCCGTGATATTGAATTGAGTCTTGCCGCCTTAAAAACAGATTATATCGACCTTTACCAGTTGGATAATCCTTCTTTTTTGCCAAAATGCGAAGGAGAGGATAAAATCGTTGAAAAACTTTTGAACCTTAAAAAGCAAGGCATAATTCACCATATTGGAATTTGTACTGAAAATTTTGATATGGCGCGCAATTTATTGAATGGAAACGGTCCCTGGGAAACTTTGCAATATCCATTTAATCTTTTATGTCCTATCGAAGTTCAGGAACTTGTTCTTGACTGTCGCGAAAAAGACGTCGGTTTTATTGCAATGCAGCCGTTGTGTGGTGGCGTAGTCCAGAATATTCCTCTTGCGCTGGGTTTTTTTAGCCAATTTGATTCCGCAGTTCCTGTTTGGGGCGCTCACAGCCAGGAAGAATTACAGCAAATTCTATATTTTACAGAAAATCCACCGATAATTGACGAAAAATTTGAACAGGAACTCGAAAAAGCAAGATTCTTTTTTAATTAGTTTTGGACTTTTTTCCCTTTTTTTGTCATTATCGGGCTTGGTCCCGATAATTTACTGAAAAATTCCGACAGATGGAAATGACCAAAAAGAATTTTTTATGTCATTTTTTTTCTGGGGCTGAATCCGAAAATCGAATGTATATATTACAATTATTTAGAGATTGCTAACCGAGTTTACTATGCAAACATCGCAGTATCAAGCACGGCAATGTCATTTAGAGCTTTATTAGCCAATCTCCATGACACTTAAATTACTGTTCTTATCAAAACGCGACATTCGGGCTAAGTAGCTATTTTTAGCGAAACTCGAAATTGAGCCTAATTAGTTTTAAATTCTTCTTTATTTTTGAATATTCATCGTTTTGAGCATATCCTGAGTTTCCTGCTTGTTTAAAACCCGGACAATTTTGTTTTTGTCGTTGTCAGTCTGAATCGTAATTGGATTTCCAAAGGAATCTTTTTCGCCAAGGAGAGAAACAATCGGATTTCCTGGGGAATCTGGACTTGCGTCCGTAACTTGGGCAATTTTTCCGTTGACAAGGTAAACCCACGCTCCAATTGGAAAAAGCGAAAGAGAGTAGAGCAGCGCCTTGATTACGGTGTCGTCAAACTGTTTTCCTTCATTTTTAAGAATTTCGACCATGGCAGCATAAGAAGAGCGGGCCTGCCTAAAGTGTCTTGGAGCGGTAATTGCTTCAAAGGTGCATGCTACTCCAATAATCTTTGCAAAAATGTCAATTTGGCTTCCTTCAAGGCGGCGAGGGTAGCCTGAACGGTTTTCGCGCTCATGATGTTCCAAAATTCCAAGCTGAATTTGAGTTGGAAAATTGTTTTCTTTTGCAATGTTAAAGCCCAAAACTGCATGTGTCGCGAGTTTTTGTTTTTCTGACGGAGAAAGACGCCTGTCTGTCATATAAAGCTGTGGCGGAAGGCGAATTTGTCCAATTTCGTGCAGAATGCAGCAAACTCCCAAATCAACGATTTTTGAAAGAGAAAATCTAAGCTGAAGCGCAATTACAATTGCAATTACAGTCGAGCGCATGCTGTGGCTTATAAGATAGTTTTTTGTAATTGTGTCTTGAGAAGGCGTAATGCGCAGAACGTAGCGGCGGTTTTCTTTTATAAAAATGCACAGTTCTTTGACAGTTTCTGAAATTTCAGTGTAATTTAAAACTTTGTGAGTTGCATAGCGTGTATAGACGGCGGTTATGTAATTCATGTATTCGTTATAAACAGTTTGAACAACGTCCATCCGCGATTTTTCATTGTTTGCAAGGCTTGCTTTTGCGTCTTTAATTGCTTTTTTTGCATTTTCGCCAATCTTTGGCTTTTTATCCGAATCGTCCAGTTCAAGATCGTCAATAGAAACATTTTTAAAATCTGCCGGATCTGCTTTTACAGGAACAGAAATTTGTCCAACTCCCTGCGAGCCTTCTGAATAAACGGCTTTAAATCCCCATTCAAGAAGCGTTTTTTTTAGAGAATCCGTAAACGGGCACAAAGAGTTTAAAAGCAAAAAATTTTTATCAATAAAAAGGTCGCGGTTAAAGAATGTGTTTTCTTTTATTGTCGAAACTGGAAACGAATTCATATTGGTATTATCGGCAGAATTCAGCAGATTATTAAATTTTTATTGGGTGGCTTTTTGTTTCGCTCCGCTTCACAAAAACCGGGCTGTCCGTGGCTACGGCGTCTTGCGCGCCTCCGGTGCTTTGCACACGCTTTGCGTCCACTACCATCCCTGCCACAAAACAAAAAAAGAGAAGAAAACTTTCACTTTTTCTTCTCTTTTTTACATGGAAAGCCGGTTATTCGGCGCGTCTTTTATTTTTACAGGGCGTCTGGATGTTTGAAAAGCCTAAAAAGGTTTTTCACGTCCTGTTGTTTCAACCAAAGACATTTATATTATCGTTCCTTTGTAAATTCGACTTTAGTGTTTTTTGAAAAAAAATCATTTTTTTGCAAAAATTGCTGATACTGGCGCACGGATTTCATCAATTCTTCGTATACAATTTTTGAACGTGAAAAAACTGCGGAGGTTTTGTCTTTTGGTAAAACTTGTGAACTGAAAAGTTCGTTGAGTTTTGCTTCAGTCGGAAAAACAAGCGAGGCAATTTGTGTAAACTGAGAATTTCTTAGTTCAAAATCAGTTTGCTCAAGAGATTTTAGCGCCTTTTGAATTTTTTCTGTAGAAAGATTTTTGTCGGAAATTGTTTTTTCGCAGGTAAAAAACGCTTTTCTTGCAAGCGAGTAAAGGTTTTCAAGGCCATTTTTGAGTTCTTCAAATGCAGCGTTAAAATTTTGCAAAAGTTTTTGCTGTCCGCAGTCTGATTTTCGAGATTTTTTTTCGGCTTCAAAAAACTGGTTGCGAAGGCTTATCTTTTCGTCCTGCTTAAGCAAAGTCTGGACGTCTGCGCAGTAAAATCCTGGAATTTTTAGGGAAGTTTTGCTGAGCGAAAAAGAGGTCGTTTCAGGATATTTTTGAGTCTGGCTTTCAAACCACCATGCAAACATCTTCATTTTTGAATCCGTAACAATTGTGTTTTTTTCGTAATCTTGTCCTAAAACCGGATTTGCCGCAAAAATTGAAGTTGCAAGCATTTTTTCGGCAGAATTCAACCTTGTGCTTGAAAAATGCGCTTTTTCTTCAAAAAGAGAACCACGGATATGTGTATTTTTTTTTGGATAACCTAAATCAAGTCCTGCGCAATAAATTTCTTTTGCGCCGATTATCCTGCAAAAATCCCAAGCCGTTGTGGCAACTGAGCCTCCGCTTCCAAGTTTTCCTTTGTGACCGAGTTTTGCTTCAAAATACTGACCGAGCGGAAAAAGTGATGAGCACAAAACTGTTTTTCGGCAGTTAAAACGGTAAACTGCCGGGCAGACGGCGGATTCCGTAATCAAAACGCTGGACTTGCTTTTAAGCCCTGCAATGTGCCTGTAGGCGTAGTATTGCGGATCGGTAAGGACAATAAAATCTGGTTCAACCTCTGCTTTTAGGCAGGCGCTCAGGGCAGTGTCGACTGCAACTGTCAGACAGCGTTTTTTTAATTCTTTTAAAAAAGGCAGAATTTCTGAAAGTCCTGGACCTGCGGCAATCAAAAGACAGGGCAGGTCTTGTGGACAGACATTTTTGTAAATGTTTATTCCGTCCAAAATGGCCAAAAACGGCAGGTTAAAGCAGGAATTTCTTAGCCAAAGCTTTGAAAATTTTTCGAGTGTAGAACTGTTTATTTTTTCTTTTTGCTGATTGCGCTCAAAAAGGAAATGAAGTGATTCAAAATATTCTTTTGAATGTTGAGACTGCGCTTTGTTTTCTATGAGCGCGGTGTGTGAAAATGGCGCAGAATGTTCTGTCAGAGTAATTACATCGTGGAGTTCTGCCTGTAAAAGAACAATCAGTTTTTTGTGCTTAAGCAATGGTTCGAAATCTGTATATTTTAAGGCTGCAAAAAAATATTGAGGTTCTGGTTCTACAATGATTATCGAATCTTCAGGAAAACTTTTTGCCCATTCTAAAGGGGCGTAGCCAAGTCCCATTGAAAAAAAAACGGCGCATTCTGTCTGTTCTGTTTTTGCATTTTTGACGGTTGAAACAGCTTCTTTTTTTGGCGCATACGATGAATGAAGAAAAATTCCGTTTTCTTTGGCGGTAAGTTCTCCGTTTTTTGAAATAACGACTTGCCAAAAAGCAAAATCAGGTTCTTTTTGTTCATTTAGAGGAAAAGTTTTTTCGAGTTGTTCTGCCAGAAAAGAAAAACGTGCTTTAAAAAGAGAAATGTTTTTATTCCAAAAAGAGTTCAATTTCGGTGTCCTGTGTGAGCGGAACTCCAGGTTCAGGCGTCTGAGCGGTAACCCATCCTTCGCCGTTGATTTTAATTTTTAAATCAGAGCGGTTTAGCAATGGCAGGAGGTTTCTCTTTGGAAGTCCCTTAAAATTCGGAACTGTCTTGTCGATTTGAATTTCCGCATTGTTTTGAATTTTTATAAGTCCTGAATGTGCAAGGCTCGACGCTCCTCCTCGGCTCATCCCCAAATGGTCGATTATTATGCTTGCCGCTTCGCCAATAACAGGAGCAACAATTCTTCCAGCGTAAGTTTCGCCTTTTGCCTTTTCAATTACAATATAGAGTATTATTTCCGGATTTTCGGTCGGAAAAATTGCAATACAGTTAGAGATAAAGTCTGTTTTTGAATATCCTCCGTTTACAGGATCTGCCATTTGTGCAGTTCCTGTTTTTACACCGATTGAAATATCGCTCAAGTTTGCTCTTGAGCCAGTTCCTGTCTGTGCAACAGTTTGCATGCAGCTCAAGATATATTTTGAAGTCTGATTGTTTATTATCTGCGGTTTAAAATTTGGAGAATGGATGTATTCTTCAATTCCAGCCTGGTTTGTAATTTTTTTAATTAAAGTAAGTTGAACCGGAATTCCGCCGTTTGCAATTGCAGTTGCGGCTTCGACCATTTGCAGCGCACTTACGGAAATCTCCTGTCCGATTGCAATTGTCGGCTTTGAGCGGGCAGACCAGAATCTGTCGCTGGTATTGCGGACTGCGCCTGCTGTTTCTCCGGGAAGCTCTACTCCTGTTTTTGAGCCAAAACCAAAACTTCTCAGTCTGGACAAAAACTGTTCACTTTCAATTTTTTCAGACATTTGAGCCAAAGCATCGTTGCACGAAAATTTGAGCGCTTCTCTGGCGGTAATCCAGCCGTGGTGGTCAAGACAGGTGATTCTTATTCTTTCGCCGCTGGAAGTCTTTTTTTCGTAAATTCCATCGCAATAAAAAGTGTCATTTTCAGAAATCGCGCCTGAGTCAAAAAAAGCCGCAATTGAAAAAATTTTAAAAACAGAACCGGGTTCATAACTTTCGGTTGCCGGCAAATCTTTCATTTGGGCGGGAGTTGCCTTTGAATACTGATTTAAATCTGCCGATGGAAGTGAAATATAAGAAATAATTTCTCCAGTTTTTGCTTCTGCTGCAATCATCATCAAGCTTGCCGCATGAGTCCGTTCAATTGCATTTTGCGCAATTTTTTCCAATTTGAACTGAAGATTTGCATCAATCGTCAGATAAATATTTTTCCCTTCAACATCAATCGGAGCGTCTGGATTTACAGGAGGTGAAAGCAGGTTTTGTTCTGTGTATTCAATTCCTGTAAGCCCTGTTCCGTCGCTCCCCATGTAGCCGATCACCTGGCTGGCAAGTTCCTTTTCTGGATAAATCCTTCCTGGAACTCTGTCAAACCTGACCGCCGAAAAAAGTCCATTTTTGTCCGTAATTTCTTTTAAAATTTCATAATCGTTTTGGTCGATTTTTTTCTTGAGGTAAACAAAATTTGAATCTGCGTTGGAAGAAATTGTGTTTGCCAGCTGATGCTCATCAATTTTTAGAACTGGCGAAAAAAGTTTTACAAAATTTCCCAAGTCTTTGATTGCAGAAGGCGTTGCTCCTACGTGATAAAAATTTGTCGGAACAGCAAGAGGTTTCCCATTTTTGTCTAAAATAGAGCCTCTCTGCACAAGCGGAGAATAAGTTTTTGTTTCCGGTGTTTTTTTTAAGGCAAGAACTGCATATTTGAAGAAAATATAACCTGCAAACAGCGCTATAACGATGCAAAATATCAAAACCCGTCTTTTGTTGAAGTATTCGTTCATTTGCATAAAACTTTTCCCAACACATTTTTTACAGAAACAAAACCGTAATCACGCGAGTCAACCGAAACTTCATAATTGTCGCCGACAGCCAGTATATAACCTTCTGGAACCTGAGCTGCGTCTTTTAGCCGCATATACTGGCTTTCTGTAAGCGGAATTTCATTGTCTCCAACTTTTACAGTATACACTGGATTTGATGAATATTCTAGTGACTGTCCTTCGCAGGCAACGCACCTTTTTACGACTATTTTGTTGTTATATAAATAAATGACGACATCGCCAGCTTGAGGCTCCTTCCATTGAATCAAAAGCGAGTTTGAAAAAGGCTTGATAATTCCGTAGGCGAGTTTGTTTACAACGACAGTTGATTTGTCGTGAATCGCGCTTTCCATAGAAGTTCCGGAAACGTGAAGAACTTCAACCGCAAAAAGTTTAACGATAAAACCCAAAAGAAGACCGCAGCAGGTTATAAAAATTATAGATTTATTTGTTGAGGATAAATTTGACTTAGACATCTTTTTTCTAATATAACGAATTTTGCGTTCCGATAATAGACGTATGCAGATAATCAGTTATGTTGGCAGCTCTCCAAAATCGAGAAGCTCTGCCAGAACCAAAAGTTTACTTTTAAAATTCAGAAGAAAGGCTTTTAAGTTTTCGGAGTTTGAACATTCTAAAAAAGCTTTTTCAGGAGCGCGCTCTAATCCTGCTTTTGCGGTTTCTGTTCCCTATGTAAATTTCAGGAGTCTGATTCGTCCTGCGCGCTTAAAAAGAATCTGCATTTTTTTGTTGCTTTGTCTTTTCGTTCCTTATTTTTCTGTAAAAATTTTAAACTATTCTCAAGCTTTTACAGGTCCTTTAAAAATGGGAGAAACTTTTTCGAGTGAAATTGAAACTTTGAACAGCGCAATGTCAAAATTCGCAATGACATCTTCAGAAGCAAGTTTTGACGAAAACGGAAATGTTCTTTCTGACGATGGAAAAATCCTTACGCCAAGTTCTGTAGGACTGGCAAAGGCGATTTCTTATCAGTCGTACAAGGTAAAGAGCGGCGATACAATTAGTTCGATTGCCTTAAAATTTGGTCTTACAAATATTTCGACTTTGATTTCTGTAAACGGAATCGACAATGTCCGGACTCTTATGGCAGGGCAGAAAATTCGTGTTCCAAACCAGGATGGAATTGTTTATACGATTTCAAAAGGCGATTCTTTAAATTTGCTTTCTGTAAAATATCATGTGAGCGTTGAAGAAATTCTTGATGTAAATGAACTTGCAGATGAAACTCTTTCAATTGGCAAGGAACTTTTTATTCCTGGCGCAAGAATGGATTCTGCGTCCCTAAAAAAAGCTATGGGCGAACTTTTTATCTGTCCGATTTCCCAAAGTTATAAAATTTCAAGTTATTTTGGCCGCCGCGCAGATCCTTTTACTGGAGTTCCTTCAAATCATACCGGAGTTGACCTTGCCTGCCCGACGGGAACTCCTGTAAATGCCACAATGAGCGGAAAAATTGTTCAGCTTGGCTGGAGCAATATCTTCGGAAATTATGTTATAATCAATCACGGAAACGGTTATCAGACTCTTTACGGCCATATGTCAAAAATTTTGTGCCGGAACGGTCAGAATGTGAGCCAGGGAACGAGAATTGGACTTGTTGGTTCAACAGGATATTCAACTGGACCTCATCTGCATTTTACGGTCTACAAAAATGGCCGTCTTGTTGATCCTTTGTCATTGCTGAAGAGGTAAAGAAAATGAAAGCGGTTTGTGTTTGCGGTTGCTGCGGAAGAACTATTGATAAAGAATTTCTTTATTGTCCATGGTGCGGTCAGGAAAAAATGCACGGTAAAAAAGATTCATTTGAAGCGATATTCAAAAATCTTGAAGAGAAACAGGCGGAAGACAGGGCAAGACGCGTTGTTGCTCTTGAGCAAAAGCTTGACGCTCTTGACCGCGACCTTTCGATTCTGGCTCTGAGCGTGGAGATGGCTAAGTGAAAAAAATAAAAAAAATTTTGTCAGCCGTTTTTTTTTCAATCTCATTTTGCGCTTTTTCGGAAATTTCATTTGAAAATCCTGAGATCAACTCTCAGGATAAAATTCTTTTTACAATAAAACAAAGCATTGCCGGAAGCCCGTCTTATTCAACTGCTTTTTCTGCCGATGCAAAAACTCTTTTGACTGCAAAAATTTTAACCTGCTATCCAGAGAAAATGGAATTGCTTTCAAAAGGTTCTGTTTTGCAGGTTAGAAACAGATGGGGAACCGCAAGATATTCATTTTCGGATTCGACTCTTTCGTGGATTTCGCGTGCGGATTCAATTCCAGAAACTGCGCAGATTTTAAGTCCGCAGATTGCAAGTCCAGACGGAAAATGGCTCTGCTACATAAAGAAAACTGGAATTGCAGAAGGTGAACTGATTTTAAAAAACGCTTCGACTTTGCAAGAAACTGTTTTAGACAAGAAGGCACAGCTGGATTACGAGAAAATTCCTGTAAAATGGAATTCTGACAGCTCTATTTTTGTGTACGAAAAAAACGGCAATGTTTATTTTTGTGAGCCGAAAGTTGCCTTTCAAAAAGTTCAGCTTGCCGAAAAATTTCGGCTGATCGGTCGCGGAAACATAAATTCTGTCTGCTGGGCAAATTCAAAAAATTTAATTTATATTGCACGCGATTTAATTTATAGAATCAGTTCAAATGAACTTTATACGCGCGGTCTTTATTCTTCTGTTATCGAACCAGGAATAGTCTGTGGCCGGCTTCCTGTAATTTTTGACGAAGAGCATGATGAATTTTCAGTAAACTCAAAGGCTTCGGCGATTATTTTTATTCAATCTAAAAAAATCATAAGTCTTTTTAAATTGAACGAGTCTGGCTTTGAATATGTAAATCCTGTCGTTTCAAAAACTGCGACTGGAGCCGGGGGAACCGTAACTGCCTTAAAAGTTTTTTGGACAAGCGACACAAAATGCGTTTTATGGCTCAACTTGCTTTCTTACGAAAACGGTGCGCAAATATCGGCATTTTACAGCCTTGGAAGCGAATTGAAATTCCTTTCTTCAACAGATTCTGTAATCGAGCCTCAGCTGTCGCCCGACGGAAAAAAAATCTGCTTTGCAAAGGAAAATTCTCTTTTTGTTTTTGAATCAAATACCTGGACAGAAGTTGATCATCTTTCCGGAGAAAAAATTGTTTCGTTTGTCTGGGGAACAGATTCTTCGGTTTATGTTGGCGGAGAATCTACCGTAAAAAAATGGCAGCTTGGTTCAGAAATCGAAAAATCATCGGTTTTGTTTCTTTCCGCCGCGTCAAAAGTTTTTTGGAAATCTGACACTGTTGTTTTTGCAGCAGATGCCGTAAAAAAAGATGTTTTTTATGAATTTGATGAATTGAAGGGAAGTTGGACAAAATCTATCGAGCCTCTTGCTGTTGCTTCTGGTTCTGTTCAAAACGGAAAATTCCGCGTTTATACAGGAAATGCTGTAAATTCAAATTTTAAAAACGCGCTTTTTGTGCGCACTCTTTCAGGAAAAGCAGTCACAAAAGCTTATTTTCCGCAGACAATGGAAAAAAGACAGGTTCCTGCAAAAATAATTCTTGCAGTCGATGCGCTTGATGATGCTTCCGGTTTGAGTTCTATTCTTTATGTCTTAAAAAAATACAAAATTCCTGCAACATTTTTTATAAATGGAGAATTTATTCGCCGTTATCCAAAAGAAACCGTTCAGATTGCAAAAAGCGGTTACGAATGCGGCTCAATGTTTTTTACGGCATTGGATTTGACATCAAAAGATTTTGTTGTTGACGAAGACTTTGTCCGCCGGGGACTTGCACGCAACGAAGATGAATTTTTTCAGGCAACAGGAAAAGAATTGAGCCTTCTGTGGCATGCACCGTTTTATAAGGCGGATTTCGAAGTAAAAAAAGCTGGAAAAAACTGCGGATACTCTTATGTCGAAGCAGGCCGCTTTAGTTTGGACACAATCACTCTCGAAGAAGCAGCCCGCGGAAAACCCGGTTATCTTTCGGCTTTGGAACTGGTTTCGTTTTATGCTCAAAATCTGGAAGACGGTTCTGTAATTCCTGTATGCGCAGGTCTTTCAAAAGGCACAAGAAGCGACTGGCTTTACGAAAAGCTTGACCTTCTTGTAAGCCTTCTTTTAAGCAATGGCTATGAGTTTGTAGCTTTTAACGAAAGCCTTTAATCAGCGGATTCTCAGACATGCGAGTTTTCCACAAAATTGTCCCCAAAGTCCCGCTTTTTGCGCGGTTCTGTCGGCAACTAGAGGAACAGTTTCTAAGACAGTGTTTCCGAGTTTGTACTGAATCTGTCCGTAAACGGCTCCAAGTTTTGTTCCTCCGTAGATGCATTTTGGAAGCTGAATTTCGGCAATAACGTTTTCTGCGTCTTCTGCCGCAGTTTGAGAACTGATGTGCGGAACTGTAACCGCATTTGTCCAGGCAGGAACAAGGTTTACGAATTTTGTTTTTGCTCCTGGAACTGCAACTGGATAATTTTTTTGAATTTTATTTTCAGGAATGTAGTCGGCAAACGAAGAAAAAGCCCATTCCATAAGGGTCGTTCCGTCTTTTACGCGGTAAAAATTTCCCTGTTTAGAGCCAGTTCCCGGTCCTTTCATCGTAACAGACAAAAATCTTACTCCGTTCCGTTTTGCCGTCAAAGCAAGATTGTAACCGCTCTCGTAAATAAATCCTGTTTTTAGCCCGTCGCAACCTTCCATTTTTCCAAGAAGCGGATTTGTGTTTCTTTGGTAAATTGCCGTTGAATCTCCTTTTGCTTTTTCCCAGCTCGGAAGATTTTTTTCGAGAGGGTAGAGAATTTCTTTTGCGCTGTGATAATCCCTCAAGCTTTCCGGATAACGGTTTATATAAATTCTGCAGAATTCGGCAAGTTCGCGCGCAGTTGTAACATTTTTTTCTGAATAACCGCTTGGCTCTTCAAAATGAGTGTGAGTCAGGCCCAAAATTTTTGCTTCATAGTTCATTCTTGCAACAAAATCTTTAGTACTTCCAGAAATTTTATATGCCAGCGCAAGGGCCGCATCGTTTCCCGAAGCCACAGCAAGCCCGGTCAAAAGTTCACGAACCGTAACAATCTGCCCTTGTCCTAAAAACATAAGGCTTGCGTCAGACGGCATATTTATTGACCAGCTGTTTTCTGGCGGAGAAACAAGTTCGTCCAGAGAAAGGTTCCCGTTTTCGATTTCCTTAAAAACAATGTACATTACAAAGAGCTTTGTAATCGAAGCCGGAGGAATGACTTCATCCGCATTTTTTTCAAAAAGAATGCAGCCATTTTTTGCATCGACAAGAATTGCCGCCCCTGAATCAACTTCCAAATCTGCAGCAATAATCGGATACGGAAGAGGTTTGAGCGATTCGCTGCGTTTTAGAGAGTAGGTTTGGTTTAAAAAAGCATTTAAAGAAGCGGTTTGCTCTTCCGAAAGAGGCTTTACGTTCTGCGTTTTAAAAAACGATGCCGACCATAAAAAAAAGACTGCCGTCAAAATTGCAATAGTTAGAAAAGCTGTTCCCAAAACAGCGAAAATTTTTTTAGAATTTTTTGGATTTTTTTTGTCAGAATTGCGTTTTTTTAAATCAAAATCGGATAAGTCAATGTTAGAAAATTTCATTTTTATATTTTACAGTAAATGTGGCAAAGTGGGCAAATGGGCTTTAAAATTGCAAAAAAACTTCCGGCCGTAAATTTTTGACCGGAAGCCTAAAAATTTTCGGGGCGGTTTAACGGGCTGTCCGTACTTCCGCTTTCGCTCCATCCTCCTCGGCTAAAGCCTGCGGTGGATTGCTACGCAAGTACTTCCATCCCTACCGCAAAAAACTATTTTCCAAGACTGTCCATTACGCTCTGTTCGTAGCGGGTCCAGTATTTGTCATAGCTTTCCATTTTTCCGTCCTGATCAACAGTAAACATAATTTTTCCGTCGCTGTTTTCGCCCATTGCATTTTTCGGATGTATAATGCTTGGTGCAAGCGCAGGAATTACCTTTTTAATTTCTTTTGCAAATTCACCTGCAATTACAAAACCGCCGAGTTTATTGTTATGTGTTGAATCTCCGGCAAACATAAGCTCTTTTGCTTCAATTTTGTTTCCGCAGTCAGAATATGCTTTTTCGTAGAGATTTTTTGTAATTTCAAAACCGTCAATCAAAAGAATTTTCTTTTCTTTTGCAAGCTGGCGAACAGCTTCTACATAAGCGTTGTTTCTTGTAATCTGAGTTTTTGTCGAAGTGTCTTTTGAGTCGTGGTGAGGAGTGATTCTTCCTTTTCCGTCAAAGTACATTCGGCTTACAGGCGTTACGAGCACAGGAGTTGCTCCTGCTTCGAGCGCAACATTTACGTACTGCATAAGATACCATTTGTAAGTTCCGCCGCAGTCATAAGAATAGAACGAATTTCCGTATTTTTCAAAATAACTGTCTGGAGTGCGGACTTTTTTTCCTTCATGGATCGGGTAAATTCCTTTTTTATTTGGTTCTCCAAGAGGAACGTAGCGGTCTTCGAGGTATCCTGCTCCGTTTGAGCAGTCATTGTGTCCAAATTGAATAAAAAGATAGTCGCCTTTTCCAATCTGCTGTCTGATTTTTTCCAGCGAGCCTTCGTTTATAAAGTTGCGGCTTGAGCGTCCTCCGTTTGCGTAGTTTTGAACTTCAACGGCGCCGTTAAAGAAGCACTGCAAGAATTCTCCCCAGGCTCCCTCGTTTCTTGTCTGACCGTTGTTCCACATTCCGAGCGCAGAATAATCTTTACAAGTCGAGTCAGAGGCAAGGAAAACATTTACCTTTCCTTCTGCACGCGGACGAACTGCCGTTGCTTTTGAAGGAATTGCATAGCCTTCGTTAATCTTTTTGTCCAGTTCTACAGTTACAGTTTTTCCTGCTTTGCCTGAGCGGTTCATTGGCGTAATTACAGCTTTTAAGTTGAATCCAGAATCTGCTCTTGAAATAAGATAAGTTTTGTCGGCAAAACCAGTGCTCTGTTTTATGAGTGTGTCTTTTTTATCTTTTGTCCTAAACCACTGGATCAGAGAACAGTCTTCTCCTGAACCGTTAAATTCGTAATGAAGGGTGATTGTGTGTCCAGGATAAGGCGTATTTATGTCGTCATCTGTTGTAAAACTTGCTTTTTTGATTTTTACTTCGGACGGCTTTGGCGCAGAATAAGCTACAGGTGTCCAGCCGATAAAATAATTTGAAGGACTGTAAGCTCCTGCATCCGCAATGATTTTTCCGCCGTCGCGATGGCTTACATCAACGCCTGTATTGTCCCACATTGAATTATATTCAAAGAAATTTGCATTTTTAGGTTTGTTTCCGCTCATACTCGTCCAGCCCTGCGGATTTATAATTCCTTCGTATGCAAAAATCGTATTTACAAATGCAACGCTTGCTTTCGGTCCCCATGGTCTTCCGAAGTAGCCCGGAGCTTGCATATTGTTCTGGTCTGCATTGATTATGCAGTTATAGAACAGATAGCCTTTTTCTTTTGCATTGCGGGCTGCGGTTAAATATCCGCTGTTTTTTGAATCAGAATATCCAGCCCAAACAATCTGACAGTTTTCAAAAACAACATCGCCGTCACCAAAAATAAAGTCGGTATTGCCTTCGATATAGCAGTTTTTGTAATACTGTCTTGAATCTGCTCCTGTGTAGAGAGTGTCCTGAGAACCCAAGAATTTACAGTTTACAAATTCAGCCTGGTCCGCTTCTGTACAGATTGCAGACGCGCGCTCTGTCGCCGCCTTTGACTGAACATCGGAATTGAGCTTTCTTACAAATGCAATTGTAGTTCCGTCTGGTTCTACACCGTCCTTTAATTCTTCGGCGGTAACATATTTGTTAAACGAAGTTTCAAAAGTAATTCCTTCTGCGCGGAAAAATTTTGCATCTTTTTTTACGTAAGTTGCAACTCCCCACTTTGCTACGCTTTTCTTTTCAAATTTGTCATAGGCTCTCTCTTCATCGTAGTAGCCATTTAAATCTGCCGAATAATAATTGTATCCGATTCCATAATACCAGGTGAGCTTTACTTCCTGAGTTGGAGTGTCATTTTTCAGGGTAATGTATGGAGTGTCGATTATAACCTGGTCGCGGTAAATTCCCGGAGCAATATGAATTGTAATTCTGTCGGCTTCTGATTTTGGAGCCATTGCATGAGCGGCTTTTACAGCCTGTTTTACAGATGAATAGTCCTGTTTTTTGCCTCCAACGTAAATGTCCTTTTTGAGAGGAATTTGATTTACGGTTTTGTCTTTTGAGCTCATCAAAATATCTTTTGTAACGTTTGAGCCGGAAACAGAGATGTGATTCATTGTCGCAGTTTTTTCAGTTTCGCATAAAACTTCGTAATTTCCGTCGCGGAGTTTTGTTCCGTAAATTCCGTTTGCGGCTGCTCCAGTATAAGTGTAGCCGTCTTCAAGATTTTTGAATGAAATAGATGAAGGCATGATTGAAGTGTCGCCGATGAATTTTCCGTTTACATCGTAGACTGGCTTTAATTCAACTTGAATGTCCTTTGTAAAAGCCGCAGTTCCTTCAAAAATCGTGTCTTTCGCTACTGTGTAATCGTTTGCGCCTTTGAGAGAGACTGTGTATTGAACGGCAGGCTCAAGTTCGCCCTTAAAAGAAAAATCTCCGCTAGTATTCTGAATTTCGATTTCTACTGGAAGATAAAGAGAATTTGCCGGAGGAGTCATTATGAGTTTTGCAGATGATGAAGAAAAATCTTTTGCAAAACCGCTGATTTTTCCATCGGCGATGTAAGTTTTCATTTCTGAAGCAGCGAGGTCTTTTTTGAAAGAAGCCTGTGCGTCCTGGGAAATTGAAATCTGTTTTGTGTCTGCCGAAATTCCAAATCCTTTAACGCCTTCCAAAACCGCCGTAAATGTAAATCCTGCCGGAAGACGTGTTGTGTAGCTTCCGCCAGAAATTGTTGCCGGAAGCTGCTGCTTTGTTTCTGAAACGACGAATTTTAATTCACCTTTTGAATGAAGCCCTTTGATTGAACCGTTTACATTTACGCCAGGAGTGCGTGTAATGCGGTAATAAACTGGTTTTGCGCCTGTTGCTTCGCAGTAAACTTTATAAGAGCCGTCAGAAACTGCAATGTAAGACCATCGTTTTGACTCTCCGTTGAGCCATGCGGATTCGTCCTGAATGCCGTTTTTTTCGCCAGATTCGCTTACAGATACGAAGTGAATTTTATCTTCTGAACCGTTTGAGGCCCGTCCGTAAAAAGTAACAATGTCACCAGCCTTTACGTTTCTTAAAAGCAGGTAGCGTTTTGATTCTCCTCCTTTTCCGTTGCAGTAATAAATCCCGTCAGAAATATAGCCGTCGCTAAATTCAAAAGAAGAATAGCCTTGGGTTCCATAATTTTTTGAACCATTGTAATAGGCGCGGTCATTTTTTTCGGTTTTTAAAGTAAGATCTCCAAAAGTGTATTCACCGGCTTCGAATTTTCCGTCTGCGGCAAGTCCCGAAAGATTGTCTAAATCGGAAATTTTAATGTGATTGACAGCATTTTTTTCTTCAACGCCACCAAAATCCCAGACATCAACTTTGCGGGTCTGGGCAGATACCGAAACAGCTGCCAAAAAAGCCAGAACCATTGCGGCAATTTTGAAACATTTTTTCATAATAACTCCCATTTTTTTATAAAAATTTTGCACTATAATTATAACAGTGTTTTTATAAAAGTGTAGTGAGAATTACGATGAATTTTTGAAAAAAACGACGGAACTTATATTCTTCCGGCTTTGTTCTGCAAGAATAAATCACAGAGGGTGACAGCTGTCATGGCTTCGATTACAGGAACAATCCTTGGACAAAGGCAGACATCGTGGCGTCCTTCGATTTTGAGGTTTTCGTTATGAAATTTGCCGTTTTCGTCAACAGAAACAGTTTGCTGCTCTTTAAAAATTGAGGGAACTGGTTTTACGGCAACTCTGAAGAAGATTTCGTTTCCGTTGGAAATTCCTCCTAAAATTCCGCCGGCATTGTTTGTTAAAAATTCAACCTTTGAGCCGTCAGAATTTACACGCATAATGTCGTTATTTTTGCTTCCTGTTAAATCGGCGGCTTCAAAGCCTGCGCCAAATTCAATTCCTTTAACTGCGCCTATGCTTAAAATTGCGTGTGCCAAAAGCGCATCAAGCTTGTCAAAAACACATTCTCCCAAACCTGCTGGAAGTCCTGTTACACTGCAGGCGATTATTCCGCCGGCAGAATCTCCATTTTTGCGGAGTTCCTCGATTTTTTCGTTCATTTTTGCCGCTGCGTCGTTGTCCGGGGCGCGAAGGGCATTCTGCTCAATCTGCGAAAAATCTATTTTTTGAATGCTGATTCCTGCCGCGCGCTGAGTGTAAGCGGTAATTTTTATTTGCGGGCAGAAGTGTTCAAGCACCTGTCTTGCAACTTCTCCAGCGGCGACGCGGACAGCGGTTTCTCTTCCAGAGCTTCGTCCGCCGCCACGGTAATCTCTAAAGCCATATTTTAAAAAATATGATAAATCCGCATGTCCTGGTCTAAATGTATTTGCAAGGTTTGAATAGTCTTTTGAGTGCTGGCTTTCGTTGCGGATTATAAAGCCGATGGAAGTTCCTTCTGATTTTTCTTCAAAAACGCCGCTTAAAATTTCTATTTTGTCGGATTCTTTTCGGGCTGTGACAGAAGCGTTTGCCTGGCCGCCTGCGCTTTGTCCTGGTTTGCGTCTGTCGAGCGCCGTCTGAATTTTTGTCTGGTCGATTTTTATTCCGGCTGGAACTCCGTCGATTATTCCGCCGAGCGCAGGACCGTGGCTTTCGCCGAAAGTTGTGATTTTAAAAATTTTACCAAAAGTATTTCCAGACATAGTTTTTTGCTCCAAATTTTATTTCGTAAGAATAGCATAATTGAAGATTTTGGGCAAAGAAAAAAAATACGATTAAAGCGCACGACCGGGCCTTATAGCCCGGATGCTTGCATGCTGCCGCATGCTGCGGCTTTTGCTTGACGCAAAACCCGTTTATTTACGTGTGTGCTAAAGCACACGACCGGGCCTTATAGCCCGGATGCTTGCATGCTGCCGCATGCTGCGGCTTTTGCTTGACGCAAAACCCGTTTATTTACGTGTGCGCTAAAAGCGCACGGCCGGGCCTTATAGCCCGGATTGGAGCCCCGGAGTTGCCGCAGGCAATGAGCGCTAGCGAAGGGCGGAAAGCCGGTTAGGGCGAAGATGTGCTCCAAAAATAAAAAAAACGGCGCCTTAAATAAAGATGCCGTTTTGTAAAATATTAAAGAGGAATGTTTCCGTGTTTTTTGAGAGGTTTGTCCGAAACGCTCTTATTTTCGAGAATTTCAAAACTGCTTAAAATTCGGGCGCGGGTTTCCTGTGGTTCAATTACGGCGCTTATGTAGTCGCGCTGAGCGGCAATTGTAGGCGTCATAAACGTTGCACGGTATTCCTGTCCTTTTTCCTGCACGAGCTGGGCATTGTTCGGGTCTTTTAATTCTTTTGCATAAAGAATTCCAATTGCTCCTTCTGCTCCCATTACGGCAATTTCTGCTTTTGGCCAGGCATAAACAAAGTCTGCGCCGAGGTGTTTTGAGCACATTGCAATGTATGCTCCGCCGTAAGCCTTGCGGGTGATTACTGTAACTTTTGGAACTGAGGCTTCTGCATAAGCGTAGAGAATTTTTGCTCCGTGGCGGATAATTCCCTTCTGTTCTTCTTGCGGACCTGGAATAAAGCCTGGAACGTCAACAAAGGTCAAAAGCGGAATGTCGTAAGCGTCGCAATAGCGGACATGGCGTGCAATTTTGTCGGAAGCGTCGCAGTTCAATACACCGCCAAAGTTTCCAGGATTGTTTGCAACTACGCCAACCGTCTTGCCTTCGATTTTTGCAAAACCTACAACTGCGTTTCCTGCAAATTCTTCTGTTGATTCAAAGAAGCTGTCATCGTCTACAACGCGGTTGATTACTTCGCGGATATCGTATCCTTTTGTGCTTGTTTCTGGAAGAACAGAGTCGAGTTCAGCAGATTTTTTTTCTGTATATTTAAAGTCAGCTTTTTTACCAAAAAGAGCCTTTTTTTCTTTTGGCTCAAAAGGAGTTTTGTCGCCGTAATAGTGAGGAATATAATCGAGAAGCTTGCGTACTTTTTCGATACATTCTGCTTCTGTCGGGCAACGGTAGTGTGCAACGCCTGATTTTTGAGAGTGAATTGCAGCTCCACCCAAGTCTTCCGATGTAATGTCCATAAACATTACCTGTTTTACAACTTTTGGTCCTGTAATGTACATTTCAGAAATTTTATCGACTGTAAAAATAAAGTCCGTAAGTCCAGGAGAATAAACTGCGCCGCCGGCACAAGGTCCTGCAATCACAGAAATCTGCGGAATTACACCGCTTGCGCGTACATTCTGACAGAAAATTTCACCGTAACCGCAAAGAGCGTCAACTCCTTCCTGAATACGGGCACCGCCAGAATCGTTAAGTCCGATTACAGGACAGCGGCATTCAATTGCCTTTGCAATGAGTTCTGCAATTTTCTGACCGTGGACTTTTCCTAAAGAACCGCCCTGTACTGTAAAATCCTGTGCATAAACTGCAACCTTTTTTCCGTTTACCTTTCCAAAGCCTGTGATTACGCCGTCATAAGGAATTGTTTTTTTGTCCATTCCAAAACTTGTGCACTGATGCTGAGCATCTGCATAAATTTCCATAAAACTGTCTTTGTCGCAAAGAAGGTTGATTCTTTCAATTGCGTGAAGTTTTCCTTTTGCGTGCTGTTTTTCAAGATTGTAGTCAAAAGCCATCTTAATGCCTCGCTTTGTTAATATCTAACTAGGAGAATACGACATTTTCTCAATAAATGTCAATATGACAAAAAGAAAGAAAATGTCATTTTAAGAAAAAGAAGGAAAGAACAGAATGTTTGCAATTTTACTTAAATTCTTTTGCGGCTGAATTATTGTATTTTTTTATCATATATGGAACTTCGTCTCTTAAATCCATTTCTGACGGCACAAAATTGTACTTCTGGCGCAGAAGTTCTGACGCTTTTTTTACGTCTTCTCCAGTTTTTTCAAGACAGTCCAGATAGTCTTTTTTGTAGTTTTTTACGCTGTAGGAATTCCGGAAAGTTTTTCCAGTTCCGCTGATTTTTCTTACAATCCATCGCTTTCCGTTCCACACAAGATTAACATTTTCTGTCGTTGTCAAAACCGTAATTATCGGCTCGCCTTCGTTGTAAATCAGATTGTAGCTTACTTCGTGGCTTGTTTCGTCGCCTTTTTTTAAGGTTTTGCCGTTTTCTTCTTTGAGCGGAGTTTTTTTGTCTTTTCTTTTTGGATAATCAAAATTTGAAGAAGTTTGAATTCCGTCAATCGTCAAATTTGTAATTCCGTATTGCCAAAAATCAGTCGTCCCTCTAAAGAACAGCCAGCCGGCAGGAGTTAAGGTTCCGTCTTTTTCGTCCATTGCAAGCCTCTGTTTGTTTGTAACATAAAATCCCGAAACCTGCTGAATAAGGCTTTTTGCTTCTTTTCCTTTTGCAATTTCCTGAATAATCGTAACGTCAGCCTTGTGAATTCCTGTCAAAAGAGTCTGCACGGTCTGCCCGGAAGTAAGTCCCATGCTCGTTGCAAGTTTTTGATTTTCTTTATTAAAACTGGATGCAACCGAAAATCCGGCAATTGCCGCCAAAACGCTTCCCCAAATTTTTTTTGAATTTCTTCGATAAAAACGTCCGGACTTTATTTTTTTCGCCTGTTTTTTTATGAATTTGATTCGTCTTTCTAAAAATTTCTGGTCGCCCTGATTTTTAGAAAATCCAGCCTTAAAAAAATCTTCCAAAAGTTTTGAATTAAATTCCATGGCTTTTTTTAGAATTTCAATGCGATTTTTTTCGGTTTTTTCGTTTACAAAACGGCGCTCTCCAGGAATAGTCCGTTTTTTTCGTTTTATGCAAAGCCCTGCGTCTACAGACAACGCAAGTTTTTCGTTTACGGCAGGAATTTCGTATTCAACAGGAATAAAATTCGAATCCGTAATATCCGCCTGTCTTTTTTCCAAATTTTCCTGGCAAAAAGCATATTTTTTTGTGATTGCCCGATAAGCTAGCGCGGCTCTTGTAAAAAGCGCCGCTTCCAGACCTTCGAGTCCGCGGTGAACAAAAATTCCCTGAAATTTTCCATAATCTTTTGAATTTTCTGCGCAACGCTCAAAAAGATTTCCTGGAAGAACAACTGCCCAAAAACTTCCATTTTTCTGTTTTTCCGAAACCAAAATCCCCTGTGCGCCCGGAAAAACCGTCAATTTTTTCGATTCGTATTCATTTTGATTTTCGCAAAAGCCTGCATCTTTGAGAATTTCGTCCATCGCCTTAAAAACCGCAACAATTTTTTCGTTGCAATTTTCTTTTTTGTTTGCTTCGTTTTTATCTTCAAAAATCTTAAAAAGCGGCTCAAAAACCAATTTGCCTTCGCCCGGCATTTTTCCTGCAAACGCGGCCGACTTGTCTTCAAGAATCTTAATGGAATCAAAATTCCATTTTTTTAACAAAATCCGTCCGTCAGCGCAAATTTCTGCCGCAAAACCGTCTTCTGCCAGAAGTTTTTCCAAGTCAGTGCGCGCAAAACTCTGTTCAGCCAAAAATGAACGTAAAAAAATTTTATCTTCTTCAAAAAAAATGCAATCCATACAACAAATTTATTTATATTGAAGATAAAAGTAAAGTTAAAAATTGTACGGGCGGATTTTTTTGAGTAAACTCAAAAAAAACGAGCTTTTCAGGGCTACGGCATTCGCCTCCGACCAAACGCAGGCGTTTGTTTTCGCTTGCGCTCACCCTTGCAATCTCTTCCGCATTTTGTTTTTGTTATCACCTTAAATAAAACAAATTTTTACATTTATAAAATTTTGATAAGACTTATAATATATGAACGTATGAATTTAAAAAAGATTGTTTCTGGTCTTGAAAAAAAATATGTGCTTTTTACGCTTTTTACTCCTCTTGTCATGATTGGCGAAGTTGTTATGGAGACTGTAATTCCGCTTATAATGGCACATATAATTGACAATGGAATCGCAACAAAAAATATAAATTATGTAGTCCGCACAGGAATTTTTATGGTTCTATGCACACTTTTTTCTCTTTCGTGCGGAGTTTGCGGCGGCCGCCTTTCTTCTCTTGCTTCTTATGGTTTTTCAAAAAACTTGCGGGCAAATTTGTTTAAAAGAGTTCAAAATTTTTCTTTTGCGGGGCTTGAGCATTTTGGAACAGGTTCTCTTGTTACTCGTTTAACGACGGACGTTACAAATCTTCAGAATATGTACCAGAATTTAATCCGCAGTTTGGTTCGCGCTCCGCTTATGATGCTTACAGGAACGATAATTGCCTGTTTTATAAACCTGAGGCTGGCGTTTTTGTTTTTTATTGCAATCCCTCTGCTTGCCTTTTTTTTGATTTTTATTTCTGCAAAGGCATACCCGCGTTTTCAAGCAATGTTTAAAAAATACGACGCGCTCAATAGTTTTGTCCAGGAATGTATGATTGGAATTCGTGTCATAAAAGCATTTGTCCGCGAAGATTTTGAATGTGAAAAATTTGAAAAAATTGCCGCTCAGTTGCGCGATTGTCAAGTTCGTGCCGAAAAACTTGTAATCTGCTCAATGCCGATAATGAAATTTGTAATTTACATGTGCATAATCGCAACTCTTTGGTTTGGCGGAAAAATGGTTATTATCGGTTCTATGAAAACTGGAGAACTTGTAAGTTTTCTTACTTATGTTACGCAGATTTTAATGAGCTTGATGATGCTTAGTTCGATTTTTGTTCAATTTATCCTCTCTAAAGCTTCTGTTTCTCGTGTTATGGAAGTTCTTTCGTTTAATACCGAAGAAGATGATTCAAATGACGGCTCAAAAATCAATTCTGTCAAAGACGGTTCAGTCGAGTTTTTTAATGTCTCCTTTTCTTATGAAGGCAAAAACGGCAACTGCGTTTTGTCGGACATAAATTTAAAAATTCCTTCAGGTTCGGCTGTCGGCATAATCGGCGGAACTGGTTCTTCAAAATCAACCCTTGTTTCTCTTATCCCTAGGCTTTATGACTGCACTTGTGGCTGCGTAAAAGTTGGCGGAGCCGATGTAAAAAATTACAGTTACAAGGCTCTTCGCGGTGCTGTCGGAATGGTTTTGCAAAAAAATGTGCTTTTTAGCGGAACAATCGAACAGAATTTGCGCTGGGGAAACGAAGACGCAACGCAAAAACAGATTGAACATGCCTGTCAAGTTGCAGATGCGTTCAATTTTATTTCTGAGCTTCCAGCTGGCCTTAAAACTGAGCTTGGACAGGGCGGAGTAAACTTGAGCGGAGGACAAAAACAGCGTCTTTGCATTGCGCGCGCGCTTTTAAAAAATCCGAAAATTTTGATTTTGGACGATTCAACGAGCGCCGTTGACACCGCAACAGATTCAAGAATTCGTGCCTCTTTGAGAAATTGCCTGCCTCAAACCACAAAAATAGTAATTGCGCAGAGAATCGCTTCAGTTCAAGAATCGGATTTTATTGTCGTGCTTGATGAAGGCAAAATAACTGGGATTGGAACTCATAGCCAGCTTTTGCAGGAGAACAAAGTTTATAAAGAAATTTATGATTCTCAAATTAGTAAAAATTAAAAATCGGGGAGAAAAGCATAGATGTCATCTGTAAAAAATCGTGGCGCTCAAAAGCCCAATCACACAGTAAAAACAGTTTTGCGGCTCCTTGCTTACATGAAAACTTTTAAAGTTTTGCTGCCTCTTCTTTTTTTCTGCATAATTTTGTCGGCAGGAGCAGAAGTTGCGGGCGCATATCTTTTAAAACCTGCCGTAAATAATTATATTCTTCCTCTTATGGGAAAGCAAAATCCGGATTTGACAGGATTTGCCGTTTTAATAATAAAAATAGCCGGAATTTACGCGATCGGCGCAATTTCGTCTTTTTTAACACAAAGGCTTCTTTTAAAAATTTCAACTTCGACTCTTTATAAAATCCGTTGCGAACTTTTTAGCCATCAATCTAAGCTTTCACTGCGATATTATGATTCACATACGCACGGAGTTTTAATGTCGCTTTATACGAACGACACTGACACTTTGCGCGACATGTTCAGCCAAAGTATTCCTCAGCTTTTGACGGGAATTTTTCAGGTTGCTGGAATTTTTTGCATGATGCTTTTTTTAAGCATTCCGCTTACTGCCGTTATGGTTTTGACAGTCGCAGGAATCATGCTTTTGAGCGCGACGGTCGGAAAAAAGAGCGCAAATGCTTATCGGGTTCAGCAGGAAAATATTGGCAAAATAAACGGCTACATAGAAGAAATGATTGAAGGCCAGAACGTTGTAAAAATCTTTACGCGGGAAGAACAGGCAAACAGAAATTTTTCTAAACTGAACGAAGCCCTATGCGAATCTGGAACTCAGGCGTCAACTTATGCAAATATTCTTGGTCCGATTATGAACAACCTTTCTCATTTTCAATATGCCTTGATTTCTATTTTCGGCGCGGTTCTCGTAATTACCGGTTACATGGATTTGGGAACAATTGCAAGCTTTTTGCAGTCAACACGAGAATTTTCCCGTCCGCTCAGCCAGTTGAGCCAGCAGTTCAATTCAATCTTGAACGCTCTTGCCGGAGCAGAAAGAATTTTTGCCGCAATCAATCAAAAGCCAGAAACTGACAATGGAACTGTTTCTTTGGTAAATGCTTATGAGGCAAAATTCAAAAAAGACGAAAAAGTTCTTGTTCAGAGTTTTGCGCAGACAGGAACATGGGCATGGCATTGTCCGGAACTCGACAGATTAAAACTTCTTTGCGGCGATGTTGTTTTTAAGGATGTCAATTTTTCTTACAACGGACGCAAAAGAGTTTTAAATGGAATCAGTCTGCACGCAAAACCAGGACAAAAAATTGCTCTGGTTGGTTCGACAGGTTCTGGAAAAACGACTATTGCTAACCTTTTGACGCGGTTTTACGACATAAAAGAAGGTTCTGGCTCTATTACTTATGACGGAATTCCTTTAAATGACATAAAAAAGCAGGATTTAAGACGTTCCATTGCTGTTGTTCTGCAAGATATTCACCTTTTTACGGGCACGGTTCTCGAAAATATTCGCTACGGAAACCTTGAAGCAACGGATAACCAGGTTTATGACGCGGTAAAGCTTGCAAATGCCGATTCATTTATCCGCCACCTTCCGCAGGGATTTGACACTGTTATAAAAGGCGACGGCTCAAATTTAAGCCAGGGCCAGCGTCAGCTGATTGCGATTGCCCGGGCTGCGGTTGCAAATCCGCCGGTCTTGATTCTTGATGAGGCGACAAGTTCAATTGATACCCGCACAGAATTCTTAATCGAAAGGGGCATGGATCAGCTTATGAAAGGGCGCACTGTCTTTGTAATTGCGCACAGGCTTTCGACAGTGCGCAACGCAGACTGCATAATTGTCCTAGAAGAAGGAACTATAATCGAACACGGAACTCACGATGAACTTTTGCAAAAGCATGGAAGATATTATCAGCTTTATACCGGGGCATTCGAGTTGAATTAAAAAATTCTGTAAAACAAAAAAAGTCACGCTTTAATGCAGTGTATTTTTATGTTAAACTCAGTGCCTATGAGAAAATACTGCAAGAATTCATCAAAAAAACTTTTAAATTTATATTATGCCTTTGTTCCTGTTGTTTTAGGAACTTTTGGATCGCTGTTTTTTTCCTCCTGCCAGACACCTCAGTCAACTTTTGCCTCTCTTTCTGCCGACGGCAAATTTTATAAATCCATCGAAAATTCTCTTAACGCTCCAGATTCACTTTTTTTGCAGGACAATTCTTCCGAACAGAGCATAAATGGAACTTATCCTGAGCATATTTTTATAAAAACGCGGACACAGACTTTTACAAAGAATTACGAATTTATGATTCGCAACGGAAAGCTCTTGTTTAAAACTAAAAACGAGAGCTTATGGAAGCTTTATTGCGGAACTGGACTTCCAGAAGGCGCGCAGTCAGTCGTAGAAATTTCGGGAGATTCAAACTGCGTCTTTGTTTTTGACGAGCAGGGCAGGCTTTACAGAACTTACACAGAAAAAGAAGTCAGAAAAAAGGCTGCAAGTCCTTTTTACGTAAAACCTTTCACTTGGGTTTATCTTTACGGGTGGCCAGAGAGTGTGGTTTTTAAACCTGGAATTGTTGTAAACAATTACCGGGCCTGGGCAATGGGAGCAAGACGGAAAGATGTACTTTGGCATGAAGATATTTTTAAGAACGAGCATCATTTTGGCACAATGGGGCTTGAGACAATCTATTTTTTGACCGAAAAAGGAAACGAGATTCGCTTTACGGATTCAGGGCTTCCTGCCGACCTTTCAAAAACTTTTTTAACTCCAAAAAACGGACGTTTTATCGCCGTAAATTTAAGCAATTCGGCTTCGACAAATTTTATAATCGGCGACAAAGGCTCAATGTACACAAGGCTTATTGATTTTGACACTATGGGCTGCGATCCAATGTTTTTTAAATATACTTACGAGCCTTATAAGTCAAAATATAAAGGAAATGAATACCGCTCAAATTTTGAAAGCTGGGGACTTCCAGCAGAAGACTGGCGTAAGCAGCCGGATATTAAGCTTGAGGGAAAAGCCCGCCTTACAAAATTCATTTCGATTCATCAAAACGGGCATGGAAATTCCGCGCGGGAGCTTCGTGTCGCAGGATTGGATTTTGAAGGCAACACAGGATTTTATTCAAAACAGATTTTTGACGCAGAATGGACTTTTACAAAGTGCAATTTATTTTTTACAGAGCAGGATTATTTGGGCGGAAAATCGGAATGGGGAGAATCCTGCGAATACGCTTTTAAGGGCAGTGTTTTTGAAAACGGAAAAAATCTCGAAAATCTAAGCGTTCAGGTTGAAGATTTTACGCTTGCAAACGAAGGCGGTTTTAATTTAAAGATAACAATAAAAAAAGACGGTTGGCAGGAATCAAAGTCAATAAAATTCTATGACGTAGAAATGTGGACTTATATGCCGCGCTTTGATCCCGGAAAAGACGGAGTTCCGAAGAACTTTTTTGTTACGCCGGATTTTTCAAAAGAAGACATAAACTGCGAACATGAAGAATTTACAGAACTCCTGAAAAAAATGTTTGACGGAATAAACCGAAAAACTTTTTGTGTAAAAAGCTCGGCAACTGAAAATTATTTGGAATTAAACTGGAAAAACTCAAAAGGTCTTCTTTCTGCAAACGAATTTAAAATTTTTATGGACAAAAGCGGAATTTCGGGCGATCCGGACGCCTTAAAAGCTGTTTATATGTACGAAAATCCGTTCCTTCAGGTATTCAATCTTCCGGAAATGGCTTTTGAAAAAGCCGTCTACACTGCGCAGGATACCGAAAACCTCAAAAAAGCTGCAGAATCCAACAGACAGTATGCGAAACTTTTGAGCGGACAGATGAAAGTTTACAACGGATACCGCCACAATACAAACAAATCCCGCTGGGAATGGAACCTTGCGGATTTAGTTTTGTCCGTTACTTTCTTAAACCAAATTGATTTTCCAAAAATAAAGACAGTCTCAATGCATTCAGGCGACATTTTTAACACAAACGCTGACAGTTACGGCCTGAATTATGAATATATGAGCATTTTGTATCCGCATGTAATAAATCTTGCGGCTCAGCGCGCCGAAAAATATTCAAAAATTCTCGAAAAACTGGAAAAAAATCAAACTGTCAAAAATTTACAAGAATACAAGAACGACTATTCAGAATATCTCGACAGCCTTTGCGTAAAAGATGAATACAAAGGCCAAATTGTTCAGGAAAAAAGAGAAGGAAAACTTCTGCGCATAAGAGAATTTCCGCTTTATCCGGGATTTGTCCTTTGCACGCAAAAAAAATCCGGCGAAGTTGACCAATACGTAATTCTTGAACTCAAAAATTTTGAAAAAAAGGCAATGTACTCTCTTAAAAAAGACAAAACCGATTTTGAATGTGATGTAAATTTCTATATCACGGCAAAAAACGAAAGTTTTTTAAATAAATATTTCGGAATTCAAAAAATCGAAAAGAAAAAGGGCAAAATCCACATTGATAGCAAAAAAATAAGAGTCAAGGCCGGCTTAAAAACGATTTTTGAAGCGGATTGATTTTGCGGTTTTCTGATTTTGTTGACGGAAAAACAAAATTCTTTTATATTTTCCTTGTCAGATAGAAAACAAACTTTGCAAAGACGCCAGGCTTTTTGGTCCGGCGTCTTTTTTTTCTGGAGGCAAACAAATGAAACACTTTACAATTACAATTGGCCGCGAATTTGGCTGCAATGCCCGCGAAATTGGACGTCAGGTGGCGGCAGCTCTCGGTGTAAAGTTTTACGACAAGGAGCTTGTGGCTCTTGCGGCAAAAGAGGGCGGAGTAGACAAACTGACATTTTTCGCTCAAAAGGAACATCCCGGCATAACGGACAATTTTCAGACAGAGTTTGGCTATGGAGTTTCAGGAATGTTTTATTCTCCAAAAGCGGTTGAAGCGCAGGCCGGCGTGATTCGAAAAATTGCAGGCTCAGAAAACTGCGTCATGCTAGGACGCTGTTCGGACTATTTTTTGCAAAATTTAGATTCAACCTTGAGCATTTTTGTCTATGCGCCGCTTTCTTATCGCGTAACTCATATTTCTCAGGCATACGGCTTAACACAAAAACAGGCGCAAAAAATGATTGCCAAAATCGACAGAAAACGCCACAGATATTACAAATACATAACTGGCAAAAACAGGGGCGACCGCCACGGAAGAAATTTAATGATTGATGTTGAAAAATTTGGCGTGGAAGGAGCGGTAAAAATTATAACAGACGCGGCAAAACTGCTCTTTTCCGAATAAAACAACGGGCGGCCGCCGCTCCGCGTCGCCGGGCTATCCATGGTTCCGCTTCGCTCCATTGTTTTGCAGCGCGGGCAAAGCAAGAAGAAAAGCAGCCGCAAAACAACGCTTCCGCGCCATTCCTATCCCTGCCGCAATGCAAGCCGCGCAGGCAAGCGCTGTGACGAATCAAGAAAAAGTGCTTTGCCGGCAATCGTCACCGTGACTTGCCTTTTTCGTCATTCCGAACTTGATTCGGAATCTATATTGAAAATGCGGTAGTCGTCACCATGACGAAGACAGAAAAAGTGTTTGAACGACAATCGTCATCGTGACTTGCCTTTTTCGTCATTCCGAACTTGATCCGGAATCTATATTGAAAAATGCGGCAATCGTCATCGTGACGAAAACAGAAAAAGCATTTTGTCAGCAATCGTCACCATGACGAAATCAGAAAAAGCATTTTGTCAGCAATCGTCACCATGACGAAGCGAGAAAAAGTGCTTGAACGGCAATCGTCACCATGACGAAGCTCAAAAAAGTGCTTGAACGGCAATCGTCACCATGACGAAACAAGAAAAAGTGTTTTGCCGGCAATCGTCACCGTGACGAAGGCAGAAAAAGTGTTTGAACGACAATCGTCATCGTGACGAAGACAGAAAAAGTATTTTGTCAGCAATCGTCATCGTGACGAAGCAAGAAAAAGTGCTTGAACGGCAATCGTCACCGTGACGAAATCAGAAAAAGTGCTTGAACGGCAATCGTCACCGTGACGAAATCAGAAAAATCATTTTGCCGGCAGTCGTCACCATGACGAATCGAGAAAAAGTGCTTGAACGGCAATCGTCACTATGACGAAACAAAAAAAAGCTCCGCTTCATAACGAAACGGAGCTTTTTTTATCCGCGTTTTTGCGCGCTTAGTTGAAGTGGTATGTTACGCCGATTCCCGCGTTGATTACGTCCTTGCTCAGGACTGTCTTTGTTGAGCTTGACTTGCTTCCAAGATAGTAGTCTGTGTCAAAGTAGTTCGCGTAGAGGCACGAGAGAGACACTGTGAGCTGGTCTGTCGGGTAAATCTCAAATCCTCCGCCGACTACGATGTTGTCAAGGACAGGGTTGAACGTTGAGTTTGAAGTGTCTGTTGTTCCCTGGTTTCCGTAGCTTGCTCCGATTGAAGCTCCGACGTACTTGCAGAATCTGTAGTCAACGCCGAGCGCGATTTCCCATGAGTTGTCGTAGTCTGTCTCGCTCAAGATTGAGTCCTGATGGGCAAAGTCGTTGAAGTAGTAGTTGAAGCTTGTGCTTACATACAGGTTGTCAAGAACGTGGTAGCCTGCTCCGAGGTTCAAAACTGCCGGAAGATCGGTGCGGAAATTCTTGTCGTTCGTGATGTCGTAATACTGCGCGATGTTTCCTTTTACGTTGTCAACATTGTACTCAATGCGGCTCAAAGTCTGGTACTGGAGCGAAAGGTCGAGCTTTGGAACAACCGGCGGCTTTGCGTGGATTCCGAAAACCATGCTCTGGCCGTAGCCTGCAGCGTCGTATGAAATCTTGTTGCTGCCGTTTATTGTCTTGAAATTTGGATCGTTGCATTTAAGAGTCATGTCCTGTGTTCCGATTGTGTAGCGGTAAGCCGCAGAAAGCGAGAGCCAGTCAGTAACGAGATAAGCCGCTCCAAGCTGGATTCCGTATGTGATTGAAGTTACATCGAGAGAATGGTCTTGTGCCATTTTGATAGAAGCTGTTGCAAGTTCTCCATATTGATATGCCTTAGTTGCATATGCTGTAGCAGATGTATTGTCAGAGTTTGCTGCTGCGCCTTGCGCCATTAATTTATATTGTCCGGCTGCCTCTTTCATTTTTGCCGCGCCCTGCAAGAACATAAGCGTTGTCGCGCTTGTTCCCTCGTCGTAAGAAAGCGAGCCGCCGCCTGCGTAAACTCCGAAGTTCGAGAAGATTGCCCATCTGCCTTTCTTGTAGACCGCGTTCAAGTCAGGGTAGAGCCAGACTGTCGTGTCGTCTGTCGATTTGTAGTCTTTGATACCAAGTGAAGAATAATCGCCAGTTGCGTAATAATCATTCGTGTCGAGCTTGTTCGAGTATTCCTTGAAGACAAACTGGTTTCCGCCGCCAATCCAAAGTCCTTCCTTCAAAAAAGCAGTTCCCGCAATGTTGTAGAAGGCCGCTTCCGGACGCTCGTTCTCTGTGTTTCGGCTCGGGTTTCTTAAATAGCCTGTGCTAAGGTTTGTCTTGTTCTCAACTCCGCTTGCAAAGATAAAGCTTGCAGAAATTGCTGCAAAAATTGTAGAGGCAATGAGTTTTTTCATTGTTTGTTCTCCTGTAAAACACCTTTTTGGTGAAAAAAATCTATAAGCACAAAAATGACACAATGATAAAAAATGTCATTTTGTCATATAGAACGTTAGTCTATTCTTTTTTTATTTTGATGTCTAGTGCGAAGCTATAAATTGTTGCAAAGCCAGCCGCAGAATGTGCAGATGTCGTCAGTGCGGGCGTTGCATGGAAATTTTTCACCTGATTTTTCAAGCTTTTTTGCGTGTTTTAAAAGTCCGTCGCAAAAACAGGCTTGAACCATCTTGTTTTCTTTTGCGTTTTCCATGATTTTTTCAAAGCTGTCGGTGATTTTTCCTATAAAAAGCGCGCTGTTTTCGTTCGCAAAGCCGCAGCACGGAGCAATGTCGCCTGTCGGGTGGACAAAGAGAATCTGCCCCGGTCCTTCGCAAAAATCTTCATTGAACCATTTTTTGCTCTGCCAGCCGCGCTCGTCATCGCATTGGAAAGTCTGCGGAAGAATAAAAATATCCGCCGCAAAATCTTCGGAAAGCGCGTTCAGCTCGGCTTCAAGTTTTTCTGAATTTTCTTCATCTAAAAGCGGATCCGCCACCGCCTGGATTGTCAAATTTTCTTCCCCGAAAATCTCGTTCACAGTTTTGCAGAATGTTCTGATTCTTTCGTAATTCTGCGCGTGGAAATTGTCGTAGCTTACGCCGATTTTACCATCGTAGCCTGCATTGCAGATTTTTTGCAAGGTTTCGCGCAGGTCGCTTTCGGTTTTCCACCAGTCGCCGTTTGTCATAATCTGGTCGAACATAAAGTCGTTTTTTCGCGCGAATTTTATTGTTTCGGTCATAAAATCAAGAGCAAGAAAAGGCTCGCCGCCAGAAAATCCGATTTTGTCGATTTGTGATTCGGAATTGTTTTTGCAGGAAAGAATCAACTTTTTTGCGTCCCCGGTGTTTAGCTTTGTCGGAAGCCGGTTTACAAAACAGTGCGCGCAGCGGAGATTGCACAAAGTTGTGCAGGCGAAAATTATTTCTGTAGGATTGAAGCCTTTTGGACTGGAGTTTTTTTTCATAATAGAAAATTATATCATAAGAAGAAAAAGTTTTTTGTTTTTAGGATTGAGAAAATTTCGATTTCTGCAAATTTTTTTTGTGAGATAAGGAATTGTTTTGCGGGGCGTTACGGGCGCGGCTCAGGCATAGCTTTCGCCGAGACTCGCCTAGAAACTCACCTCGTGAGTTTCTTCGTCTGCGACGAACGGCTCCCTACGTAGAAAGGGTAGGGCGCAACGAAGTGCGGCCGTAGGGGAAGACTTTCCCCTTTTTGTCTAAAAAAATTAAATTATTGAATTTTCAGCCTGAAATTATTATATTTAAAGCGGTATTTCTGTTTATAAAGGAGAAATAAGATGATTAAGACAGTAAAAGACGTTGACTTGAAAGGCAAACGCATTATCATGCGCGTTGATTTTAACGTTCCTATGAAAGACGGTGTTGTTCAGGACGACACACGCATTATGGCGGCTCTTCCTACAATTAAATATATTCTTGAGCAGAATCCGCGCTCGCTTGTTCTGATGAGCCATCTCGGAGACCCGAACAAAGATGTGAAAAAAGCAAAAGAGAAGGCTGAAAAAGCCGGAAAAACTTGGACAGAAGCAGATTCTGAAAAATTCATCAACGGAAAAAACAGAATGAAGCCTGTTGTTGAATATTTTGCTTCAAAGCTCGGAAAACCTGTAACTTTCTTGCCGGACGCTCTTGGACAGAAAGCTGCAATCGACGCTCTTCCTGAAGGCGCAGTTGCAATGCTCGAAAATGTCCGCTTCCATAAAGAAGAAACTTCAAAAGACGCTTCTGAACGTGAGACAATGGCGAAAGAACTCGCTACTTACGGAGATATTTTTGTAAACGACGCTTTCGGAACTGCTCACCGCGATCAGGCTTCCACAGCGACAATCGCTAAATTTATGAAAGAGCAGCCTGTCGGCGGCTTCCTTATGGAAAAAGAAGTTAAATATATCCAGCCAATGGTTACAAATCCTCCAAAACCGCAGGTGGCAATTATCGGCGGCGCAAAGGTTTCTTCAAAAATCGCTGTCTTGGAAAGCCTCTTGAAGAACGCTTCTGCCTTGATTATCGGCGGCGGAATGGCTTACACATTCTTGAAGGCTCAGGGGCACAAAGTTGGAATCTCTTTGGTTGAGGATGACTTTATCGACACAGCTAAAAAACTTTTGAAAGACGCTGAGGCAAAAGGCGTGAAGATTGTTCTTCCTGTTGACCACGTTGCCGCGGATAAATTTGACGCTAACGCTACTCCGGTTGCTGTTGACGGTGTTGACATTCCTGACAATCTTATGGCTATGGATGTTGGTCCGAAAACTCTTGAGCTTTACAAAGAAGTTCTTTCAACAGCGAAATCTGTTGTATGGAACGGACCTGTAGGCGTATTTGAATTTGACGCGTTTGCAAAGGGAACGGAAGCTGTCGCGAACCTTGTTGCAGAGGCGACTGGACGCGGCGCAATGACTGTTGTTGGTGGCGGAGACTCTGTTGCTGCTGTGAACAAGTTCCACCTTGCAGACAAGATGAGCCACGTTTCAACAGGCGGCGGTGCTTCGCTTGAATTCTTGGAAGGAAAGACATTGCCAGGAATTGCTATTTTGGCGACAAAATAATTTTGTTTGCAGGCTAAGATTGCGTGCGAGTTTCGCTTGCCGAAACTCGATAACTAAACCGCTTGCCGGTTTACGACCGATTTTGGCTACAAAATAACTGGCCTCAAAATAGATTTTTAAAATAATCTAAAAAAAACCGCATCGCCTACTTTTTTATGGTGCGGCTTTTTTTATTCAAAATAAACAGATAAATTACGGCTCTCTTTTTTCAAAATTTCGTTCAGCCATATTCAAATATTCAGTTCAAAACGTAAAAACCAATTATTTTGACATATATCAAAATAAGCAATAAAATAAAAATTCAAGACGATAGTGCTTTTAGGAGGTAAGATAAAAACAGCAGAAAATGGCGCCTGTTTTTATCTTTACAAGTTTGCGTTGGCAAACTTACTAATCAACTGCAATTTCTCACTTTGCTACGAAATTGCAATAAAGAGTCAATCCTAAGACTGAAGTTTTAATCTTGACTTTTTATGGGAGAAATTAAAAATGCGTACAACTTATGTAGCTGGAAACTGGAAGATGAACATGGATCGCGAGGGAACAGTTGCCCTCGTAAAAGAGCTTGTAGTCCAGTTAAAAGACTGCAAAAATAAAGTGATGATTGCACCTCCATTTGTTTATCTTGATCTTGTTTCTCAGCTTGTAAAAGGAACAAATATTCTTCTTGGAGCACAAAACTGCGCCGCTACAGACAATGGCGCTCATACTGGAGAAATTTCTGTCGCAATGCTCAGGGATCTTGGTGTTCAGGTTGTAATCTTAGGACATTCAGAACGCCGTTACGAATTTGGCGAATGCGACGAACTTATAAATATGAAAGTTACAAGAGCGCTTGCCGCCGGTCTTGACGTAATAATCTGCATTGGAGAGCTTTTGGCTCAGCGCGAGGTAGGCCGTGCCGAAAAAGTGTGCGAACGCCAGTTGAATTCAGCTCTCATGGGCGTTTCAAAAGAACAGCTTTCGCATGTGACTATTGCTTACGAGCCTGTCTGGGCAATCGGAACCGGAAAAACTGCAACTCCAGAAGACGCTCAGCAAATCCATTCTTATGCAAGAAAAGTAATTGCAAAAATGTATGATCAGGAAGCGGCCGACAATATCATAATTCAGTACGGCGGCTCAATGAACGTAAAAAACTACAAGGAGCTTCTTGCTCAAAGCGACGTTGACGGCGGTTTAATCGGCGGAGCCTCGTTAAAGGCGGAAACTTTTATTCCAATCTGTAACGGTTAATTTTTTTATTTTGCAAGCTGGAGGCATTTTTGCCTTTGGCAAAAACCGGGCTATCCGCACTTCCGCGTCTTCGCGCTCCATCCGGCAGACGCCGGACGCCTTGCGGTGCTGCTATCCCTTGCCCGATAGCGAGAAGCTTTTTTCTTCTATACTCTATAGCAATAAATTGACAGTTTGTTTATATTTCGATAAAATGCAATCTGCAATTAAAAAGTAGCTGGGAATTATCTGCCAGCATTTTGGAGAAATAAATGAAAGTTGTTTTGTTGGTAGCATTTGTAATTATCTGTGCTCTTTTGGTTCTTTTGGTTCTCGTACAGGACGAAAACAGCAGCGGAATGGGCGGACTTTTGGGCGGCGGAAACTCAGCTGCATTTGGATCACATTCTGCTTCAATTCTTACAAAGACTACTGTTGTTCTTGCAATTCTTTTCTTTGTTGTAACTTTGGCTCTTGCAAAAGTTCTTCCTTCTAAAAAACTTTCTTCTGATTCAGAACTTTTAAAAGCTGCTCAGGCAGAGGGGAAAGTTTCTACTGAAGAAGTTGCTCCAGAAGTAGAAAAAACTACAGCGGACTCTTCTGACTGGTGGAAAGAAGCTGCTGCAGAATAAAATTAAAAGGCAGGTTTTGATTTTTTTAAGTTAAAATCTGCCTTAAAATAGTATTTAAAAAAATCGATTTTCTGATATTCAAATAATTCAGAAAACTAAGGGGATAGTAATGGTTCTTGAGAATGTTTTTACAAAGGAAAGCATCATTATTGGTCTGGAGAGTACAGAAAAAGACGAGCTGTTTGAAGAAATGGTAGAAGCCATTCATTCATTGCATCCTGATTTTGACAGGGCAGAAGTTCTTTCTGCGCTCGAAGAACGTGAAGCTCAGATGAGCACTGGAATTATGCATTCTGTTGCTGTTCCTCATGCTTTTGCGCCTTCTGTAAATGGTACAATTGGTGCTATTGGTATCAGCAAAAACGGAATCGATTACGATTCTCTCGACGGTTCGCCTGTTCATGTTGTTTTTATGCTTCTTGCAGGAAACGGACAGACAGAAAAGCATATTCAGATTTTAAAATCATTAGCACTTCTTATTCAAAAAAACGGATTTGTTGATAAACTTGTTTCGTGTCAGTCGCAGTCTGAAGCCTACAACTTGATTTTGCAGACAGAAGAGGCAGTCTGAGGAGGCTGAAGTCATGGAAGAAAATGAGTCAAATGTAATTGAACATCTTCTTGAAGTTGAAAATATCGCTTCTTCTTTTACCGTTGATGCTCAGAATAAAGCAGCCGAAATTTTGAATTCTGCAAAAGCAAAGGCAGAGCAGGATTATCTTTCAAAATTTAATATTCAATCTGCAGAACTTGAAAAATCTTTCAAGGAAAAGTCTGCGAAAATAAACGAAAACATTGTTTCTGAAATAAACTCTTACAAAGAGAATATTTATCAGTCAGTTCAGGATAAGGCTGCTTTTAGCAATCTTATGAATAATTTGGTTTTGCAAAAATAGATGGCGGTGCGGTATGATGGATAAATCTGCTGCAGATGCTTATGTTTATGCAAAAGTATCCGGAATACTGGCCAATTCCTATTCTGGAAAAAATGCGGACAGACTGTATTCTGCAAAATCTCTGACAGAACTTTATGGTCTTCTTTTTAAATCCGAAGTTCCTGCAATTCCTGAAAATTTGCTTGCCAAAAAAATTGAAGAAAAATCAGTTTTTACTTTTGTAGAACAGTATTGCCAGCTTGTCGAGTGTTATGCCCATCCTCAAAAAATTCTTCTAACCTTGCTTCGGCTTTATGATTATAGTAATTTAAAGATGCTTGCCGGCGCTTTGTGTATGAAGGAAACAAAATGTCCCGAAGTAATCGATTTGGGAAAATATTCTCTTTTAAATTACAAAAATTGGCCGAATCTTGCAAAAATCACCGAAAAAGACGAGCTTTCTTGGTATAACAAAGTTCCTGATATTTCCGAACAGCAGGTTTTAGACACAAAGCTTGATTTTCAATATCTGCACAACCTTTGGAAAGACGCCTGCGTTTCTGAACAGGCTGTAAGAGTTCAAATAAAATCTCTTGTTGCCGAAGAAATAAAAATCCGGAATATTGTCTGGGCGCTCCGCCTAAAAATTTATTACAAAATGGACAATGAAAGCATCTGTCAAAAGCTTTTTTTTGAAAATCCAAAATCAGCCGAAACTGATGTTTTTGCTGGCGAAGCATTGAAAATTTTAAGCAAAGATATTTCTAATTTTGATGAATGGAAAACATGGAAGTACAGCAAAATGCTGAATCCGCACGAGGAAGGCGTTGTTTGGGAAGTTGATCCGCGTTGGCTGGAAAATTCTTTCCGCACAGATCTCGTAAAAAAATATTCTACAGCTTTTCATAAATATCCGCTTACTTCTCTGTCTCTTGTCTGCTTTTTTAAGATAAAGCAGGACGAATTGAATAATATCCGCCATGTGACGGAAGAGTTAAGGCTTGGAGGCGAATAATGGCAAAAACTGCAAAAATGCGTCTTGTCGAATTGATGGTTCTAAAAGAAGACATTGATGAAGTTGTTGAATTTCTTGGTAAAAAAGGAAATTTTCAGTTTCAGCAGAAACTTGAATTAAATCATTCTATTTCAAACCCTGACGAGGATATTCTTTCAAAACTAAAAAATGTACGTTCATTTTTGAATTTGCCGGATGTTACAACCGAAGATTTGCAGGCCTCGACACGTCCTTCTGAATACGACAGAGTGTTGTGCCAGAAATTTCTTTATACTGTGGACGTTTTGCAGAAAAAAGAACGCGATGCTGATGATGAGCTTAAGCGTGTTCAAGATGCTTATAAGGAAGCACTTTCTTTTTCAAATTTAAAAGTTCCTTACAGCGAATTGGAGCATCTTTCTTTTTTGTCGCTCCGTATTGGAAAAATAGATCCTGCTATTTTTGACGAGCTGGTTTTTGATGTTGGACAAAGGGCTGTAATTGTCCCTCTTGGTTCTGATAAGTCAAAAATCCTTGCGGCAACTTCTAAAAAAGGCCGTTTTTCTCTTGACAGTGAACTGCGCAAGCACGGTTTTGTAAATATGGAAATTCCTAGCGACTTTAAAGGTGTTCCAGACGATGTCTTAAAAAGTCTGCAGCAGCAGGTAAAGGAAAAAACTAAGATTTTTGAGAATATCGAAGAAGAAAAACACAATATTGCAAAAACCCATGCAGATTTTCTTAAAAAATTTTTGTGCCAGTTCTCAATTGCCGCTCAAATTAAACTTTTGGAGAACAGCCTTGAGTCAACTGATCTGGTTTACCGTCTTACAGGCTGGATTCCTGAAAACGACTGCCATTCCATGATGACAGAACTCGATAAACTTTCTGAAGGAAGAATTGCAATTCGTCTTTTTGAGCCGAGCGAAGTTCCCTCTGTTCAGACTGGAGAAGAAAAAGTTCCAGTAAAATTGCATCACGGAAAACTGATTAGTTCTTTTGAGAGAATGATTTTTAGTTACGGCTCCCCGGCTTATGGAACAATAGATCCTACTCCGTTTGTTGCGCTGTTCTTTACTTTGCTTTTTGGAATTATGTTTGGCGATGCCGGCCAGGGCTTTGTTTTCTTGCTCGTTGGAATTTTAATGTCAGCAAAAGTTGTAAAAATCGGCGGATGGAATAAATTTGCTCCGATTTTTATGGCAATCGGCTGTTCAAGTATGATTATGGGAATTTTAACAGGCGAATTTTTTGCGACCGAAGGAATAATGAAACCTATCTCGATGTTTATTACCGGACTTTTTGGAGAAAGCCGCTACCCGATTCTTGAAATGAAATTCTGGGAATCGGCAAATGCAATCGGAATCATTTTTGGAATTTTCGGTTTTACAATGGCAGTTGGTTTTGTAATAAACTCGATTGGACTTTTAATAAACATTATCAACAAGTTTTCATGCAAAAAATACGGAAGCGCGATTTTCGGAAAAACTGGAATCGCAGGAGCGCTTTGGTTTTGGTATGTCGTAATCTTTGCTTTGAGGATTGGCTTTGCGCATCATTCTCCGACAACTTTTGACTGGATTTTTATTGCCGTTACTCTGTTTTTTGCAGCTTTTGGCGAGCCTTTTGAAAGATTTTTTGACGGAGAAAAGCCAGCTGTTGAAGGCGGAATTGGCGGTGTAATAATTGGTGGCACGGTTGAATTGATAGAAGTTGTTTCTTCTTATCTTTCTAATTCAATTAGCTTTGTCCGTGTCGGCGCTTTTGCTCTTGCACACGCGGTTTTGGGATTTATTATTGAAAAAATGTGCAGTATTGCTCCGGCAGGTTTTGCACAGGTTTTGATATTGATTATTGGAAACGGGATTGTTGTTGTTCTTGAGGGAATGATTGTTGCAATTCAGGTTATTCGTCTTCAATATTATGAATTTTTCTCAAAGTTTTTCAATGAAACGGGAAAGGAATTTGTTCCTTTTGCGTTTACATATAAATAGAGGTTTTGAAGTTAGTTTAAAACCCCTGGTAATTAAATAAATTTTTTGTGAGGTAAAAATATGAACAAAAAAATTATTGCGTTGGCAGCTGCTTTGCTTTGTTTTACAGTAGCTGGCTTGTTTGCTCAGAAATCAGAAACCCCTGCTGCTACACAGACTGTTGCAGAAGCTCAGACTTCAACTGTAGAAGCTAAGGCTGACAGCAACTCTAGTGCTATAAAATATGTAGCTGCGGCTTTTGCAGTTGCACTTGCATGTATTGCCGGCGGTATGGCAGTAGGAAAAATCGGTGCTGCGGCAATGGGCGCTATGAGCGAAAATGCTGAACTTTCAGGAAAAGCTCTTCCTTTTGTTGGTCTTGCGGAAGGTATTTGTCTTTGGGGCTTCCTTGTTGCACTTTTAATTATCATTCTCTAGGTTTTTAGTAAACGAAAATTATGGAATACTTTACGATTGCTCAGCGGGAACTTGTTCTGGCTTTTAAACTCGTCGGAGTTGACGGTGCAGTTGCCCTTAACAGAAAAGAAGCTCTTGATGCATTTAACCGTGTAACCGGTCATGGCGGCGAGAATTCTTTGCCTGTTGATGAGCGACCGAAAGTCTTGATTTTGTCAGAGGATGTTTCTGCCATGCTTGAACAGGAAGTGCTGGCCTGGCAGAAAAGTGCTCAGTTTCCGCTTATTGTTGAAATTCCTCCGCTGAACGGACATCTGCAGGGAAAAAAATCCCTTACTGATTCGATTCGCGAAGCAGTTGGTATTTCTGTGTAGATTTTGACTCAGGCAAAGCCTGATTTTACGGGAATTAAAAAATGGAAGAACTTAGATCAACTGAAATACTCGACAAAGAAATTGAAGCCGATGCTCGAAAAAAAGCGGACAGAATTGTCGCTAAGGCAGAGAGTGAGGCAAAGTCAATTATTGCAGGCGTTGATGAACGCGTAAAAAAAGCTGTTGAGGAAAAATTATCCGTATATAAAAACAAACTTTCTCTTTTGGAAAAAAATGCGGATGCATATATTCCTCTCGAAAAAGAAAGGTTCCTTGTTGCTTTCTACAATGAACAGGTTTGCAAGGCTATGAACGAATATTTTAATTCAATTGGAAAAGAAAAACGCCTGTCTTTGCTCGAAAATAAACTTGAAAAGTGTAAATTTGCGTTAGAAAATAAAAAAATTGCTGTCAGTTATTTTGGCGGTCTTGAAGAGGCAGATGCTAGAAAAGTTGTAGAAAAAGCATTTGCAAAAAATATTACAGGATATGAAGCAATTCAGTTTGAAAAAAGTGGAGAAGAATCTGTAAAAGGAAACGAAATCCACGAAGGAATGATTCTTAAAAGCGATGAAAAAAATTCCGTGATTGTTCGTCTTACAATAGATGAGCTTGTGCGCGAATTAAAAGATAAATATTCATACGAACTCTCATCAACATTGTTCGGAGGAAGGCTCCCGGAATGATAAAAGGAAAAATAACTAGAATTTCAGGACCGATTGTTTATGCTGAAGGCCTTGAAGGTTGCGGTCTTTATGATGTTGTTGATGTTGGCGAAAAGAAAATAATCGGCGAAATCATTCGTCAGAATAAAGGCATTGCCACAATTCAGGTTTACGAAGACGATACTGGAATGAAGATTGGAGAAGATGTTGTTTCTAACGAACGGCCTCTTTCCTTAAAACTTGGTCCTGGACTTGTCGGAACAATTTATGATGGAATTCAGCGTCCTCTCGAAGCTATGTACAAAGAATCTGGAGCATTTTTGATTCCAGGACAGAGAAGCGAGCCGATTGACGCAAATAAAATTTGGCATTTTGATGCCTGCGAATGTGTAAAAGAAGGAACTCCGATAAAACCTGGTTTTGTGCTTGGAACTGTACAAGAAACTCAGTCGATTTTACATAAAATTATGGTTCCACCGCAGGTTCGCGGACGTGTTCTTGTTTCTTTTAAGGGAAGCGGAGATTATACTGTCGACGACGTTATTGCTAAAACTGAACTCGATGAAGAAATTCGTTTGAGCCATTACTGGTCTTTAAGAACTCCTCGTCCTTTTGCAAAAAAATTGACTGTAAGCCAGCCTTTGGTTACAGGCCAGCGCGTAATTGATGTTTTCTTTCCGCTTTCAAAAGGAGGCACAGCTGCAATTCCTGGTGGATTTGGTACAGGAAAAACAATGACGCAGCACGCAATCGCAAAATGGTGCGATGCGGATTTAATCGTTTATATCGGTTGTGGAGAGCGCGGAAACGAAATGACCGACGTTCTTACAGAATTTCCTAGCTTGATCGACCCTAGAACCGGCCGCTCGCTTATGGAAAGAACGATTCTTATTGCAAATACTTCAAATATGCCGGTTGCTGCCAGGGAAGTTTCTCTTTATGCGGGAATTACTCTTGCCGAGTATTACCGCGACATGGGAATGCACGTTGCAATAATGGCAGATTCAACTTCGCGCTGGGCAGAAGCCTTGCGTGAACTTTCTGGCCGTATGGAAGAAATGCCTGCTGAGGAAGGTTTTCCTGCTTATCTTCCGAGCCGGCTTGCTTCGTTTTATGAACGGGCTGGCCGCGTAGATGCCCTTTGCGGACAGGAAGGTTCTGTTTCTGTAATCGGCGCAGTTTCGCCTCCAGGAGGAGATTTTTCTGAGCCTGTAACACAGCACACAAAGCGTTTTATCCGCTGTTTCTGGGCTTTGGACAGAGAGCTTGCAAATTCCCGGCACTATCCTGCGATTGGCTGGATTGATTCTTATTCTGAATATGCTGACGAAGTAAAAGAATGGTGGGATAATCTTGATCCGCGCTGGGCAAAGGTTAGGCTTGAAGCGCTTGAACTTCTTAAAAAAGAGCAAAAACTTCAATCTATTGTTCGTTTGATTGGACCAGATGCCTTGCCTGACTATGAGCGCATTGTTCTTATCGTTGCGGACATGATTAAAAACGGATTTTTGCAGCAGAATGCTTTTGACGCGATTGACGTTTATTCTGTTCCTGAAAAGCAGATTCAGATTTTGCTTTTGATGATGGAATTTTACAACCGTGGCGCAGCCGTAATAAAAGCCGGTGCTCCGCTGTCTAAGGTGAACGCTCTTCCTGTTAAGGAAGAAATTGTCCGCCTAAAGACAACTGTTCCAAACGATAAGCTCGAAATGATAAAAGAAACGGAAAGCCGTTTTGAACAGCAGATGGGCGGACTTGAACGGATGTACTCAAAAGTTTAAGGACGACTTCCAGGGGCGTTGCGGGGAAGTTCCCCGCAGAGTGGGGTGTGTGAGCAACGAAGTGCGAACCTAGGGGAGAGACTTCTCCCCTCAAAATTGAAAAACTTTGGTTGCTTTTAAAATTTGGAGAAAAAATGAAAGGCGTAGAATATAAAGGTCTGAATTCGGTTGACGGTCCGATTGTTGTTGTAAAACGCAGCGAAAATATTTTTTATAACGAAATCGTTTATATTCGTGACCGCAATGGCGACAAAAAAACTGGCCGTGTAATTGATTTGAACGAAGATACTGCAATTGTACAGATTTTCGGAACAACGACTGGTTTGGATTTGAACGAAACTTCGGTTGAATTTTTGGACGAACCGATGGAACTTCGTGTTGGCGAAGGGCTTTTGGGACGTATTTTTAATGGTCTTGGAGAGCCGATTGACGGACTTCCGCCGATTGTTTCTTCTGAAAAAGTTGATGTAAACGGAATGCCGATGAATCCGTTTGCCCGCGTTTATCCGAGGGATTTTATTCAGACAGGAATTTCTTCGATTGACGGCATGAACACTTTGATTCGCGGTCAGAAACTTCCGATTTTTTCTGGAAATGGACTTCCTCATAACAGGCTTGCGGCTCAGATTATTCGTCAGGCAAAAATCCGCAATTCTGACGAGCAGTTTGTAATGGTCTTTGCGGGAATGGGAATTAAATACGATCAGGCGCAGTTCTTTATAAATTCGTTTGAGGAAAGCGGTGTTCTTTCAAAGGTTGTTATGTTCCAGTCTTTGGCAGACGCTCCTTCGATTGAACGAATTATTACGCCTCGATGTGCTCTTACTGCTGCCGAATATCTGGCATTTAAAAAGGGAATGCATGTTCTTGTCGTAATGACTGATATGACGAACTACTGCGAAGCTTTGCGCGAAATTTCTACAACTCGCGGTGAAGTTCCTGGAAGAAAAGGTTATCCTGGCTATCTTTATTCTGACCTTGCAGAACTTTATGAACGTGCCGGAAAAATAAAGGGTTCAAACGGTTCTATTACCCAGATTCCGATTTTGACTATGCCGAACGATGACATTTCGCATCCAATTCCTGACTTGACCGGATACATTACTGAGGGGCAGATTGTTTTGAGCCGTGAATTGAGTCAGAGCGGTGTTTATCCGCCAGTCAGCGCCTTGCCAAGTTTGAGCCGGCTTATGAAAGACGGTATTGGCGACGGAATGACACGGGAAGACCATGCTAGTGTTTCGAGCCAGCTGTTTGCATCTTATTCAAAAGTAAAGTCAATCCGTTCTCTTGCAGCGATTATTGGCGAAGAGGAATTGAGCAGCGTTGACAAGCAGTATTTGGCGTTTGGAGATGCGATTGAAAGCCAGTTCTTCTCTCAGGGCGAATACGAAAACCGCTCTATTGAAGAAACTCTTGATTTGGGCTGGAAACTTTTAAAATTGCTTCCACAGAACGAACTTTATAGAATTAAACCGGAATTTATTGAAAAATATCTTCCAAAAGATGAAGAGTAGAACTGATGGCAAAGTTAAATGTCGCACCGACAAAATCTAATCTTCTCGCAATAAAAGAGCAGCTAGCTTCCGCTCAAAACGGTTATGAGCTGCTCGAGCAAAAGCGTGAAATTCTGGTAATGGAACTTATGCACATGGTTGAACGCGTAAAACTTCTTGAATCGCAAATTGATAAAGAGTATGCAAAAGCTTATCCTGCATTAAAGAATATGCTTAAGACAGTAGGCGGCGACCGTGTAGAGCGGATTGCCCACGCTGTAAAGTATGATTTTAAAATGAAGGACAAGACAATTACTGCTGGTGGAATGAGCTTTAATTCGATTGAAGTTGAGCTTCCAAAGCAGCAGTTATTCTATTCTTTTATGGAATCATTTGCAGACAGCGATAAAGTTATGGTAGAATTCTTTAACTTGTTAAAGTTGCTTACAAATATGGCGAGCATTCGCACGGTCGCATGGCGGCTTGCAGGCGAAGTAAAGAAAACTCAGCGGCGTGTAAATGCCTTGGACAAGATGGTTATTCCTCAGACGAAGGATACAAAGATTTATATCGAAAGTGTTCTTGAAGAGCGTGAGCGCGAAAATACTTTCGTTTTAAAATCTTTGAAAAACAGGAAGTCATAATGATAAAACCTTTATTTCAAAAAATTGTAGTTGCTGTTAACGGTTCAGACCAGTCGCTTCATGCGGCTATGTATGCGATTCTCCTTGCAAAGCAGTATAAATGTTCTCTAAAAGCAGTTTATGTCGTTGATACTGCGGCTCTCAAATTCCTGAGCATGAGCAAATTCTTCCTTAAAACTGAAAGTCAAAAGTATGAAGAAAATCTTCTTGATGACGGAAAAAAATATCTTGAGCAAATTGTTACTTTTGCAAAAATCAAAGGTGTAAAAGTCGAAACTGAACTTAGAAAGGGAAGCCCATGGTCAGAAATTCTGCATGCAGCGGACGATTTTGATGCCGACCTTATTTTGCTTGGCGGAAAAGAACATTCGGCTTCATCGCTTTCGAGCGAAGTTGCACGCGACAGGGCAAGTTCAACAAATATGGACATTATTGGCAGCGCAAGATGCAATGTTCTTGTTGTTCGCCAGAAAGATATTGAAAAACTTTTTAAAATCGGCTGATAAAATTTGATCCGGCTGTATTAGCCGGGGCTTTTTGCGAAAATACAATTTGTATTTAGACTGGAGAATTTATGTTTTATTATGGTGGGTTAGATTTAACATACCTTGTTTTTGCTGTTCCAGCTCTGCTTTTGGGACTTTGGGCGCAATCTGCCGTAAAAATCCGTTTTTCAAAATACGACAAAATTCTGACAAAAAAAGGCATAACTGGAGCGCAGGCGGCTGCAATTTTGCTTAAGGCAAATGGAATTACAGACGTAAAGATTGCCCGTATAAAAGGTTCTCTTACCGATAATTATAATCCGACAGATAAAATTTTGAGCTTGAGCGAGGCGACTTATTCGAGTGCGTCGGTTGCTGCCGTTGGAGTGGCTGCTCACGAAACCGGACACGCAATTCAGCATAATACCGGTTATTTTCCTCTTGCTTTTAGGCGATTGCTTGTTCCTGTTGCAAATTTGGGGTCTGCGCTTGGTCCTGTTCTTGCGCTTGCTGGTCTTGGCTTCGGCTATTCTGCACAAGTTGAGTCTTATATGCCTTTTTTCCAAATGATTACGAATATCGGACTTTTGCTTTTTGCCTGCGCAACTCTTTTTTATATTGTTACTCTTCCTGTTGAGTTTAATGCTTCTTGGAGAGCACTGAAAATTTTAAAAGGTGCTGGAGTTTTTACTGACAAGGAAGAACTTTCTGGCGCACGCGAAGTTTTGTGGGCAGCGGCAATGACATACGTTGCAAGCGCGCTTGGAGCAATTGGAAATTTTGTAAGGCTTTTGCTTTTGACACAAAAACGCCGCCGTTAGACCTTTTCTTTAAGTTGACAATTCTTTGTTTTTTTGTAAAATGTAAACCATATTTTTAAATAAAGAGGTTTACATTTAAAATGAATAAATCAATTCTTCGTTCTGCAATTGTTGCTTTTTTTGCGGCAATTATCTGCGCTTCAAGTTTTTTTAGAATTCCAATTCCAGGAATTGCAAGTGGCATTGTAATTCAAAATGCGCTTTGTGTTATGACCGCTGTTCTTTTGGGCGGACTTTTGGGCGCTGCTCCGACCGCGCTTTTTTTTGCAGTCGGTGTTATCGGCCTGCCTGTTTTTTCTGGCGGTCAAGGCGGTTTTCAGGTTTTGATGAATATTAACGGTGGCTTTCGCATCGGCTGGGTTATCGGAGCGCTTGTAGCTGGTATGATTTCTGGCCGTCCGTCAGTTATAGAAAAGCACATCACCGTAAAAGGCATAATCCGCCTTTCTTTGGCAGTTTTTATTGGCATGCTTGTTCTTTATCTTCCTGAAGTTTTCTATGTAATAGCTTTTAAAAGCTCAGAACTTGGAGTTTTGGGTGCTGTAAAACTTTTTTTTGCGGCTTTTTTTGCTCCTTTTTTGGCGGTTGATTTTGTTAAAGCAATTTTTGTAATCTTGATTTCGTTAAAACTTCGTCCGGTTGTTGCAATGTATCTTTACGAGCCGGAAAAAGATGAATAAAATCGTAATCGACAGCATCACGAAAATTTACACGACTTCTGAAGGCAATAAAACCGCCTTGAACAATGTTTCTTTTCAGATTGATGAAGGTTCGGTTACTGTGATTGGCGGAGAAAACGGCTCAGGAAAAAGTGTCCTTATGAACATTATCGCCGGGCTTGAAAAGCCGACTTCCGGAAAAATTTATTCTTTTGCAGAAGCTGGACTTGTTTTTCAGGAAGCGGATACTCAAATTTTGGGCGAAACTCCGCGCGAAGATATTTCTTTTGGTCCAAAAAATCAAAAAAAATCAAAAATCCAGGTTGAGCAAGCTGTAGAAAATTCTCTTGAGCAGGTCGGCCTTACAAAAAAAGCAGATTATCCTGCAAGATTTTTGTCTGGTGGAGAAAAACGCCGGCTTGCTGTTGCCTGCATGCTTGCAATGGAGCTTCCGGTCATTATTTTTGACGAGCCCTATGCAAACCTCGATTATGGCGGTGTAAAGCAGGTAAATGCTCTTATAAAACGTCTTCACGAACAGAAAAAAACAGTGATTATTTTGACACACGAACTTGAAAAATGTCTTGGCTTAGCAGATAAGTTTGTGGTTTTGTTCCGAGGCGATAAAGTTTTTGATGGAACTGCGCGCGAAGGGCTTTTGCAAAAACTTGAGCAGTGGAATATACGCAACCCGCTCAACGCTTATTCAAAATTGGAAGATTTAGTCTGGCTGTAAAAAAATGAATCAGAATTGTTACGCGTTTAGTTACAAATCCGGAAAAAGTTTTTTTCACAAGCTGCCTTCCTGGATAAAAATACTTTTTATTCCTCTTTTTAACATTGCGATTTTTTCGTTGAGCTGGAAATTTGCCGTTTTTTTTGTATTTGCCCAAGCCCTGCTTTTTTTATGCCTTCATTTTTCTCTAAAAGAACAGGTTTTCGACTTAACGCCTGTCTTGTGGTACGGAATTTTTTTATATCTTATAAATATTCTTTCCGACACTTATTTGAATTTTGCCGAATATGGAATTATAAAAAGTTTTGTTCAGGCAGTCAAAAATTGCATTCATGACGAAAAAACATTTTCTGTCGTTGTAAAATTCTTTGCCTGCAATCAGAGCGCTTCTCTTATGTTCAAAACTTCAACTTCTCTTGAACTTCGCGAAGGAATTGAAAAAATTGAACTTTTTATCCGGCGTATTCTTCCATGCAAAAAAGAATCAAAATTTGCCGCAACAGTTTCTATGTTCATAAATTTTATTCCCGCAGTTTTTAAAATGTGGACTCAGTTAAAAAGGGCATGGTTTGCACGAGGCGGAAAATTAAGCTTAAAAATGTATTTGGCGCTTCTTCCGGTTCTTTTTAGCCTTGGATTAAAATATTCAATGGACACAGCAAAAGCAATTTTAATCCGCGGATAGAATTTTACCGGGCTAAACTCAAAAATTTATTTTTAGCAAAAATATTTGCGGCAATAAACGCAATTGAAGACATCGGTTATTTTAAAATAATTTTAGACAAATTAGCATCCTGATTTTTCGGACGTCATTTTTTTCTTGCAAAAACATTTTTTTTGTTTGGGAAAGTTTTTCTTAAAAACCGGCTGCTCCGGCTTCGCTTTTCGCTCACTGGCTAAACGTCAGCTCTGGCCTATGCATCCGGCGTAAGTTTTTTTTGTTTCCCAAATTTTTCTAAAAAAATCACCCGTTGGATTTAAAATAAAAAAAACTCAGTACAATGTACTGAGTTTTTACGGCTCCTGCTGGGCTTGAACCAGCGACACACGGATTAACAGTCCGTTGCTCTACCGACTGAGCTAAGGAACCAATTTCATTCACTTGAATGTGAATTTATAATATAAAAATTATAAAAATGTGTCAATATATAAAATGCAATTTTTTTTTATTTTTTTGTAAAAAGTTATTTAATAAGCGTCCAGACAAAAATCCAAATAAAACTTATTACGCACAGCATTTTAATTCCTGTTCCGAGCAAAAATCCTATAAACGAGCCAATTGCGGCTTTTAATGCGTGTGGAATGTCTTCTGGATTTTGAATTAGTTCGCCGATAAATGCTCCTGCAAATGGTGCAATGATTATAAAAATCGGTCCTAAAAACATTGCAAGAAAAAGACCTATTGTCGCTCCCAAAACAGCTTTTTTGCTTCCGCCAAATTTTTTTGTAAGAAGTGGCTGCAAAATCGAGTCGGCAATCGTTATAATTAAGGCGATAATTCCCGTAATCGTAAGAACAGTTACAGAGATGTTAGGAGGCGTGCAAAAATGCGCTGTAAAAAGTCCTGCCCATGCAAGAGGAACTCCAGGCAAAATTGGAACTACGCATCCAGCAAGTCCTGTCAAAAGAAAAATCCCCGCAAGAATTGAAAGTAAAATGTTTAAGTCCATAATCTTATTTTATGATATAATCAGCCTGAAAACAATTGAGGAAAGTTATGAACTATGAAAATGTTTATGAAGAAAAAAAACTTTTGCGTTCAAAAATGCGGAAGCTTTTAAAAGAAAGATATTCTGATTTAAAAAACATTCAGGCTGCTGGAAATTCCGCCGCTCAAAAAATCATTTTATCTGAAGAATTTAAAAATTCGGATTTAATTTTTTCTTATATTCCCTATGGATTTGAAATTGATCCCAGTTTTCTTGTCGAGATTGCCTGGAAAAACGGAAAAACTGTCTGTGTCCCTCGCGTTGTTCCGGATTCAAATTTGATGGATTTTTATTTTTTAGATTCAAAACTTTCTCTTCAAAATCAGCTCGAAAGCGGAGCCTTTGGAATTTTAGAGCCAAAACTGACCTTAAAAAAAGTTTTTACGGATTCTTCTCTAAGAGACAAAAAAATTTTTATGGTTGTTCCTGGCCTTGCTTTTTCTAAAGACGGAGCTAGGCTAGGAAAGGGAAAAGGCTTTTACGACCTTTATCTTCCCCGGCTTTTAAAAACTGGTTGCTCGCTTTTTACCGCGGGGTTTGCTTATTGTGAGCAAATTGTCGAAAATATTCCTGTCGAAAAGACTGACTTTTTTTTGGACAGAATTTTTACGCCTTGAAAATTATTTTTTTGTGTCAGCAGAATAAATTCTCATCCGCGGAAAATTCTCCAGATACGAACTAAAAACAAGATAGTAATCTTCTGCCGTTGCCTTGTTTACTGCTTCGTATTGATCTAAATATAACTCTGGATTGCCGGATGCAAGACCTTTTTGAATTAAAAATGCCGTTCCTTCATTTGTTGAAGTTTTTTCGAGTTCATTTATAATCCACAGATTTTCAAGCTTAGCTAAAAAATCATTTTTTTCTAAATCTTTAACCCCTTGTGTGTCAGTATTTATTATTTTTTTGAGTTCCTGAGAAATTTCTTTTATAGTCTGCTCGTAAATTTTTTCGGTCTGAAGATAGTGCTTGATTTTTGTAATTACGATTTGTGCATAAGGCAAATCCGAATCTGCTGGAAAAACTTTTACTTCCTGCACAAATTCTTCAAGTTTTTTTTGAAGACTGTCTTTTAAAAAATAGAGAAGCGCGTTAAAAATCGCATTGTCGGTCGAAGAGATGTCTGGCGCTTCGAGCATAAACAAAAGAGGGTCAGAAAAATCTGTCGTCGGAATTAAAATCGCAGGTCTAGGTCCTGCCTTGTCGGCGCTTACGTCCGTAAAAAACTGGTGACGGAGCGGAATTCTCTTTATTTTTTTTGGAAGCGGAAGTTTTTTTACCTTTAACTGAATGTTTTGTGTTTGTGAAAGACTTTTTAGTTCTCCAAAAGTTGAATTTAACGAGGCTTTTAATTCTTTTGTCTGATGAATTCCTCCAGTCAAAATAATCGAAAATCTGGTGCAGTCCAAAATTTTTGGATATGCGGCTTGAATTTCTGTAAATTCCATCTGGGCCGGTTTGTCTTTTGTGTCTTCGTAAAGAGCGGAAACTGGTTTTTCGTATATTGTCCGTACGGCTTCGCACAAAAGCTGAAAATCCGCAGAACCTGTTTTTATTCGCCATTGTGCGCGCAGATCGTAACTGATTCCGTCTGCAAGGGCCGGACTGATGTCGCCAAAAATCGTGCAGTAAGCCATTGTTTCGAGGCAGGTGTTAATGTCTTTTGCTGAGCAGTTCACCGTCAAAACGGAATCCTCTGAATTTGTCCGGGCATTTACGCTTGCCTGCGAATTTAGTTTTCCGGTTTTGTAAAGTTCGTCCATTTGCCATTGAATCATTGCCGAAAGCGAATTTGTCAGCACAGAAGCAAGTCCGGCATTTTTTTCTGCAAAAAGCAGTTCTCCTCCGGCAATCGAAAGCATTACGGTCGCTGTATTTTTTGAAGAAGAGCTTTTTATTGTTACTGGAATTCCGTTTTTTAAGGTGAATTGGGAGAATTCTTCCCTGCTTTTTTGAATAAATCGTCTGGCAGAAAAGTTAAAATCTTCTTCTGACGGCGATTTTTCTTTTTTATTTTGCAAATTTTGTCCATTTATAAAATTTTTGTATTGTGGCAAAAGATACCATGCGCCGTTTTTTTGGGTAATTCTTTCGTAACCGTATTTTTTAAATTCATCCGAATATTTTGTGTAATTTTTTGTATTGCAAAGAATAAAAACGTAAGGTTTTGAATTTTCGTATGATTCGTTGAGTTTTTCGGCAGAAATCGAATTCAATTTGTCGTTTTTGGAAAAAAAATCTTCCGCCAGACCGCCGCTTGTCCGGTTAAAAATTGCAAGATTTTTCATAAGAAGCGTAGAGTTGTCAGAAATTTTTGCGAATGAACTGTTTATTTCCCGGAGAACGGATTCTGCTTCTTGAGAGGAAATTCTCTCTTTTTCCCGCGACATTTCTAAAAAAAGTTCTCCCTGAACCGCAGGTCCAACCTTTGTTTTTTCGCAAATTGCCTGAATTATGAGTTTTTCGCGGCTGTTTTGCGGAACGGACGAAACGTCCATATATTCTGGAGAGCGGATTGCAAGATTTCTTTGTTTTAAAAGCAATTTTTTAAAAGACGAATTATTTTTGTTAAAAACGGCAGCCATCAATTCTGCTTCTTCTGGAAAAAAATCCGTGTATTGAAGGACAATCTGCGTCAAATCCGGCGAAAGCTGGTCGTCTGTAATTACAAATTTTTTCTGAATTTTTTGATTTTCCGGAATTTTAAATTTTTTTTCTTCGGAAAAATGATTTTGTGAGCGGCGGACTGGCTTTTCAAAATATTTTTTTGCCAGGGAAAGGGCTGTCTTTTCTGTTATGTTGCCGCTTATGTAGAGAATTGCGTTTTGCGGACTGTAATATTCATCTTGAATTTGAGTTAAAATTGTGCGCGCTTCGTTTATTGAAAGTGAATTAAAATTTTGTGGGAAAATTCCGTTTTCGGTTTTCCACGGCTCTTCATAAAGAATTCTGCTGTCGATTGCCTGGTTTATAAATCCTTCTGTTGAAGAAACAAATTCCTTAAGAGAAAGCTGGGATTTTTTTAGTTCTTCGTTCAGTTTTTTGTCGGAGATAAAATTCGGCTTAAAATATTCTGCAAAGTCAATGAAAATTTTTTCGGTTTGGGCAGGAGCCGCTGTCTTTTCGATTTTTACACAGTCTGGTGAAATTTCGAGTCCCAAAAGGTTTGCATAAAGCGAAAAAAATCCGGCATTTTGTGGATTTTGTCTTTTTGTTCCGGCTTTTATGTTCAGTTCGATTCTGACTGTGGCAGTCGCTTCGTCTTCCAAAAAAAAGATTTTAAAACCGTTTTCGAGCGTGAATGTTTTTATGTCGTTTTGAGAAAATGAAAATAAAAAAACTGCATTCAAAAAAAATAGAATTCCTGCAAATTTTTTTTTTGTTTTGAAAGAATTGCAAAAAATTGAAGAAAATTTCATAGCTCAATTATAGAAGATTTAGCCGAACAGTTCTATTTTTTTGATATTTTCTGTAGAATAAAAAAGTTAAAATTCATCGAATTTCTAAAAACTGCGGTTTTTAGAAGCATTTTATTGCGGAGAAGAGGATGACGGAAAAATGCCGGTAATTACATTAAAAGAAAAAAAAACAGAAACAAAAATTCCTGAAAATCTTGCTGAAATTTTAAAGTCGAAAAGACATTTGACTGAGCAGGAAATTGCAGTTTTAAAAGCAAACGGAAATACAAACAGCGACAGTTTGTGGCAGAACATTTTTGTTTCCGCAAGGGACGGAGAGTTTGACGCGGGCTTAATCCGTTCTTCAGAAATCCATGGTTTTTTAATTTTGGGCAGGCTTGTTCCTTCAACCTTGAAATTTCACGATCTCGTTCTCGAAACTGGAATTTACAGTTCTTATGTGGAAAATGTTGTTTTGGAGGATGATGTTGCAATAAGAAATGTTGCCTATCTTTTAAATTACAGAATCGGTACGCGCTCTATTATTTTTAACGTGCAGGAAATGAGCTGCACAAACCATTCAAAATTCGGCAATGGAATTTTAAAAAACGGCGAATCTGAAAAAGTCCGCGTATGGATTGGAGTTGGAAACGAAAATGACGGAAGGGCGGTCTTGCCTTTTGAAGGCATGATTCCTGCCGACGCCTACATTTGGAGCCGCTATAGAGAAGATTCTGAATTGCAGAAGCGTTTTGTTGAACTTACCGAGTATGGCCAGTCAAAAGAACTCGACTCTTTTGGAATTGTTGAAAATGATGCCGTAATAAAAAATTCGACTTTGATAAAAGACGCAAAAATCGGCGCGCATTGCTATATAAAAGGCGCGCTCAAGTTAAAAAACATTACTGTTCTTTCGAGCGAAGATGAGCCGAGCCAGATTGGTGAAGGCGTTGAGCTTGTAAACGGAATTCTAGGATTTGGTTCAAAAGTATTTTATCAGGCGGTTGCCGTAAGGTTTATAATCGGCAGAAACTGTCAGTTAAAATACGGAGCAAGGCTTTTGAATTCTGTTTTGGGCGATAATTCTACCGTAAGTTGCTGCGAAATTTTAAATAATTTGATTTTTCCATTTCATGAGCAGCATCATAATTCTTCGTTTCTTATTGCTTCTACAATTTGCGGTCAGTCGAACATTGCTTCTGGAGCTACAATCGGCTCAAACCACAATTCTCGCTCTCCTGACGGCGAAATGTTTGCAGGAAGAGGTTTTTGGCCGGGACTTTGTTCTGATTTTAAGCATAATTCCCGTTTTGCAAGCTTTACACTTGTTTCAAAGGGAAGTTATCAGAACGAACTGAACATAAAATATCCTTTTTCTCTCGTTGCATCGAACGGCAACCAAAAATGTATAACGATTATTCCTGCATACTGGTTTTTGTACAATATGTATGCAATTTCTCGCAACAAGTCAAAATTCTTTAAGCGCGACAAACGTTTTGTAAAAGTTCAGCACATCGAAACAGATCCTCTTGCGCCGGATTCAATTCAGGAAGTTGTATCTGCGCTCAGCCGGATAATTGAGCTGACTGGAGAATATCTTGTAAAAAAAGGTTTGGAAAAAGCCGTAAACGCAAAATCGCCGGAAGAGCTTTATAATGTTACAAAAGATTTTCTCCATCAAAATTCTGGCGTTGAAGTTACATTGTGCGACCCTGAAGCTCAAAAAAAATACGGAGCGGAAATTCACAAGCCGATTCGCGCATATAAAATGTACCGAAAAATCGTCAAGTATTTTGCCTGTTCTGTTCTTGTTGACTACTGCACGCTTTACAATACTCAGATTGATCGCGAAGAATTAAAAGTTATTACGACTCAGTTTCCGCTTTATACGCAATGGCTCAATGTTGGAGGCCAGATAATTCCTCAGAAAAAAATTGAAGAGCTTTTTGAAAATATAAAATCTCACAAAATTGAAAACTGGCGGCAAGTTCACGATTTTTACGACAAATGCGAAAAAGAATATCTGATTTACCGGACAAACTATGCAATTTACCTTTTGGAAAGGCTTTATTCGATGAAAGTGCGGAACTTTACTCCAGAAATTTTCAACGATATTATCAGCGATGTTGTTTTGGTGAGCAACGAAATGATGAATGCGGCACATTCGTCCCGCGAGAAAGACTTTACCGATGAATTTAGAAAAATTACTTTCCGCAATGACGAGGAAATGTCGGCAGTTCTTGGAAAAATTGAAGACAATGAATTTTTGACAGAAATGAAAGAGAAAACTCAAAGATTTAATGAAGCCTTGCTTAATCTCTTTAATATAGATTAAGTCTTGCAATTTTTTTTGTAAAACTGCATAATAAAAATATGAATTCTTTATCACTACTTCTACAGCTAGAAACTTTTCTCGTTAGGGCCTAAGCAAATCGGGTAGTGTAGAATATTATTTTTGCATTTAGAAGACCTGGTGCTTTAGGCGCCGGGTCTTTTTTTTATCCAATGAATATTTTTGCGGATTATAGGGGGAAAAATGAACGCATCAAAGTACAGACCGGTTATTCAGCCGGCATTGAAGAACAGAAAGTGGCCGGATCAGCGCATTACAAAAGCACCTGTTTGGTGTTCAGTTGATTTGCGCGATGGAAATCAGGCTTTAATCGACCCGATGGGAGTTGAGACAAAACTGGCGTATTTTGACCTTCTTGTAAAAATCGGCTTTAAGGAAATTGAAATTTGTTTTCCGTCTGCGAGCGATACTGAATTTGAATTCTGTCGCCGTCTTATCGAAGAAAATCATATTCCTGACGATGTTTCGATTCAGGTTTTGTGCCAGGCCCGTGAGCATTTAATCCGCCGCACAATGGAAGCAATTAAAGGTGCGCCGAATGTTATCTTCCATATTTATAATTCGACATCTCCGGCTCAGCGCAAATATACTTTTAATAAATCAAAAGAAGAAATCATAAAAATTGCTGTTGACGGTGTAAAGTGCATAAAAGAATGCATGAAAGATTTACCGGAGGAAGAGCGAAATAAAATTCGCCTTGAATATTCTCCAGAAAGTTTTTCAATGACAGAACTTGACTATGCAGTTGAAATCTGCGAAGCCGTAAAAAAAGAATGGGGAACAAGTCCTGACAAAAAAATCATCTTTAATCTGCCGACTACAGTTGAGTGCTATACCGCGAATGTTTATGCAGATTCAATTGAATACTTTGCTGAGCATATTTCTGACCGCGAAAATGTTGTAATTTCGACACACTGCCACAATGACCGCGGAACAGGAGTTGCTTCGTGCGAGCTTGCCCTTATGGCTGGTGCTGACCGTGTTGAAGGTTGTCTTTTTGGAAACGGTGAACGTACTGGAAACCTTGACATTGTGACTGTCGCCCTCAATATGTTTGCAGAAGGCGTTGATCCTAAGCTTGATTTTTCTGATTTGCCTGAAATTGCGGATTCTTATCAGGAATTTACAAAAATGGATATTCCTCCCCGTACTCCTTATGCCGGCGGTCTTGCATACACGGCGCTTTCTGGCGGACATCAGGATGCTATTGCAAAAGGACTTTCTGCCCGCGATAAAATGCCAAAAGACGCAGTTTGGGATGTTCCGTATCTTCTTATTGATCCGAAAGATATTGGCCGCAAATACGAAGGTATTATCAGAATCAATTCTCAGTCCGGAAAGGGAGGCGCAAGTTTTATTCTGGAGCACAATTTTGGCTATGCTGTTCCAAAGGCAATGCAGCCGGCAGTTGGAAATTTGATAAAGGCGGAAAGCGACAAAGCTCAGCGTGAGCTTAAGCCTGAAGAAATTTTGCGCTTTTTTGAGAAGCAGTGGCTTGAGAATAAATCTCGTCTCGAAATTATTGATCTTGCAACGACAATGATTGGAAGCTCTGGTTCGGAAGAAGTTGTTTCTGTCCGTGGCGTAATAAAATGCAATGGAGAACAAGTTTCTATAGGTGCAAAAGGAAACGGGCCTCTCGATGCCTTTGTTGCCGCCCTCCGTGAAACAAAAATTCCTAACTTTAATATTGCTGCTTTCCACGAACATTCTGTTGGCGAAGGTTCTGATACTTCGGCTATTGCTTATGTTCAGATTATGGAAGAAAACGGAAAACAAGTTTGGGGTGTAGGAAAATCAAGCAACGTTGGAAGAGCGGGAATTGCGGCTGTTGTTTCTGCCTTAAACCAATAGCTTACGCCGGATGCGAAAGGCTTTAGTTGCCGCGGCAAAACGATGAAACGTTCTGCCGCGGCAATGAGCGTGAGCGAACCTGTAGCAGCCGGTTTTTGAGAAAAATGTCTGGCAAAACGCCGGATATTTTTTTTAAGAAATGTGTCGTCCTGCAAAAAATTAAAACTTTTTTGATATATCAACTTTTTTTTGACACTTGCATAGCATTTAGATAAAATCGTAACAAAGGTATATAAATGAAAATTCGTATTCGCTCAATTTTTTTTAAGTTGGTTTGTCCTGTTATTCTTGTTTTGACTATTTCGGCAATGATGCTTGTTTTTGGACTCACAAAAATAGTTTCGTCAAGGCTTCTTCAGAATATGCAGGCAAGTGTTGCCAGCGACAGGTTTATTGTCGAAGACCTTATAAATGAAGAGCTGGTTTATGGCGACAGCGTTGCAGATTTTGCTTCTAGTTTTTTTTCTGGAATTCTTGCGAATAATGCTGCGGATGCTGTCAGTGAAGTTTCAAAAATGGCTTTTGAGTCGCTTGATTTGGAGTTTATAGCCATTTTTGATACTGACGGAAATCTGATTTCGCCTCCGGAATATGCTCAGGGCGCGGTTGTAAATGACGATGTTCATGCTGCGTTGGAAGGAAATGCTGTTTCTAACTTGAAAATGATTTCTGGCTCGCTTTTGACAACTGATTCTTGCCGTCCGATTTATGTTAACGGTGAAGTTGTCGCTGCTGTAGAAATTACAACTAATTTGAGTGATTCTGAATTTTTGGATCGTATGCCTGAAAAAGTTGGCTGCGATGTTGCGGTTATCTACAAAAATAAGGTTGTCGCGTCTACGCTAAAAACTCTTGTCGGACAAAATGTTCCTGCCGACGTTCTTTCCGATATGGAAGATGATGATACTTGGGTTGGAGAATACAATATAGATTCTACGGCTTATGTTGCGCACTGCTGGGAATTTTCCGAACTTGATGATTGTAAGCTTCTTGTTGCTCAGAAAGCTACAGGAATTTATAAATCTATCAGCGGCATAAAAAGAATCGTCCTTGCTGCGAATATCATAAACACAGTTGTTGTTATGGTTGTAACTTTGATTCTTATCTGGATTTTCGTTTACAAACCGTTAAAAAGGACAAATAAAGCGATTATTGATCTTTCGAGCGGAGAAGCTGATCTTTCTGTTCGTCTTCCAGAACGTGGTGGCGATGAATTTGAAGATTTGTCTTCTGGTGTAAACAAATTTATGGCTTTGCTTCAGCAGCTGATGAAGGATTTGCATTTGCGTGCTGCCGATATTAAGGCGGTTATTCAGGAACTTGGTACAAGTTCTCAGGAAACTGCAAGCGCCACTGCCGAAATTATGGCAAATATTGAATCTGTAAAAAATCAGTCTTCAAATCAGGTAAACGCTGTTCAAAATGTTTCAGGTGTTATCGAAAATTCAAGCAATTCTATGAATAAACTTAAGGAAAACATTGTTGCTCAGACTTCTGATATTACAGAATCTTCTGCCGCAATTGAACAGATGATTGGAAATATTCATTCTGTAACTGATTCTACCGAAAAAATGTCTTCTTCGTTCTCAGATCTTGAAAGACTTATTAAAGAAGGTGCAGAAAATGTTAAGGCATGTTCTGATGTTATTAAGCAGGTTGAAGAAAAATCTCTTGTTCTTGCCGATGCAAATAACACAATCAAGTCAATTTCTTCCCAGACAAACCTCCTTGCAATGAATGCGATGATTGAATCTGCTCACGCTGGAGAAGCTGGAAAAGGATTTGCAGTTGTTGCGGACGAAATTCGAAAGCTCGCAGAAAATTCTAGCGCGCAGGCAAAGGCCATTGAAGAAAATATCAAAGATATAACAGATTTGATTAGTGAAGGCGGACGTCTTTCTGACCTTTCTCAGTCAAGTTTTGAAAATATCGACAATCAGGTAAATGTCGTTGATCCTCTCGTTTCTCAGATTTCAAATGCTATGGAAGAGCAGACAAGCGGTTCTTCTCAGATTTTGGAGGCGCTTGGAAATATGAAGGATGAATCTGTTCTTGTTGATGACAGTTCAAAATTGCTTTCTGACGGTTTTGTAAAAATTAACAATGATATGGAATCCGTAACTCAGATTTCTTCAACTGTTATGGGAAGTATGGACGAAATGGCTGCCGGTTCAAAACAAATTAGCCAGGCAACTCAGATTGTAAGCGAACTTGCTTTAAAAACAAAAGATGCAATGTCTGCAATTGACGAAATGCTTCTCAAATTTAAAGTTTAATCGTTATGAATTTTTATTCAAGCTTAAAAAAAACAAAAAAAGCAGTGGAAAAATTTTTCAAATTTTCTCCACTGTTTTTGACTTCCTTTTTTATCTTATCCTGTGCTTCAAAATCGGAAAAGCAAAGATTGCTCGAAATTGCAGTTCAAAATTCAAAAAAAAATGCAATTGAACAGTTTGTAAACAAGTTGCCAGAAAGCGAAAGAATTTCTCAGCTTTTTTTGGTCAATATAGAAGGAAACAAAAATTATATTCCTGTTGAAAAAACAGGTTCGCTTTATGGCAAAAAAAACGAAGGCGAACCTCTCCTTCCTGGCGGCTGTCTTTTTTTTAGCTACAATATTGCGGATTCTAAAGAGCAGGTTCGTTCGTTTATAAACTCTATAAATTCATTTTATTCAAAAAATAACAACGTTCTTCCGTTTATTGCGGTTGATCAGGAAGGCGGTTCAGTCAACCGTCTCCGAAAAATTATCGGAAATTTTCCTTCAGAAAAATATATTTCTCAAAATTTCGATGAAGTAAAAGCCCGCGAAATTTATGAAAATCAGGCTAGCCAAATGGCCGAACTCGGTTTTAATATGAACCTTGCGCCTGTTGTTGAAGTTGAAACTTTGGAAAATTCCGATTTTTTGGATACGCGCTCTTTTGGTTCTCTTGAAAAAGTTCTTTTTTATGCGCCTTTGGAGATAAATGCCTTTGAAAATCAAAAAATTGCGACAGTTTTAAAGCATTTTCCAGGAAATTCAAATACCGATCCGCATACAGGTCTTCCTGAAATAAAAATTTCTTCAGAAGAGCTTAAAAACGAACTCCTTGAACCGTTTAAAAAACTTCTTCCTTTGTCTTCATCTGTCCTTATGAGCCATGCCAGAGTTACCGTTGAGGATGACTTTTCTTATTGCGATTCTTCAATTCCTGCCTGTCTTTCTGAATTTTGGGTAACAAAAGTTTTGAGGGAAGATTTTGGGTTTGAAGGTCTTGTTTTGAGCGATGATATTTTTATGGGCGCTTTGGCGGACAATGGTTTTTTGAGCGAAGATGCAGCGGTTAGGGCGATTGAGGCCGGTGTTAATATAATTATGCTGAGCGAAAAACGTTTTGGTTCTGTTGCAAAAATTTTACTCAAAAAAGCATCTGAATCTCAAGAGTTTAATCAAAAAATTCAAAAAAGCGTTCAAAAAATAATCGAATATAAAATTAAGGGCGGACTTTTGGAACTTAGGCAGTTTGATTTTGATTCAGACGGCAAAAAACTGAAAATTCCAGCTTTTAAAGTCGTTGCCGCGGATTTTTAAGAATGAAACAAAAAAACAAAAAAAATAAACTTTCTGGAGCCGAAGGTTTTGATTCATATTATTCAGAAATTTTTGGTTCAAGATGGAATTTGTTGAAGCCGTCTCTTTACGGCAAAAATCAGCTTGCAGAATTTAATGCCGGCGGAAGCGAAAGTTATTTTCTTGACAGCGCTTCTGTTCGCGCCGCAGTAACTCTTCCATTAAAAAATGCCAGGACTGTTTTGGACATGTGCGCCGCTCCTGGAGGAAAAACAATTGTCCTTGCAAGCTGCATGGAAAAAAATGCTGAGCTTTTGGCAAATGAACGTTCGTCTGAGCGCAAAATCCGCCTTTTTCATTCTGTGGAAAATTGTCTTCCAGAAAATGTAAAAAAACGTGTCAATGTAATTTGCAAAGATGGAGCTACACTTTGCCTTGCAGAATCAAACAGATTTGACCGAATTTTGCTCGACGCTCCATGTTCTTCCGAAAGGCATGTTCTTTGCGATTTGAATTATTTAAAAGACTGGTCGCCATCGAGAATTAAAACTCTTGCAATTGCCCAGTGGTCGCTTTTGTCTTCTGCATGGCGCATGCTCAATGTGGACGGATATATGGTTTATTCAACCTGTGCACTTAATCCGGACGAAAATGACAATATCATAAAAAAACTGTTAAAAAAATTTGACGATGTGGAAATTTGTGAACCTAAAATTTCTTCAGATGTAAGCAGCTTTTGCAATGCGACTTTGCCTGAAGGCGAAAAAACAGAGTTTGGAAGCCATGTTTTGCCAGACACTTGCAATGGAGCAGGACCTCTTTATTTTTCACTTTTGCATAAAATTGGCATAATAGAATAAAAATAATGGAAGAATTTAAGTTTAAGTGCTAAAATGGTAGAGGTTTATTTTAAAAATTAAGAGGAAAGAGATGGCTTCAACTACAAAGGAACAGAAACTTCAGAGCATTATTGAGATGGAACGAATGCTAAATGAAATTCAAGATTTGGATGTTCTGCTGGAAAGAATTTTAACGGAAGCAAGAAAAATTGTTCATGCAGATGCCGGCTCGATTTATGTAGTTGAAGGAAATAATTTAAGAATAAAATATGCACAAAATGACACCCAGTTAAAAACTGTTCCTGCGGGCTCAAAAATTCCTTATGTTTCTTTTTCCTTTCCTATTTCAAAAAAATCAATTGCCGGTTACTGCGTGGTTTCCGGAAAATCTGTAAATATTGCCGATGCTTATAATCTTTCTGAAGATTTGCCATTTTCGTTCAACAAAGCGACTGACGAAGAAACTGGATATCGTTCAACTTCAATGTTTTGTATTCCTTTAAAAATTGCCAGCGGAAAAATTCTTGGAGTTCTCCAGATTATAAATGCTCAGAATGAAAATGGAAATGTAATTCCTTTTGACTCTGATGCTGAACTTTATATTACGCATTTTGCGGCAAGTGCGGTTCAGGCTCTTGAACATGCCCGTCTTATCGGAAATATGATAAAATCACTTCAACTTATGGCACAGTTTCGAGATCCGAAAGAAACTTTTAAGCATGTCGAAAGGGTTTCTTCGTTTTCGATTGAAATTTATGACCGCTGGGCAGTGAATAATAATGTTCCATTCCTTGAACAGCAAAAATACCGTGATAATTTAAAGATTGCCGCAAAATGCCATGATTTTGGAAAAGTTGCCGTTCAGGACGCAATTCTCAAAAAAATAACGCCGCGGTTAACTTGCGACGAACGTAATATTATGAAAGGTCATACTTGCGCTGGAGCCTTGATTTTTAATGAGCCTGAATCCGCCCTCGAAGAAATGTGCCGAGATGTTGCCTTGAGACACCATGAATGGTGGGACGGGCAGGATAAAGGTTATCCTGGAGATTTTGATTTTTCAAAATATGAGCCTGGAATGGCTATCCCTCAGGCAAAACCCTTAAAAGGCGAAGAAATTCCTCTTGCCGCGAGAATTGTTTCGATTGCCGATGTTTTTGACGCTCTAAGCCATAAACGTGCTTATAAAAGCGCATGGTCTTTGGAAGATTCTTTTTTTGAAATCGAAAAACTTTCCGGAACTCAGTTTGATCCATCATTGGTAATGGCTTTTTTGCAGATAAAAGATCGTATTATTGCAATCAATTCTGCGTTTGAAACAAATGGTTCTGCTGAGGATATTGACTGATATTTTTTTAGTTCTTTTTTGAAAAATTTTCGTTTACGATAAGCTGGCTTGTTTTTCGCTCAAAACAGTCTGCAAATTTTTTTAATTCTCTAATTCCGTAGCGGCTTGCATTTTTTTCTGAAAGCCCAAGCTGTGCAAGGTTGAGGTTGAAATTTCTTTCACTCAAGCGTTCGTGTATATTGTCTTTTGTAAAAGCTGTTCCGCGATCATTCATTACGAAGATTTTTTTTTCTACAAGCCGTGCTGCAAATGGAATGTCCCTTGTAATTACGATGTCGTTGTTTTTTGCATTTTCAAAAATAAAATTATCGGCGGCACCTTCTTTTTTTTCGCAGACAATCATTTTAAAAAGAGGGTTGTTCTTTGGATGGGAAATTTCATGGTTTGCGACAAAATTAACATTTAAGTTTTTTGCTTTTGCTATGTCGATTACATAATTTTTTACAGGAAGAGGGCAGGAATCGGCATCTATCCAGATGAAAAATGAATACATTTTTTTGCACCTATGCTTTTAAAACCTGATCAAGTTTTTTTATCATTTCGGAAGTCAGTTTTTCTGCTTTTTCGTTGCTGAGCGAAGTTTTTTGAGAAACTGAACTTTTTGATTTTTCTTTGTAGAGTTCGTCGCAGAGCATTATTCCTGCGAGAATTGAAATATGGAGTTCAGATTTTAACATTCCACTTTTTTGAATTTCGTTTACGATATTTTTATAATAGCCAAGCAACTTTTTAAGATAGTTATCATCTTCACTTGCTTTTATTGAAAAAGATGTTCCTAAAAGCTCTATTTTCAATGTTCCCATTAAACTGCCTTTTTGGTTTATTAAAAAATATCAAATGACGGCTGAATTGTCTCTGTTTTTTCAGAAGATTCTTCGTTCTTAACTGAATTTTCTTGTTCTGTCTGCTGGTTCTGAACTGGAATTGCTGTATCAAACGAGTGCTGAACTGCTTTATCTTGAATTGAACTGTTTTCTGTATTTTTTTGTTCGGAAGAATTTTGAATTGAAGTTTGTTCTGTAGTTTTGTCTGCTTGCTGAACTAGTATTTGCGGTTGTTTTTGTACAGACGCTTGAACGTCTGCTGTTGCCGTATGAACTGCATTTTCTACAGCATTTAAACGTTCAAGCGCCTTTAAAATTCCTTCCTCGATCTTGCCTTGATCTGTCTGAAAACTAGAAAATTGCTCCGTTTTTGCTGAAAGTGCGTTTGTGAGCTCTGCGCATTTTCTACGCAAAGCAGCATTTTCTGCATTAAGCTGTACGATTTTCGCAACAGCATTTTCTACTTTTTCTTCAAGAAGAATGACTTGATCGAGTGAAATCATTTTTACGTCTCCGTAAAATTATTTGCTGAGCGCTTTTTTTGCAACTTCAACAACAGCTTTGAATGCTGCTGGGTCTTCAATAGCCATGTTTGAAAGAGCCTTTCGGTTCAATGTTACACCTGCTTTGTTAAGCCCATCAATAAAGCGTGAGTAAGAAAGACCTTCATCACGAACAGCTGCATTGATACGTGCAATCCACAACTGGCGGAAATCGCCTTTGCGGTCTCGGCGGTCAACATAAGCGTGGCGAAGAGCCTTTACAACAGCGTCTTTTGCTGCTTTGTAGTTTGTTCCGCGGCGTCCAGTAAATCCGCTTGCAAGTTTAAGAATCTTTGAACGGCGGTTATTGCGTTTTGTTCCATCTATTGCTCTAGACATTTTATTCTCCTTTAATTAACGGTATTAGCCGTATGGAAGCTGCTGTTTGCGGATTCTTGCTGCTGAATCTTCAGAAAGAATTCCAGCGCCACGAAGGTGCATTTTGCGTTTTGGTGATTTCTTAGTCAAAATATGACGAAGATTCATTTTCTTGTACTTTACTTTGCCAGTTCCAGTAAGAGAGAATCTCTTAGCTGAGGCTTTCTTTGTCTTCATCTTAGGCATTTTACTTTACCTCATTCCTTTACTTGACTTTCGAATTTAAGGTCATCGACATGAAACGGCCTTCCATTGCTGGCGCCTTTTCAATTGCGTATGAACCTTCACGAAGTCTTTTTTCTACTTCTTTCAGGACATCAAATCCAAGTTCTGTGTGGGCAAGTTCACGTCCGCGGAAACGAATCGTTACTTTTACTTTGTTACCATCATCAAGGAATTCCTGAATATGTTTTGCCTTAGTGTCAAGGTCGCCTGCGCCGATTTTTGGCTGCATGCGGATTTCCTTATTCTTAAGGGCTTTTTGGTTCTTGCGGGAATCACGGAGTCTTTTTTCCTGCTCGTACCGATACTTACCAAAGTTAAGAATCTTGCAAACCGGCGGATTTGCGTTAGGGGACACTTCAACAAGGTCGAGATTTCTCTCTTTTGCTAATTCCAGTGCGTCGCGAGTTGAAATAATTTTTACTTCACTCTTTTCACCTTCACCATCAATCAAACGAACTTCACGAACACGAATCTGTTCATTGATTCTTAAACCTTTAATGTCTGCCAACGTTCCTCCTAGTGTTTTACAAAACACTTGTATCAATAAGTCTTTACATAATATCAAATTCTGAGATTCTTTGTCTAGTTGTTTTTTCTCTGTTTTTGTATCTGCTGTATTGAAAAAATAGAACTTTGCTGATATTTTTTATTGCATCTATGTATTTGTTTTCTTTTTTGTTGTTTCCAATAGTAACTTTTTTTAAAGCGTGTTCTGATTATAAGAAATTAGGTTTTGAATACTTAAAAAGCCGTTTTTTAATTGTGCTTTTTGGCGCTTTGAGCGGTTGTGCTCTTTGTGCAATTTTTGAATTTTGTATTTTTGTTCCGGAGTATCAGGGAACTGATGCCGCGTTTTTCTTTTTATTGCAGTGGATTTTTAGCTTTTTTATTCCGTCGCTTTTTTTTGTTTTTTTTATTTTGTGGTCGAATGATGAATGGCGGGTACGAATTGACGGCTTTTTGTATTTTTTTCTTCCTTTTTTGTGCGTTTATGTTCCATTTTGGCTTTTTACAAAAAATGCGGAACTTTCGTTCTTTATGCTTTTTGTTTTGCCGGTGATGTTCCTTTTTGAAGTTTTTGCGCTCGAAACTGATGTCAAGGCTTTTTATTTGAATTTAAAAAACAAGTCTGTAAAATGTGTGCTTAACGTTTTTTTGATTTTGGACGAATCCGTTTTTGCTTCGCTTGTTTTGACTCTTTATTATTTTGATTTTGACTGGTGGATCCGGGGTTCTGCCTGTGGTGTTTTTGCAGTTTTGTGTCTTTTTAGATTTTGTTTTAAGGTGAAAAAATAGTTTTTTTTTAGAAAGATGCGCTCCGTTCCGCAGTGGCGGCAAGGCCGGTCCGAAGGACTGAGGGTTACCGAACCACGGAGAAACGCTGGACGGTAAAATTTGCGCCTGAAAAAAACAAAAAGGCTGTAAAAAGCAGTGCCTGTAAAAAATTAGCATTTGCTTTGAACAGCCTTTTTTTTATTAAGAAGTGGCAAATCCTAGTCGAGCGCGTGTCCTGCTGAGCCTAAAACGTCGATGTTTTTGTGCATGTACATTTTTTTGAGCTCGTCGCGGGCCGGCCCAAGGTATTTTCTAGGGTCAAATTCGCCCGGGTTTTCTGCAAGAACTTTGCGGATGATGGCTGTCATTGCAAGGCGTCCGTCTGAGTCGATGTTGATTTTGCAAACGGCGGATTTTGCCGCTTTCCTGAGCTGCTCTTCTGGAATTCCGACTGAATCAGGAATTTTTCCGCCGTACTGTTCAATCATTTTTACATACTGGATTGGCACGGAAGATGAGCCGTGCAGTACGATAGGAAATCCTGGAAGCTGTTTTTCGATTTCCGCGAGAACGTCGAAGGCAAGCGGCGGTGGAATTAAAATTCCGTCGGCGTTGCGGGTGCACTGTTCCGGAGTAAATTTGCAGCGGCCGTGAGAAGTTCCAATCGAGATTGCGAGGGAATCGCAGCCTGTTTTGCGGGTAAAGTCTACGACTTCTTCCGGTTTTGTGTAGTGGCTTTCTGCCGCGCTTACTTCGTCTTCAACTCCGGCAAGAACGCCGAGCTCTGCTTCTACGGTAACGTCGAATTTATGTGCGTAGTCAACGACCTGCTTTGTGAGCGCAATGTTTTCTTCGTATGGAAGCGAAGAGCCGTCGATCATAACTGAAGAAAAACCGTTGTCGATACAGTCTTTTGCTACTTCAAAGCTAGGACCGTGGTCAAGGTGAAGGACGATCGGAATATCGCAGCCAAGCTCATGAGCATATTCAACTGCGCCGCGAGCTAAATTTCTGAGGATGAATTTGTCTGCATACTGGCGGGCGCCTTTTGAAACCTGAAGAATTACAGGAGATTTTGTTTCTACACAGGCCTGGATAATTGCCTGCATCTGTTCCATGTTATTGAAGTTATAGGCAGGGATTGCATATTCGCCTTTTATTGCCTTCGCGAAAATATCGCGGGTGTTTACGAGTCCTAAATCTTTGTAATTTACCATAAAATTCTACGCCTCCATTGGTGTTGTTCTCTTGCTGTTATTATGCAGCGTCAGAAACGAAAAATCAAGTTAAGAAGAAAATGTGCAGATTCGTGTAAAGTTTTTGGTTTTTAGAAAATAATGATGCTAAAAGAGTTTGACAAAGGACAAAGAGAAAAATATAATTTGGAATGTTATATAATTATTTTAGAAAATAATGCCGATAATTAAATTGCCGTATTATCAAGTAATACGCATGAAGGAGTTTTTAGATGAAAAAAAGCGTTGTTGCTTTAACTAGTCTTGCTCTTCTTTTTGGATTCTGTGCTCCGGTATTTGCACAGCCAAGCAGCAGGGCGGTTGAAACTTTTATTGTTGATGATTTTGACAATAAAGGTGAAAAAAATGCATACCAGAATATGGCTGGTACTGAGTTGTGGACTTGGGGTGTTCAGGCAAGCCGTTTCATTGAGGAAGGTTTTCCGAAAAAAGATTTTGTGCCTGGACAGCCAAATTCTCTTAAAGTTTTAAATAGAGATAAAAATGCCGAGCCTAAAGTTCTCGGTGTAAAGACTAAATTTGCACGCAAGGGAGAAAACTGGTTTGAAGTTTACCCTGAGGTTGACGGAAAACCTTATGAAATTCCTTTTGTTGGAACTTGCACACAGATAGATTTCTGGGTTTGGGGCGCAAACTATCTTTATTACATCGACATTCTTGTTCGTGACTCTGATGGCCGCGTTCATACTCTTCCTGCCGGAAATCTTGCATTTAACGGCTGGAAAAATGTTATTGTAACAGTTCCTACTTCTATCCGTCAGCACTCAAGGCTTCGTAGCGGTCCTGATACAATGATGTTTGTTGGTTTTAGAGTACGTACTGATCCAGATGAATTTGTAGATGATTTTAATATCTTCTTCGATCAGCTTAAATATACGACAAATACTTTGAGCAATATTTTTGATGGATATGAGCTTAAAGATATTGATTTTGGTGATTCGTCATCAAGCTCAAGCAGTGAGGATGCAAAATAATGAAAAAGTTAATTTCTGTAATTTTTACATTGGCGGCGGCAAGTATTGCTTTTGCACAGAGTTCTAGCCTTTCAGATCCTGATCCAACAATTATCGGCGCAGATTCTGCAAAACAGGCTCTCCGTGAAATTTCTGTAGATAAATTTGAAGTTGAAGGCTCTTGGAATGCTTCGATTTCTCCAGATTTTGGCGTGATTTCTAGCCGGCTTTTTGACGGTTCGCCAGCAATGAAAGAACCTGTAAAAGGTGATGAGAATGCAGAAGATTCAAAGGTTTTGGGCGTTAAGGTTGAATTTTTTAGACGCGGTATAAATTCTTTCTTTATCCGTTCTGCTCGTCCAATTCCGATTGAAGGTGTTACGAAGACTGTTTCTGTTTGGGTAGCAGGACGCAATATTGGACATAGTCTTTATCTTTTAGTCCAGGATTATTTTGGAAACAACTTTGAACTTTATATGGGAAATCTTGCATTTTCTGGCTGGAGAAAGATGACGGTTGCAATTCCTCCAACTCCGGATGGAGAGCATGGAATTATCCAGCAGAGTGCTTACGATGGAATTAGACCAGGACTTCGTATTCTTGGATTTAGGATTGACTGTGATCCAGCTCTTGCTCGCGGTCAGTACTATATTTATTTTGATGCATTGAATGCTGTAACTGATCTTTATGACGTTGAAAACCGTGATGAAGATGATATTATGGATGACTGGTAGTCGATAGACTTTCTTAAAAAAAGGGACCGTTCTAAAAGTTTTATTCTAAGTGATTTGTTATGAATTGCGATGGATTGGCTTTTTGAATAGTCCCATTTTTTGCGTGAGGGGCATTAGTGGCCGCGATGCGGGTGCAGAGCACCGAAAGCGCGAAGGCGCTGTAGCCACGTTTGACCCGACGTTTTTTTTGTAAAAAAAAACGGCACGCCCTAATTGATTTTATAAATCCAGCTTTTTCCCTTCTTTTTATCTGTTTTTTTTATGAGATGCATTTTTTCCAGAAGCCAGATTAAGAGCGTGTAGCATTTTACGCATGATTTGATGTTTGTTTTTGAAAAATTCTGAGGCCAATTTTTTTTTAAAAGGGCTTGCTGTAGTTCTGGCGGCGTAAAAAAATCTGGAAGCGACTGTGGAAGCAGGTTTTTCCAGTCTTCTTTTGTGTGGAAAATTTGTTTTGAATTGATTGTTTCAAGAATTTTGTCGGTTACAAGATAGTTTTTTAGATGCCGGCGGCTTTTTGTTTTGTTTTGGACGTTTTGTTCTGTTTGACGGCGGATTTCTGTAATTTTTACATTTAAAAACTCTATAGAAAGATTTTTATTTCCTAAAAATGTGTAAATTCCTGTAAGAGAGCGGAGCGCGGTGTAGACGGTTTGTTTTGCCGGGCTTTTTCTTTTTGAAAGAAGGGTTGCGTCTGGAGAAAAAGTTTTTATGATTTTTTCTTCGATTAGCGGATGAACGATTTTTATTTTTTTATTTTTGTTTAGAAAATATTCGATTTTTCGTTTTAGAGCAGAAATATTTGAAGTTTGGATCTCGATTATCTCGTCGTTTTGAGTGATTATGTCGCAGATAAAACGTCCGGATTTTTGTTCGGTTTTTCCGCTGAACTCAAGCGCGTAGATGTTTTTTAGCGTACGATGTAGGGAATTTTCATTGTATGTGTTTATGACTGTCATTTTTTTTGTTGCTTTTGTTTATTTGTTTTTGTTGCTCAATTTTTTTTGTTCTAAACATTAAAATATTCATTTTGTCGGCTAAAAAAGTGGTTGACTTTATGATTTTATTGGTTAAAATGTATTTTAAGTGGGAAAAAGTGGAATAAAGTGGTAAAAAATGGAGCTTCTGACTGGTGAGTACCGGAACACGCTGGACGAAAAAGGGAGAATTCTCTTTCCGGCAAAACTTAGAAATGAGTTGTTCGGTGAATCAGATAAAAATGTCCTCATCGTTACGCAGTCGTTTGACCGCTGTTTATGGCTTTATACGCTGGAAGAATGGAAGACGCTTTCTTCTAAGATTATGGAAACGGCATCTCCTTTCAGCAAGCAAAATCGTCTTGTTCTTCGTAGTCTTATTGCTCCAGCTCAAGAAGTTGAACTTGATAAAGCTGGACGGCTTTCTATCCCGCAGAGCTTGCGCGAGTATGCAGGACTGTCTAAAGATTGCATAATTCTTGGAATTAACAGGTATATGGAGCTTTGGGACAGTGAATCTTATAAATCTTATCTTGAAGAAAATGAGCAGGATTTAAAAGATGCGGCAGAAGCTCTTAGTGCTATAAATTTATAAATTTTATTGAAAAAACTGCTGTGTGCCGGACGTTTTTTTTCTGTGCAGTTTTTCCTTTAAGTTTGCGGGAGTTTTTAAGTTGGAAATTGTTCATACTCCGGTTCTTTTGCAGGAATGCTTGGATTATTTAAGTCCTGTTGGAGAGCTTTTTGAGAAAAATGCTTTGATGATTGACTCAACTCTGGGAGAAGGCGGACATTCTTTTGCTTTTCTTTCCAAATTTCCAGGGCTTCATATTATTGGACTTGATGCTGATAAAAATATTCAGGCCAGAGCACGAAAAAGACTTGCTTTGTTTGGCGAAAGAATGAAGTTTTTTAACGGCTGGTTTAATGATTTTTATGAGAATTATGATATGTCTGGCGAAAGACCGGATTTAATTCTCTTTGATTTGGGCATAAGTGTTTATCATTACGAAAAAAGCGGGAGGGGATTTTCTTTTCGGCATGATGAACCTTTGGATATGAGGCTTAATGCTTCTGAAGGGGAAAGTGCAGGTGACATTGTAAATTCCTGGAAAGAAGATGAACTGGCAAATATGATTTATTTATACAGCGACGAAAAAATGAGCCGAAAAATTGCAAAGGCGATTGTTGAAGCGAGAATGGGTGGAAAAATCACTTCTTCAAAAGCTCTTGCGGAAATTATTTGGAATGCGGTTCCTGCAAACTATCGTTACGGTCAGATTCATCCAGCTACAAGAACTTTTCAGGCTTTGCGAATTGCTGTAAACAGTGAATTGCGTCGTCTGCCAAAAGCTTTGCACAGTGCGTTCAATGTTTTGAAAGACGGTGGAAAAATGGGCGTGATTACTTTTCATTCTCTGGAAGACCGCATTGTAAAAAATTATTTTAGAAATTTAGGAAAACAGTGTGTTTGTCCTCCGGAACAGGCTGCCTGCACTTGCGGTGGTACTGCCTGCGCTGAAATTTTGACCAGAAAGCCTGTTGAGCCGACTGCCCAGGAAGTAAAGATGAATTCCCCAAGCAGAAGCGCAAAACTTCGTGTTGTGCGGAAAATCCATGATGCGAGCGCCCGGCATTTTATGGCAATCGAAGAGGAGGCTATGTGATGAAAAGAAAATTTTTTAAATCATATTTTTTTGCCTGCCTTGCAACTTTTTTGATTCCTGTTTTGCTGGTTTTTCAGGCGTTTCAGTCTTATCGCTATAAAAAACTGAGCGCAGAGATAAAAACACTGGAAAAAAAACAGGTTGAGCTTGTTGAACAGAACAGAAAATTGATTTCTGATATAAGCGTGCTTTCGAGTTCTGAAAGAATTGAAAAAATTGCCGAAGAAGAGCTTGGAATGCGGAAAGCCAACACCGAAGATATTGTTCGTGTTGAGATTAAAGGGGAAAATTAAAATTTAGGGTAACATAAAATGAAGAATCTTGCTGCTGAAAATACAAATACATCTCTTTTGACGTTGAATGAGCTTCTTGAAGTTGTTCGAGGAAGCGTTGTCGGCAATTTTGATTCTTCTCTTTTTTCTTTTAAATCCGTTGTGACTGACAGCCGCAATGTTGTTCCTTATTCACTTTTCGTGCCTCTAATTGGAGAGTTTCAGGACGGACACAAATATATTCCTCAAGCTTTGGAAAAAGGCGCATCGGTTGTTTTTGTTGCACGCTGTGCTTTTGAAAAATCTTCTGAAGAATTAAAAAAACTGGCAGAAAATAACCCGAAAACTGCATTCATTCTTGTTGAAAATACCCTTTATGCGCTTCAAAAAACTGCCGAACGCTATGTTGAGAAATTCCCGGACTTGATTCGCGTGTCTGTAACAGGTTCCAGCGGAAAAACTACAACTAAAGAGATTATAGCATCTGTTTTGAGCGAAAAATACGATGTTGTCTGCAATAAAGGAAATTTGAATAGCGAAACTGGCCTTCCTTTGAGTTGTTTTGAAATTCGGAGCGAAAATCAGGTTGCGCTTCTCGAAATGGGAATGAACCGTGAGGGCGAAATCGGTGAGCTTGCCGAAATTTTTAAGCCTCAATTTTGTGCAATTACGAATATTGGAACGGCTCATATTGGAAAACTTGGAAGCCGCCAGAAAATTGCGGAAGAAAAAAAGAAGATTTTTAATTTCTTAAAGGAAGATGGAATCGCCGTAATTCCCGAAAGCGATGATTTTTCTGATTTTTTAGCAGAAGGTGTAAAAGGAAAAATTGTTTTTTATGGAAAAAATGTAAAAAACAATGGAATTGAATTTTTGAGCGATGATGGAATTGACGGAACGAGTTTTAAGCTGGACGGCGAAACTGTTCATCTTGCAATTCCTGGAAGCTACAATTATTTAAATGCGCTTGCCGCAGTTGAAATTGGCCGCGCTCTTGGACTTTCCAGCCGGCAGATTAAAAATGGAATTGAAAAAGTAAAGCCTTTAAATGGCAGAAGCCGTATTTTAAAGGGAAAATATAAAATTCTTGAAGACTGTTACAACGCAAATCCAGATTCTATGGAAAAAGCTTTGGAATTTGCTGGCAGCATAAAATTTAGTGGAAAAAAGATTTTTGTTCTCGGGTCTATGCTTGAACTTGGGCAGGAGTCGTGCGAAGCTCACAAAAAAGCCGGTCTTGAAGCTGTAAGAGGCGGAGCGGATATGATCGTTTTTGTGGGAAAAGACATGCTCAGCGGGTTTGAATGTGCAAAAAGTTGCGGACAGAGGGCAGAAAATCTTCGCCTTGAATATTTTGAACACAGCGATGAAGATTCAATCAGGAAAATTGCTGAAATAATAAAAAATTTTGCAGTTGAAGGCGATTTTATTCTTCTGAAGGCAAGTCATGGAATTGCATTGGAACGTCTTGTTCCGCTTTTAAACGGTGGTGGGACTGAAAATGCATAATTTTAATTTTTTTGCCGAAAAACCAAGTTCAACTTATAGAAAAAGCGACTTTCATTTTTTAATTCTCGTTGTTTTATTGTGGGGAATTGGAATTGTAACGCTTTATTTTTGTTCTATGACTTACGGCATGCGTTTTCATCAAAATCCGTTTCATTCTACTCAAAGGCAACTTATAAGTTCGTTTATCGGGCTTCTTTTTATGATTTTTTTTGGAGTGATTGATATAAAAAAACTCCGCAAAATACTGCCTTTTATTGTTTTGGGTTCTCTTTTTCTTTGTGTCTTGACTTTTATACCGGGAATTGGAGTTGAAAGAAACGGTGCGCGCCGATGGATAAAAATTCCGTATTTTTCAACTTTTCAGCCTTCCGAAGCTATAAAATTTTCGATGGTTTTGTATTTGGCCAATCTTTTTGACAAGCAACGCAATTCCCTCGAAGAAGAAAGGTCGGATTTTCCGGCTGTTATTGGGCTTGTAGTTTTTGGTGGAATTGTTTTTGCTCAGCAAGATTTTAGTACAGGAATTTTTATAATTGGCTCAGGACTTTTGCTTTTTTTTGTTTCGGGTGTCAAATTAAAGATGTTTATTCCTCTTGCAGGACTTGCAATTCCTTTTTTTGCGCTTTTTATTCTTCTTGAGCCGTATCGCGTAAACAGAATCGTTGGTTTTTTAGCGCCGGACAGTTACGAGCAGACGCTTAACTGGCAGGTAAACGGCGCAAAACGCGCAATTATTGACGGCGGACTTTTTGGACAAGGAATTGGAACTGGCTTGACGAAATTGGGCGGAGTTCCAGAAATTCAGTCCGACTATATTTTTGCAGGCTGGGCGGAAGCCATGGGGCTTTTTGGCGTTGCGGTTTATATTGCAATTCTTTCGGCCTTTGCTTATAGGGTTGTAAAAATAAGCTTGCACTGCGGAAATTATTTTGCTGCGATTTCTTCGTTTGGCTTTGGAATGATGATTGTCTTGCAGTCTCTTGTGAATATTGGCGTAGCTGGCGGAGTTTTGCCTTCCACAGGAATTCCGTTGCCGTTTTTTAGTTCTGGCGGTTCTTCAATTATTTTTACACTTGCAATGTGCGGTTTTATCCTAAATGCGTCGAGAATTGAAGAAGAAAATGAAATTGAAAATTTTGACGGAGAAGGGATAAGATGAGTGAGATAATGATAACCTCTTTTGAGGATTTTAAGGTTCAGAATCATAAGAAAAAAGACACGAAGGGCAAGGTTTTGAAGGTTGTGTTTGCAATTCTTCTTGTTTTGCTTTTTGTGGAAGCGCTTGTTTATATTTTTGTTTTTCCGTGCCTAAATAATGTAAAGATAAATTTTTACGGCTTGAATAATTGCACTCGCCAGGAGCTTGTAAATGCCTGCGGCGAAAAACTCAACAGGAATTTTATCCGGTTCAATAAGGTTCAGGTTCAGTCGATAATTGCAAGTATTCCGGGAGTCGAAGATGTTGAAATTGAGCGGCGGTTTCCTGACAGAATTTTTATAAAAATAAAGGAAAGAGAGCCGGTTGCAGTTACTTTTGTGAATAAAAATGACAGAACTGTGCCTGTTCAAATCGACAAAAACGGAGTACTATTTCCTGTAAAATCTGCCGAGCTTCCTGTTGACGGTTCAATTCCGATTATTTCTGGAGTTCCTGTAGAAAATATTCCTGAGGGAATGAGGCTTCCTTCAAAATATCATTTGCTTATTGATCAGATTGCAAAAATTCAGTCTGTAAACAAAAAATATTTTGCGGCAGTTTCTGAAATTCATGTTGTTCCTCGCGAATACGGCAATTTTGAACTTGTTTTGATTCCGTTAAAAGCTCGCCTTCGGGTTCTTGCAGATCGTATTTTGGACGAAGATACGCTGCAAAAAATGATGGTGACTCTTGACGTTGTGACTGGTTTGGATCGCGATGTTGATGTAATCGATTTGCGCTACGGTTCAATTTCTTATCATTCCCGTTCTTCAAAGTAACGGTTGTTTTTAGGAGCATATTTTGGGCAATATTATAGTTGGTCTTGATCTTGGTACAAGCAATGTGCGCACTGTAATTGGAGAAATTACGGAAGACAACAAAATAGAAATTATCGGTACGGCTCAAAAAGCATCTGCTGGCCTACGAAACGGCATAATCGTAAACCGTGAAAGTGCAATGGAATGTATAAAAAATTGTATTGAAGAAGCGGAGCAAAAGGCTGGATATGAAGTTTATTCTTGTGTGACTGCAATTGGCGGTCAGCAAGTTGAAAGTCAGAATTCAACTGGATTTTTGCCGATCGCTTCTCACGGAAAAGGCGCACGGGAAATTACAAAACAGGACATTAAGAATGTTATTGACGCTTCAAATTCAATAAATATTCCTTATGACAGAAAAATGCTTCATGTAATTCCTCAGAATTTTATTATTGATGGAAACCTGCCTTGCAAAGAGCCGCTTGGAAATCTTGCTGTCAGGCTTGAAGCGGAAGTTTTAATAATCACCACTTCAAAAACTGCAATTGCAAATATAACTCAATGTATTGAACGCGCAGGTTATTCAATTGATAATATTATGTTGAAAACTTTGGCTTCCATGCACGCTGTAATGGATCCTGAAGAAAGGGATTTGGGGTCAATTATAATTGATTTGGGCGGAGGAACTACGGACGCAATCGTCATAAATAAAGATGCTCCCGTCTGTACTGTTTCGATTCCTGTCGGCGGCAACCTTGTTACGAACGATATTGCTGTCGTAAAAGGAGTTTCTGCCGCAAATGCTGAAAAAATTAAAATTGAAGACGGATGCTGCTGGCTCGATGCAATGGAAGGTGAAAGGGAAGTTATAATTCCTGGTGCTGGCGGCCGTCCGCCGGAAGTTTGTGCTCGTTCAGAAATTTGCGAAATTATTGAACCTCGAATGCAGGAAATTTTTACAATGATTCGAGATGAGATAATTGACCGGGCAAATTTGCAGTTGTCTGGAAATATTATTTTGACGGGTGGCGGGGCGCTTATGCCTGGAGTTGTCCAGCTTGCTGAAAGCGTTTTTGGCACAACTGCCGTTAGAATCGGAGTTCCTGGAGATTTTGGTGGAATTCGTGAAGAATATAGAAGACCGGATTTTGCAACAGCTGTTGGACTTGTAAACGGTTATTTTGAAGGATTTTGCGGATCAGACAGTCCGAACAAAAAAAGTAAAAAAGGACAGAACGAAAAACATTCTGATGAAATTGGACTTATCCAGAAATTTTTCAAAAAGTTTTTTTAGAAGGTCAAAAGTCAATTTTTAGAATGTTTTGATAAAACTCGATATTTGTTCTGGCAAAATATCTAAAAACTGGAGTTTATAAAAAGCAGATGGGGATTTGCTAAAAAATATGGGCGGGAGGACAAAATGAATATTCTAGCCGTAAACGAGGAAAAATCGGAAAAAACAGAACCTGATTTTTCAGTAAAAACAATCGAACCTGTAAATCCTACAAAAATAAAGGTTATCGGTTGCGGTGGCTGTGGCGGAAATGCCGTAAATAATATGATTGATGCCGGAATTCAGGGGGTTGAATTTATTGCGCTCAATACAGATTTGCAGCATCTTGCTGTTTCCAAGGCCGACTATAAAATTCAAATCGGTAAAAAAATTACCGGAGGACTTGGAGCTGGAATGCATCCAGAGATTGGAGAAGAAGCCGCAAAAGAGGAATCTGAAAATCTAAAAAAGCTTCTGCAGGGAACAAATATGGTTTTTATTACGGCAGGAATGGGCGGTGGAACTGGAACTGGCTCTGCCCCTGTCGTTGCAAAACTCGCAAAAGAACTTGGAATTCTTACTGTTGCTGTAGTCACGACTCCTTTTGATTTTGAAGGTGAAGCACGACGCGAGCTTGCAGAAGAAGGCATAAAAAAACTCCGAACAGAAGTTGATTCTTTGATTGTGATTCCAAACCAGCGCGTTTTTGAAGGACCAGAAAAAAAGCCTTCAGTTTTGCAGGGATTTAAAATTATTGATGATATTTTGCGTCAAGGTGTACAGGGAATTTCTGACATAATTACAAAAACTGGCGTTGTAAACCGCGACTTTAACGATGTAAATACCGTAATGAAAGGTCAGGGCGATGCTATTCTTGGAATTGGCGTTGCGGAAGGCGAAAACCGTGCTGTCGATGCTGCTTCTATGGCAATCAACAATAAGCTTCTTTCTGATACTCACATTGACGGAGCAAAAAATGTTCTTGTAAAAATCAGCGGCGATGAAAGCGTTGGTATTGATGAATGTGATGAAATTGTAAAAGGAATTACGGCTAGCGCGTCAAAAGATGTAAAGGTTTTGTGGGGGCTTTATACTGAACCAGAACTTGGCGATAAAATCAGCGTGACTGTCGTTGCTACTGGTTTTAATTCTCCTGAAGTTCTTGAAGAAAAACAGGAAGAATCTGCGGCCGAAGAGAATGTGCAGACATCGGCAAAACAAAAAAACGACAAAAACACAATCGGTCTTGGCGATTTTATAAACGTTTTGAACGGCGGTTCTTTTGAAGATGTTTCGACATTTTCCGAAAAGAAAAAAGAAATTCCAGTTGTTGAACAGAGCACCGCTTCAAAAATCGCAGGCGGCGCAAAACCGGCAAATACTCTTGAAGAAAGAAGGGAAAATGTTTCTAACCGCATGCAGCCTGGCCTTGTTCCTCCGCCGAATTTTGATATAAACGATATAAATCAGCCTACATATTTGAGAAAAAAATATTCAAAGCTCATTGATCTTTCAAAAAAATAAAAAATGACGGTAAAAATGCTTGTTCAACAGTTTTATACTGATGTAAGGACTGTTGAACGGCTTAGCGAAAATACAGCAAAAACTTACGCGGAATGTGTTGTTCTTTTTTTTAGGTGGCTGGCAAAAGAAAAAATAAAGCTTTCTTCTGTAACCACAAAAAATTTGGTTTATTATCTTGTCTGGAGAAAAACTGAGGGAACAGACGAACTTACAATTGCGAAAGATATTTCGGCGCTCCGGCTTTTTGGTTCTTTTTTAAAAAGAAAAAACTATTGGAAAGAGAATTTTGCCCTTCCTTTGGACAGACCAAAAGCGAGCCGTTCTCTGCCAAAAGTTTTGAGTGTTGAGCAGGTTGATGCTTTTTTGAATGCAATTGACCTTTCTAAACCGCTGGGGATTCGCGACAGAGCCTTGTTTGAGCTTATTTACAGTTGCGGACTTCGGATTAGCGAAGCGGCCGGACTAAAAATACAGAATCTTCATCTTAAAGAGAGGATTTTGATTGTCCATGGAAAAGGTGATAAAGAGCGGATGGTGCCGTTTGGAGAAGCTGCAAAAATCCGCCTTGAAGCATATTTAAATGATATTCGGCCGCAACTGGTCGGTACTAGAGTAATTGATGAAGTTTTTGTAAATTATCAAGGTAAGCCTTTGAGCAGAAAAGGAATTTGGAAGAATTTTCAAATTTACGAAGCAAAAAGCGGGATAAATGCAAAAGTTCATACTTTGCGCCATAGTTTTGCAACCCATTTGCTCGCCGGCGGAATGGATTTGCGTTCTGTGCAGGAATTGCTTGGTCATTCGGATCTTGCAACGACTACGATTTACACGCATATTGAAAATTCTCAATTGAGAGAAGCTCATAAAAAGTTTTTTCCGGGACATAGAACGGAAGAGCAGGAGGATTAAGAAAATGATAAAAATTGTCCTAAAAAAATCTTCACAAAAAAATTTAAGGAATTCAATTTTTGCCTTTTTTTTAGCCGTATTCCTTTTTTGCGGCTGTTCTGGAAAATCAAGCAAGACAATAATTCGTCTTCAAAAAATGGAGGAAAATGTTGGTTCTCCTACGACCGAGGCTGAATTAAAAGACGCTATAAAAAAATATCAAGACCGTGTAACCGATATTCAGCTTGCAAACTCTCAAATTGGAATTTGGTACAAAATGCTTGCAACACGTTATCTTGATGCAAAAATGTACGGGGAAGCCTTAAAAACTTTTCAAACTGCAATTCAATATTATCCTGCAAATCAAAATCTTTTTTATTATGTCGGGGTTTGCGCCGGTTATATGGCAAAAGCTTCCCTGGATTTTAATGCGGGCGGCGGAACTTCTGCCGAAAAGTTCAATTATTTAAAACTTGCGGAAAGCGCATATTTAAGGGCGATTGAGCTAGAACCGCGTTATGTCCGTTCACTTTACGGTCTTGGCGTTCTCTATGTATTTGAACTTGATCAGTGCGAAAAAGCAATTCCTTATCTTGAAACTGCGCTTAGTGTTGAAACAAAAAACACAGACATTATGTTTGTTCTTGCCAGAGCATATTATGTTGAAGGTCAGTACGACAAAGCTGTTTCGCTTTATGATAAGATAATTTCTGTAACAAAATCTGAGCAGAAAAAAAATAGCGCAGAAGCAAATAAAAAAATTGCACTTGATGCTTCCTATGCAAATTAGCGAAAACGAAATCATAAAGAGGCTGATGCTTTCCGAGGCCTCTTTTTTAACGCTCAAAGAAAAGACTCTTTTGCAAAAAAAACTTGACAGTTTTAATGACATTGCGTTAATGTCAAATAAAGAACTTTCTTCTATTATAAACAGGGATTTAATAAAGACTTCTTGGGATGGAAAAAAAGTTCTAAAAAAAGCGCAAATTGCAAATTTTCTTATGCAAAAATTTGGCATAAGATGGACCTTTTTCGGAGATTCGGATTATCCCGTATTGCTGACAGAAATGAAAGATTCACCTTATGTTATTTTTTATCGTGGAAATTTGGATTGCTTGAAGGCGAATTGTGTTTCGATTGTAGGGACTCGAAGAGCGACTTTTACAGGAAAAAACGCAGCTTTTGAGTTTGCAAGAGATGCGTCAGATAATGGCGAAACTGTAGTTTCTGGTCTTGCTTATGGAATTGATATTGCAAGTCATAGAGGAGCATTGGCTGGAAAATCTGCAAAAACCGCGGCTGTTTTGCCAGGTGGAATTGATTCGATTATTCCTGCAGGGCACTCAAAAATTGCCGTTCAAATTGTTGAAAACGGCGGATTGATTTTGAGCGAATATACACCTGGAACTCCTGCCCAGCCTTTTCGTTTTGTGCAACGCAACAGAATTATTGCCGCTTTGAGTCCGGCAACTGTGGTTGTTCAGGCGCCTGCTGGAAGCGGGGCTATGATTACGGCAGGACTTGCGCTTGATTACAACAGATATGTGTTTTTTCACGAAGCGTGTTTTAATCAGGAATCAAAAGCTTTGGACGTAATAAATGCTCAAAAACTTTCGGCAATGGCTTTAAGAGAAAAAAACGGACAAAAAAAGGCTTATGCAAAAAGCTTGAATTCTCCGGAAAGATACGTTTCTGAAGGGGCGCCTGTTGTAAAAAGCTACGCAGAATACTATGCGTTAAAAAATGAAGATTTCTGCGGAATAACCTTAAAAAAGGATGAAGAGCAGTTAAATTTGTTTATTGATTGAATTTGGAGTAAAAAATGGCAGCTAAGAAAAAAGAGAGTGCGGAAAAAACTCTGGTAATTGTAGAGTCTCCTGCGAAAGCAAAAACAATTGAAAAATATCTTGGGCCAGGCTATACGGTAAAAGCGAGCATGGGTCATCTTATCGATCTCCCGAAAAGCCGGATGGCAATCCAAATTGATAATAATTTTGAACCTGAATATATAACAGTCCGCGGACGTGCAAAGCTTTTGAAGGAATTGCAGAAAGATGCAAAAAACAGCAGCCAGGTATTTCTGGCATCCGATCCTGACCGCGAAGGAGAAGCGATTGCCTGGCATTTGAACAACGCAATCAAAGAAAAAACATCTGCGGACATAAAGCGCGTTGTTTTTAATGAAATTACTCCAAATGCAATTCGCGAAGCGGTAAAAAATCCTCGCGGTATTTACGAAAGCCTTGTAAACGCGCAAAAAGCTCGCCGTGTTCTTGACCGTCTTGTAGGCTACAATTTGAGTCCGCTTTTGTGGGAAAAAGTAAAAAACGGTCTTTCTGCAGGCCGAGTTCAGTCGGTTGCATTGCGCCTTATTTGCGAACGTGAAAAAGAAGTGGAAGATTTTATTCCTGAAGAATATTGGACTTTGGAAGCGGATTTTGTAAAAGGTAAAACCCAGTTTACGGCTCAGCTCGTAAAATATAAGGGGGCAAAGCCTGAATTAAAAAACGAAGCTGAAGTCAATAAAATCATAGAAGAAATAAAAAATTCCGAATGTAAAGTAAAGGAAATAAAAAACACAGACAAAACAGTTCGCCCAAAAGCGCCGTATACGACGAGTAAACTTCAGCAGGATGCCGCAAACAGGCTAGGTTTTACTTCAAGAAAGACCATGCAGGTTGCACAGCAGCTTTACGAAGGAATTCAGATTGGAAGCAGCCGTGTCGGTCTTATTACTTATATGCGTACAGATTCTGTCAGAATTGCACAGAGCGCGCTCGATGATGTCCGCAAATGGATTGGCAAAAATTTTCCTGACCAGCTTCCTGCCGAGCCGATTCATTATGCAGTTGGAAAAAGCGCCCAGGATGCGCATGAATGTATTCGCCCGACTTATATTGATTACACTCCAGACAGCGTAAAGGAATATCTTACCCGCGACCAATTGAGACTTTATTCAATTATTTGGGAAAGATTTTTTTCAAGCCAGATGAACAATGCAAAAACACGTACAACAAGTGTTGATATTGAAGCTGGAGATGCTCTTTTCCGCGTAAGCGCTTCAAAACTCATTGAAAAAGGTTTTTACAGCGTAATGAAAGTTCTTTCTTCAAAGGAAGAAGTTACAGGAAACATTCCGGCTTTAAAAGAAGGCGAAGTTTTGGATAGTGCTCATAAGTTCTATCCTGAACAGCACTTTACTTCTGGCCCCGCACGCTATACGGATGCTTCAATCGTAAAAATGCTTGAAGAAAAAGGAATTGGACGTCCTTCTACATATGCGCCGATTATTTCTGTTTTGCTCGATCGTTATTACGTAACAAGAAATAACAGACAGCTTATGCCGACGGTTCTCGGAAAAATGATTTCGAAAATTCTTGTAGAATCATTTCCTGACGTTATAAACGAAAAATTTACAGCGGAAGTTGAAAACGAACTCGATGCGGTTGAACAAGACAAGGTCGTATGGAACGATATGATTCGCGATTTTTATGGTCCTTTTAAAAAACGTGTTGAAGAAGTTGAGCATAATACAGAAAGCATAAAGGGATTTTTGGACGAAAAGACTGATTTGGTCTGCGAAAAATGCGGCAAGCCGATGGTGAAAAAGCTCGGCAGATTTGGCTTTTTTCTTGCTTGCTCAGGATTTCCAGAATGCCACAACACAAAGTCTATTCCTCTTGCAAAATGTCCGATAAAAGGCTGTAACGGCGACATTGTTGAACGAAAATCAAAGGGAAGAGGAAAGTCTTTCTACGGATGTACAAATTATCCAAAATGTTCATTTATCAGTCATTTTAAACCTATCGACGCAACCTGTCCTAAGTGCGGCTGGTTTTTGGTTGAAAAATTTGACAAAAAGAATGGAACTTACAAATCGTGCATAAATCCAGATTGTGATTATCTGCACTCTGCCGGAGAAGAAGAAATGCCGGCGATTCCTTCTGAAGATTGAGGTAAGTTTTTTTGACAATAAAAGAGGCTTGCGAAGAATTTTTGCTTTATATTGGTTCTGTAAAGGGAATGTCGCAAAATACTGTGACGGCATATAAAAATGACCTTGAACAGCTTTGCCTGATGCAGAGCATTGGTTTTGAACGGCAGATAGAAACTGTAACAACCGAAGACTTGAGGCTTTGTGTTGGAAATATGTCTTTAAAACATAGAAAAAACACTTCCATAAATAGATTTATTTCATCATTTAGAAGCCTTTTCGCTTATTGCTGGAAATTCGGATATTTAAAAACGAATCCTGCGCTTGAAATAAAAACCGTAAAAACGTCAAAAAACTTGCCGAATTTTTTGACAGGCGCAGAAGTTGATAAAATTTGCTCCGAACCGGATAAAAAGCCTCTTTTATGGAAAAGCCGCGACAAAGCCCTTTTTGAGGTGATGTATTCAAGCGGCTGCCGTCTTTCTGAAGTTGTCGGCTTAAAAATTTCAGATTTTTCGTACGGTTTTTCGAGTGCAGTTGTAAGAGGAAAGGGAAAAAAAGACCGAATTGTTTATTTTGAAAAAGACGCTCAAAACGCAATAAAAACTTATCTTGCAGAAAGAAATTCGCGTTTTACAGATTTAAAGATTAGAAATCCGAAAGATTTTCTGTTTGTAAGCCAAAAGGGAGAACCTTTGGGACGTGGAGGTGTCGGTTTTATTCTTTCTAAATATTCGGGAGCGGAGGGGACAAACCGTCATGTAAATCCTCACGCGTTCAGGCATACTTTTGCCACTGCCCTCATAACCCAGGGAGCAGATGTCCGGCTTGTTCAGGAAATGCTTGGCCATTCTTCGATAAGTACAACTCAACGATATACTCACGTTTCTACAGACAAAATGATTGCAATGTACAATAAAGCGCACCCTCACGGCGGAAACAAAATTTAAAAGAATTGACAATTTACCGATAATTTTCTTTTTTGTTTTTTTTCTTGCCCGATTATTTTTTTTTGAATATATTTAAAATATGGAAAAGGCTAAAATTAGAAGTACGACAGTTATTGCTGTAAAAAAAGACGGTAAAGTTGCTATGGCCGGAGACGGACAGGTTACTCTTGGAAACACGGTTTGCAAAGGCAATGCGCGTAAAGTTCGAAAAATTTACAATGGGAAAATTTTGACAGGTTTTGCTGGAAGCGTGGCAGACGCTTTTACTTTGCTTGATAAATTTGAAGAAAAAATAAAAGAGTTTAACGGTGATTTGACCCGTTCTGCTGTTGAGCTTGCAAAAATGTGGCGTACAGAACGTTCTTTGCAGAAACTCGAAGCAATGCTGATTGTTGCGGATAAGTCAAAAATTCTTTTGATAAGCGGCGATGGAAACGTAATTGAACCGGAAAATGATGTTCTTGCAATCGGTTCTGGCGGGAATTACGCTTATTCTGCGGCTCTTGCCTATTTGGAATGCAGCAATTACAGTGCAAAAGAAATTGCGGAAAAATCATTGGGCATTGCAGGAAATATTTGTATTTACACGAACCATAACGTGACAGCAGAAGTTCTTGAATAGAAAAAACTGCAAACTTACATTTAAACGTTATTGCAAAATAAAAAAGGAAAAAAAACTATGGCTATTGAAGGACTTACACCTAAACAGATAGTAGAAAAACTCGACCAGTACATAATTGGCCAGGAAAAAGCAAAAAGGGCGGTTGCTGTTGCTTTGCGTAACCGTTTGCGCCGGATTCATCTTTCTGAAGATATTCGGGACGAAGTTGCGCCAAAAAATATTCTTATGATTGGACCTACAGGTTCTGGAAAAACAGAGATTGCACGTCGGCTTGCAAAACTCGTAAATGCGCCTTTTATAAAGGTTGAAGCGACAAAATACACAGAAGTTGGCTATGTTGGACGCGATGTTGAATCAATGATTCGTGACCTTATGGCAGTTGGTTTTAATAACGTAAAGGCAGAAATGGAAGAGCAGATGAAAGAATCAAGCCTTCCGAAAGTTGAAGAAAAGATTCTTGACCTTTTGCTGCCCGGAACAGAAAAAAAACAGAAAACGCCAAAGAATTCCGAATCTATGCCGATGCCGGAAAATGCGTTTGTTTTGCCGGAGCAGATTTCTGACGAAAAAACAGAATCGTCTCAGAATTCGACCCGCGAAAAATTCCGCCAGATGCTTCGTGAGGGCAAACTCGAAGACCGCGAAGTTGAAGTTACAATAAGAAGGCAGCCACGCGGACCGAGCATGGAAATTATTGCCGGTGGAAGCCTTGATGATTTGCAAAGCGGAATGCAGGATTTGCAGAATATTTTGACAGGCCGGAATTTGAAGAAAAAAATGGTTACTGTTCGCGAAGCGCGCAAGATTTTACAGGCAGAAACATTGGATTCAATGATTGATCCTGACAAAGTTGCTGATATTGCAAAGCAGCGTGTGGAACAGAGCGGAATTGTTTTTATTGATGAAATCGACAAAATCGCGGCAAAAAATCAGAATTCTTCTGGACAGGTAAGCCGCGAAGGCGTTCAGAGAGACATTCTTCCGATTGTTGAAGGCTCAAAAGTGAATACAAAATGGGGCGTTGTAGATACAACTCATATTTTGTTTATTGCCGCAGGAGCCTTTAGCATGAGCGCACCAAGCGATTTGATTCCTGAATTGCAGGGACGTTTTCCTCTTCGCGTTGAACTTGAAAGCCTTACAAAGAATGAATTTAAGCGCATTTTGCTTGAACCAAAAAATGCTCTTACAAAACAGTATACTGCGCTTTTGGAAACAGAAGGCTTAAAAATTGAATTTAGCGACGATGCAATCGACAGAATGAGTTTCCTTGCAGAAGATGTAAACAGCCGAAGCGAAAATATTGGCGCACGCCGTTTGCATACGATTATGGAAAAAGTTCTGGAAGATGCAAGTTTTTCTGCAGACGAACATTCTGGAGAAACTCTTACAATTGATGCAAAATTTGTTGATGAAAAGCTCCGTGGCGTTGTTACGGATGTTGATTTGTCGCGCTACATTCTGTAAAAAAAAATTGAATTTGCTGGCGCACGGCCTGCCACTTACATGGCAGGGATATTGCGTGCAAGCACGCTGCGACTTTTGCTGGCGC
>ERZ808277.29-NODE-29-length-111255-cov-4.539191_pt1 | contig 111255 bp, 97 predicted proteins | sample MGYA00521240_ERZ808277 | MGnify/ENA primary metagenome ERZ808277 (study PRJEB31516, sample SAMN03275599) | gut metagenome | biome: mammalia-associated habitat; material: feces | host: Papio cynocephalus | place: Kenya | collected 2012-07-17 ... | reverse complement strand
AGGAAATCGTGCCGATGCGCAAAAGCTCGTGGTCGTCAACAATGTAAAATGTTTTTGCCCAGCTAATTGTCTTCCCATGCATCCAGAAATTCCATCATGAACTGCTGGACATCGCCAAACCATTTTTTTTGAAATTCGCAGGCTTCAACTCCTATGTAGCGAAAATGCCAGCTTTCCCAGCGATAACCTGTTATATCTTCATATCCGTTCGGAAAACTCAAGCTCCAGCCGTATTTTGCGGCATTCTTGTAAACCCACTGCCCCGGAACTGTATCTGCAAAGGCGTCATCAACCGGAGCAAAATCCAAGGCCATTCCAAGCTGATGCTGGCTTGTTCCTTCGCGCGCACTTTCGCGTTCTGCTTCTTCAAGTCCGTCAACTTTTACCCAATATGCAAAAAGATTTTTCTGATATTCGTAGGAACGGTAAGTTGAACTTACAGTCAGCGTAATTCCATCATTTTTTGCAGCCTGAGCAAGAACTTTTAAAGCCTCAAAACTTTCTGGACGAAGGCTCAAATTGTTTTTATTGATTGCAAATAAATCGTTTTTTTCAAGGTGAACTAAATTCTTCGGTTCATAATCAGCGCCAACCGCATGCCGCTTGTCGATTAAATAAAAAGGACTTAAATCTTCCGAAGAAAAATTTTTTCTGCTTTCAAGAACGCGATGCAAATCTGCCAGGAATTCTTCAGGATTTCCGTTTGGAATTACATTTTTTGCACGTTCGCTCATCGAAGAAAGAACCCTGTTCAATTTTGCAAGCTCTGGATTTTGAGCCTGCAAATTTTCGGTTGCTGCAGGTTTGTTTTTTTTCTGTCCGCAAGAAACAAAAATCCCGCAAAAAAACAGCAAAATTGCGCACAAAGAAGAGAAAACTGATTTTTTCATAAGAGCTAAATAACCTCAGTTACTGAATGTATAAAATAGAAAGTATCGCTAAAACCTGTGTCATCTAGAGCCTGGCGCACAACCGGCGAAGGATTCATTATATAAAGACGGTGATCAAATTCTTCAGCTTCGTTAAATCCACCCATTATAAGACCGACTCCCGCAGAATCAATCGCTTCGACAGAAGAAAAATCAAGCACAAGGTTAGAATCGACAACAACTGTATAAACCTTGCCTTTCAGTTCGTCAAGAGTATAAGAATTTACGACACCGACAAGTTCATAAAGAACGTAATTTGCACCGAATTTTTCAACAACTTTTAAGGCATCCATTTAGATTCTTCCTCCGTTAATTCTTATTTGCAAGACGCTTGATTACAAGAATCGAAACATCGTCATCAAGTTCTTTTGCAAGAAAATCAGCCGCAGAATCGTACATTGTGCGAGCCATCACATTTGCCATGCAGGAAGTATTTTCTGTAATCGAACGCTGGATTCGCTCTTTTCCGTAGGTTTCACCGCGCAGAGATTTTGAATCGATAAGACCATCGGTACAGGTAACGATAACATCGCCTGGATTCAACTTTACTTTTTTTACTTTTATGAGTTTTCCAATATCCTTTGCAAAACCAAGAACACGGCCTTCACCTTGAATTTCAATTACGTTGTTATAAGATTTTGTGTACAAAAACAGGGCTGGAACTCCGCAGTTAATGTAATACATTGTGTCATCATTAAAATCAAGCAGCGCAAAAACGCCTTCAAAGAACGTTCCTTTTGGCAAATTGTAGCGGATAAACCTGTTTACTTTTTCAACAAGAAGCTTAAAATCACGGGTTTCCTGCAAGAATGTGCGAATAATCGACTTAATGATTACCATGCTCATAGAAGCAGAAATTCCTTTCCCGCTCAAGTCGCCCAAAATAAAAATATGCCGCGAATCAGAAAGGCGGATTAAATCGACAAATTCGCCGCCAATATTGTGCGCATGTTCCATAATGTAGCCGGTATCGTATTTTGGATTCTTAATTGGATCCATGTTTTCCTGAATGGAAGTAATAATCTGGCTTGACATACGGATTTCGCGGTTTACAGTTCCGACAATTGCCTGATTTGAAATATTGCGCATGTAATAACCGAATACAAAAAAGTAAGAATAGAATTTTGTAAACGTGATAAAGTCGTAGTCAGCGTAGATGTTTCCGCCGGCTTTTTGACCAAGGGTAATAAGACCGACAATGCGGCGGCCTTCTGCAAGAAGAATTATGGCTTCAGAAGAAGTGTCCGCAAAAAGTTTTAACAGTTCATGCTTGTTGCGTTCAAAAAGATGTCCGTTATCAACCTGACTTTTTAAAACAACCATGCGGTTTTGGTTGAGCATTGCGTCAAAAACAGCATTTTTTATGTCGAGGGTGAGTTCCGGACTTCCGTTTTGCTCATAAATCGCCTTGAGAATATTTTCGCTTTCTACAAAAACGTGCATTTTCGACAGACCAAGGTTGTGAATAAAAATATTCTGCATATCGTGAACAATTTTTTCCGGATCTTCACCATAGTCGAGCTTAGATAGCTGCTCTTCAAAAACTTCAGCATACTGGAAAGAGCGGAAATACTGTTTTTTCGCAAGGAATTTCGAAATTTGATAAGAAATTGTAATACAGACTACAATTACAATGCCGATTTCCAAAAAGAAGACAAAGTGCGACAGGGCAAATTCCGGCCACAAACGCGGAAAGAAAATTCCAACAACAACGGCAGGAGCAAGATAGCAGGAAATAAAAGTAACAAAAACACCGACTACATATTTTAAATCGTACAGAAAGTTCTGATGAGAATTATAAGAAAGGAGTACCTGAATAACTGCGACTGCAACAAAAACAAGAGAAGAAAACATTGGAACGCGCCCGCAGGCCTGCTTGATTACCCAAAAAGAAATCCAGCCGGCAACAAGCGCAAGCACGTTCAAAAGCGACTTCTGCATGTTAAGACGGTCATCGCGGTTTTCTGCACGCAAAATCATAATTAAAACGGAAAGAACAGGACATCCAATCAAAAGAAGCGCCTGAAAAACTTCAAACCAAGTTACAGGAAAATAGTTTGTAAGCTGTCCTTTAAAAAGAGGCTTAGAATCAACGCTTAAACCAAGAAATTCTGTAATTGTAATTCCGGTAATCTGAGTAAAGACAAACCAAACAGAAACCAGAACCAACCCCCATTTTATCGTCTTTACAACAGCTGGACGGTTATAAGAAGGAAACAAAATACAGTAAACACAAAAATCAATTGAATAAACTGTTGCCGCAATAAGAGCAAGGCGGAAAAACAGAAGAGGCATTCGGTCTGATGCGTAAAAAGTAGACCATAACATAAGAGCTATTGCAACACAAGAAACTGCAAGATAAACGCACATTGTCGTAAGAGGATTATTTACGTTTTCTGCAGAACGGTGATCGATATAAAATGCAAGGCCAACGGCAAAAGCCGCCATTACAAGGTTTAGAACAACATAAATCATAACAATTTCTCCTAGCCCTGAAGTTTTGCAACGAGCATTGTAAGGTCATCGTGAAGGCGAGTATCCGCATTATAACTAAAAACAAGATCCGTAATATCTTTTATGAACTCGCGCGGCTCTTTAGAGGCGCTTTTTTTTATCGTATCAGTAAATAGCTGTGTATCACCCAATTCAACTTTGTCCGCATTCATAACTTCAGAAACACCGTCACTTGCCATCATAATAAGGTCTCCGGAAAAAAGACGCTGTTCGCTTACTTCAACTTCGTCAATAGGAATAATTCCGACAATCGGACAGTTTGAAGAAAGAGATTTTATTCTATAGCCGTCCGGAGAACGGGTTACAATAATCGGATCGGACATAGAAGCGTTTACATAGCGAATTGTCATTTTTTGAGTGTCGATGATTCCAATGAACAAAACAGTATATTTATCCTGAAGGTGCATGTCTTTAATGGATTTGTCGATCGCCATAATCATGCCCGGCAAATCTTCCTTGTTTTCCTTGATTTTTACCGTGTTCATTACAAGTCCCATGACGAGGGCCGCCGCAAGACCTTTTCCAGAAACGTCTCCAAGCATTACAAGAGTTTTGTGCTCGTCAATCGGAAGAACCGTATAATAGTCTCCAGAAACATTTATCAGCGGACGGAAATATGCGGCAAGTTTAACCCTGTCAACTTCCGGCATTCTCTGCGGCAAAAAGGCACGCTGAGTTTCTGCAAGCTGCTCCCATTCCTTTGAAAGCTCAGAAATTTCAGAAAGACTGGAAATAGTTTCCGCGCGCAGCTGAAAACGTCCCAATTCCTCGTAAAGCCTTGGAAAAACTTCCATATCAAAATATTTTGTGTAACGACAAAAAACAAAAAAATGAAAACCCTTAGACGAAATGAAAAAACCCCGCGACTTACGGCTTTTAGAAACAATACCGAAATTGTCGCCTAAAAAGAAAGTTCCCTCTTCCCAGTCAATCGAATAATTTCTTTCGAGCAGTTCCATTCTCGCAGGATCTGAACTAAGCCGGTTTGGTGAATTGTAGAGAACGTAATTTGTCATACGGTTAATGTACAAAACAGAACAGTCGGCCTTTACTTCCAAAACATCTGCAATCAGGTTGTAAAAATCTTCCATTGAATAGCACAGACGCAGCTTATCGGTAAATTCCGTCAAAAAAGCAGTTTCGCCGCTTCTCATCGTGCTTTTTTCAAGATGCAGACGAACCATCGAATAAAGCGTACTTGCAATCATGATTAAAACACAGAACAAAACCGCAGTTACGGTCGTAGGAAACGTATTTGAATAATCAACAAAGTCGTTAATTTTAGTCTGCGGCACAAGAAAAACAGCCAGAGAAAGAAATATCAACGAAAGAAAAATATAAACCAGAGTAAGACCAATTCGTCTACGCGCTTTAAACATACAACCCTCTTTTCGACCAGACAAAAAGCCCAGAGTTTCTATTTAATTACAGAGCAACCTCAAAATATAAATTTTCAGAGGCTTTCTATCGACAGTATCGGCAGATTCTTACAGAATCATAACTTACACAAGCATCGATTTTGGAATTTTATAAGTTGAACCGCAGTTGTGGCAGACAATTTCCAATGGATCAGGATCGTTTGCAAGAATATCGGCAAGTTCATTTTTTGGAAGAGCCTTAATCTGCCGTGCGTAATACTCTGCGCTGCAAGGACAGTCAAAAATAATTTCGCGGCTCAAAACTGCCGTCGGATTAAATTCCCTGAAAAGTCCGTAAATTACGTCTTCCATGTCGCCGCCGTCGCTAAACCATTTTCCAATTGACGGCATTGCGCTAAAGGCATTTTCAACCCTTATAAGGAGCTCCTCATCTTCATCATCCTTTGAGTCAATGTCGTTTTCAACCTGCTCAGTTTTTACAGAAGATTTTCCGCCTGCCTTTGGAAGAGCCTGAAGAAACATTCCGCCTGCTCCAATTACACGTCCTTGTCTGTCAAACTGGATGCTGGTGTTAAAAGCGGTGTGAATCTGCTCACTCTGAGCAAAATAATGAGTCAAATCCTTTGCAATGTTTTTGTAGAGAATTTCTGTCATTCCAACCTGCGGAGCCTTCATTCCCTCGCCCATTCTCCGGACAGTCAAAGTGCCTTCTCCAAAAAATGGAGCAAGATCCCAGTTTTCAAGAGGTTTTTCGACAGGAATTGGATTTTGAAGCAAATGTCCACGCACATATCCAGAAGAATCCGCTTCAACTCCAAAACCAACGGCAGGACCGTTAGACTCGTAGTGCAGAGAAACGTGTTCCCTGCCTTTCATCGTAGGAATCATAAGCGCTGCGCAAAGTTCAGCCTGGCCAAGCACGAGAGTTTCAAGAATTCCAAGATGCTGGTTGGCGCGCATTTGATTCACAAGCCGGGTTCCATTCAAAAAAGCGCCGCGCACCCGGCCGTCAGCCATAACAAAAATAGTCATTTCGTCTTTGTGAATAGACTTCAAGTGTTTTAACAATTCTTCATCTTTAATTTCTTCTCTAATCATAAGATGTATTATATCAAGAACAAATTTCTTCCGCATCACACAATAGGTAAATAACATTCGGTTTAAATAAAATCAAAGCATTTTTTAAACAGTTTTTTCAAATATCGTTTTATAAAAACTTCAAAGTCTTAAAAAAAGTGATACACTATAAAATAATGAGGTAACTTTTATGCTTAACACAAACAACAACATGGCAATTCTTAAAAAAAATGTCCTTGCCGAAATTGTAAAATTGCAGTTAGAAGGAAAACTTTCAGATTCAAAAACAGTCAGCCAGATTGAACTTATTCCAGAAAAAGTTGTTCCAGACGGAACAATTCCTGTTACAGGCTCGCTCGAAAACGACAGAAGCATTGTCCGTGCCCGCATCGTTGCAGACCTCGGATTTTCACTCGAAGACTACGACCCTCAAAAGCCGCTCGCAGATTACGTAAAGCAGGCATTCCGCCGACAAAAACCAACTTGGCCGGTTTTAACAATGTACAAAAACGCCTGCAACGCTTGTGCAAAACCTCATCACTTTGTGACAGACGCCTGCCAGGCCTGTCTTGCCCGTCCATGCAAGATGAACTGTCCGCGTCAGGCAATTGAAGTTACCGGCAGGGCAAAAATCGACACTTCAAAATGCATAAACTGCGGTCTCTGCCTAAAAAATTGTCCATACCACGCAATCATAAAAACAGTTGTTCCCTGCGAAGAAGCCTGCCCGGTCGGAGCGATTGCAAAAGATTCGGAAGGAAGGGAACAAATCGACTACGAAAAATGTATTTTCTGCGGAAAATGCATGGCAAACTGTCCCTTCGGCGCAATGATGGCAAAATCCCAGCTTTTTGACGTTATAAAAAATATAATGGAAGGCAAAAAAGTAGTCGCCATGTACGCGCCTGCAATCGGAGCACAGTTCAAAGGCTTAAAACCCGGACAACTCAACGGCGCTCTTTTAGAGGCAGGATTTAGCAAAGTCTGGGAAGTTGCCGCCGGAGCAGACATGACAGCCGACAGCGAAGCCGAAGAATTTTCAGAAAGGATGAAGAGCGGAGACAAAATCATGACAACAAGCTGCTGCCCGGCCTATGTACGCGCCGTTCAAATCCATATTCCCCAGCTGGCAAAATGCGTTTCCGAAACAAAATCTCCAATGATTTACACAGCCATGCTTGCAAAAAAAGCCGATCCAGACTGCGTTACAGTTTTTGTCGGTCCTTGTCTTGCAAAAAAACGCGAAGGCATGGATTCAGACACAGTGGACTATGTTCTTACAGTTGACGAAATAAACGCTCTCTTTGCGGCAAAACAAATCGAACCTTCAAAATCTCCGGAAAAACCAGAAAAATACGTTCCTACAGTTTCCGGCAGAAATTTTGCAAAAAGTGGCGGCGTTGCACAGAGCGTAAAAATTCGCCTCAAAGACCAGTCAATTCTCCGCCCGCTCGTAATCAACGGACTAACAAAAGACCAAATAAAAATTCTTTCAAATTACGGAAAAATCAGCGCAGGAGAACTTCCTCAGCCAGAAAACTGCCCTAATTTAATCGAAGTTATGGCCTGCGAAGGAGGCTGCATTGCAGGTCCAGGAGTAATCACAAACCCAAATTTGGGCAACGGACTTTTAACTCTTTATGCAAATTCCGGCTCAAAACCAGATGCAGACGGAATTCCTAAAAAAGCCGACATGGAAAAAATTGCAAAAGAGCAAATTTAAAATTTGGACGAAGACTTCCTAAAGTACCGCATATTTTCTTGCTCCGAAGTTCCAGTCCATTCAAAAACCGGCTTTTCGCGGTTCCGCTTCCGCTTCATTTTAAGGCGACGCTTTCGCAAAAGCGCAACCGCCGCCTAAAAACGCCTTGCGCCGCTGCAATCCGGCGTACATTTACGGAGTTTTTTATGAAAATTTTCAAAAATTTAAATTCACAAAAAATAAAGAAAATTTTGACAGTTTCTGTTATTTTATCATCAGTTTTTTCAACATTTGCAAAGCAAAAACAAGTGCGCATAGGAGTTCTAAACGGACCTTCTGCAATTCCATGCGCTTATTTAATAGAAAACAAAAACAGTTCCGAAGTCAAAAATCTCGCCTTTGAAAACTGCGCTTCTGTTCAAACAGAACTTCCAAAACTTTTAAAAGGAGAGCTAGACATAGGTTTTCTTCCTCCAAACATTGCTGCAAAAGTCTTTAATTCTTCAAACAAAAAAATCGTCTGCCTTGGAGTTACAGGAAACGGAAACCTTTATCTTCTCTCAAAAAACGGCTTTCCGCAAAATTTTTCTCTGGAATCGCTCAAAGGCAAAACAGTGCAATGCGCAGGACAAGGCGCGACTCCCGAATTCATTTTAAAATATCTGCTTTCAAAAAACGGACTGAAAAATCAGGTAAATCTGGATTTTTCAATTCCTAACGCAAACATCGCCGCGGCCTTAATCTCGGACAAAATCGAGTTTGCTCTCGTTCCGGAACCTTTTGCAACAGTTGCCCAGACAAAGTCTCCGCAAGTCAAACGCATTTTAAATATTCAGGCAGAATACGAAAAACTTACAGAAAAAACTTTTCCAATGACACTTTTAGTCGCAAATGCAGATTTTGCAAAAAACAACAAAAAGCTCATAAAAAAAATTGCCGCTCTCTACGCAAAATCGAACGAGTGGACTGTAAAAAATCCAAAGGAAGCAGGAATTCTTGCAGAAAAAGCAAATTTTGGGTTAAAAGCGAATGTTGCAGAAAAGTCAATTCCGAACGCAAATTTTATCTGGCAGGATTCGCTGACGGCAAAAAAGCAGATTGAATCAATTCTTTCTGTTTTTTTACAGGAATCTCCGCAGTCAACCGGAGGAAAACTTCCTGACGACGATTTTTATTTTTCTCTAAAATGAACAAAAAAACTGTAAATTTTATTTCAATCCTGAGTTTCGCATTTTTGTGGCAAATTTGTGCCGTTCTTGCAAAAAATCCTCTCGTTTTTCCGACATTTACGGCAACTATTTCTAAATTTTTTGAACTGTGCGCGACACGAGACTTTTGGCAGAGCACGCTTTTTTCTTCGCTCCGCGTTTTTGCGGGCTTTTTTATCTCTGTTTTTTTGGGAATTACTGCCGGAGTTCTTTCCGGAATTTTCCCGCTTTTTAAGGCATTTATAGCTTTTCCGCTTTCCTTAATCCGTTCAGTTCCTGCAGTCTCGTTTATTTTGCTTGCGGTTTTTGTATTTAATTCAGATTTTGTGCCGATTTTTAGCGCAGTTTTAATGGCTTTTCCGGTTATGACCGCTGCTGTAAGTTCTGGACTTGATTTTAACGCAGAAGACAAAAAACTTTTTTTTATGGCAAAAGTCTTTAAGCTCACAAAATTTCAAAAAATCCGTTTTATCGTCCTTCCAAAACTCCAGAATTTTATCGAAAGCGGAATTTTTTCAACTTTTGGAATGAGCTGGAAAGTTGTCGCCGCAGCAGAAGTTTTGAGCATTCCAAAAAAAGCGCTCGGAGCAATTTTACAGAATGCGCAGGTCCAGCTCGAAAGCTCAGCTCTTCTTGCAACTACAATTATGCTCGTTTTTCTTTCGTTCGCCTTTGAAAAAATTTTGCATAAAGCGTTTGACAGACTTTTTTTGACCCTGACTTCTCCGGATTTTTCAAAAAAAATATCAAAAAACAAAAAAACAGAATCTTTTCAAAAAAAATCTTGCGAAAAAAATCAAACAGAACAGAATTCAACTTCTGTCAAAATCAAAAACCTTACGATAAAAAAAGGCAATAAACTTTTATTTGAAAATTTCAATTATGAATTCCAAAAAAACAAAATTACGGCAATTCTTGCGCCGAGCGGAAGCGGAAAAACAACGCTTTTGACGCAAATTGCGCTTACAAACCCGGAAGTTTCGTTTTTGTTTCAGGAACCGCGGCTTTTGCCTTCTCTCACGGTTTTTCAAAACGTTTTTCTGCCTCTTTTTAATATTTTCGGAGCAAAAAAAGCAGAAGAAATTGCAGAAAAATATTTAAAAGCCACAGGATTATTTGAGCGCAAAGACGAAAAAACTCAAAATTTGAGCGGCGGCGAAAAACAGAGAGTTGCAATGGCCCGATCGTTCGCTTTTCCGTCAAAAATTTTGCTTTTGGACGAAGCCTTTCAGTCGCTGGACGAAAAAATCAAAAAATCCCTCGAGCAAACCCTAAAAAAACTCTTGAGCGAAAGTCCAAAAACAGTAATCTTTGTAACGCACGAAAAATCAGAAGCAAAGGAAATTGCAGACATAACAGTCGAAATGGAAGGCCGGCCTCTAAAAATCAGTTCAAGTTTTTCTTAATAACATTTATACTTTAATAGAAAAAATTTTATTTTAAGGTAAACACGAATGGCAAATTTTATTGACGAAAACACAGTTTTTATTCTGGACAGCTACGGTTTAATTTTTAGAGAATATTATGCTTTTTTTAGCCGGCCGCTGACAGATTCAAAAGGACAGAACATAAGCGCAGTTTTTGGTTTTTTTAGAAATTTAAGCATTTTAATAAAGAATTTTAAGCCAAAGTATTTTATTGCGGCAATGGACAGCCGGACGCCGACTTTCCGGCATCTTGCATACAAAGATTACAAGGCAACAAGGCAAAAAACTCCGGAAGAGCTAAAAGCGCAGTTCCCAATGATTGAGGAATGTTTAAAAGTGCTTGGAATTCCAGTTTTGAGAGTTGACGGCTACGAAGCAGACGATGTAGTTGCAACAATTGCAAGGCAGTGCGACAAAAAAGGACAGCATTGTCTGATTTTGAGCGCTGACAAAGATTTGCAGCAACTCACAAACAAAAATATTCACATGCTGAAGCCAGACAAGGTAAAAACCTGGGCAGAAGCAGATGAGCAGGACGTCGAAAACGAATGGGGCTTAAAGCCAGAAAAAATACTTGATCTTTTAAGCCTTACGGGCGACAGCGTGGACAATGTTCCTGGAGTAAAAGGCGTTGGTCCAAAAACTGCGGTAAAACTTTTAAACGAATACGGAAGCCTCGAAAAAATTTACGAAAACGCAGACTCGATAAAAGGAAGCATTGGCGAAAAAATCCGTTCGGACAAAGAAAACGCCTTTCTTTCAAAAAAACTGATTACTCTTGAAGAAAATGTTCCAATTGAAGAGCTAAAGCCAGGATGTGAAGACTGCCTTGAAAATTTTAAAATAAAAAAACTTAATTTAGAAGAATTTTGCAGCGAAATGATAAAACGCGAACTTCCGGCACTGGCAAAAACATATTCTGAACTCAGCGAAAAAACAGCAAAAACCGAGAAAACTTCCCAAAAAAACGAAAAAGATTCCGAGCAAAAAAAACAATTTTCGCAGGTTGCAACAGAAATCAAAAAAAATAGGGGCGATTATTCTGCATGCACAGATTTGCAGACATTAAAAAAATTTGTAGACGAAGCTCTAAAAACCGGAACTGCCGCATTTGACACAGAAACCGACAGCCTCAACACACGCGAAGCAAATTTAGTGGGATTTTCTCTTGCGTACAAAAAAGGAAGCGGAATTTACGTTCCTTTGATTTTGAACGAAGATCCCCTCTTTGCTCCGCCAATAATCTCAAAAAAAGACGCTTTTGAACAGTTAAAGCGAATATTTTTTTCGGAAACAACCGTTGTAATGCACAATGCAAAGTTTGACATTGAAGTGCTTTTTTACAACGGACTTAATCTTTTGGGAAAAAATGCGTTAGGGATCGCCGCGAGCGCCCCCGTCGAGCAAGAGCCCGACCCGGCGCAAAGCGCAGGGGAACGTCCGGATTTTAAACTTTGCGACACTATGGTTGCGGCTTGGCTTTTGGAACCTGACAGAACTGGAAAATCTCCTTTTGCGCTGGAAACTCTGGCAGAACAAAAACTGGGGCTTAAGGGCACGGAATTTGAAGAAATTGTCGGCAAAGACCAGACTTTTGCAGATGTAAAAATCGACGTTGCGGCAAAATACGGCGCGGAAGATTCTGATTTTACGCTGCAGCTTTGGCAACTTTTTGAAAACGAATTAAAAAGCTCAAATCTTTGGGAGCTTTTTGAAAAAATGGAAATGCAGGTTCTTCCAGTTCTTGCAAAAATGGAAATTGACGGAATTCATTTGGATTCTACCTGCCTTGCAAACTACGAAATTGAACTGAAAACCCAGATTTTAAAGGCAGAAAAAGAAATTTACGCTCAGGTCGGACACGAATTCAATATTGCTTCGCCAAAACAGCTGAGCGCGGTTCTTTTTGACGAAAGAAAACTCAAGCCGGGCAAAAAAACAAAGACCGGATACTCGACGGATACGGACGTCTTGGAATCTTTGCGCGAATTTGACTGCGTTCCTGGAATGATTTTGGATTATCGGGCAAAGGCAAAACTTCTTTCGACTTATGTTGAAACTTTGCCGAAAATGGCAGATTCTTCCGGAAGAGTTCACACAAATTTTATGCAGACTGGAACTGCAACAGGAAGACTTTCTTCAAAAGACCCGAATTTGCAAAATATTCCGGTTCGCTCGGAAGAAGGACGAAAAATCCGTTCGGCTTTTACAGCGCCTCAGGGAAAAGTCTTGATTTCGGCAGATTATGCTCAGATTGAGCTTGTAATCCTCGCCCATTTAAGCGGAGATGAAAACTTGAGCAAAGCGTTCAACGAAGGAACCGATGTTCACAAGTCGACGGCCGCCTTGATTTACGGACTTCCGATGGAAAGCGTAACGGCAGAAATGCGCAGAAATGCAAAAACCCTCAACTTCGGTTTAATGTACGGAATGGGCGCTTTTTCGCTGGCAAAGGACTTGAAAATTTCAAGAACCCAGGCCTCAGAATTTATTGCAAACTATTTTATGGTCTATTCGGGCGTGCGCAATTTTTTTGACAAAAACGTTGAACAGGCAGAAAAAAACGGTTTTATCGAAACGATTATGGGACGCAGACGGTGGATCCGCGGAATAAATTCTGCAAACAAAATGGAAAAAGAAGGTGCAATCCGCATTGCAAAAAACAGTCCAATTCAAGGAAGCGCGGCAGACATTGTAAAAAAAGCGATGATTGACGTTTCTAAGGCGCTCGAAGAAAATCCGACAGGAGCAAGGCTTTTGCTTCAGGTTCACGACGAATTGATTTTTGAATGTCCAGAAGGCCAAAAGCCGGTAAGCGACACAATCGCCCTTATAACCGAAAAAATGGAACACGCAGTTCAGTTGAATGTTCCTTTGAGAGTAAGCGTAGAAAGCGGAAAAACCTGGGGCGAATTCCACTAATTTTGAAAATTTATGAAAAAAATTGTAAAACTTTCTGACAAAAATTTTTTTTTAAAATTGATTCCTGACTCGCCGGAAATAATCTGTCTTTGCGGACAGATGGCGGCAGGAAAAAACTATGCCGCTCAAAAACTATGCTCGCAAACTGCGGACAAAAAATGCGTTTCCCTAGACCTCGACAAGACAGTACATCTTGCAATCGAAAAACTCACACCGCAAATTCTCCAAACCTTTGAGAAAGACGCAAAAAAAGCAAAAATCGAATTGCAAAACAAAGACGGCAGCCTCAACAGGCGTGCGCTCGGCGCCTTGATTTTTGCGCAGCCGGACTTGCTAAAAAAACAAGAAGACCTCGTTTATCCGGAAACTGTCCGCCTTGCAAAAGAATTTATCGCGCAGAATAAAAACAAAACCATTTTTCTAAACGCGACAGTCCTTTACAAGACGCCGCAACTTTTGGAGCTTTGCTCAAAAATCTATTTTGTCACTGCACCATTCATAAAACGCCTTATACGCGCAAAACGCCGCGACAAAATGCCTCTCAAACAGATAATAAAACGTTTTAAAACCCAAAACAAACTTCTTTCCGAATATAAAAAAACAAAACTTCCAGTCATCTTCATAAAAAACTAAACATTTTTTTTGAAATTCCGATAAAAACTATAGTGAAAAAATTGCACTGTATCGGGAGCTAAAATATTATGGAACAGAAAAAAACTTTATGGATTGTCGCTGCATCAGGTATATTTTTATTGGTAGTCGCAGGCGCTGCCCTTTTGCTTTCCTTTCAAAAAACAGGCGCATCTCAAACTTACTCAAATCCTGCTGACGGCTGGGTTTCTTCTGCAAAAGTTCCAGATTCATCAATTTTTGCAGAAAACAATCAGACATTAAACAGCAACTCACAGACCACAGATCAGGATGCGGTTCAGCCTTTGCCGCAGTCAAACGCAAATGCAATTGCACAGACCGGCATTGAACCTCAAAAACAGTTCGCTCAAAACACAAATCAGCAGAACGAAAGCTCTTCTCCAAACGAAAATCCAATCAACGCAAAAAATGTAACCGTATTTACAGACAGCGCTCTCGTTTATGGAACAGGAACAACCACAACAATCGACTTAAATGCGCTCAAAACAAACCCAAATGCCGTTTCGCAGGTTACACCTCAAAACATTTACACGGCAGAGCAGTTAAACGAAAATAACAGAAACGAAAAAGCGGAAAAAACAGCTGTTCCGCAAGCTCAAACAGAATCAAAGCCAAAAACAACCGCCGTTTCAAAAACAGTTTCAAAAAAAGAAACTCCGGCAAAAAAAGTTACAGCAACTGCAAAATCTGTTTCAAAAACCGCAAAATCGGCAAAAACCACAGCGCAAAAACCAGTTTCTTACTGGATTCAGGTGGGCTCATACGAAGCAAAAAAATCCGCGGACGAAGCGCGCACAAGCCTCGAAAACAACAAAATTCCGAACGAAGTGTTCACTTACAACGACGCAAAAGGAAAATTGTTCTACCGTGTACGCGTCGGACCTTACACAACAAAAAGCGAAGCCGAATATTGGCAAAAACGCATTGCCTCGACAAATGAATTTGCAAAAATAAACAGCTATATAGTTCAAAATTAAGGGCGGCTGGGGCAATTCTTGCCCCACCATGCTTTCCGGGGCTACGACCAAACGCAGGCGTTTGTTTGCCTCCGGCCCCCCTCCAATCATTGCCGCAAAATAAAATTCCCGTTTTTTTTCAAAAATATTTCCAAAAAATTGTCAAAAATTAACATTCATCTCAACTTATATTGTGATGAAAAGATTATTTCTATTAGGTTTTATTTTACAAATATTTTTTCCAGCTTTCGGAAAAGAGCCTCAATTCAATTTTGAATTAAAATCCAGCGGAAACTTTTATTTTTCTGCAAACGAACAAAATTCTTTTTCAGGTTCAGGCGGAATTCTGGTTAACTTCGGTTCAATTTTTTTGAGAGGCTTTGTTTCTGTTCCAAAAAGCGAATTTTCAGAATTTTCTTCTGCCTTTAAATCGAAAAATTTTAATTCGATTTTTTCAGACAGACGCTGGAGCGCAAATTCAACTCTTTTTAAAAACACAATTCCTTTAACGCTTGCCGCAGGTTCAATCAGTTTTTCAAAATCGATTGGACGCTTAAAAAATCCTGTGCCCGCAATTTCGTCAAATCCTGTTCAAAAAAGTTTTCCGGTTTCGGCAGGAATCGGCTTTTCTCTTCCGACTATTTCCTCAACCGAAAAGCCGCCCGCCTTTTTCTGCAGTCTGGATTTTTTTAAGAAAAACATTCCGTTTTTGGTCCAGGCAGCGTTCAGATACGAAGACCGGGCGGCTTTTTTTAGCGCAAAAACAAAAATTCATTTTTCAAAAAAAATATTTTTTCAAAGCCACATAACTTTTTCTTCAACAATTCTGGAAAATAATTCTTCGTATCTTAAAAAAAACAACTGTACTTTTACAAGCCAAAGATGCAATTCTTTTTTCTGGGAAAACTTTTTCATCTCGCCTTTTTTTAAATTCAATTTTTATTCATGTCTTCAGCAAAATCCTTACGGAATCAACGCTTTTTACTTTAATTCAAAAATAAGACTTTCAGCGCAAAATTTTATTCTTGATGCTTCTTTTTTTGCAATTCCGACAACAAAAATTTCTCCAAAAGCGGTTCCGCTCATTTCTTCAGATTCGTCAATCATAAAAACGGCAGAGCAGGCTTCTTTAAACCCGCAGCTTGTTTTTCTTACGAAAGGCGGAAATTTGCTCAGATTCGGCATAACTGCCACCGAAACATGGAAAATTGCCGGAACAAGCGAAGTTTCTTCAATAAATATTGCAAAAATTGCGGCAGGCTTTATCTTTGAAAAACCAAATTTTTCGTTCAAATCGAATTTTACCGGCGGAAACATTCTTATTTCTGGAAATCCGCCTTCAAAAAGTTCAATTCCAAATAAATTTTACGAAATTCTGTTCGGCATATCAAAAACTTCTCCGAATTTTTCAAAAAAATTTACTATAAAAGGAAGACATTATCCGTCTAAAACCGAAAATGACAGCGTAAAACAAGAATTTTCGCTAGATTCTTCAATATCGCTCGGAAGAAAACGCAACATAAGAATTTCTGGTTCGCTCGCTTCAGTTTTATACAACGGAACAAAAGACAGCAGCACATATTCTCTGTCCGCCGCCTGGAAAATTAAAAAAAAGCACTTTACATCATCAATAAAAATCACATTCAAACAAAAAAACTAACAACAATTGATTATTTTTTTTAGCGCAAGGTTTTGTTTTTAAGGAATTAAAGTAATTTTTACTTTTTACCAATTGAATAACGTACAAAATTCAGTTATATTGTTTTAATCTACCGTTATCTTGAAATCATTATATATGATAAATTTTTAAACGGTTTTTAAATTGTAAACTTTTTTTTGAGAGGTAACAATATGGCTTTTGATATTACTAAAGTACGTAATATCGGTATCAGTGCCCACATTGACTCAGGCAAAACAACAACTTCTGAACGTATTTTGTTCTATTGTAACAAAATTCACGCTATTCACGAAGTTCGCGGTAAAGACGGTGTTGGCGCTGTAATGGATAACATGGAACTGGAACGCGAACGCGGTATTACAATCCAGTCAGCTGCAACACAGGTTCAATGGAAAGACACAACAATCAACTTGATCGACACACCGGGACACGTTGACTTTACAGTAGAAGTTGAACGCTCTCTTCGCGTTCTTGACGGTGCAATCATGATTCTCTGTGCTGTAGCAGGTGTTCAGTCACAGTCTATTACAGTAGACCGACAGCTCAAACGCTATCATGTACCTCGCGTTGCATTCGTAAACAAATGCGACCGTCAGGGTGCAAATCCAATTCGTGTATGCGGTCAGCTTCGCGACAAACTCGCTCTCAATGCACACATGGTTGAACTTCCAATCGGTCTTGAAGACAAACTCGAAGGTGTTGTAGACCTCGTTGGAATGAAAGCAATTTACTTCGATGGTGAAAACGGTGAAAATCTCCGCTATGCAGATATTCCAGCTCATATGAAAGACGATGCCGCACGCTATCATCAGGAATTGATTGAAGAAGCAGCAAACTTCGATGACGCCCTTATGGAAAAAGTTCTCGAAGGCGAAGAACCAACAGAAGAAGAACTCATTGCTGCAATCCGCAAGGGAACTCTTGCAGAACAGTTTGTCAGTGTATTCTGCGGTTCAGCTCACGTAAACAAAGGTATTCAACCACTTCTCGATGGTGTTGTCCGCTATCTTCCTAACCCGACAGAAGTTCACAACTATGCTCTCGATCTCGACAAAAACGAAGAACAAGTTGAACTTTTCAATGTTCCAGACAAGCCAGCTGTTGCACTCGCATTCAAACTCGATGATGGTCAGTTCGGTCAGCTCACATACATCCGTATTTACCAGGGACGTATTCCAAAAGGATGCGAACTTACAAATACTCGTACAGGCAAAAGATTCAAGGTTGGTCGTCTTGTACGCATGAATTCTGCTGCAATGGAAGATATTAGCGTTGGAGAACCAGGCGACATCTGTGCATTGTTCGGTGTTGACTGTGCTTCAGGCGATACTTTCTGTGCAGAAGGAATCAACGTAGCTATGACTTCTATGTTCGTTCCAAAGCCAGTTATTTCCCAGGCTATCAAGCCAAAAGACAAGTCAATGGCCGCAAATTTTGCTAAAGCCCTCAACCGCTTTACAAAAGAAGACCCTACCTTCCAGACAGAGCTTGATCCAGAATCAAATGAAACAATCATCAAAGGTATGGGTGAACTCCACCTTGCAGTATACGTTGAGCGTATGAAACGTGAATACAAATGCGAAGTAGAAGTAACTCCTCCAAAGGTTGCTTACCGTGAATCAATCCAGGCTCGTGCAGACTTCAACTACACACACAAAAAGCAGACAGGTGGTTCTGGTCAGTACGGACGCGTTGCAGGATTCATGGAGCCTCTCGCCGACAAAGACTACGAATTTGTAGACGCAATCAAGGGCGGTGCAATTCCTAACGAATACATTCCTTCTTGTGATAAAGGTTTCCGCCGCGCAATGGAAAAAGGCTCTCTTATCGGAGCTCCAGTTGTTGGTGTAAAAATAACAATTAACGACGGTCAGTACCATCCAGTTGACTCTTCTGATATTGCATTCCAGACAGCTGCTATCGGTGCATTCCGTGAAGCTTATGAAAAGGCAAAGCCTGTTATTCTTGAACCAATCATGAAGGTTTCTATCGAAGGACCTACTGAATTCCAGGGAAATATGTTTGGTCTTATCAACCAGCGCCGTGGTGTAATTCTCGAATCAACAGATGAAAACAACATCTCAACTGTAAACGCAGAAGTTCCACTTTCAGAAATGTTCGGATTCTCAACAATCCTTCGTTCTTCTACACAGGGAAAAGCTGAATTTACAATGGAATTCCTTAAATATGGAAAAGTTCCAAACGCTGTAGCTGATGAGCTTATCAAAAAGCATCAGGAAGCAAAAAAGAACGCTTAATTCGATTTAAGCAACTCAAAAAAGTCCGGTATTTTGCCGGACTTACATTTCCTATAGGAGAAACACATGGTAAAACAGGATCTTTACAATAAAAGCCCAGTTCGCCTTTTTGATGCTGCAACAGAAGGTGGTCTTAAAGAAGGTGGCCTCGGTCTAGTTACTTCTAAAAAAGGCTTGGGAAAGACATCAGTGCTTGTTCAGTTTGGAATGGACACTTTGTTAAAAGACGAACAGCTTGTTCACGTAACTTTTGATCTTCATTCTTCAAACGTAATTTCATGGTACGATGGAATTTTTGCAGAAATTGCTAAAAAATCAGCAGGAAACAGTGCGGAACTAAAAACAGATGTAGTTTCAAAACGCACAATCCTCAACTTCTCTCTCGACAACTTCTCTGTTACAAAAGTTGTAAACACACTCAAAGCTCTTTCTGCAGCAGGAATTGCTGTAAAAGGCGTTGTAATGGACGGAATCGACTTTACAAAAGTTTCAGAAGACGATGTTAAAGCAGTTGCAGGCTATGCACAGTCAGAAAAAGTAACTGTATGGACTTCTGCAACATCAGAAGGCGCTAAACTTGCAGATGTAGTTCCTGCAAACTTGGAAAAATATTTCGATGTTGTTATAAATCTCTCTCAGACAGGTTCAAACGTCGCTGTAGATATTCTTAAACTCGGCGACAAAAAAGACGTAGAATCTGGTCTTAAGCTTGATTCAAAAACATTGCTTATTTCTAAATAAACATAATTTTTAGAAGCAACAAAAAGCCCGTGGCATTCGCCACGGGCTTTTTGTTGTGATTTTTTTAACTTATTTCCACGGACACAAAAACGAACTCAATTTTCTTTGACCGAGAGACTCTTTATCATCTGCAATCAATTCATCCCACGGAACAGAAGTGCGTTTTTCTTTATCTTCCAGACACTCCGGATGTTCCTCAAACCAATCGTATTTGTAAAGACGCAGACGGCAGGCATTCATACAACTGAGCGTAATTCCATTCAACCCAGGAATCAGGCCAAATGTAAGAATCGTCAGAACACAAAGCACAAGATTATGCAAAAGCATTAAAAATGAAAAACCCGCATTGTCAAAATATACAATAAACGATTTTTTTAAATTCTTTCCAAAAGTATTGTCTTCCTGCAAAAAATACAATGGAACAAACCACTGCAAAGCCATAACAACAATAATAAAAAACCAGGCAAGAACCGCAGCAAGCAAAATGCTCATCAAACTTCCGTTTTTAAAATACATTCCAAGGTAAAAAATAAAGGCAATTCTTACAACCAAAACCAAAACCGCAAGCAACGCGCCAAAGATAAAGCCAGTCAAAAAACATTTTTTTAAGGAAGCAAGAAATAAGCTCCATCTCGGCGAATTAAAATCCGCAATTTTACGCGCATTTGCTCCCCATGCGAACAAAACGCTCATCAAAACTCCAGCACATATAACAAAAATTACGTTAGGAAGATAAGGATTTATTGCAACAGAAGCAGAAATTGCAAAATAAGAGCCGACGCCAATTGCAACAGGCAAAACATTTGTCAAAATAAGATAAAAAAGATTATCCCAAACATCACAAAAATTTTTTTTCAAAAAAAATCCGAACATTTTTTCTCCAGCAGATTTTGTTTTTATCAGTACAGTTTTAATTCTAGAATAATCCAGAGATTTTTCCGTCATCGTCTACATCGATATTCAAGGCAGCAGGCAACTTGGGAAGGCCTGGCATTGTCATAATATCGCCAGCGAGCACAACAACAAAGCCAGCGCCGCTGTATAGCTGACAATCGCGCACAGGGAAAACATAATCTTTTGGAGCGCCAATCAATTTTGGATCATGACTGATAGAATTTTGCGTTTTTGCAATACAAACAGGCAGTTCCTTAAAACCACGCTCTTCGTATTCACGCAATTTTTTAAGAACGCTAGGCGGAAATTCAACAGACTTTGCACGGTAAATTTCTTTAGCAATAGTTCGAACCTTGTCTGCAAGCGAAAGATGAGATTCGTAAAGGTAATGAAAATTAGCTTCTCCAGATTCGGCAATCTCGACAACTGTATGAGCAAGCTCGGTCATGCCTTCTCCACCTTTGCCCCAGCCTTCGCACAAAACAGCCTTTGAGCCTTTTTCCGCACAAAGTTTTTTCAAAAGCTCAATTTCTTCTTCAGTATCAGTAACAAATTTATTTATTGCAACAACGGAAGGAACTCCGAATTTAGAAATATTTTCAATGTGGACGGCAAGATTTTCAAACCCTTTTCTCAAAGAGTCTGTGTCCGGCATAGAAAGATCGGCCTTTGCGACTCCGCCGTGCATCTTAAGGGCGCGGACAGTAGCAACAATTACAACTACGTCAGGACTTAATCCAGCAGTACGGCATTTAATGTCCATAAATTTTTCTGCGCCAAGGTCAGCGGCAAATCCAGCTTCTGTAACAACATAGTCGCCACAAGCAAGAGCACTGTATGTTGCATTGATAGAATTTGTTCCTTGCGCAATATTTGCAAACGGTCCTCCATGAACAAATACCGGATTTTTTTCCAATGTTTGCACAAGATTAGGACGAATTGCATCTTTTAAGAGAGCAGCAATCGCTCCAGTACACTTTAATTCACCAAATCTTACTGCCCTTTTGTCATAAGTTTGGCAGATTGTAATATTATCAATTCTCTTTTTTAAATCGGAAATCGAAACCGAAAGACACACAATAGCCATAAGTTCCGATGCAACCGAAATTATAAAATGATCTTCTCGCGGAACACCGTCTGTTCTTCCGCCCAAACCAATTGTAATATTTCGCAGCTCCCGGTCATTAAGGTCAACACAACGCTTCCAAATAATTGTGCGCGGATCAAGGTGAAGAGCATTTCCCTGCTGAATATGATTATCGATTAAAGCCGCAATCAGGTTGTTCGCAATCGAAATCGCATGAATGTCACCCGTAAAATGCAGATTGATTTCTTCCATCGGAACAATCTGTGCATAACCGCCGCCACACGCACCGCCTTTAATGCCAAAACACGGTCCCAAAGAAGGTTCTCTCAAAGCAATAACAGTTTTTTTGCCAATTTTATTCAAACCGTCGCCCAAACCAATCGAAACTGTAGATTTTCCCTCGCCAGCAGGAGTCGGAGTTACAGCCGTTGTCAAAATCAACTTTCCGCGATTCTTAGGATCAAGAACTTTTTTTTGAAATTTGCGAAGTTCAGCCATAGTAATTTTTGCTTTGTATTTTCCGTAAAAATCAAGACAATCTTCTTCAATCCCAATTTTTTTCGCAATATCTGCAATCGGAGCCATTTCGTTTTTTTGAGCAATTTCAATATCTGAAAACATTTCAAAACCTCGCAAAATAATATTTTCACATTTTAATAAAATTCTAGCGCATTTACAACAAACAAAAAAAACAATAACAATCTGTTGTTTTCTAAATTTGCTACTTGTTTTTTTCGTAAAAGGTTATAATTACTTCAATGTTTTACGATCAGAATTCAATTTTAAGCCTAATTTCGCACATTCACTCTCAAAGCCAAAATTTTTTGCAAAAAAAACTTTCGGCTCTTGGCCTTACAAAACTCGCGACAAGCCACGGAAACATTCTTTTTTGTCTTAGCCGCACAAAAAGCCTTTCGCTCAGTGAACTTTCTCAGAAAATAAACCGCGATAAATCCACAACAACAGCCCTTGTAAAAAAACTTGAACAAGCTGGCTTAGTTGAAGAAAAAAAAGACCCGGACGACAGCCGAAAAAAACAAATCCAACTGACTCCAAAAGGAAGCCAATATAACGAAAAAACAAACGATTTATCGAACAAACTTATGCAAAACTGCTGGAAAAAATTTTCCGAACAAGAAAAAAATCAACTGGTTTCTCTCTTAAACAGGCTGTCAGCAAATCTGGAAGAATAATAATTAACTGGAATGTCGAATAAAAAAAAGAAAAGTCATATATGCCATTCCCCGTGCTACAATACTGCGATGTTTACGCAGTAAACTCGGTCAGAAATTTGTTGAAAAATTTCAATAGATTATCGGCTCAAGCCCGATAATGACAAGTAGCAAAATCCAATAATGACATTAAACTATAAAATTCGAAGTTTATCGTTAAAATAAAAAGTCATTACACAAAAAACGGCGGTTAATTTCCTTTTGCCTTATGACAACAAATTTAACCGCCATATTTTTAATGCCCAAAAAATTTTATTTTACTTTTCCGTCTTTGTAGAGTTCTACGGTCAAAAATTTTCCGTTTGCTCCAATTTTCTTTCCATCAATTTCTACAAAACCTGACTTTGTATGCAGCCCCATTTCTGCAAACTTGTCGGCTTTTACAAAGCAAAGTTCTTCTTCTGGCGCGCTAAATCCTTCTGGCTCAAGAATTGTTCCAACCTCAAACTGCGGTGCAAAAATTACTTCGCAAGTTTCTTTGTCAGTAACGGCCGGATCAGAGGCAGCAAGAAGCATCCCATTGCTACGAACTCCTCGGAAATTTGCAGGCTTTAAGTTGTAAACCAAAACAATGTTCTTTCCTAAAAGCTCTTCCGCCTTATAGAACGGAACAATAGAACTTACAATCTGCCGAGGTTCTGCATCGCCTGTGTTAAGAGTTAAAATATAAAGGAAAGCACCACCCGGATGCTGCTCAACTTTTTCAATCTTGCTTACTTTTAAGATTACACGTCTGCTGAATCTTTCTGCAGGAGGAAGTTTATCAATCTGCTCTGGAGTAAGTTTTTTTTCGGTTGTCTTTTTCTGCAATTTTGATTCGTCAACGCCTTCAACGCTTGCTAAAAGACGATCGAGCTTGCCAGCTTCGATTATGCGCATAAAACTTCCAAGGCGCGGTCCCTGGTCTTTTCCAATAATAACTTCGTAAAGAGCGGTAAAGAGCTTTTTTGCGTCAATTCCAAGAGAAGTTGCAACTGCGTAAATTGCTTCTTGACAATCTCTGTCTGTCTGGAACGAAGAAATTTTTGGAAGAACTTCATCGTGAACTTTTTTAACAGCATCTGCCAATGCATGCGGAAGTTTTGCTGTTGTTCCGTCATCGCGGATTTTAAAGCAGAAGTCCGGAGCGCAGTCAGGCGCGCTTTCGTTAATCCAGTACCATGCGCAAACACAGCGGCGACGCAAAACTTCTTCCTGTTCAGGTTTTACATTTCCAAGGCTCTTGATTACAGCATCGATGTCGCCTGAATAAGTCTGCAAAAGGGTTGTCAAAAGGCGAAAACCAATCTGATAAGGCTCAACTTTCGGGAATCCCGGTTCAACCTGGCTCAGTTCATAAATGCGCTTTTCGTGGTTGATTATTGACTCGCGTTTTTTCTCGTCTTTTTCCTTTGGAAGCTCTTTTCCCCAGGCGATTCTTTCTGTACGGTCATAAGCCTCGTAAACAGTAACAACGTCAAGGTCAAAGCTGATTGAAAATTCGTGGTCTACCTTGTTCTGCGCAAAAATGTAGCGCAAAACTTCCGGCTGGTAGACTTCGAGAGCGTCTACCAAAGAAATTACCTTTCCTTTTGAAGAAGACATTTTTCCAGGAACACCCTTAAGCTTTACAAAATCGTATTTCATTGTGACGGGAGCGTCCCAGTTGTAAAGGCGCTTAGAAACAAGTTTTGCAGTATCATAAGAACCGCCCGGAGAAATGTGGTCTTTTCCGCCCGGCTCAAACACAACTTTTTCTTCATTCCATCTCATCGGCCAGTCAACGCGCCAGCCAAGCTTAAACTCTTTTGAAGTGCGGAGATCGCCTTTTTCTACATGACCGCAACTTGTACATTTGTAAGTAATTCCGTATTCGCCGTCATAATCCAAAATTTCGGTCGTGTCTTTGTTACAATTACAGCAAAAAGCGGCAACAGGCCAGTAAACATCTTCCGGCTTCATTTTATGCTCGTCGTCACGATAAGTATTAAGACATTCTTTAATTACACCGCGATTCTGCATTGCAGTTTTCATACCTTCAGCATAGCGGTTAGCGCGGTAGCGGCTCGCCTGATATAAAAATTCAGGATAAATTCCAACACGAGGAAGCTGAGTCTCAATATCCTTTTCGTGGTGGCGGGCATAATTCTCGTCTCGTCCGAAAGTGTCCGGAACCATAGTTATTGGATAGCGCAAATATTTTTCCAGAACTTCCGGTTTAGGCATATTTCCAGGAACTTTTCTAAACACATCATAGTCGTCCCAAGAATAAATAAAACGCACATTCTTGCCACGATCGCGTAGAGCGCGGACAATCAAGTCAACAGTAATAATTTCGCGGAAGTTTCCAATATGAACAGTTCCGCTCGGAGTAATTCCCGAAGCGCAAGTATAAAGGTCAAGTTCGCCTTTCTGCTTGATAATTCTTTCTGCCTGCTGGTCAGCCCAATGGCAGAGTTCTGAAATGTTTCTTTCTGACATTTTTCATTCCTAGAAAAAAATATATATCTTCCACCGTTTATTCGGGTGGCTTTTTGCTCTGCAAAAACCGGGTCTTTCAGGGTTGCGGCGTCCCGGCGCCTCCAGTATTTTTGCTGCGCAAAAACACACGCTTTGCGTCCCTTACAGCCCCTGCCACAAAAGCAGGAATCTGAAAAAATTCACTTTGATTTTACAAAAAAAAAGCGGTTTATACAATAAACCGCTTTTTTTATCTGCTTTTTAAGCTCAACTTACAAAGTTATTTTTCAAGCCGTTCAGATTTTCTTTTTAACAAAAAATTTACGACAGAAATAACAATCATTGCCGAAGCATTTACCAAAAGAATGCAAATTGCTCCTACAAGCCCGATTTTGTCGGCTACGATTCCAACTATCTGAGGAGTTACAATTCCTCCAAGAGCAGCGATTGCCAAAAGCATAGAAGTTCCAAGGTCAGAACCTACAATTGCATCAGAAGCATTGGAAACTGTAGTCGGATAAATTCCAGCAAAAAACAGGCCAAGTCCGATAATCGCAAAAGTAATAATTCCCAAATTTTTTGTCGATATCAAAAGAATAAAGAAAATGGCAGTTATAATGCAGTCAAAAAGAATTATATTCTGTTTTTTTATTTTTCTCGAAACATAGGCCGTCAAAAGCCGTCCAAACAAAACCGCAAGCCAGGTAAAAGAAACCAAAGAATTTGCAAATGCCGGCGACATAATTCCTGTATTTTTAAAATATGTTACAAACCAACCGTTTACGCAGTTTTCAAGTCCCAGATAGAAAAATAGAAGAAATCCCGAAAGATAAAAAAGAGGCTGCTTCCAGAATGGAGATTTTTTTGCAAGGCTTTCTCTTTCTGTTTTTTCAGCAGAAACGTTTTTTGGAGTCAAATCCAAGGTCAGCATATAAACCGCAGAACAGAATGAAGCAATGGCAAGGGTGTAAACAATTGCACGCCAGGTAAAATCAAACTTAAAGAACAGCGACATTACCATTGGAGCCAAAAATGCACCGATTGCAAAAACCATATGCAAAATATTGAGCGCAACCGGAGTTCCGTCAGAATTTTCATTGATGTAAGCATTATTTATAACGCTGTAACAGCCGCGGCTTATCCCAAGAAGAATAAAAAGCAAAAGCATTACAGAAACATGCGGCAAAAAAGAAAGTCCAAAAAGCGACAACGGCATAAAAAGAGATGTTATGAATATCGAAATTTTTCTTCCTGCAAGTTTAGTCAAAAAAGGATTTACAAAGCTTGCAAGAAAATTTCCGATTGCAAAGAACGAAAGCAGCGAACCTGCAACTGCAAAACTGATTTTTGCTTCATCGATTACATAAGGCAAGATTGCGCCGACAATCAAAACGACTGAACCATTTACAAAAAACGAAAAATAGTTTGGCAAAAATTTTTTGAAATTTACTTTTTTTTCCATTTTTTATCCCCATGTCTCCATGTAAAAATATGATATTATAATCCTGTTCAGTCTATCACTTTTCAAAAAATGATTCAAACTTAATAAAAAATATAAAAAATAATTCTAAAATTATAAAATATACTCAGCAAATTATTCTGAAAATATTTCAATGAGCAGGACAATTCCTTTTTTTACGCTTACTTTTGCGGTTTGATCTAGCAAAACTTCATTGCTCGTCGTGTAAATGTATTCTGGACTTACTTTTCCATTTTTTAACGGATATTTTGCGCCCAAAATATTTAGTCCTTTTACTTTTCCGCAAACAGGAATTATCGAAAAATATTTGCAATTTTTATTCACAAAAACAGGATTTTTTCCAACAATCTGCATTTTTGAAAAATCATCAAGAACAAAAGCGCTGCACTTCCGTTTAAAAAGCCAGATAAGCGCAGAAACGTTGACCATAGAATGGTCAAAACGGCCGCCAGTCATTCCAACGAGCATAAAATTTCTAAAGCCCCGTCCAAACGCTTCTTTTACGGCAAAAAATGAATCCGTGTCATCTTTTTCACAAGGAAGAACAATTGTTTCCGAATTTGTCTCAGGTTTTTCAAAAGAATCAAAATCTCCAACAATTAAATCAGGTTCAATTTTCAGTTCTTTTGAATGAACAAGTCCGCCGTCACAAAAAACAAAAAAATCATCAGGAAGCAAATTTTTTTTTATCTGCCCATAATTTTGAATTTTTGCGGCCCCGAAAATTACGCAGCGACTTTTTTTTAAAATATTTTTTTTCAAACCATTCATCTTTCGCCGAAACTTTATTCAAAAATCGGATAACATTCAAAACCGGCATTGCGCAATTCGTTTCCGACAGAGCCTGCCTTATTTTCATCAACTACGACAAGATAATATTTTGTTCCGCTCGGACGTATTTCTTCGGTAACATGAGGCAAAAAGCCTTTTTCTTTCAATTTTGAAACCAAACTTTCCGCATTTGCCTTGTCCTTAAAAAGTCCAAGCTGCTGACGAATAATTTTTTCATTTTTTGAATTATCTTCGTTTTTTTCTGAATTTTCATTTTTTGACTGAATTTCAGATTCAGAATCTTGAACACTTGCAATTTCTGGAACAGAATCTGTTTTTCTTGGAACAAAATACCAAAACGGAGCCGGCAAAATCTGAATTTCACCTTTTACAATTGCCGATTCAAGGCTCTTAGGAAAAGTTTTTTTTAATTGAGCAGAATATGTTTCTTCTCCGGTTATGTGCCACAAAGTCAGCAAAACCTGGGGTTGAACGGATTTCATAGAAGGCAGGGACGAATAAGTTTTTAGAATTGCAACAGGTTCTGTAAGCTCAGCAGAAGTTTTTGACTGGCACAAAATGCTCCACTGTTCATAAAGTTTTATAAAAGCGATTATTTCAGAATCAGAAGAATTCCGGACGGCAGAATTAAGATAATTTTGAGCAGTTATCCAATCTCCTGCGCTCAAGGCGCAACGCACCGCATCAAGAACTAGCTGCTCACTCGATTTTTTCTGCATTCCTACAGCATCGCCTGCCGCAATTGCCGCCGCCTGAACATAAAAATTCATTGCTTCCTGAAAATTTCCGCTCTGCTCCAAAACACCGGCCAAAAAAGCATAGCCCGAACGTTTTTCTGCAAGATTTTGCAATGCCGGAACATTTTTTTTAAGATAGATAACCGACTGCTCAAGAGTATCTTTGCGGGCCGCCTCTTCAGCAATTTTTCTTGCAGTATTTGAATTCTGGGCAAAAACAAAAAAAACGAGATTAAAAATAAAAAATACTGTAAAAAAACGCTTCATAACTTTCCTCACAAACAGTTTTTCAAGTCGCCGGAAAATTATTTTTCTGTCTTGGCGTTATCAATATCCACAGCAGGCTTTGGAACAGAATTCACGTTGCTGCCGTCTTTTGAAGCTTCTTTTGGCTTTGCAGATTTTTTTTCGACTGGACGGCGGATCTTAAAATCAAAAATAGTCTTTTCTTCTTCATGCTGCGCTTTTTTTTCGGCTTTTTCAGCAAGCGATTTTTGTTTTTCCGCTTTTTTTGTTTCTTTTTCGTTTATTTTTTCTGCTGCCTGAGAAATTTGTTTTTTCGACATTTTCTTTTTGAACAGGGCAAAAGGCAACATTACGACAATTCCTGCCAAAAACGATGCAAGAACCGTTAAAAAAACAGGCACATTGTGAAAATTATAAAAAACAAGGTTTACGTCGCATTTATTCACATCTTCAAGATTAAAACCACAAAAAATAGTTACAATTACAAGAAGAATTATTGTTCCAATCAATTTTAAAGGCATATTTTTCCTCCATGTAAAAAAGTTTGCAACACAAACTTTTAATTCCCTAATTTATCATAACTCCCTTAAACGTATTCCCGTTCAAGGCTGTCAATTTTACTGTCACAAACGAGCCTATCAGTTTTTTGTCGGCTTTGAAGGCGACTCTCTCGTTTTGCTCAGTTTTGCCCAAAAGTTCATTTTCGTCGTCGCGGCTCACAATATCGGCAAGAACATTTACGGTTTTTCCAACACGGCTGTTCATGACTTCCGCCGTATGCTTTAACTGAAGATCTATCACTTTTTTTAAGCGTTCTTTTTTTATGGCAACGTCAATCTGATTTTCAAAACTTGCAGCTGGAGTTCCTTCTCTTGGATTATAATAGTACATAAACGCGCTTTCAAATTTTATCTCGTTCATAAACGAAAGAATATCTTCAAACTGTTCTTCCGTTTCGCCAGGAAATCCAACCATTAAATCCGTAACAAGCTCAACGTCCGGCATGGCACTGCGAAGTTTTTTTACAAGAGTTAAAAATTCTTCACGGGTATTTTTTCGGTTCATTCTCCGCAAAATCTCGTTGTTTCCGTGCTGAGCGGCAATATGAAAACCGTGGCAGACATGGCTGTCGTTCACAATCATTTCAATCAATTCGTCGCTAAAATCATTTGGATTTGACGATTCAAAGCGAATCCAGCGAATTGAAGAAGATGTTTCGTCAAGATGCGCGCTGATTTTTTTGAGAAGCTTAGGAAAATTCAACTCTCCTCCTTCTACAGATTCGTCCTTGCAACGATAAGCGTTTACATTCTGTCCCAAAAGCGTAATTTCTTTTACATTGCGTTTAGAAAGAAAATCGATTTCCGCGAGAATCTGTTCAACAGGCCGGCTTACTTCGCGTCCGCGCACATACGGAACAATGCAATAAGTACAAAAATTGTTGCATCCGTGCATAATCGGAACAAAAGTGCTAAAAGCCTGCTCTTCGTAACTGATTTTTGGGAAAGTGTATTCGGAATCTTCTTCGATTTTAAAACCTTTTTTATGTTCTTCCGCGGCAGAAATTATGTCGCCAAATTTGCTTTTTCCAAAAGTTCCTACAACAAAATCAATAACCGGAAAATCTTTTTTAACGCTGTCCAAAAGACGTTCAGCCATGCAGCCCATCAAGACAACATAAAACGGAACAACACCATTTTTTTCAACAAAATCAACGGCTTTCTGCATTTCTTCAAGGCGGGTTTTAGCGCCAGGCTCTTTGTGACGAATTTTTTTTACACCGGAATAATAGCCGAGCCGGCCAAAAATACGATTTTCGGCAGAACCGCGCACAGAACAAGTATTTATAACAACCATATCCGCAAGTTCCGGCTCCTCCGCCTTCGACCAGCCGCGGCTAATAAAAAGCTGTTCAATTGCGGCAGATTCCGCAATATTCATTTCACACCCATAGGTTTCAAAAAAATAAGTCATAATTCTAATTATTTTAGTAAATTTTCATCAACTTGAGAATACTAAAAAAAATACGTGGCAGAGCGCACAAAAAAACACTCAAAACCACGTATTTCCTCGCAAAATGCAATTTTTGACTTTTCGTTTTTAATCAGCAGCTTCCAAATTCTGCGCAAGCATAAGCGTCATGAAAATGAATGCTTTCGTAATTCGTGCATTCAACCTTAAACCAGGCAAATCCCATTTTTTTAAGTCCAAGATAAACTTCCCGAACCATATCTTCTACAAAACGCGGATTTTCGTAAGCATGTTCGGTCACAAATTTTTCATCCTGACGCTTCAAAACAGAATAAAGCGGTGTCGAAGCGCAATTTTCAATCATTTCGATAATGTCTTCAATCCAAAAAAAATCCGAATACAAAACTTTTACTTTTACGCAGCCTCGCTGATTATGAGCGCCAAATTCGCTTATAGCCTTGCTGCAAGGACACAAAGTTGCCACAGGGACTTCAATTCCAACAAAAAACTTAGAATCCACACCATTTTCCTGCATCTCGCTTTCGCCTTCGTAAGTGCAATTGTACTGCATAAAACCGCTTGCACTGGTTACAGGGGCATTTTTTTCAATAAAATACGGAAAACTTATTCTTCCAAAAGCACGCTGCGCATCAAGCTTTTCACGAATTTCTTCGAGCATTTCCAAAAAACTCTTCATCGAAATGTCAGAATGATATTTATGGAAAACTTCTATAAAGCGGCTCATGTGGGTGCCCTTAAAATCATGCGGCAAATTAACAAAAAGATTCACACAGGCAGTTGTATTCTGAACTTTGTTGTTTTTATCCAACACCTGGACAGGATATTTTACATTTTTTACGCCAACTTTCTGCAGCGGCACTTCCCTGGTGTCAGGAGAGTTTTGAACATCAATCATATTTTTTACCATAATTTTTTATTTGGGCACTACCGTCAGAGCCGGTCGCTACGTTCCGGGTTCCGCTTCCGCTCCATGGGGCTGCAAGAAGCTCACAAATATACAAATTTGGTTTTAAATTAGCCTTTTATTTTTAAGGCAGCCCCACGCTGCGCGCCCTGCACATCGCTAGTGCAAGCGCTGGTTCCGAAAACCGGAACCAGCCGACAATTGCTCCGCAATTCTCGTTTATTTTACTGAAGCTGCTCACTTCGTTCCGCAGCTTCAAGAGTATTGGCGGGTTTTCGCTTCGCTACAGCCCGACGACAATTGCTTCGCAATTCTCGTTTATTTTACTGAAGCTGCTCACTTCGTTCCGCAGCTTCAAGAGTATTGTACATGAGCATGGCGATTGTCATTGGGCCTACGCCGCCTGGAACCGGGGTTATAAAGCTGGCTTTTTCTTTTATTGCTTCAAAATCTGTATCGCCAATCAAGCGGAAACCGCTCTTTTTTGTCGCATCTGGAATTCTGTTTACGCCTACATCGATTACAACAGCTCCTTCTTTTACCATGTCGGCGGTTACTGTATGCGGATGTCCAGAAGCGGCGACAATAATATCAGCCTGCTTTACGATTTCTGCCATATTTTTTGTTCCTGTATGGCACATTGTAACTGTACAGTTTGTTTCGCGTCTTGCAAGCAAAAGAGCTACAGGTTTTCCTACAATATTTGAACGTCCGATTACAACAGCATGCTTTCCAGAAGTTTCGATTCCCATTCTCTTGAGCAAAACAATAATTCCATGCGGTGTACATGGTAAAAATGCTTTTTTTCCAATTACCATTTTTCCAACATTCACCGGATGAAAACCGTCAACGTCTTTTTCAGGACTGATTGCCATAATCACCTTATCTTCATCAATATGCTTAGGCAAAGGCAACTGAACCAAAATTCCATGAACAGAACTGTCTTTGTTCAATTTGTCAATCAAAGCCAAAAGTTCCTCTTCTGTCGTATTTTCTGGTAAAATTTCGGAGCGGTCGGTCATGCCGGCTTCTGCAAGAGCCTTGCGTTTTCCAGTTACATAGCTTACTGATGCAGGATTTTCTCCAACAAGAATGACTGCAAGACAAGGCGTTATTCCTTTTGCCTTTAGCGCGGCAACTTTTTCTGCAACACCAGCACGAACTTCAAGCGCAATCTGTTTTCCATCAATAATTTGAGCACTCATTTTTTTACCTCCAAAAACTTCGTAAAATTTTTCGTAACTTAGCGACACAAAGACGGTTTTTGTACTGTGATTAAATATTGAAAAAAAAGCCTTATTAGGTTAATCTTTTCGATAAAACTATATATATTTTTTAGCAATTTTTCTATTAGATTTGGAGCATAAGATGAAAAAATTCATTGCAATTTGTTGCACTGTTTTTTTATTTTCAACTGCGGTTTTTAGTCAGGAACAAGACGAAGATGATGACAGATTTGCCGTTGAATATAGAATGAACGAGCCTGGCGATCAATTCATAAATATTGGACTTATGGTAACATTTCCGCTCAATTTTGGCGGCGATTTTCCACTTTACCGCGAAGGTCAGCTTTCGACCGGAGGAGCAGGAACAATCGGTTACCACAGATTTCTGACTTCATGGTTTGCAGTCGGTCTCGATGTAAGTTTTGGATACAATCCGACAATCGGAGAGAATATGTTCACTTACGTACCATTTGTATTCTGCTTTACAGTGCAGCCAACTATAAAAAAATTTGAATTTCCAATAACAATGGGAATCGGAGCGGCTGTCGAAAGTTATCTTAACAACACATATTTTCCAGGTCTTACACTTAAGCCAGAAGCAGGAATTTTTTACCGCGTAACTCCAAGCTGGTCGTTTGGCATAAAGGGAAATTTTATGTATTTGCCCCAGTGGTATGAAGATTCAGAAAACAACGACCACGGCAATTTTTCTTCTGTCGTAATAGCAGCAAGGTACCACTTCTAAAAAACGGAAATAAAAAAAATGAAAAAACTTTCAAAAAGCATAATTTCAATATTTATATTTTCTGCCATCTCAATTTTTACTTCGTGCAACGGCGTAATTTTTGACACAATCCGCGAAGAAGTAAAACTTTCGGATGCACAAATTCAAGGCACAGTTCATTCTCTTGTCCGCGTAACCGACAGTTCTGATTCAAAAGAATATCTTTATTTGTCGGCAAACCCTGTCGTGTGGAAAAAAGATATAGACAATGCCGTAAAAAATGGCGGAACATACGTGGCAGACGGAACAGATCCGACAGACTACACAACTTCCGAACACGGACACTGGCTCACGGCTTCAAGGCCAGGCAATAATTATGTAAGACTTGCCGCAAACCACAATGGAGAAATCTATTCTCTTTCTTTTTTTGTACAAGAAGTTACAGACGATGGCGAGATGGAAGGAATTTCAAAAGAATTAAAATACCTCGACACTTCAAACAAAGACGCAGGCTGGCAGACTGTTGCTTTTGACGACGAATCAATCACAAGCGAAATAGTTTCGGCTTCATCGATATTCTGTACAAATACTCCAAAAAACGAAAACCGCTACGCTTTTGCAAGAATTAATGGGAAAATTTACAAACTCGATGGCGGAAAAGCAACTTTAATAGAAGAAAGCAGTGAATATAATTTTACGTCAGGCGACAATTCAACTTCAATCTACTCAAGTGCAAAAGGAGTTTCTACTTTTGACGGTATCACATTCTACTTTACAGATTCTCCCGCAATCACTTCCAACGAATCTTACAATTCAGACGCAACAATGATTTACTACGCAAGCAGCACTACAGTCTACTACAGAGCAGCCGGAGATTCTGAATGGACAAAGGTATCTTGCGACTCAAGCGAAATCCGTTCGATTGCCGTTACAAAAGACAAACTTTTGCTCGGAACAACAAGCGGTTTAGACAATACTGCTCTTAACGCTGGAATTCCGACAGGTTCTGCGACAACAATTTCTGCGAACGCAACTTCAACCCTGTCTTCTTCGTACATTGTTCCGATACTTTTGACAATCGACCCGACAAAATCAGACACAGCCACAGACATTTACGCCGCATTGAATTTTGAAGGAAACCCTTCGAGCACTTCTGCTACACGCAAAAACGCAAGCTTGTGGTCTTATTATCCAGCAAGAGCAAAGTGGAACCGTGAATAATTTTGTGCTAAACTCTCTTTATGAGTGATTTGTTTGACGCTTCAAAAACACAAAAAGAACCTTTGGCTGCAAGACTCCGCCCTAGAAATTTGGACGAATATATCGGTCAGGATCATATTGTCGGAAAAGGCAGGCTCCTGCGCCGCGCAATTGCAGCCGACCAGCTAACATCTGTAATTTTTTACGGACCGCCCGGCTGTGGAAAAACAACTCTTGCACGAGTAATTGCAAATCACACAAAATCAAACTTTATTACGCTAAATGCCGTTTTGACTGGAGTTGCAGAAATTCGAGCCGCAATAAAACAGGCAGACGATTATTTTAAGCTTTACGGAAGACGTACAATTTTGTTCGTTGATGAAGTTCACCGCTGGAACAAAGCTCAGCAGGACGCCCTTCTGCCCTGGGTAGAAAACGGAACAATTATTTTAATCGGCGCAACAACAGAAAATCCGTTCTTTGAAGTAAATAAAGCCCTTGTTTCGAGAAGCCGTGTCTTTCAATTAAAGCCGCTCACAAAAGCTGACCTTTTTAAAGCCGCAAATTTTGCCTTAAACGATATTGAGCGCGGATACGGACACTGGAACGTTGAATTTGAAAAAGGCGCTCTCGAACACCTTGTGGAAACTGCGAACGGAGATGCCCGTTCACTTTTAAATGCCCTGGAACTTGCTGTAGAAACAACACCTGAAAAATGGGATCCTTACAACGCAAATCCTGTTCCAGCCTGGGGTTCGACAATTTTTATCTCAAAAGAAACCGCAGAAGAATCGATTCAAAAGAAAGTTGTTCTGTATGACCGCGATGGCGACTATCACTACGACATAATATCCGCATTTATAAAATCCTTGCGCGGAAGAGATCCAGACGCGGCAATGTATTGGCTTGCTAGAATGGTGCGCGCCGGAGAAGATCCGCATTTTATTTTTAGGAGAATGTTGATTTCTGCCTGCGAAGACACAGGACTTGCAGATCCAAACGCAGTCTGCATTGTAGAAAACTGCGCTCAGGCTTTTGACCGCGTCGGACTTCCAGAAGGACGGTATTTTCTGGCTCACGCGGCGCTTTACCTTTCGACCTGCCCAAAATCGAATTCGAGCATGGCATTTTTTGACGCGCTTTCGAGCGTTGAAAGAGAAGATGCCGAAGTTCCAAACCACTTGCGGGATTCTTCGCGAGACGCCGAGGGTTTTGGACACGGAAACGGTTATCTTTATCCGCACGCTTACCGCGACCATTGGGTTGCTCAGCAATATCTTCCAACAGAACTTGTCGGAAGAGTCTTTTACACGCCAACCTCTCAGGGCTACGAGGCAAAAATAAAAGAAGATGTCTTGAGCCGCCGGGAAATTCAAATTTCTGCAATTTTGGAAGGAATTGAACCCGAAAAACCGGAATCCGACGTTTCGTGCGGAATGCACCCTCTTCCTCATTTTGCAACAGACTTTGACAATCCAATCGGTGAATGGTGGATAAATAAAAACTTTGAAAAAAACTCGATTACGAAACCAGAAAACCTGACATTTACTCCAAAAAATGAACGCCGCGAAACAGCTCTTGACCGTGCGGACAAATCATGGAAAAGCAGGCTCGACTCCAACCGGGCGGAAATTCTTACAACAATCCGCAATGCAATGATTCAACTGGCGGACTTGAGCAGGCACACAAGAAGCCTTGTCTGGAATGCGGACGACGGACTTTTAATCTGGGAAGTAAGCAGAAAAACTCCAGAAGGCGTAACGGCTGGACTTTGTTCAAATCAACGCGGACTTGAAATTCTTGAACAATATGGACGCACATTGGACGATTTAGACCGTCCTGCTTTAAAACTTCGGCCGGAAAGCCTAGAAAATTATCTGAGCATGCAGGTTTTTGCAAAAATTCTTGAAGAATACAACGAAAACGGAATGATTTTTGACAGGATTTTCTTTCGAGATCCATTCAACTGCCAGGACAGCGTGGACGTTCTTGCAAGCGCGCTCAAAAACCTTCCGAAAAACCTTGTGGCAGACGACCAGCAGATTGTAATTTCGCAAAGGATTCCTTCAAAAGGACAGAAAATCTGGGAATTGATTTATAACCAAATTCTGACAGAGAGCACAAGAAACGCTTACGAAGGAATCTTAAAAAAAATGGAAAACGCCGAAAAAGAATTTTTTGGCAACGAAGAAAATCCACTTTTTGCCTGGAACGAAAATTCAGTAAAAGCCGCCTTTGAAGAACATGGATTTTTTGTAAAATCCGCAACAAAAGTAATTACAGAAAAAAGACGGATTACAGAAACAGAAATAAACCGCTGGTTTGATGCAGAAAATTCTTCTTACGGTTCGGCAATGGCAAGAGAAATCGGAACGGAAGATTTGGCAAAAATCAAAAATCTTTTGAGCGTTGCCTGCCAGAACACGCTTTTTAACTGGAATACGACAATTGAATTTTTGACGGTAAAAGTTCAGGCAGACACAACGCAAAAAAAAGGTCTTTAAGTTAGGAAGATTTTTTGATATATTAGAAAAGCGTTAGTGCATGGAGTTGTGGCAAAGCCAGCCACCGCAAGGAGCACAACTTTGTTGTGCGACTGAGGAGGCCGAGGGTTACCGAGCAACGTAACGCACGCCCCGAACACAAGCGAGGGAAACGCCCATTTTATAATAATTTTTGGAGAAAACGATGAATTTTATTTTTTTAGGACCTCCAGGAGCTGGAAAAGGAACTCTTGCAAAGGAAGCAGCAAAGGCTTTTAACATTCCACACATTTCGACAGGCGACATTTTCCGCGAGAACATTAAAAACGGAACTGAACTTGGCAAAAAAGCAAAGGCGATTATTGACGCCGGCGGTTTGGTAAGCGACGAAATTACAATCGGTCTTGTAAAAGACAGACTTTCTCAGCCAGACACAGCAAACGGTTATATTTTGGACGGTTTTCCACGCACAATTCCCCAGGCAGAAGCGCTCGAATCTTTTGCAAAAATCGACGCTGCCGTAAACTTCGACATTGCAGACGAAGCTGTTGTTGAGCGTCTTGGCGGCCGCGTATGCTGCAAAGACTGCGGACAGATGTACCACGTAAAATTCAATCCGCCAAAAGTTGAAGGAAAATGCGACAAATGCGGCGGAGAACTTTACACCCGCGATGACGACAAAACAGAATCAATTCAGAACAGACTTGTAGTTTACAGAAAATCTACAGCTCCGCTCATTGATTTTTACAAGGAAAAAGGAAACCTCGTAGACATCGACGCGCGCCCAGCTCCAGAAAAAGTTCTTGAAGAATTCGAAGCAAAATTTAAAAAATAAATTTCAGAGAGTTTAAGCCTCAAAAATTGCAGCCGCTTAAGCTCAAATTTTTTATTGCCGTACAGTTTTTTTGTGCGGCAATAAAAGTTCCAGGCATTTTTTTCAAACAAAAACCAACCTTTTTTATGTCACTTAACTGTAACGAAATCGATTTAATCTTAAAAGAACTGGATTTGACAGGCTCGTTTATTCAGGAAATTGTACAGCCTTCATTTGATTCGATTGCACTTTATACTTACAAACCCGGCGTTCCAAAAACAGTTTTTATCTGCCTCGCCGCAGGTGAATGCAGGCTCAACGAAGTAAAAAGAAAAATTCCAAAAAACGAAAAACCTCTGCGTTTTTATGAAATTCTTCGCTCAAGAATAAAAGGCGCAAAAATTACGGAATGCCGGCAACTTGGCAAAGAGCGGATTATAAAAATTTCAACATACCGCGAAGGTCCGGTTTACGTAATGCCTGCCGCCCAGGAAAAATTTGCAAAAAAGAAAAAAATCCAGGCCGAGGAAGACGGAATTGAAGAATTAAATCTTTACATAAGGCTTTGGTCAAACGCAGGAAACATTTTTTTATGCAATAAAGAAAATGTAATTTTTGACAGTTTTTACCGCCGTCCTGCAAAAGGCGAAATTTCAGGCGAAATTCTCGTTTTGCCAGAAATTAAAATTTTTACAGATTTGACGGAAAAAGAAAAACTCGAAGAGGAAAACCTAAGCCTTCAAAAATTTCCAGTCCGCGATTTTAATCAAATTCAAAATTCTTCGGAAAATTTAAAAGGCTTAAAAGACAAAAAAAACAGCGGACAAACCTCAAAAGAGCTTTCATTTAACGAAAAAGTCGATTTATTCTATTCTCAAAACGCTTCACGGACTTCGACCGAAAAACTGCTCGAACAGGCAGAAAAATGGTACAATTCGCACAAAACAAGGCTCGAAAACGCGCTCGAAAAACTTGAGCGAAAACGAAGCGATTTTTTAAATGCGGAACAATGGAAACACTGGGGAGATTTAATTCTTTCCTACAGCTATATGTTTACAAACGGACAGGCTTCTTCCGGCTACCTCGATTGCGAAGACTTTGAAAACGGCAAAAAAGTCCACATAAAAATCGACCCGAAAAAATCAGCTCACGAAAACGCCGCAAAATACTACGAAACTTACAAAAAGCAAAGCCACGGTCTCGAAGATTTGGAGCACGACATACTCCTCTCAAAAAAACAAATTTCCGAACTCGACAAAAAATACAATTCAATGCTCGCAGAAAAAAATCCCGTCAAACTTGAACAGCTCCTGCGCAAACAGCAAAAACCGCGGCAGCAGGAGCAGAGCGAACGGCCGGGACTTTCTTACGAATCAAAGGGCTGGACAATTCTTGTTGGACGCGACGCCACAGAAAACGACGAGCTTTTGCGCCATTATGTAAAAGGTCCGGATTTGTGGTTTCATACGCGCGATTATCCGGGAGGCTACGTCTTTATAAAGGCACGCTCAGGAAAAACAGTTCCGCTCGAAATTATGCTCGCCGCCGGAAACCTTGCAGTTTATTACTCAAAGGCGCGCAAAAACGGAGAAGCCGACCTCTATTACACACAGGTCAAGCACCTTCGCCGCGCAAAAAACGGCCCCAAAGGACTTGTTCTGCCTTCCAACGAAAAAAACCTTCACATAAAAATGGATTCTGCAATTTTAAGGCAGCTGGAAGAAAATCAAAGCGAATTTTAACTTGCGGGCGTCCGGGCTGACCTTGCCAGGACAGCCCGCCGGGTCTTTGCGTTATAAAATTGCTGCGCAATTTTTCCGTTCAGCCGCGCAAGCGCGTCCGAACCGCTTTCGCGGCTAACAGCCCCTGACGCAAATTTTCCAAAAAAACGCAGATTTTTCCCAAATATAGATTACAAAACTTTTTTCTGTTAAACTTAAAAACCATGAAAATCAGCGAAATCTTAAATTCTAAAAAAGTTACCATATCTTTTGAAATTTTCCCTCCAAAAAAACAGGAGGCTTTTGATTCAGTAAAAAAAACTGCGCTTTCATTAAGTTCTCTAAAGCCAGATTTTATTTCAATAACTTACGGGGCAGGCGGTTCAACACAAACAAACACTTCCGACCTTGCACAGGCTGTCGAAAAATCAGGAACAGCTTCGCTTGCGCACTTAACTTGCGTCCGCTCGACAAAAGAACAGCTTTTACAGACAATCCAAACCCTCAAACAAAAAAACATAACCAATGTGCTTGCATTGCGCGGCGACTTGCCAAAAGACGCTTTTGAAGGAGAAAACCTTTTTCCCTCAGGATTTTTCCACGCTTCCGACCTTGTTCCGCTCTTAAAGCAAAACGGATTCTGTGTAGGAGGCGCATGTTATCCGGAAGGACATCCGGAAAGCTCCAACCGCGACACAGACATCGAAAACTTAAAGCACAAAGTCGAAGCCGGAGTCGATTTTTTGACTACGCAGATGATTTTTGACAACGATATGCTTTATTCATTTTTGTACCGTCTCCAGTCCGCAGGAATTCACGTTCCTGTTCTGGCAGGAATTATGCCGATTACAAACGCAAATCAGGTAAGTAAAATGGTTGACCTTTCAAATGCATACATTCCACGCAAGCTCCTTTCTTTTTGCGACCGCTTCCGAAACGACAGCGAAGCTATGAAGCAGGCAGGAATCGCTTATGCCACAGACCAGATTATAGATTTAATTTCAAACGGCATCCGGGGAATTCACATTTACACAATGAACAAACCGGAAATCGCAGAATCAATCGTAAAAAACATCGATTCAATCATAAAAGCTGTAAATAAATAGCCCGAATGTCGAGTTTTGATAAGAACAGTAATTTAAGTGTCATTGCCGTGCTTGACACGGCAATCTTGCAAAAAAAGTGCAATAGATTATCGGGTCAAGCCCGATAACGACATAAAATCATAAAACTCGAAGTTTGGGCTAAATAAGTTTTTCTGCAACCTTTAAAAAAAATTCGTGTCTAACTAGGAGGATGCACATTAAATATAATTTTAGGACTAAAAATGAACTTTTACAAAGATTTCGTTCAGGACGAAACAGTATACAGTAATTACGAGGATTTAAAGAAAAATTTTAAACTTAAAATTCCTGCAAATTTCAATTTTGCCTACGATATTGTAGACCGCTATGCGCAAACTGTTCCTTCAAAACTGGCAATGGTTTGGTGCGACGACACTCTAAAAAGCCATTACTTTACTTTCAGCCAAATTTCGGAACGTTCAAAGCAAACTGCTGATTTTTTGAAGTTCCACGGAATCAAAAAAGGCGACACAGTTATGCTTATTCTGCGCCGCCGCTACGAATTCTGGTTCTTTCTGCTTGCTCTGCACAGAATCGGAGCAATTGCCGTTCCTGCAACAAACCAGCTTTTAACAAAAGACATTGAGTACCGAACAAATGCCGCCGAAATCAAAATGATAGTTTCGTACGAAGATGAGGAGGTTCAGACAAGAATTGAATCTGCCCTCAAAAATTCACCGACAGTCAAAAATGTTGTAACAGTCGGAAAAAATCGCGACGGCTGGCTCAATTATTATGACGAAATTGAAAATTTTAAGGCCAGAGATTTTGATTCAGAAAACACCCGCCCGACAGAAAACAGCGACACAATGCTCGTTTACTTTACTTCCGGCACAAGCGGAAACCCAAAAATGGTTCAGCACAACTTTACCTACCCTCTTGGACACATTGTTACTGCTAAATACTGGCAGAACGTTATGGACGGAGGACTTCATCTTTCGGTCGCAGAAACCGGCTGGGCAAAGGCTATGTGGGGAAAACTCTACGGACAGTGGATCTGCGGTTCTGCGGTAATGGTTTACGATATGGCAACTTTTTCGCCATCAAAAACAATCGAAATTATTTCAAAATACCGCGTTACAACTTTCTGTGCGCCTCCGACAACTTTCCGCTTTATGGTTAAAGCCGACATAAAAAAATACGACTTGTCAGCCTTAAAGCACATTGTGACGGCAGGCGAAGCCCTTCCTCCAGAACTTTACGAGAAAGTATATGAAGCAACAGGTCTCGAAATGCACGAGGCATTTGGCCAGACAGAAACCACCGTTCTTGCAGGAAATTTTCCCGGAATGAAAATAAAACCAGGCTCAATGGGCAAGCCTGCTCCTGGCTATGATTTGGAAATTGTCAGGTCAGACGGAACAAAATGCCCTCCAAACGAAGAAGGCTCTATTGTCATCCATCTGCACGGTCAGCGCCCGACAGGACTTTTTTCCGGCTACTATAAAAATGAAGAACAGACAAAAAAAGCATTTAACGGAGACGACTATTACACTGGCGACGTTGCATATTACGATGAAGACGGCTACATTTGGTTTATAGGACGCAAAGACGACGTAATAAAAACTTCCGGCTACAGAATAAGTCCTTTTGAAGTAGAAAGCGCAATTCTTTTGCATCCAGCGATTCTGGAATGTGCAGTAACTGGCATTCCAGATGAAAAACGCGGCCAGGCAATAAAAGCAACCGTTGTTTTAAACAAAGGCTTTGAACCTACAAAAGAGCTAAAACTCGAGCTTTTTGAGTTTATAAAGTCAAAAACGGCGGCATACAAACATCCCCGCATAATCGAATTTGCCGAAACCCTTCCAAAAACAATTTCTGGCAAAATCCGTCGTGTAGAACTGCGAGAGAAAAACTGATTTTAAGCGGCGTGCAGAAAAAAACAGCACAGGCTTTTCCTGCTACGTCTATTTAATGTCTTGTTTAATTGAATAAGAACTTTTTTTATGATAAAATTAGTGCCGTTTGTGAGAACCCTTGCAGAGGCGACACAAATTTAGTTTTTTGTTTTGCAGGAGCTTTTTATGAAGGTCGTTGTAATTGGTGCCCAGTGGGGTGATGAAGGAAAAGGCAAAATCGTTGATTACCTTGCCGAAGATGCTGAATACGTTGTTCGCTACGCAGGCGGTCCAAATGCAGGTCATACAATCGTAGTTGACGGAAAACAGTTTGCGCTTCATCAAGTTCCGAGCGGAATTCTTTATCCAAACAAATCTGTATTTTTAGGCGCTGGAATGGTCATCGATCCAGAAGCACTTTTTAACGAACTCCAGATGCTCAAAGACAACGGAATCAACTGGGAAGGACGTGTTTTTATTTCTGACCGTGCACACATTATTCTTCCACGCTACCGCCAAATGGACAAAGATCGCGATTCTCAGCGCAAACGCCCGATTGGAACAACAGGCCGCGGAATTGGAATCGCCTATTCAGAAAAAGCACAGCGCGACGGCATTCGTCTTGCAGACCTCGACTGGAAACAAAAAATGGATGAATTTGAGGGCGAAGATTTAGAATTCATCAACAAATACAAAGATCAGCTTATAAAAATGCGCGTTGACCTTACTCAAAAAATGTACGAATACCGCAAAAGCAACATTCTTTTTGAAGGTGCGCAGGGCGCAATGCTCGACATTGATTCAGGAACATATCCTTATGTTTCTTCTGGAGCTTCATGCTCTGCTGGCGCTGCAACAGGTTGCGGAATCGGTCCACATGATTTAGACAAAATCTTAGGCGTCTTTAAAGCTTACGAAACTCGCGTAGGAAACGGTCCAATGCCGACAGAATTCAATGATTCGGACGAAGCAGAAAGCGAGCTTTGCCGCAAAGTACGCGACACTGGACGTGAATACGGTGTAACAACAGGAAGAGCACGCCGTTGCGGTTATCTCGACCTTGTCGCATTGCGCTATGCCTGCCGTGTAAACTCAATCGACAGCCTTGTTTTGACACATCTCGATATTTACGATCCAATGGAACAGATTGAAGCCTGCATTGCCTACGACATCAACGGAAAAATCGTGACAGACTTCCCGGCAAATGTTGAAGACATGGAAAACGCAAAACCAGTTCTCCAGAAATTTACAGGATGGAAAAAATCCCTCAAAGAAATCCGCAAATATTCAAAACTTTCAAAAGAAGCGCGCGAATATGTTGAATTTATCGAAGACTACTGCAAAACTCCAGTCGGAATAATCTCCGTAGGATACGAACGCGACGAGACATTCATCCGCAAAAATCCTTGGAAAAAATAATTAAGTATTGACAAACCATAAAAAAATGGGCGTCCAAAGATAGAAATTGTCTTTAGACGCCCATTTTCGTTTTAAATACCCTTAATTTCGAGTTTTATAATTTAATGCCATCATCGGGCTTGAGCCGATAATCTTCTATTGAAAAGTTCCGACAAATTCCTAACCGAGTTTGCTACGTAAATATCGCAGTGTCGCAGCACGGAAATGGCTCTTAAATGACTGTTCCTTTCAAAATTCGACATTCTGGCTAAATCATCAAAAATCTTAATTACAAAAAACTTACAGAATATATTTTTCTATAAAATCTGCAACACCGTCATCATTGTTTGTTTTTTCCGTCACAAAATCCGCAATACTTTTTATGTGCTCGTTTCCGTTCACCATTGCAACTCCGTAACCGCATTTTTCAATCATGCTTTCGTCATTCATGCTGTCGCCAAAGGCAAGAGTCGTGCTGTGGTCAATGCCTATAAAAGAAGAAAGCCATTCAATCGCCTCGCCTTTTCCACAATCCGGCGGCAAAATTTCCAAAAAATAAGGTTTGCTCGTAAAAATTACAGCTTTTTCACCAAGGCTGGCCTTCAATTTTTTTTGCAGTTCCTGAATTTTTTCAGGTTCTCCAGGAATCAGCATTTTAAAAAATGAATTCTGGTTCTCAAGCAAAAATTTTTCAAAATCTGGAGCTTCCTCTCCATTTAATCCGCACATTCTGACATCGCGCAAGGTCCAGTCCGTCTCCTTGCTGTAAAAAACCTTGCCGTCAGAATAAACTTCTGTTTCAAAACCTTCTTCAACAGCAATTTTATGCGCTTCCAAAAGGACTTCGCCACTCACAGTTTTTTTGTAAATCTGAATACGCTTGTGCATGTCAAAAATAGAGCAACCGTTTATTGCAATTACATATTTTCCGCTTTCCAAGGCAGCAATATTCAGTCTGCTTACAAAAGGCTTGATTCCGTCTTCTGCCCTGCCAGAACACAAAACAACGTAAATTCCGCGCTGGGCGCATCGCTTTAAGATTTCTGCATTTCTGTCACTTATCTTGCGCTCGTCGTTTAAAAGAGTGTCGTCCAAATCAAGGGCGATAAGATTTACATGCAGTTTTCCAGTATTTTTCATGGCTATTTTTTTTCTCCAGGACTTGTATTCCGTCTATATAAAAATCTCGCGGACTTTCGCCTTAAACTGATTTCCGCGATCAAATTCGTTCATAAACATTCCAAAACTCGTAGAGCCCGGACTAAAAACCACAACTTTTTCACCGGAACAATTCTTTGACAAAATATCGGTTTTTAGAGACTTGAGCATTTCGTCAAGATTTTTAAAAGGTCCGTTAAACGAAATATTCGCCCTGTTAAAATCGCAGATCATCTTGTCGCTGGCGCTTCCTTCAAGCATATAAATCGAAGAAGGTTTAAAAGCCGTACTTTTAGAAATCGCATCGGCAACAGGACTTAAATCAAGCCCCTTGTCCGTTCCGCCAGTCAAAAAAACAACAGGTTTTCCAAAAGCCTGGGTTGCTTCCGCCGCCGCCTCAGGCACAGTCGCCGCGCTGTCGTTGTAAAACCTAAAGACACAGGAATTTCCCGACTTATATTTGACCGTGTACGAATGAAAAAATTCAAGACGGTGTTCAATTCCGTGCCATTTTCCCAAAATCTCGACAGTCTGCTCAGGAGCAACACCCATAAGCTCAAGAACAAGGGCGGCGTTTAAAACATTAAGACGCATATGTTTGCCAGGAACAACAAGCTCCTTCAAAATTGTATCGGTTGTTTTTCCGTGTCCTTGCGCATAACGGCTCAAAAGTTTTTCCGGCAGACGGCAGATTCCATTTCCATTCTTATCCTGCCATACGCCAAAAACGCCTTCCGGCAATTTTGACTTAGAATATCTCAAAACCTGGGCCTTTGTCTCTTTTGCAAAAATATTTCCCCAGTTGTCAATCAAAGTTCCGCCGTCACAAGCCGCATCATCATCAAAATCAAGAATCGTAAAGTCCTTCTTAGTCTGGTCAGCATAAATCAGCTTTTTGTCAGCGACATAGGCAAGCATCGAATGATAAAAATTCTGATGGTCAGGCATAATTTTCGTAATAATCGCAATGTGCGGTTTTAGAGCTTTTCTTCCGTGCAAGTCGGCAAGCTGCCAGCTCGAAAGCTCAAGCACAACAGGAGTAGTTCCGCTCGTTTTTTCAAGAAAAGTCAGCGGACTTACAGTAATATTTCCGCCAAGAAACGCCTCAAAACCAGCTTCCCTCAAACCATAGTAAATCGCGCTCACAGTCGAGCTTTTTCCCTTAGAACCGGTAACCGCAATAATCGGCGCCTTAGTAAAATGCAAAAACAGGCTGATGTCCGTTTCAATCGCCTTTGCAGCAGCCAAAAATTTATTTCCGTCGTATTTTACGCCAGGATTTTTAATTACACAGTCCGCATTTTCAAAATCTTCGATTTTATGCTCGCCAAGACGGTAGGTCAGCCGGTTTTTATCAAGTTCCCGGTCTTCCGAAATCGATTTTATTGTCGGAGCAAGCTGTTCAGCCGTCTTCATGTCCGTAACAAGAACGTAAGCCCCATGTTTAAGCAAAAAACGCACGCTCGCTTCGCCGCCACCGTTGAGCCCAAGTCCCATAACAACAACGTGCTTTCCGGCAATGTCCTCGATTTTGTCAAAAAAACAGCCTTCCGGATAAATTTTCGGAACAGGAGGAAGAGGTTCATTCAAATCAGCCATTTTTTGTCTCCAATAAAATTTTTAAGACGGGCGTTTCCTGCCAGTTTTGGCAGGCCGCGTGTTGCGTGGTTTCATTCCGGCGCAAAGCCCCGGAACGGCACAGCCGCCACTCCACCCGCTAACGCAGAATTTTTTCTAAAAAAATCAGCGCGATGTCTTTAATTTAGAAGCCGCTTCAAATTTTGACAGAGCTTCGTTCATCAAAAGTTCAGTCAGCGCAGTAAAATCAAGCCCAAATTTTGCGCACATCTTCGGGAACATCGAAATTTGCGTAAAACCAGGCATTGTATTTATTTCGTTCAAATAAATTTCAGAAGAATCCTTGTCCATAAAAAAATCAACACGGCTCAATCCGCACAAATCAAGCGCAGCATACGCTTTTTTTGCCAAACTCCGAATTTCTTCCAGCTTATCTTCTTCGAGCCGCGCAGGAATCAAAAGCTCAGCGCCGTCAGGGTCATTGTACTTTGCGTCATAATCATAAAAATCATGCTTAGGAGCAATTTCTCCAGGGCCATAAGCCGTCAAAACCTCAAAACTTTTCTGTCCATCACAGATTGTAGGATTTCCAGTTACAGAACATTCAATTTCGCGGGCATTTACAGCCTTTTCAATAAGAATTTTATCGTCCCAATCAAAAGCATCAATAATTGCGCTGTTCAAATGACGCAGGTCAACGGCAAGATTAGCTCCGTCAGAAGAACCTGCAGAACAAGGCTTCACAAACATCGGAAAACCAAGCTTTTTTTGGGCGTTCTCCAAAATTTCATCGTATTTTTTCCAGTCAGCAAGGTCGCTTCTTCTTACGCAAATTCCAGGAACAACAGGAATTCCGGCATTTTCAAGCACAGCTTTTGTTTTTTCTTTGTCCATCGTAATTGCAGAACCCAAAGGACTGCATCCGACATAAGGAACGCCTATCATTTCAAAAAGCCCCTGAATCGTTCCGTCTTCGCCAAAAGTTCCGTGCAAAACCGGAAAAACCACATCGCACGGAATTTCGCATCCGTTTACGACAAAGGCTCTTTGTTTTCCACCGCCAGGAATTGCAAAAACCTCATTTATTTTGTCTTCGGTTATTTCAAAATGAGATTTTTCATCGTTTCTGATTCTTTCAAGCTCAGTTTCCGGCTGCAAAAACCATTTTCCGGTCTTTGTAATTGCAATCAGGGTGATTTTATGTTTTTTGTCGATATTTCTAGCAACAGAAGCCGCAGAAACCAGAGAAACCTCGTGTTCGCCAGACTTTCCGCCGTAAATAACAGTCACATTCATTTTATTTTTTATCTCCCATAATTCGCATTGTAGCCCATTTCTGCAAGGGCCTTTTTTGCTTCAGAAATTTCATCGTAAGGATGAGGTCCGTCTTTATAAATGATTGAATTTTCATGGCTTTTTCCAAGCAAAAGAACAATATCATTTTTTTTAGCCATTTTAAAAGCCTGACGAATTGCCGACGGACGGTCAGCAGTTATAAACAAATCCTTATTCAAAACTTTGCCCTCTTTTTTTGCACCAACAGCAATCTGCTCAAGAAGAGCAACACTGTCTTCACCTCTCGGATCTTCATCAGTCAAAATCACAACGTCGCAAAAACGAGCGGCAATAGCGCCCTGCAAAGGACGTTTTTTTAAATCGCGTTCGCCGCCAGAACCAAAAAGACTTATAATCTTTCCAGAAGCGCGTCTTTTTAACGGCGGAAAAATAGTTTCAAAACTAGAAGGAGTGTGGGCGTAATCCACGATAACTTCAAAAGGCTGGCCTTCGTCAATTTCCGTCATACGGCCTTTTACAGGCACAAGTTCAGAAACTTTTTCTGCAACTTTTTCGAGCGGGGTCGAAGTCAGACGGCTAACGGCAATCAAAGACGCCATAATATTGTATGCGTTAAAAGCACCAGGAAGAGAAGCCTTGATATGGATTACGCCTGCGGCAACAGGTTTTGAATTTTTATCGACAAGATTCGGCTCAACAATGCTAAACGAAAGCCCATAAGCCGCGCTCGCAATGTTACGGCCAACAAGATAAGGAATAGAAGGAGGAACTGGAGGAAGCGGCTTTTGTTCTTCAAGACCAGCGACAGCCTGTTTTCCGGCCTTGCCTTCCGTTGTAAAGCCAATAACCGGCTGTTTTGTAGCTTTTATAAAGAAAGAGGCAGATTCGTCCTCGAGATTTACAATTCCAAAAGAAGGAACAGCAACTTTTTTTCCTAGAATAGTTTTTTGGTGAGAATTTTCGTCAAGTTTTCTAAAAAGATTAGCCTTGTCGTCGCGATACTGCTCAAAAGTTTTATGAAATTCAAGATGCTCGAGAGTAACATTCATAAAAACACCACAGTCAAAATCAATATTTCCAGTACGGTTGAGCTTAGGAGAAAGACCATGGCTTGAAGTTTCGATTACAGCGTATTCACAGCCGTTCTGAACCATTTGAGCAAGATAATTTTGAATTACAGGAGCTTCAGGAGTTGTAGTATGCTGAGGATTAGCAAGGGCTTCACCGCCAACAGAATACTGAACGGTAGAAATAAAGCCAGTCTTATGACCGTTAAGACGCAAAAGCTGCCAGATAAAACTTACAGTTGAAGATTTGCCTTCAGTGCCAGTAACACCGATAACACCGAGTTTTTGAGAAGGATAATCAAAAAAACAGGCTGCAACAGGCGCCATAACCTTACGGCTGTCCTTTACGCGTAAAAAAACAGGTTTATTCTTGGAATTTTGAAGGGCATTCTGAATTTCCAAAGCCGTTTTTTCATCAAAATCGTCCTGAAAAATAACAGCCGCCGCACCTTTTTTAATGCAGTCACTGATAAAAATATTACCAGTAGTATGAGTTCCCGGAAGCGCAAAAAAAAGCGACCCCACAGAAACATCGCGACTGTCAAAAGCAAGGTTAGAAATTACACAGTCCGAAGAAAGGATACATCCAGTTTTTCCGTCACCTTCCACGGAAATATAGTCAAAAGAGCCCAAAAGCTCCGAAAGATTCTTAGCCATAATATTTTTATTTTACCGCTAAGAAATGGTTTCTTCAATGGGAAAAATAAAGTTGAAAACCAAAGAAATGCGTGTGCAAAAAAACGGCTTCGGCAACAAAATGTTACCAAAGCCGTTGAGTTACAAATAATATCAAGAATCCAAATTGAAATCAGTACTGTACGACAGTTTCTTGTTAAGAAGAGTCAGTATTATAATTACTAAAATCACAAAATAAACCAGAACCACGAGAAATAATATCGGCATCTTAATCAAATTAAAAGCAGTAAGACCTCTAAGATAAAAGCGACTATATACAATAGCCAGCAAAAAGTTAATCGCAATATCGCAAAACATCGACTGTTCTTGAAAAATTGCCTGTTTACATTCAGAGAATTTTTTATATGCAAATTCATTATTTTTCCGCTCTGCAATTCTTATAGCATTTTCAACAGAAAGATTTTCTTTTGCATTAGAAATATATTCTTTTTTCCAATGTGCCAAAGCAATCCTGCAAATTCCGCCTATTATGATTTTTACACAAAAACATATAAGCGTCCCTAAAAACACTAATCTGACTAATGATTCAACACATTCTATTCTATGTTTATCAAATGAAAAATAAAACAAAATCAAATTTTCTTGAGCAGCAAGGACTGAACTAATGTCAAAAACTATGGCTATCGAAAGAAATTTGATAAGATAAACAGGTTTATTAAAAACGTCTTTTATATTGTTAAAAAGGTCGGTTATTTCCAAAAATATTTTCTCCTTAAATCTACTCTTCTATTGCTGATAGAATCGGCAACATAATATAAAAAGAAATCAAAATGCCATCAAAAATCACTTTTCAAATATCAAAAGTATTTTATTTGTGTCATTAACGGAAAATCCATTTTTTTTATAAAAATTTATTAGTCTTTCAAAGTTTAATGCACAATTTCCACAAGGTATAGCTTCACCCGCAATATATCTAATTTTTCTTAAATATTTTAACATCTGATACGACTCTGTTTCTATAAATTTGTTATACTCGATAATGATATCCACAATGCAGCCCCTGCAAATCCTTTGTGTTGATATTCTACCGGAGTTTCCAGCATAACAAGTTTACAATAGCCACATATCAAACTAAAACTAAAGCAATAATTATCTTTAGCAGTACAAGTTTCCAATTACCATTTTTTAATATTTTTATCCCGTCCAAAGTTTCAACTATAAAAGAAGGATGAATACAATCATTTTTTGAATAATCAGGATATATAGGCAATATGCAAGTCATATAAAAAGAAAATGATTTTCCACTATATTTTTTTATCAATTTCAACTGAACACTAGACGACAGCGGCTCAAGAACAAGTTTTCTATATGCATATTCATTTGAACTATGTTTTAAATTATTATAATTACCGACTTCAACCAAAATATTTTATGATTTATTTCTCCCAAAGATTTTCATCAAACAACCATCTAATACAATAAAAGAAAACAACAATTAAATATATAAAAAAGGCTTCGGTAACTAAACAATATCGAAGCCTTTTACTTTTATTTTGCTAAAAAAAATGATGTTTACTTTCGCACCTTTCCATGCAGAAAGTCGTCATAACTGATTTCAATTCCCTTGCGGACCTCGACTTTTGCCTTCCAGCCGAGGTTGTTCAGGCGGGTTACATCGCAGAGTTTTCTTGGAGTTCCGTTCGGTTTTGAGGAATTCCACTCAATCCGGCAAGTTCTTCCGTCTTTTGCGACATCAGCATAAACAACCGCTCGGATTGTCTCGGCAAGCTCCCTGATTGTCAGCTCCTTTCCGGTTCCAACATTCACGAAGTCTCCAGTCGGAGTTCGCAAATCTTCTGCGTTCTTGTTTTCCATAAGGTAGACAACCGCATCCGCCAAGTCGCCTGCAAAAAGGAATTCGCGCAACGGAGAGCCGTCGCCCCAAAGGTGAACGACATCCTCGCCGCTCGCCTTTGCCTCGTGAAATTTCCTAATCATCGCAGGGAAAACGTGGCTTCCAGCAAGCTCATAATTGTCGCCGATTCCATAAAGATTCGTCGGCATCACAGAAAGGAAGTTTGTTCCGAACTGCTTGTTGTACGCCGTGCAGAGCTTTATCACGCTGATTTTTGCAAGAGCGTAAGCGTCATTCGTAGGCTCAAGCGGACCTGTAAGAAGAGACTCTTCCTTTATCGGCTGCTCAGCCATTTTAGGATAGATGCAGGTCGAGCCGAGGTTCATCAGCTTTTTTACGCCGTTTTTGCGCGCCGCCTCAACGACATTGAATCCAATCACCATGTTCTGATAGATAAAATCCGCAGGATAAGCTGAATTCGCCCCGATTCCGCCAACATGAGCCGCAGCAAGAAAAACGTACTCCGGTTTTTCTTCCTCAAAGAATCTGTTAACATCCGCCTGATTCAGAAGGTCAAGCTCGCTGTGAGTTCTTGTAATGATATTCGTATAGCCGCGCGCCTGAAGTTCACGGAGAATCGCACCGCCGACCAGTCCGCGATGTCCCGCTACGTAAATTTTTGATGATTTTTGCATTTTTATTAATCCTGATAAGCTTTATTAAAATCCGAACAAAGACTTTTCAAGTTTTGAAGCCCTGATTATAGAATAAAGTGTTCCGATAGGCAGCTGATTATTTCCGTGGCAAGGCACAATTGTTGTCGCGCCAAGTTCCGCATTATGCCACTTCTGATGCGAGCCTTTTTGTCCGATTAATACAAATCCATTGTCCTTCAAGATACGGACAATTTCTTTTGAAGACAGTCTGACCGGCATCTAAATAACCATCTGCAGCACTTTTGATTCGGCAGGCACTTGAAAATCTGACGGTTCAAAGAAAAGTTCCGCAGCTTCCTTGAAATTTTCAGAAGCTTCCTCCAAAGTCGCTCCGCATGAATTTATTCCAGGAAGCTCCGGGCAATATGCCGCCCAAGAATTAACAGCGTCGTCGTATTCCAACACAACCCTTAATGTCATTTTTAGCCTCCTATTTTTCATTAATATTAACATGCGGAAAACGAAATGACAAGAATTACCTTTTGTGCAGAGTCCTTTCCTTTTCAACGTAATCAAGGTCGTGCTGCATCATTATGTGCACAAGCTCCCTGAACGATGTCTTTGTAGGATTCCAGCCGAGGGTTTTCTTTGCCTTTGTCGGGTCGCCAAGAAGTGTCTCAACTTCCGCCGGGCGGAAATATTTCGGGTCAACTTCTATAAGACATTCGCCTGTAGCCTTGTTATAGCCCTTCTCGTTAACACCTTCGCCCTTGAACTCAATCTCGATTCCAGCCTCTGCAAAAGCGCACTTGCAGAATTCTCGGACAGAATGCTGCTCGCCTGTCGCAACAACAAAATCATCCGGCTTTTCCTGCTGAAGAATCAGCCACATACATTCAACGTAATCCCTTGCGTATCCCCAGTCGCGGAGCGCGTTCAGGTTGCCAAGATAAAGACGCTTCTGGTATCCCTTTGCAATACGGCTTGCGGCAAGAGTGATTTTTCTTGTGACAAAAGTTTCTCCGCGGCGTTCCGACTCATGATTGAAAAGAATTCCGTTTGAACAGAACATTCCGTAGCTTTCACGGTAGTTTTTCATAATCCAGAATCCGTACAGTTTTGCAACGGCATAAGGCGAGCGCGGATAAAACGGCGTGGTCTCTTTCTGCGGAACTTCTTGAACAAGCCCGAACAGCTCGGATGTAGAAGCCTGATAAATCCTGCAAGTTTTTTCCATTCCAAGGAAATGAACCGCCTCAAGAATGCGAAGAACGCCTGTCGCGTCAGTGTCCGCAGTAAATTCCGGTACCTCAAAAGAAACCTGAACATGGCTTTGAGCTGCAAGATTGTAGATTTCATCCGGCTTGATTTCACGGATAAGACGTATCATGCTCTCGCTGTCGGTAAGGTCGCCGTAGTGAAGATAAACCTTGCGGTTCTTGTGCATATCCTCAATCAGGTCGTCAATGTAAAGATGCTCAATCCGGCCTGTGTTAAACGACGAGGAACGGCGGATAATTCCGTGAACCTCATAACCTTTGTCCAAAAGGAATTCCGCAAGAAACGAGCCGTCCTGCCCGGTAATCCCAGTGATAAGCGCTTTTTTCATTTTATTCTCCTATGAAAAATGAGATGTGTATTTCTAAAAATTAGCTGACGACAACAAAAATGACCTGCCGGAAATGTGGCAGGTGAATGGGAGAGAGAAAAAATTATTTTTTGTGTAAAAATTTACAAGTTAATGTTTATTTTCAAAACAAATCGGAGTGAGAACCTATTGCATTTTGTAAAACAGAGGTGAAACTTTATTCCTTCTTTATAAGAAAATCCAATAACATTTTTGGTGAAAATATCAAGGGATTCTCTATATCTGCTTCCAAAAAGTCTTTGTCTCCCGAAAGAATTATATCTGCGTTATTAAATATTGCATCGCTCAGAACTGGAATATCTTTTTTATCCCTTAAAGTTCCAAACTGTTTTTCTGTACTTTTACAGAATTTTATTGGCAATGTATGATACAGTTCATAAATTGTGCTTGCCTTATCTGGCCACTTTAATTCGAGTTTATCTTTGAATTCCTTGTCAACATATTCAGAAACAAGAAGCTCAAATTCATTATCAAACAACAATTCAAAAAGTTTACCAGCCGTACCGCCAAAAACAAAGGCTGAAACAAGGACATTTGTATCAATAAAAATTTTCACTTCGCCCTGCTCTGTCTGAACTGTCTCATATCCTCAATCATTTCTGATTCGGAGTTCCATCCTTTATCTTCTTCAAAAAGAGATTGAATCTTTTTCAATGTGGCAGAAGGCGATGTTTTCGACAAAACAATGTTATTAGAAAACTGTCCGGGATTAGAAGTATTCTTTCTCAGAAGAAAATCAATAAAATCATTCACTTCTGATTTTAACTCATCTGTCAGAATATTATACTTCTCTAAAATTGCATAAGACATAAAAGCACCTCCTGTAAGACAAGAGCAATTAAAAGATAGCACAAAGTTTTTACCAAAGCAACGAAATGCTATTCTATTTACCAAACAAATCGGAGTGAGAGCCAGTTTCAACCAATACCAGAGTAAGCGTGCTTTTTGTCTTTCGATAGCAAAAAGCTTTTCTTTGCCAGCTTATATGATCTTTTGAACTGACTAGTCCAGATCACTTCATAAATCACTTGTCCAAGTCCGCCCACATTTTTTCCATGTCAGTATAGCGAGTTGTTTCTTTTGAATTCTCCAATTTTTTTGCCTCCTCAACAGCTGAAAGCAGTTCCTTGGAATATTCCGGATATTCAACTTTGAACGGAAGCCCATTACGCAAAACAGACTGGCGGAGAAAAAGAGTTATAGCCTGAGACAAAGAAAGCCCCAATCCTTCAAAAAGAGGAATAACCTCAGATTTTAACTGTGAATCAATTCTTATGTTTGTCGCTGTTGTACTCATATTAAACAAAATAATACAAAAAGTTGCATTTGTAAAGCAAATATGAAATAAAAATTAACTACTCGCAGCTGAAAGTATGCCCCTGCACTTTCTTCACGAACTCATAGTCAATCGTGCGACGCAAGCCTTCTTCAAGTTCAACCGGGGCGACAAAGCCTGTCTTTGGAACTCTTGACGACTTGAAGTAAGTGTTCGTGCAAACAAGTTTGCCTACAGAATTTCTTTACACGGATTGAGTTGATTGCGAACTTTTTGTGCAGGATGAACGCAAGCAGATCGAAACATTTTCCGCCGAAGTATGCAAGGCCAGTACGGAAAATGCACAAGATGCTTTTTTGGCTTTCCAAGGTGCTTGTAGCAGTCAAGGACAAGGTGGTTCATATCGTAGAATTTCATTCAATTTGAGAGTCAATATCATTATAGATTTTTTGAAATATTTGTCTTTCTTGATTTCTAAAACATTTATTAAAAATAGCTTCATTTAAATTGTTTGCTTCATTTATTCCATGTATATTTGCATAACATAAAAAATATGAATCAGGATATTTTCTTAATTTATCGATATATGCTAAAAACTCTTTTTTATGATATTCATATCGTTTTATAATATCAAAAGCAGTTGCTTCTTTTTCGAATAAAATTGACTTTTTCTCATCAAGTTTTTCAAATTCGATATCAAAAGAATCCTTCATTTCTGAAAATGAAAAACTCTTTGTGGCTTGCTGATATAATATTTTCTTTGGAATTATTCTGAATCTTAAATAATCAATATATTTATAATTTTCATTGGATGGGAACAACGTCTCCAATTGTTCTTCATTGCATTCCTTGTAATATTCACCAGCCTGTTTTATTCTTGAATTACATACTTGGCAACTTGGCACAAAATTATATAAGCTCAAGGAAAACAATGGGCATCTTGATTTAGGAATAAAATGATCAATATCAAACTGACTTTTTTTCATATTCCCAATTTCATATGAATTTATATAAGTTTTATTGCAATAAAAGCAAGTATTGATATTTATTATTTTTTCATTATCCGGCAGTGTAAAAAATTGTGCGATACTTCTAGAAAATTTTGAAAAATCTAAGAGAAGGTGTTTTCCATTTTTTGCACCGTAAACCATTCCAAATTCTTTATCGACAGTCTTTCTAAAGTTTTCATTCTTCTTATATGCTATATATATTGAAGCAATTTCTCTTGGTGATAATATTAATAATTTTTCAAAGTTTTCAGGAAAATCAGAAACATAACTTCCAAAGTTTTCATAAATTCTTTTAATTTTGGAATCTATTAAACTATATAATTTTACCAATTTCGCATTTTTTCGTGATTTTACATGAATCTTTTTCGCAATTTCTTTTATTAGAGAAAAATACCTTTCTTCAAATTTTCTTCTTTGTCCTATATCTTTATAAAACAAATCTATATATACTCTAAACATTGATAAATTCTTTCCTCTTCTTGTTCAGCATATAAGTTAATGTATTTTTAAAATATGAATCTCCCAAATTGTTTATGATAGAATCATATATTCGAATTTTTTCTTCTATATCCTCATGACTTGTTTCATTTTTACAAAAAGAAATAATCTCATTTATTCTATTTTTTGCAATTTCCCCAATAGGTGCTGTCATAAAAAATTGCTTTTGCAATAAATCATATATATTAGCAGCAAAAGTTTGGTCTTCAAACAAATTTTTTGTCTGAATCTCTCCATTATCCAACAAGAGAACATTCTGAAGCGGAACATCACTTAATATATAAGGAGAATGCGTTGCTATAAGAATTTGAATTTGTGTTTTAGTATTAAAATTACAATTATTTATCATTTCAATAAGTCTATATAAAAATAACCTTTGATACTCTGGATGCATATATAGTTCCGCTTCATCAAAAATTAGAAAAAAATTTTTATAATTGGGATAATCAATGTTATTTTTATTTGTTAATTCAGTTTTATCACATTCAAGATTTTTTAAATGATAAAGAACATAACTAAAACTATTCAGCAGCTGCAATTCTCCACTGCTAAATGATGACAAATTTATTTCTTTTTTTGTAAATTCATCTTCAAATATTAAATCTGTTTCAAAAATTGACGGTGGTAACTGCAAAAAATAATCATCAATACATTTCTCTTCACCACAAGAAATTTCTGCTATTTTCTTATAATTAGTTTCATACAAACCATTTTCATATCTATAATCTAAAGAGAAGAAATTAAAACACTGCCTAAGTTTTAAGGTAATGAATGTATTATCTTTTAATATTTCGTCTAATACTTCATCTGCAAATTGTTCATTTTTTCTAAAATTAATATATTTTATAAATAATCCATAATGAGCACAAGTTTTTAATGTCTTAAAAGCCAAATAATGCAGCAGAGTATCTACCATCTCTTTATCAATATCAAATTCCGAAAAATCTTTTTTCTCATTTTTTTGTAAAATTCTTTTTGCCCAAGAATTCTTTAGAGAATTAAAATATTCATCATATTTTAGTTGATTGCAAATTAAGTTTTTTCCATATTTCTCCATAGTTTTTAAATCAGTATTTAAAAAATCATTTATTTTATTTTGTAATTCTTCGAACAATACCTTAATTTCTTCCGCGCCATGATTCTCAATGTAAGTTTTATCAAATCGATAAGATACTTTTAATGGTATTTTATTTTTAATAATTTTATGATTTCCATTCTGGTAATTATATAAAAAAATTTGAAGTGCAATATTTCTTTGTCTTGCTAAGTCTCGTTCATTATCTATTAAAATTACTCCATTAGAATCCCTATAAGGTAATAAAACTATTGGAGTTATATAAGCGTCGTTTTTATGAAAAATTCCTTCCGGATAAAAATCATTAGTTTCAAAATCTTCAGGATTAAAAGAGTGCATACTATAATTAGTTACAATTGTATAAAATAAATCTTGTAATTTTGACAAAGAAAAGTTTTCACCATTGAGACTAGAGGCAACATTAAAAATACCTTTGTTATTTTTGACTGATATTTCTAATTCCTTTTCTTTTGGAAGTTTCACAATAAGTTTTTTACTATCAATATTTTTTATATATCCGACATACTCTTTTCCATCATCTTGCAAAATCGAAAAATATAAAGCAGCAGAAAATCCTGAAGAATATATTAAATCACAGCCATTATATGGAAATATAGACTTAATACAAAACGCGAAATTATTTATAATTCTATAAAGAACATCTAATAATGTTGATTTTCCAGAACCATTTTTTCCAACAATACAACTTATATTTATATTTGTATTGGAGTTCTTAAATTTATAAAAATTATCTGATACATAAAATACGATATGAGAATCAATTTTTGGAGGTTTCTCGCAAGAATCATAACCACAAAATGAATACCATCCGTTAAAATTTGAGTTCTTATGCTTTAAATTCTTAAAAATATTTTTTTTATCGTTTAATAATTCTATACCAATAATATGCATATCTTAAAAGCTCCTCATTTTTATGTTCTATCTATTTGCAACTTTTCTCATTAGCTTCAAGCCCTTTTATCTCTCCCAACGCCCTCTCATTCATATTGGCAACTTTTTATCTAAAACAAAAAATTGCGGAGTCTTTCTTAACTTTTTCAAAATCACTGTATACCAATGCTTTTTTAGACCGTTTACTTTCCATGCTAATGAGTCGTTTTTTATTCCGGCAACTCTTGATTTTATTCCATTATTGCTTGTGCCGCCGGCTTCCATGCAGGTTATGATTTTATCTAGCCAGAATGAAGAGAGTTTTTCTTTTTCAAAAAAGCGGAGCATAAGCTCGTAGTCGGCATTTATTCCGCAGTCGAGCCTGAAAACTCCGTTATTTTTATAGACTTCAGCTTTTACAAACAGAGCAGGATGAGGCGGCATCCAGCCAAATTTAAATGTTCTTGGCTTTCCGCTCTTCCAATAGCGATACGGTTTATTATTCTTCACATAAAGAAGATTTCCAAACACCATCTCAACATTGTTCTGTTCAAATACACTTATAATAGACGAAAGTGAATCAGTTGATGCATAATAATCATCAGAATTCAAAATTCCGACAACATCTCCAGTCGCCATAGAAATTCCTTTGTTCATGGCATCATAAATTCCCCTGTCCTTTTCGCTTACAAAGTGTATGCAAGGATTTTTTTCCGCATAGTTTTTTATAATGCCAAGCGTTCCGTCCTTTGAAGCTCCGTCAATAATAAGATATTCAAGGTCGATATTTTTTTGCGCAAGAACGGATTTTATCGTCCGCTCGATTGTTGCCTCGCTATTGAAGCAGACTGTGATGATTGAGATTTTCATGATTTTTTTAGAGTCCTGTTTGTATAAAATTTGTTTTTAATATCTATATGTTTTTTAGAATTATTATTCTGTCAGATATTCTTGAAAGCAGTTTTCGATGGCTGTGTTCGGATGTTATGCTTGCATTATTTCCATGACGGCGATAGTGAATAAGCTTGTCTTCTATAAATTTTATTCTATAGCCATTGAACGCCGCAAAGTTTCCAATATAAATGTCATGCATAGGAAGCTCTTTCGGAAAAGGCAATAAGGCTTCGCAAAGTTTTTTAGAAAAACACATACAGCACCCAAGATAGCCGTTTTTCAGAAGGTTATAGAACTTTCCTTTTTTGGTATGGTTCAGCTTGAAAAAAGATTTTGCAGTCTGAATTCCGTTTCCGTCAACAATGTCTGCATCGTGAATCAGAATGTCGCAGTCTTTAAGTTTTTCCATGCAGACTGAAACCTTGTCCACCGTCCATTCATCGTCCTGGTCAGAAAGAAAGATAAAGTCGCCTTTTGCGTTTTTCAGGGCATTTTCAAGATTGTAAACCGGAGAATGAAAAGAATTATTTTCTAGCAGATGAATGCGGCTGTCGTTGAAAGATTTTATTATCTCAACAGTTTTGTCAGTTGAAGAGTCGTCGGAAATAACAATCTCGTCATCGTTTCCAAGCTGAGAGAGAATAGACTCCAGCTGAATCCGTATGAATTTTTCGCCGTTGTAAGTCGGCATACAGACAGAAATCATAAATTTATTTGTTCCTTAGTAAAGTGAGTAGAAATGAAAGATTTTTGTGAATCAGAGAAAGTTTTATTGCTCTTGGAAAAATAACCAGTTTATAGCTTTTATCAAACCATTTTTTGTAGAAAACTTTTGCATCTTTCATATAAATGCAGAACCGTGAAAAATCCTGCTTATATGTATTTTTTGTAACTCCAGAAAAGTTCTGATTTAAAACAACTTCCTTGCATATTTTTATTTTGAATCCATTTTTTTTCGCGCTTATAACAAAATCATGGTCAACAAAATCCAAGAACATATTTTCATCATATTTTATCTTGGCAAAAACACTGCGTTTTATGCACATTCCTGAATTTATAAAAGAATAAGCAAAAATGTTCTTTTCGTTTATTTCAGAAATTGAAGCAATGTGCCTGAATTTCGTTCCGCACGCAATGCTTGGAGACATAACGCCGACAGAATCAAGAACAATGGGACAAATTATGTCAGCGTCTTTGTTTTCTGAAATAAAATTTTCATATTGAAACTGCAGATTCTGCGGAATTACAGTGTCCTGATCAAAAATCACGACAAAATCATTCGCATTTAATTTCAAATTTTCAACTGCGGAATTATAAGCCTTTGAAAGCCCTTTGTTTCCGTGCATATCAAGATAAAAAAAATTGTCATTTTTTAAATTTTCTGCAAACGAAACATTAAAGCTTTTTATTTCTGCGTCAGTAGAATTATCGCAAAAGACAATTCTTCCATTAAGCATAGAAAATTTTTCCGCAGAAATTTTCTGGTTGTAGAGTACTATTATGAAAGTGAGCATAGAATTTTTAGAGGGTTATAGATTTTTTATTGTTAGATTTTTCAATATATTTCACAGAAGATTTGTCTGAAACAAGCAAAATATAAACTGCAATTACAAGCATTCCTGTCGAATTAAAAATCAAAGGATTTGTAAACGCATTTATATAGTAAAATAAGAACGGAATAATATACTTTAAACTGATTTTTTTCTGAGGAAGAGCGATAATAAAAATAAACAGGATGCAGCCGAATATTCCCCAGTAACGCAAAATGTCAAAAAATGTGGCTTCTGTCTGCCAAACTACCCTGTTAAATCCTTTTGAATAATATGACGAGCCTGTACCTTGCCCGAACAAAAGTATAGACGGATGCTCGTTAACAAGTTCATTAAAGGATTCTATATGTCCAATCTTTACAGAGTTAGATTCTTCTTTTGTATCAAACACATTTGTACTTGCTAATAAAAAAGACAATGCAAAGGCTGCTGCAATTGTAAAAAGAAAAAAGAACTTTCTGTATGTCTTTTTATTTATATTAAAGAAGCATATCAAGTAAATTGATAAGAAAGAAAATAGAATAAGTCCTCTTGAAGCTGACAAAAGAATAGCAGCTCCTGTTAATCCAGTAAAAGCAAAGAACTTGAATTTTCTCTTGTCGCAAAAATCTATAAAATACAACGAAAATGTAATAAGCAATATCGGAGAAGTTCTGAAATGTATCATTGTAAGCCTTATTGAACCAAAGGTTCTTTCTCCAAGAAAACCGGAATTCAGTTTTAAGAACAAAACGTTTGCTCCGATACTAAGGGGCTTTGAAATGATAGGAAGTACAGCCAGTAAAATTACAGCTAAAGAAAGTATACATCCCATTATTTTTATGCATTTCACACCGTCCACCGTATCTTTTAAGAAAATGCAAAGCAAAAAAGGCAAGCAGGATGTTATCAAAAAAATAGGATTTCCGTTGCTATCAGACAATGAAAAAATTGCTCCTTCTAGTAGTATAGAAAACAACAAAAAAAATCTTTCAATATTGCAATTATTAAACTTAAAGTCTCTTTGCAAAAAAACAAAAATAATGGATATTGCAAGCAACATTGCGAACACAATTTTCTTACTGAGAATTAAATCTGCAGCAGGCAGCAATAAACAGAGAAATGTATATATGTAAAATAAAAAATTGATTATTTTTTTCATATCTTTTTAATTCAGATTTATATTTTCATTTCACACTTTTGTTTTATATCTAACTAATGATGAATGAAAAATATAGAAGAGGAGATATTATTTTTGTATTAATTTGCCTTATGTATGTCATTTTTGTAAATCACTATTTTTTTTGCAATCCCATCAATTTACAAAACTTATAATATCCATAAATTTTGTAACATTTATTATCCGAATGCGCAGAGATAACCGAAGCAATTTTATTCGGATATATACATTTTTTTCCATTTATTTTTATGTACTTTTTATAAAAATCATTAAGTTTTTCAGAATTCTGGTTTTCATAAAAATAAAAAAGATCTAAGAAATTTAAATTGCGAGAACGCTTTATATGAATAAGGTCTTTAGGCAAAATACAATTTCTCATTGTTTCATAATAATCGATTTCATAAGTGGATTTTCTATAATTTTCAAAGGCTTGTTTTGATACAGCTTCAAACAAATTATTAAAATCTTCATTTACATCACCTGTATTTTTTAAGTTTTTTTTCACTTCTTTTACATCTATTCCATAAGAACCCGAAATTATATCCATATCTTCCCTGGAGCGAATTTCAAAACTTTTCTTAATATTTTCTTCATCAAGCACTTCTTTAGTTATTTTTTGACAGAAAATTTCATCAACTTGACTTCCTGTATACTCTTTAGATAACAAAATATAGAATTGAAATGTACTGAACAATTCTATATAAGTAAACAAAAATTTATCACAATTAAACAATCTAACCAGATGAAACATAGCGTCCGTATTAGATTCCATAAAAACATCAAAAGAAGTTAATGGAATAAATGGAATTATTGTTATTTTTTCTTTTATAGTCTTATTATGAATGTCAAAAATTTCATCTAGTGCAGTCGTTGATAGACCTTTTTCTATTGCAAAATCAAATGAGATTTTCGCAAGACCTCTTTTAAATGCATTATTATCAAGATTAAATTTACACGCTAATATCTTATGTTTTTCTGGATCATATATTATAGTTTTCTTATTCTCATCAAACATTGAAGTAATTTTTCCATTCTTTATGTTTGCTTCATATATTTTTTTACTGAATTTATCAAAAACAAATCCAGAGTAACTTCCACCTTTAGTTTTTCTATCTCTATCAATTTTTACAAAGTCTTGTATCGGCTGAAATATTTTTACAAAATTACTGTCTATAGTAGTACCAAAATTACTATTACATTGCTTGCAAAAAATATTTTTGCTAGTTAACCGCCCTCCAATTGCATTTGGTATAATATGCTCAATAGAGGTATTTTCTCCTGTTAATTCAACACCACAAATACAACAATTCATAAATTCCTCCATTTAATCATCAAAAGTCCAAACAAAATCTCAAACGAGCAAATCAGTTCATAAGCTCTAACCTTGAAAGTCTGTTCTCTGCTTTGTAAAAATTCTTTCTTGGCAGCTTTTCTGTCACTATTCCGCAAATAGATATACGCTAAAACTAAATGCTCATCAAAAGCAGGAATCGTTCTATTCAGATATTTTTCTGAAAAAAAGTTCTTTATTTCCCAGTAGGACTTTTCAAAAACCAGCTGCTTTTTTATATCCTTGCTATGGCTCGCCGAATTCTCCAGCACTCTATAAACACTTGTAACTTTATCAATAAATTTTATTCTGCTTTCATGTGCGAAATACAACCACATAGGATAATCGCCCATCAGCCAGCCTTTGTCTTGCGGATATATTTCTTTCAAGTAACTGTTTAGCAAGTCTTTTCTAAAAACGGTTGTGAGTGTTGGAACTCTATTTCCATTAAAAAGCAAGTCTTCAAAATCTTTTACATAAAAGCCAAATTTTGTTCTGGAAAACTTCATTTTTTTCTGAATAAACTGTTTTGCCTTTGTGTAGCACATCCCATACTCAGGATTATTCTCCAGACAATCCACCTGCATCTGCAGCTTGTTCCCGTCAATCCAGTAGTCGTCGCCTTCGCACATTGCAATATACTTGCCTTTCGCACGCGGAAAATTCCAAGTTTCAGAAATCTCACGCTTTCCTTGCGAATACTGGTTTTCTTTCTGATAAATCGGTTTGATAATTTTTGGAAACTTTGCTTCATAGTCGCGGATAATGTCAGCGGTGTTATCTGTAGAAGCGTCATCGTGCATCAGAACCTCAAACGGAAAACTTGTTCTCTGCATCAAAAAGCCGTCAAGTGCCTGCGCGATATATGGCTCATGGTTATAAGTTATGCAGCACACGGAGACAAGCGGAATCTCTCCGTTCCAGTTCTGCATAATTTGCTCTTGAGTAGTGTCAATCATTATTAAATTCTTCCTGTTTTTTTTATTATCTAAATCATCTGAAAAATAACCGAAACTCTTGTCAATTTTTGTATTTCATTTGAATTTTTATAAGTTTTGAATTTATTTTTCTGAATGATAGTCACTGATTTTTTACCAATTACTATTTGACGTAATAATTAATCTAGTTTTATTTAATATTTCTTGCCAAAAACTTTTCTGTTGTTTATTCAATTTCTCAACTAAATTGTTTGCCAAAAATGAGTCCATAAAATTTTTTATTCCAATTGATTTATTGTTGTCTCTTCTATAATCATCATTATTGTATGGAGAAGATAAAGCTATATCTATTGAGTTAATAGCTTCAAAAATATTATCCTTATTGACATAGTTTTCAGCCTTACAAATATCACAATAGATAGTTGCAAAAGTATATTGAATATGAGCAAGAGTAATAGAAAGATTTTCATTTCGGGAATTTTCCAATATGACTTCAACTTGACTTTGCGAAACTTTTACATTATTTAGAGCAATCTGCAAATATTTCAATTTATCAGAATTATTCTTTAAGGTTCTGCTATAATGCAGGCAACTTTTTGCATACTGATGCATATATTGATAATCTTCTGCAACAATATCTTTTAAGTTTCCATAAATTTCCATAATAAATTCTGCAAAATCATGTCTTTTTGTATTGGTATTTTGTAAAAATGTATTATTTATTACATCAAATAAAATGAAGTCTTTGTATTTTTTCGCAGCATCAATTTTATCATTAGATTTATTAACACATTGCCATACCAAATACCTATAAGAATTTATAACAAGCTCTTTTCTTCCTATACTATCTACAAAAGTGCCCAATTCTCTCGTTAACCAATATTTTGAATTTATAACTATTTTTGATTGTGAATTCGAAGATGCTTTTTTCTCAAAATTAAATTCATCACAAACTTCAAATATCATTTGATATTTTGATATAAACAAATATGCTTCTTGTGCTATATCAAAAAAAACTAAATCATAACTTGTAATTTTTTCTTTGGCAGCAATAATTATTAGAAATGTCATTACTTTTTCAGAATTACATTTAAGAACCTCTGAATTAAATTTACTTTTTTTATTCATTATATCTGCGACAATAATCAAATTGTCAAGAATAGTCTTCTTAAAAGAAAAATTAGGAATAGTCAATTTTGATAATTTTGTATTAATCAAATAAGTTTCTTTATCAGATAATTTATTCGAAATTTCATAACGTTGAATTGCACTATCATTTAATTTGTTTTTCATAATAAGCATCTTTAGAACGCCGAAGAAATCAGAAGAATTATTTCCTAAAATTACCACTATATTAGTTTCATTCTGATGTATATTGCCGTAGAAATTTATAAGCTTTTTGAACTGTTCCCGTGTTATAGAGTTTATATCAAAAAGCACAATAGAATTTTTGAGTTTTAAAAGATAGTTAAACGCCTCTTCATTCAATGAAGAAAATCCATTAAATATAAAAACCTTTTTTGATGAATAAAAATCATTATAAATATCAAATAATAAATAACTTCTCCCAGATATTTTATTTCCACACACCAAATGTATTGTATTACTTTTAAAATTTTTTACAATTTTTTGTTTTATTTCGCGATTTATAAAGTAAGCAGGAATAGTTATTTCATTATACTTATTATCATATAAATTTTTACCAAAATAAAAATATTTCTCATTCTCGTCATTCTGAACTTCACTAATTTTTATATTAGGGTATTTAAAAATATCTGTAGACGATGTTTTTTTTGATTCAATATAAGCCTCATAAATATCTCTATAAAAATCATCATAACTTTTTGAAATTATTACATCAGTTATATTATATTGTTCTAATTCTGTTTTTCTATATTCATCAGGTTCAGAATCGGATATAAAAATCCTCTTAACATTTAAATATTTTTTATCGTCAGGTATCACATTTTGAATAGATAATAAATCAAGCTCATCATCAAAACTACAACCAAGTATAATAAAATTACAATAAAACCAATCATGTTTTAATTTTGTAAGAAGTAAATCATTTTTTTTCAAACTAGATAAATATTCTTCAGAAGTGAAAACTTTTAGACTTTCACCATCTTTATATTTTATGTAATCAGAAACATCACCATGAAGCTTAATTACACATTTCTCCTCATCAAAAATTTGAGAATAAACTTTTCTGTTTGCAACTACAACTTCCTTAAATTCACTACTATTTTCAATAGCATCGTCAAAATTCAAAGAATAGATATAAGACCAATCTATTTTCAAAAAATTTGTATAAGGTTCTTTCAACAGAACACCTTTAAAATTCTCTCTCAAAATTTTACGTTTTACTTCATCTGTTATCTTCTTACACCCTTCATAGAAAGTGCAAACTTTTGAAAATTTATCATTATTAAGTTTTTTTAATGTTTCACAGGTAAAAGCAGATTCTTCTTTTAATTTATTTAGCATTATAGTTTTATATTCTGTTCCAGAAGGAACTTTTCCATTACTTCTAGTTTCTGCTCCTTTTGAAAATCCAGAGCCTAGTAATGGAAGAAGTTTTTTATTTCTAAGACAATCCACTATTTCATCTTTTAAGTCAGAAAACGTACAAACATTCAATTTAGAACCTCTTTTGTCTTATTTTTTTTATATTTGCAAATAACAACAAAATAACAGTAAAGATGTCATCACATATCAAGACTACAAGTGCTCTTATGTTTCAGTATTTTGTTACTACCTCAGCACTTTTTTTCATGGAATTTTCAAATTTTTATCTTGTTTATCAAAAACTTTTTAAGAATTACTTAAAATTCTTCAAAAGAATTTCTTTCAGGAACTTCATATAGTTAATTTTTTATCAGCTGATAATTTTTCTCATATGATGACTTTGGAATTCTGTTCTCTTACCAATAAATACAAATCCATTTTTTTTATAAAAACTAATTGCCTTTTCATTTTCATCATCAACTTCAAGTTCTATCGCAACTCTATTTGTTTTCTTTGCAATTTCAACACATTTGTCTAACAAATTTTGACCGACACCTTTTCCTTGAAATCTTTCTTTTACAGCTAATTGAGAAATATAAGCAGTTTTTGAATCATCATCATTGTTATAAAAACAAATAAAGCCACAAATTTCACCGTCTAAAACTGAATAATACACATTTGCAAATTTTTCTAATTTTTCTGCATATTCTGACAAATTTGAAATTCTAGTAGTTAAAGGAGGACTAAAAACATTCTTCATCTCTTCAAGAAGATGTTCTATTTCTTCTTTTTTAGATACTAGTTCTATCATTGTTTTTGTCCACCATAACTTTTATATAATCATCCATATCTTCTATCATTTCAAACATTTGCGTAGTATTTTCATACTTAACTATCAATTCCCCTATACAGTCCTGTGCATCCCGAAATTTATGAACTTTATCTCCTGCCTTTATATCAGTTACATATTCAACAAGATTATTTCTCTTAAATTTTTCATCAACCCAAACATCCCTAAACCTTCCTGTTGTATTTGAATGAACCATATAATTTGACCAGCATCCATGAGCTTCTTTCATTTTTAACTCAGAGCAATCCTCTCCCATGGCAGCTTTTATGACATATGTAACCATATTTACACCTGTTGCATATTCTGTAATCTGGGGAATCAAACTGCCTCCACTTCTAGCTCCCAGTTCCAATATATAAACCTTGTCATCTTGCCCGACAATTGCTTCAACATTATACGCATTTGATTTCATATTTAGGCTAGAAATAAGCCTTTGAAGATCTTGTTCAAGAATATCAATATACTTTTTGTCCATCATAAAAGGCCAACATTCACCCAACGGGGCAAAATTTTTGCTTACATTATTACTGTAATATTCATTTCCAAAACAATGAAATACAAGTTTTCCGTCAACGCTAAAAGCATCTCCTGATATTTGATAGCCTTTTTTTTCGATAAATTCTTCAATCAAAAAACGTTTATCACGAGAATAACTAAGCGCATCATCAACAAATGTTCTTAGTTGAGTCCAATCTGTAAGTTTGTTAATACCTTTGCTGCCAGAAGAATCTACAGGTTTCACCATCACAGGAAGCTTAAAATTATCAATATCCGCTAATGCATCCTCATATTTTGTATATCCTCTTGCTTTAGGGACATTAAATCCATTTTCTGTTAGATATTTTCTAAAAAGGTCTTTTTTAGAAAGAATTTCAACCGACTTAAATGGACTTGTTGGCAATCCGAGCTGTTCACAAACATATGCGGCAGTAGGAGCAGCTGGATCAGAAGCATATGCGACAACTCCGTCAACTTTTAGTTTTTTTGCTAATGCTAACACAGCATCTTTATCTGTTGTACTTACATTATAGTATTCGTTAGCAAATTTATGTCCAGGATTATTAGGCAAGTAGTCACATGTGATAACATAATAGCCAAGACGAACAGCCTCCTTTATTGCATATGTTTGGTATAAAGAACCTCCAAGCATCAAAATTTTTTTCATTTTTTATTCTCCAAAAAGGCAACCATAAAACTATTTATTCTTTTCAGCCCTTCTTCAATTTTTTCTGCCTCAAGAGTAAAGGCAATTCTTACATAGCCATCACAATTTTTCCCGTAAGCAATTCCAGGAACAACTGCAACATGAACACTTTCTAGAAGCCTTTCAGCAAAATCAATTGAATTCATATTTGTTTTAGAAATATCAACCATAAGATAAAAAGTTGCTTCAGGAGTTATACAGGACAGTCCAGAAATTTTATTAATACCATAAACCAATTGATTTCTTCTCAGAGAGAAAATTTTCTTCATGTTTTCAGAATAATCTGTTTTGCTACTAAACGCCTCAATTGCAGCGTATTGAGATGGCAAAGGAGCACAAGCACAAATGTTTTCTTGAAGCTTTACCATTGCATCAATAATCTCATGAGGTGCCAAAACATAACCAATTCTATAGCCTGTCATACAAAATTCTTTAGAAAAACTGTTGACAAGAATTGTTCTCTCTCTCATTCCTTCATATGAAACAATGCTTTTGAAAGAACAATTATCATATATTAAGCACTTATACACTTCATCAGAAATTACAACTAAATCATTTTCTATAGCTAATTCAGCTATTTTCTTTATTTTTTCCTGAGAAACAACTTTTCCAGACGGATTTGCTGGAGAATTCAAGATAATTGCTTTTGTTTTCGGGGTAATCGCCCTTTTTATTTTTTCTATATCAATTTCTAATTTATTATCAGATTCTTCTCCTGTAATAACAGGAACACCACGACATAACTGAACCATCTGAACATAGTTGACGTAATACGGAGCAGGTATAACAACTTCGTCCCCATTATCAAGCAATGCCAACAAAGCTAAAAACAACCCCTCCATAGCTCCAACTGTAACTATGCACTCTGAATTTGGATCATATTTTAAACCTTCTCTGCTTTTATACTTTTTACAAATAGCCTGTCTAAGCTCTAATAATCCTGCATTTTGTGAATATCTAGTCTTGCCATTGTTTATAGCAGTACAGGCAGCTTTTTTTATAGCGTCGTTAGGCTGGACATCGGGATCTCCTAATGTAAAATCAATGACATCAGGATAGTTTTTAGCTAAATTAAAGAGTCTCCGAGTAAGTGACGGAGCTACAGAATTCGCTATTGTCGATAATTTCATGCGGTCCTCCTGACAGGAAGGCCGCACATCTTTGTCCGCAGAAAGTTTACTCTACAGTTGTACCCCCCCGTCAAATTTCCGTTTATTTTGTGTTGTCCGGATTTCAGGCGTTCCCTTCACATAGGAATTGTCCGGAATATCCTGAACAACCGTGCTTCCTATTGTCACAAAGCAGTTGCCGCCGATTTTTGTATGCGGCTTTACGCAGCACATCGCGCCGAAGAAAGTTCCGCTTCCTACAGAGACATAGCCTGTAAGACGTGTTCCTGTGCTGAGCGTCACAAAATCTTCTATATAATTGTCATGCCCGATGTAGCCGTCCACGGTGACAAAACCGCCCACACTTGCATTCGCGCCGATTTTTGAGAAAGGGCAGACAATGCAGCCCTCTCCGATTTCTGCATATTCACTTATGACAGCAGAAGGATGAATCAGGGTTGCGAACCTTGCGCCTTTTGCCTTCAGCTTTCCTGCAAGAACATATTTTGCCGCAGGCTCGGCGGCTCCCATCAGGAATTCCTCGTTCTTATCCGGAACCCATCCGTCAACTGTTCCAAGAATGTCATATTCGCCGTCCGTAAGCTTTTTTATGTCGACACCGCTGTCCGCGATGAATCCTTTTATGATGAACGTCGGCGAGACTTTGTTTATGTCTTTCACGAACTGCAGGTAGTCACGCGCCGCGCTGCCTGCTCCCACGATTATAAGGTCTCTCATTTTCCGCACCTCACACATTCAATAACCCTCTCCACGTCCGAATCTTCCATGAACGCGTACATCGGAAGGCATATCACGCTTGATGCGAGCCTGTGCGCGACCGGAAGATTCTCAGGAGCGGCGGACTCAAGCCCGCGGTATGTGCTGAATTCGCTTATAAGAGGATAGAAGTATCTTCTGCCCAAAATGTTGTGCTCCTTGAGCCTTGCATAAAGCTCGTCGCGGCTCATTCCAAACTTCTCCTCATCCACAAAAAGCGGAAAGTAGCTATAGTTGTGGCGCACGCCGTCAATGTCACAAAGCCAGCGCAGCCCAGGAACATCTTTAAGGCCGTCGCGGTATTTATTCGCAGTGCTTTTCCGGCTTTCAATCGCCCTGTCCGCCTGCCTCAGGTTCAGAAGCCCGTAGGCGGCGCGGATCTCGTCCATCTTGCTGTTTATTCCCGGGGCAACGACCGTAACCTCGTCCGCAAAGCCGAAGTTCTTAAGATAGTCAATGCGTCTCTTTGTCGCCTCGTCGCGGCAGACCAGGGCGCCGCCCTCGACCGTGTTGTAGACCTTTGTGGCGTGGAAGCTGAGCGTGGAGATGTCGCCCTCCTCAAGAATTGATTTTCCGTTCACCTTTACGCCGAATGCGTGCGCCGCATCATAAATCACCTTGAGGCCGTACTTGTCCGCAATCTCCTTTATCCGCTTTGTGTCGCACGGAGTTCCGTAGACGTGGACAGGCATGATGGCAGTCGTCCTCGGAGTGATTGCCGCCTCGATTTTTTCCGGGTCGATATTTCCGGTCTCCTCGTCAACATCGACAAAGACAGGCTTTATTCCGTTCCACCAGATTGAGTGTGTAGTCGCCACAAAGCTGTACGGTGTCGTAATCACCTCGCCTGTGATGCGCAGGGCCTGCAGAGCCGTAATGAGCGGCAGAGTTCCGTTAGTAAAAAGGCTCAGGTACGGAACCCCTAGATACCCAGAAAGAGCCTTCTCCAGCTCCCTGTGGTAGAAGCCGTTGTTCGTGAGCCACTTGCGGCTCCAGATGTCCTCAAGATATTTCTCAAATTCCTTCAAATCCGGCAAAAGCGGACTTGTTACGGTTATTGTTTTTTCCTCACTCACTTTTGAGCTTCCTCTATAATTATAAAAATCTATTTACTAAAAATGCGAAAAATTCTGTCTGTAAAAAATTTTCTGACTATATCAATGCTTACGCAGGCAATATAAACAACGAACGTACAGCAGACTGCATGAAAAATAAAAACATCTTTTGAAAAGACAACAGTATTCTTGCACACATCTTGCCAAAGCCAGCGACGCATTGTATCGCTTGAGGCATGAATCATAAGAACACCAAAAGTTGACGCCGCCAGTTTGTTTATAAGTTTGTTTGAACCAATGTTTATATTCTTAAAAAACAAGAACAAAGATATTGCCGTTGCTATGGCAAGAACCTTATTCGAGTCTGCCACAAAATAGTAATATGGAAGATTTCTATTTATTTTCTCTGCCACAAAACGAATGCAAATCACGCTAAACCAAGAAAATGCTAAACTACAACCACAAAGCAAACCTGTAATGCGACGGCTACTCATCCAGTTCATCTCATAAAGCCGCAGATAACTTCCAATAAGATAAACTGTCACATACCAGCCGATATATTCAAAAGATGTATTAAACAGGAACGTTGAAAATCCAGTAAAAAATACAAGCAATACACAGATAAGTTTTTCAAGCTCCTTTTTATCCAACACAGAAAGTAGCTTGTTTATAAACGGAACAAGAATATACAATCCCACGAACGACGAGGAGAATCCCAAGCCAAAATCATAAGGAATCACAAGAATCGTTTTTGCAAATTCTTTTAAGCTAAAACTTTCATATCCGCTTACAAGGAAACTTCCGTATATTATCCAACGGTACAGAACGATTTCCAGAGCAAGAAAAACAACCTTTCTCCACTTGAACTGCTGTCGGCACATAAAATAGCCGGTAATCAGTACAAAAACATTTATCGCAGTCTTTCCACCCCAGCCAAACACCAATGCAAAATAAACGTTAAACCTATTTATCTGTAATGAATGGGGGGGGGAGAAACTATACACTGAATTACGCCACTGTTCACAATATAATGATGTGCGATAATGACAAGCATCATAAGGATTCTCAATAACTCAATATTCGAATTCCGCTGTTTTTTCAAGAGTTTTTCCATCTGTCTGTTGTTTGTTTTTAATGTTTATTTATGAAGAAATTTCTTTGCAAGAATGTTTTCGATATAATAGAAAGAATCTAATCTGAAAAGTTTTGAGCCAAGGATATAGACCGCAATTCCTACGACAATCTGAATAACAAGCTGAACACCTTTTACCACAGGAATATACGTTCCAAATGAAACTACAATTCCCATAACAACTGCCATAATTATTCCCGGAAAAATATCTTTTAGCTGCTCAATATATCCGTAGCCAAGCAATTTTTTATTTGGCCAAGTATTTATTATCTGGCTTGCAACACTTGTAAAAAGCAGGCTATAAGCCATAACTTTTACACCAAACCACATTGTTAAAAAAAGGACTGAAAGTCCAACAATTTTCTTTGCGATTTCAAGTTTAAGGAACAAATCGCTTCTTCCCATTGCTTTAATCGCATTAAGATTTGCTGTATGAATCGGATAAAACATATAAGTTATGCAGAAAATCACAAGATACGGAGCGGCAGGAAGCCATTTATCTGTAAGCAAAATAGAAATAACGTTATGTGAACAGCCTGCGAGTCCCATCATTAACGGGGCAATGCAGAACGAGCTTGTCTTTATCGCGCGACGTGTCATCTGTTTAACACGTTCTTTATTATCCTGCTCGCTCGCCATCGTTGGAAGCAGAACACTGTCAATCGCATTGTTTATATTTCCAACAACCGCTTTAGGGAACAGCTCTCCCTTTGTGTAAAAAGCTAAATCATTCGCCGAATATTTCTTGCCTATTACAAGGTTGTAAAGATTCGTATAAAATGTATCGAGCAAGGCAGAAACAAGAAGTTTCCAGCCATAACTGAACAGGCTCTTCAACCTCTTAAATGAAAATACAAGTTCAGGCCGCCACTTTACAGTTATCCACAAAATGATTGTATCCATAGAAAGATTTGTAACCTGCTGTGCAACCAGTGCCCAAACTCCAAATCCATGATATGCCATCCATATTCCGGCAACAGCGGCAATAATTGTTCCAGCCAAAGTTGAAAAAAAGAATTTTCTAAACTGCAATGTCCTCGAAACATAGGCCTGCTGAATATTTTTTACACCAGAAACAAGTATTGTAATACTCAAAACCCTTATAATCGATGCAAGCTCCGGTCTGTTATAAAACTCAGCAAGAAACGGAGAAAAGACGAACATCAAAATATACAAAGCGATACAAAAAACTACATTTGTATAAAAAACAGTAGAAAAATCAGTATTATCAGCGTCTTTTTTCTGAATCAACGCACTTCCAAGTCCGCTGTCAACAAACACGTTCAGAATATTTATAAAAACAGTTATGAGTGCAATCGTTCCATAGTCTTCCGGCGAAAGAATTCTCGCAAGAAAAATTGAAACAACTAACGCAACAAACTGCGCCCCGGTTCGTTCCAAAAAACGCCAGATTAAATTTGAAAAGATTTTTTCTTTTGAAAATGACAAGAATAGATTCTCTTAAAATGGATTTTTCTTAAACAAAAGGACAAAAAAAATCAGCCTGCCTTACATTTTTCCGCAATGCCTACACCCTCTCCCTTTCTGGCAAGCCGTGTTTTTCCAAACCGAAGCTTCCATAGCGGAACAGTTCTCTCACTCTTGTTCCCGGAGTTTGTAGACATTGCTCTTATTTATGGGCCGAACGCCCCTCGTAAACAGCCTGCAATTTGATATTGATAAGATTTTATTATGCAAAGTTTTATCTGTCAAGATGTTCAAAAATAAAACAATCCTCGCATTTCACCTACTTTTCGATCACCTGAACGCACTCGAATGCCAAATCTATTTTCTTTCCATCTGGATTTAAGGTTGTAATTATTGTAACTCGGCCTCGCTTTTTGTTCACTTTGTAAATTTTACCTTCCAGTCCCATAAGAGGTCCGGAAATTACCCGAATTTTTTTTTCTGGCATAAATTCAACTTTTGAAATACCCCAATGCTCGCCATTTCCGATAAACAGTCTTAATTCTTCCAGCTGTGTTCCTAAAATTTCTATCGGATTTATATTATCAAGGAGAATTCTTATAAAACCGTCAATTTTTTTTAATGTTTGTATAATCTGAGGTGTCAAACTTTCTGTCTGAAAGAACAAGTATCCCGGAAAAAGAGGTTTTTCATACGGTTTTCCCTGATTTGTTTTTAGAGTACGTTGAAAATAATACAGTTCCGCCGTACAAGCCTGCTCACAAAATGCTTTCTGCGCCTTCTTTTTAAATTCTTCCTCTTCGCCGGTTCTTACCATTAAGCAATAGTATTCCATAAAACTCCCTGTAAAAAAAAATCCTAAAAACTTTTCTTTAAAAAACCTTATCTTCGGACGAGTTTGTCTGTATCATTTCCAGAATATCCGTACAGCCTGCCTTTAAAAGCCTTTCTTTTGTTTCTTTATCATTCATTTCACCGGCAAGGGCATATTCGTTGTTTTTTATCTCATGCTCTTTTAATCCAGACACTTTTTCAAATTCAATTTTATTCTTTGTACAGGCGTATTCCAGAAGAAACTTTACATAGCTTTCTCCGTAAAGCACAACCTTCGTTTTTCCATGCTTTTTTGCAAGCGCAACTTCGTCTGTCATTATTTGATTATACGAATTTGCAATTTTAAAAGTTTTTTCTACAAAAATCTTTCCGCGTTCCCGAAGTTCTCTCATTCCTTCGCTTGTCAAAGCATAAGCGAATTTTCTTTTATTCACGTTTGTAAGCATTATCCAGCCACGTTCGGCAAACCGCCCCAAAATCGCATTCATCATTCCCAACGATACATTTGTTTTTTTTGCCAAAACCCGCTGACTTGCGTTCGGATCTTCTTTGAGCGTATTAGAAATAAGCTGTAATGTAGCAAGGTCTTGTTCCATAATTTTTCTCCGCGAGCAAAATTTCAAAATCCATTTTATTAAAAAACACAGAATTGTTGAATACAAAATTTTTCGCGAATATTCGTAAATATCAGCAGACTTTTTGAATAAAATTTAAAATTACAAAAAAAAGCCCGAATTCGACAGTTTTTATATGACGAACCGGGCTTTTGACTAGCATATATTCAACTAAAAAGAAAAATTTAGTTTTGAACGCTTGTTGTATTTCTTACAGTCACATCGTGAGCTGAACCTTCCTGAATTGTAACTGGCGAAACAAGTGTAATTTTTGCTTTTTCCTGCAATTCTGGAATAGAAAGCGCTCCACAGTTGCACATTGTGTGCACAACCTTGCTCAGAGTCATTCCAACTCCGTCGTGCAAATGTCCAGCATAAGGAACGTAAGAATCCACGCCTTCTTCAAACGCCATGCCTTTTTTGCCGCCAAGGTCGTATCTCTGCCAGTTGCGCGCGCGGTTTGACCCCTCGCCCCAATATTCTTTTACATAGTTTCCGTTGATTACGAGTTTGTTTGAAGGAGATTCATCAAAACGTGCAAAATAGCGTCCGAGCATTACAAAATCTGCGCCCATTGCAAGAGCCAAAGTTACATGATAATCGTGAACAATTCCGCCGTCAGAACAAACAGGAACGTAAATTCCAGTCTTCTTAAAATACTCATCGCGCGCTTTTGCCACTTCGATTGTTGCAGTCGCCTGTCCGCGGCCAATTCCTTTCTGTTCGCGTGTAATACAGATTGATCCGCCGCCAATACCGATTTTTACAAAATCCGCTCCAGCATCTGCCAAAAAGTTAAAGCCTTCCGCATCAACAACGTTTCCAGCGCCAACTTTAATTCCAGGAAAAGCCGCATGCAAATCCTTGAGAGCGCGGGCCTGCCACTCAGAAAAACCTTCCGAAGAATCAAGAACAAAAACGTCTGCCCCTGCCTTGAGAAGTTCTGGAACGCGTTCCATGTAGTCGCGTGTATTAATTCCCGCGCCAACAATGTAACGCTGTTTAGAATCAAGAAGCTCGTTCGGATGTTCTGCGTGAGTTGAATAATCCTTGCGGAAAACAAGGCTCACAAGATTTCCATTTTTATCAACAATCGGGAGCTGGTTTACTTTTTTCTCCCAAATAATATTGTTTGCTTCTGAAAGATCAATTCCCTCTTTGCCAGTCGCCAAATCTTCAAGACCTGTCATGTAGTCTTTTACCTTTGAACCTGCCGGACAATGGCCAATTCTAAAATCTTTTGAAGTAATAATTCCAAGAAGTTTTCCGTTCGGGCTTCCGTCTTCTGTAACAGCGACAGTTGAATGGCCTGTTCTTGCGCTCAATTCTACAACTTCTTCCAAAGTCTGCTCCGGACGAATATTTGAGTCAGAAGTTACAAAACCTGCCTTGTAAGCCTTTACGCGTGCGACCATAGCAGCCTGATTTTCGATTGTCTGGCTTCCAAAAATAAAACTGATTCCGCCCTCTTTCGCAAGCGCAATTGCAAGCTTGTCGTCAGAAACAGCCTGCATTACGGCAGAAACCATTGGAATATTCATTGTAAGCGGACAAGTCTCGCCAGCTTTTTTGTTGAATTTTACAACCGGAGTCTTTAATGAAACTCTGTCTGGAGTACATTCCGCAGAAGAATAGCCAGGAACCAAAAGATATTCGCCAAAAGTGTGCGAAGGTTCTTCAAAATAATAAGCCATTTTAAATCCCCTAAAAAAATCAATTAAATTTTTGTGTAATTTATCTATTATACAAATTCAGAAAAGCAATTTCAATACTGATTGTATTGAATAATTTAGGAAAATGTGCTACTCTTTACTCATGGGGATATAGCTCAGTTGGTAGAGCATCTGGTTCGCAATCAGAGGGTCACCGGTTCGAATCCGGCTATCTCCACTTTTTTTTGGGCACATTTTTGCAAGAATCTTGCAAAAACCAAGCTTTCCGTGGCTACGGCGTCTAACGCGCCTCCGGTGCTTCGCACCCGCCTTGCGGCCACTCCAATCTTTTGTGCGTTTACAGTTTTTCCTTAATTTCTTCCAGAACTTTCAAATCAGCAGTCGCCTCTTTCAACGGACTTAAAAGCGGCATTTTTCCGTCCAAAAAATCAACTGCGTTTTCCACCATTCCAGAAAAATACTGAGTTTTTTTAGGCAGCCTTGCTTTCTGTTTTTCAAGCGAATAAAATCCTGTATAAAGCTTGCTCTGTTTTCTCAAATAAAAATCGGCAATTCCGTTTCCAATGCAGATTTTCCCTTCTGTTCCCAAAATTTCAATTCTAAATTCAAAAAATTTTGAACGTCCGCTCATTTTTATGCAAATTTCAGGAATTTCTCCAAATTTTTCGCTTTTGCAAAAACTGTAATGCGCGCAAAAATTCCGCACAATTTTTTTCTCGTCCTTAAAAACGCCTGTAATCACGGGTTTTTCAAGTTCAGTTCCGCACAAAAACCGCACAATATCAACAAGATGAGTTCCATCGTGCAAGAGGCTGTAAGTTCCGTCTTTTTCAAATTCTTTTGCGTAAATGCGCAGTCCAGAATCCAGTTCGGCTTCAACCCTTTGAATTTTCCCGATTTTTTCCATCCATTGCATTGCAAGCGCATAATTTTTGTCAAAACGGCGCTCGTGGTTCACCATAACAGGAACTTTGTTTTTTTCCGCACAGTCCGCAATTTTTTGCGCCTCAAAAGAATTCAAGGCAACAGGTTTTTCAAGAATCACAAGTTTCGGCCGTGCCTCAATCGCGCGGATACATTCTTCCAAATGCGCGCTTTCATTTACGGCAACCACCGCAATATCAATTTTTTTTATACTTTTGTAAAGCTCGCCGCCCGATTCAAAAACAAGCCCTTCAGAGCCATGGCTTTTTACGTATTTTTGCCAAATTTTTAACCGCTCCAAGTCAGTGTCGCAGCCAGCACAAAGTTCAATTTTTTTATTTTTTAAAAGCGCCATAGTGTGGCTTGCCGGCTGTTCACGTTTTTTATCAAATCCGAGCAAAAATCCAATCCGGCCTGTTCCAATCAAAACGGTTTTATATTTTTTATTTTCCATAACTTAATAATTATCGGAACAAAAAATCAGGAAGAAAACGCTATAGCAAACAAAAAAATATTCTATTACAATGGTCAGACATATTTTTTAGAATGATTACAAACAAAGAGGCAAATACATGTCAGAAGAAGGCTGCTCTCACAATTGTTCAACCTGCAGTTCAAACTGCAAATCAAAAGATTTAAAATTTCATCTGCATCCAAAAAGCACAGTCAAACACGTAATCGGTGTAGTTTCTGGCAAAGGCGGAGTTGGAAAATCCCTCGTAACCTCGCTTTTGGCGTCAAAAACCGCAAAAAAAGGACTTAGAGCCGCAATCTTAGACGCAGACATCACAGGCCCTTCAATTCCGACTAGTTTTGGGTCGAACGGCGAGAGAGTCTACTGCGACGAAACCGGCCTTATCGCTCCGGAAACGACAGAATCCGGAATCCAGCTTATGAGCATGAATTTCCTGCTCAAAAACGAAAACGATCCTGTCTTGTGGCGCGGCTCAATGATAAACGGCTTTGTAAAAAAGTTCTGGGAAGAAGTTTTCTGGGACAACGTTGACTATATGTTTGTCGATATGCCTCCAGGAACAGGCGATGTTCCTCTTACGGTTTTTCAGAGCATTCCTCTCGACGGAATCATAATCGTTTCAAGTCCGCAGCAGCTTGTCCGTGTAATCGTCGAAAAAGCCGTAAAAATGGCGCAGACAATGAAAATTCCTGTTTATGGACTAATCGAAAACATGAGTTATGTCCAGTGTCCGGACTGCGGCAAAAAGATAAAAGTTTTTGGAGACAGCCACGTCGAGCAGATTTCCCAGGAATTCCACATTCCGCTCCTTGCAAAAATCCCGATTGACCCAAAAATAAGCCAGGCAGTCGACAGCGGAAAAATAGAAACTCTCGAAGCAGAATTTCTGGACGCCGCCCTTGCGATAATCCAAAGTTAAAGGGGCACCACCCGCATCCGCGGGCCGCTATGTCCACCCTTCCGCTTCCGCTCCATTGCAGCGGCAATTTCATTACCGCCGCAACTTCGGGGTTCCCAGCGCTGGTGCGTTCAGTTTTTTCAAAAAAAAGGACATTTTACTTTTATGGACAAAAAATTTTTACTTGCTCCAATGGCAACTCTCAGCCACGAAGCATTCCGACGCAGCGTACAAAAATTCGGTGGCTGCGATGAATATTTCAACGAGATGATAAACGCTCCGTCGCTTCTGCACAAAGGCCGGTTTGAAAAATTCTACACGATTACCGGCGACACTCCAGAGTCCCAAAAACTTGTCTGGCAAATTACAGGAACTACCGCAGAGCCAATGGCTCAGGCAGCGCAAATTCTTTCTGAGCTTCCAGGCATTGGAATCGACATAAACATGGGCTGTTCCGCTCCGCAAATCGCAAACACTGGAGCAGGAATTTCTTGGATGCTAAAACCAATAGCAGAAACTCAAAACATGGTCAGAAAAGTAAAGTCCGCACTCGAAAACTGTGCAAAAGACGGAAAACCCACATCGCGGCTTTCAGTCAAGCTTAGGCTCGGAGCAGACAACTTTACCGAAAGCGGATTTTTTAATTTTACGGATATGCTGGTTTCTGAAGGAGTTCAGCAGCTAACCTTGCACCCGCGCACCCAAAAAGAAAAATTTGCGCGTGCTCTTCCACGCTACGAATACGCAGAAAAACTTTCTCTGCGCTATCCTCAAATTCCAATAATCGTAAACGGCGAAATAAAAGACAAAAAAAGCCTTGATTACGCCATAAAATGCGCTCCTCACGTAAACGGAGTCATGATTGGCAGGGCGGCAGCTTCACAGCCATGGATTTTTGCAAAATTAAAAGGCATTCTGCCAGAAGAAAAGCTCGATATGCTCAATTTTGCGCTTGATTTTATTTCCGACATCGAAAAGTTTCAGCCGCCAGAATTTTTTCAAACACGTCTCCAAAGATTTTTTTCATATTATTGTCAAAATTTTAGTTTTGCCGGTTATTTTAAAACACAAATGCTAAATGCAAAAAACAACGAAGACGCGCGGGAAAGACTTTTTCAATATTTTGAAAAATGCCCGGAAGACAGATTTAAAAAAATCTAAAATAAAAGTTCGCAATTTTATTTTTTTGGTATATAATAAAAATCTGTTAGAACGTCAAATTTAAAAAAGTTAAATCGAGGATTTTATTTGAAAACTGTTTACATGACTCTTTCGAGCATTTTTATAGTGCTTATTGGAGTTTATTGCGTTTACTTAAAGCAAAACAAAAGTCCGCTGTCAAAAAGTCTTTTCAATCTTCACTGCGGGGTTATTGCGTCCACAGTTTTTTACAATATTTCTCTCCTTACAACTACACTTTGGTTCGCCTATTTTATAATCAGTCTTTACCATATAAGCATTCATTTTCTGATAGTTCTTCTGGCTGATTTTATATTTATCTTTACAGAAATGCCGTCATCTCCAAAACACAAAAAATTTATCACGGTTTTCAAGAAAATTTGGCTTTATGTTTTTTTAGTTGACGCTTTTATTTTAATCATCAATCCGTTTTTTCATCATGAATTTGAACTTTCAGACCTTTATATAAATCACAACATTTTTTTGTGCTGGACCGCAAAATATTTTTTTGTGTTCTATATTCACCTTTGCCTCTGCATTTTGCTTTCGGCAGTAATTTTTGCAATTCTTCTAAAAAAAATAATTCAAACCAACAGATTTTATAAATCAAAATACATTTTGGTTTTTGCAGTTTTCCTTATTACATTTGTCGTAAACATCATTTTTCTAAAATCCAAAAGTTATCTTGATTTTTCAGTTCTTTTTTATTCAATTTTTTCGATTATCTGCTCATATTTTACACTTTTTTCTATTCCGCGAAACATTCAGAACGAAATGCTCAAGCAGCTGTCCGACAACATCAACATTGGAATTTTTTGCTTTAACCTTGAACGGAAATGCATTTATTCAAATAATACAGCGAAAAAATTCTTTTTGGCAAAAAATGAAATTCTAAATGAACTAAAATCTCTCCTCGCTCTCCGCAAAGATTTTGTAAAACGCAATATAGAAATAAAGCAGAACAATAAAACTCTTACACTGTCAGAAGAGTTCAGCTATCTTCTCGACAGCCAGAAAAAAGCTTATGGCTATATTTTAAAATTGAGCGACATTACGGAAGAACTAAACAAGGCGGCTAAAGAACTTTTCGATTCGACACACGATGCTTTGACAGGGCTTTTAACAAGAGAAGCGTTTTATGCAGAAACAGAAAAAATCTTAAAAAGCAATCCAGATTCTCCTTATTATATGATTTGTACGAATATTAAAAACTTTAAACTTGTAAACGACCTTTTTGGTTCAGAAAAAGGAGATGAGTTTTTAAGAAAATTTGCCCAAGCTCTTCAAAAAAGCCAGTATAAAGCTGTTTTGACAGGAAGAATTACAGGCGACCGTTTTGCAATTCTTATGAACAAAACTGAAGTTGACGAACTAAACGCCTTGCAAAAAATCAAGGAACTTGAAAAACTTACTGATTCTTTAAACTACAAACTTCATATTTTTGTAGGGATTTACAAAATCACTGATAATAACGAAAAAGTCAGCTCAATGTTTGACAAAGCAGTTTTGGCAATAAAAAATATTTCCGAAAACTATTCGGCAAACGTTGCCTACTACGACAACGACCTGCTTTCAAATTTGAAAAAAAATCGTGACGTAATAAACGCATTTAACAACGCCCTGGCAAACAAACACTTAAAAATGTATCTTCAGCCACAGGTTAGATGCTCAGACGAAAAAGTTGTTGGAGCAGAGGCTCTTGTTCGCTGGGAAACAGAAAACGGCGCAATTCATTCTCCAAATTCGTTTATAAAAATTCTTGAAGACAACGGGCTAATTCACAATCTCGACAAGTTTATTTGGGAACAAGCTGTTCAGCTTCTTCAAAAATGGCAATTTTTAGGAATCGACTATCATATTTCGGTAAATGTAAGCGCAAAGGATTTTTATCTTATAGATTTATACAAAACTTTTACTTCTCTTGTAATAAAATACGGAATTCCGCCTCAGAAACTCAAGCTTGAAATTACAGAAACTGCATTGGTTCACGATTTAAAGCTTCATAAACAAATTATTACAGAACTGCAAAAATTCGGCTTTATAATCGAAATGGACGATTTTGGCACTGGCTATTCTTCTCTGACAATTCTAAAAAACATCAGCATAAATATTCTAAAAATCGATATGATGTTCCTGTCAAAAACAAAACATGAAGAACGGAGCAAAAAAATTCTCGAAGCCGTTATAAAAATGGCTCAAAAGCTCGGAATTAAAATTATTGTCGAAGGAGTTGAAGATAAAGAACAAGCCGAATTTTTAAAAAATCTCAATTGCGATTTTTTTCAGGGCTATCTTTACTCAAAACCGATTTCTGTTGCAGATTTTGAAAGCAATTATATTTCAAAAACAAATACGCTCGGAGGCACAAAATGAATTTATACATATTCTTTAAAATCTTCAGTGCCTTTTCATTTCTTTCGGCAATTTTTCTGCTTCGCTTTGTCCGTGCAATTTCAAAAGCGCAGACTGACGCAAAAGAACCGACAATTTTTGTAATATGCGCAATTTCTGCAATGCTGTTCACCTATTCGCTGTTTTTGATGTCGGAATTCCACACAAAAGCTCTCATTTTATTCTGTGCTTTTAAAGTATGCTCAATTTGGACATACTATCTGACATTTTCTTTTAATCATGCATTTACAAACACGACAAAAAAAATCGGCTTTCTAAAAGAACTGTACTTTATTTTGTGCTTTATCGACAGCGTTCTGCTTCTTGCAAATGCCAGAGTCCAGATTATTTTTGACCTTATTCCAGCACGCACGAAGGCAGGATTTTTTTATTGGGGAATTGAATTCACTTCAAAATTTGGATTTCATAAACTACTCTGCGCAATTTTAAGTTTTTCTTCGGTTGCCCTTTTAATTTCAAGCATTGTAAAAGCGCCTTCGTATAACAAAGTAAAATACATTGCAATTTTAACAAGCGAAAGCTTAGTTTTAATTGCAAATTATATTTTTAATTCGCTGAATTTGCCGCTAAACTTTTCTCTTTTAATGCTCGTTGCAAGTTCAATTTTTATAGCAAGTTACGTGAACAAGGATTTTTCTTCTCCTGTTTTAATCGGGCCTCTAAGCGCCATAACAGAATCCATAAAAGACATTATTTTTTGCTACGACTCTTCGGAAAATTTAATCTATGCAAATTCTGCCGCAAAAAACGTCTTAAAAAAATCCAATGACAACCTTGAAAATTTTGCAAAGGAATTCCGGCAGAACTTTTTAAAAACCCGCCCTTCAGAACTTTCCCTAAAACTCGACAACGGGGAAGAACGGTATTACGTTACCGAATACAAGGATTTTTTCATTTCAAATTCAAACATCGGCTCATACCTAAGGCTTCAGGACAAAACAAAAGAAACGCTGGAATCCAGACGCAAAAATTACATTGCAAATCACGACCTGCTCACAGGACTTTTAAATCGTTCCGGCTTTTTCAAAAAAATGCAGGAAGCCTTGAACCAAAACACTTACAAAAACCCGATTTTACTCTGTACAAACATAAAAGATTTTAAACTTATAAACACAATTTACAGCGAAAAAGTCGGCGATTCTGTTTTGCAAAATCAAACCGAAGTTATAAAAAGGCTCTGTTACAAGAAAAGCATAATTGGACGCATCGCAGACGATAAATTTGCAATTTTTATGGAAAAACAGAATTTTGACAAAGATATTTTCGAGGAAGCATTTAACGAAGTTAGTTGCATAATCGAAAAAACTCTTTACAACATTCAAATTGTGGCAGGAATTTACGAAATTTACGATAAAAAAGAAACCGTTCAGTCCATTTACGACAAAGCAAAAATTTCAGTTGATACAATCAAAGATTCTGACAACCAAATTTTTTCATTTTATAATTCATCGATGATGGAAAAAATGCTCATGGAAAAAGACATTGTAAACGATTTTGAAAAATCACTGAACGAAAAACAGTTTTCGATTCAGCTTCAGCCGATTATGGACAAAGACGGAAATGTGCTCGGAGCTGAATCTGTCGTACGCTGGAACCACCCTAAATATGAAAATTTAACGCCAAGCTCTTTTTTGGATGTTCTTGAACGAACAAGTTTAATCTACAAACTCGATGTCTACGTCTGGGAACTTGCAGCAAAAAAATTGCACGAATGGAAAAAAAGAGGATTTTCTGACCTTTTTATTTCTGTAAACGCTTCGAGCAAAGACAAATTTTTTATAGACATAACAAAAACCTTTTCCGGCCTCATAAAAAAATACGACATTTCGCCTCAAAATTTCAAAGCCGAAATTAAGGAAACAGCAATGGTTGAAAATCCTGAAAAAACAATCGAAATTTTTTCTGAGTTAAAAAAACTCGGCATAAAAGTCTACATCGACAATTTTGGAACAGGCTTTTCTTCGCTCAACGTACTAAAAGACTTTATTGCCGATGGAATAAAAATGGACACTTCGTTTCTGACAGAATCAAAAGTTTCTGGAAAAAATAAAATAATTCTACAGACGATGATTTCTATGTCAAACACATTAGGAATGGAATTTATTGCAAAAGGTGTAGAATCAGAAAACCAGATGCTCGCCCTCTCAAAAATGGACTGCAAGCTTTTTCAAGGTTTTTACTTTTCTACACCGCTTCCAGTCAAAACATACGAAGCAAAATATCTGCAGAATTCCTCTCAGGCAAAAAAATAACGGAAACCAGGAGATTTTCCCAAATTTCCGTTATATATGAAGTCAAACGCTGTGATTATTTTTCAATCGTAATCGACTGGTCAGCGGTAAAACTTTTTCCAGGCTCAAGAGAAATCAAGCCTGCCTTTTCTTCCCACTCATGTCCGGTATTTTCAGCATCGGCAGTTCCGTACCAAGGTTCAATGCAGTTAAAACCGTTACCAGCAGCGCCTTCTTCGCCTTTTCCGCCCTGCCAAACCATAACGTACGGATAACCTTTGCAATTAACTTTTACAAGGCTTCCGTCTTTTTTGTTGCGAAGGCCAACCCAGTCAGAAGTAATTTTTGTAAAGAAATGTCCATTTCCAAAACCTTTTGCGTCAATCGGAATTATTCCATTTTCTTTTTCGCCGTAAAGTTTTGTGCAAGGAGAAGTTCCTTCTTCGTCAACAGCAAGCTGGGCTGCGTCGTTGAGCAAAACAGTCGTCAAAGGTTCTTTCTTTTCAAATTCATACTGATAATCAGAATTTACAGTGCCGGCTGGATCTGTGTTGCGCGGACAGCAGAAAGCGGTGTGGCTTCCGATAGAAAACAGCATTGCAGAAGAATCAGTATTCGTTACTGTCGTTGTAAAAATAAGTCCGTCGTCCTTAAGCTCATAATGAGTTTTAAGGCTAAATTTCCACGGAAATTTGTCAGCAGTTTCCGCACTGTCTGTCAATTCAAAAGTTGCAGCCGTTTCTGACTGCTCAATTATCTTATGTTCCAGATCGCGGCTCATTCCGTTGTTTACAAGATGATATTCCTTGCCGTTGTATGTATAAAAGCCGTCTTTTATGCGTCCAACTTGCGGAAACAAAACCGGCGCATGGAATTTCCAAACAGATTCCGGTCCTTCAAAAACATACTTTGTGCCGTCAGCTCCGCGGAAAGAATTGATTTCTGCTCCGTGAGTATTGAGCACGACTTCGTAATTAGAATTTTTTAAAGTTATTGTCATAATTACACAATTTTACAGTCTTTTTATTTTTATGGCAAATTTAAATGAGACGTAGTTTTCTTAAGAATAAACATTTTATTCTCTTTTGCAAAAAAATGTGCTATATTACTAGAATGTACGAAATTGAACTAAAAGCCCACGTCTTAGACCGAAAATCTGTAATTCAAAATCTCGAAAAATTTGCATCTTTTTCTGGAGCGGTCGAAAAAGACGACACTTACTATTCAAATACAATAAACGGAAAATCAATCAAGGTGCGCATTAGAAAAGAAACTCCGTTTTCCACACAGGAAGTTCCAAACGCGCCGCAGACAACTTCTCAAAAATCGGTAATTTTTACTTATAAACGCAAAGAAATTCTCAAAAAAGAAGGAGCCTCCATCGAAGTAAACGACGAAAAAGAACTTTTTCTCTCAGATGCAGATGCAATCGAAGCCTTTCTTTTTGACACAGGATTTAAAACAACCCTAAAAAAGCAAAAAAACGTGCTCAGCTGGCACTACGACGGCGCAAATCTTGAACTTTGCCATGTTGCAAAACTCGGCGATTTTTTGGAAATTGAAATTCTTTCTGAGAACAACAGCGAAAAAACAGTATCTCAATCACGTGAAAAGCTTTTAAAAATGCTTTCAAAATGCGGCATTTCGGAAGACAAAATCGAAAACCGTTACTATTCGCAAATGCTTGGAGAATAATATGTTTAACAGAAAACTTTATAAACAGACTGCAAAAAAACAGCTTGCCGGCAGAAGGACTGTCCCAGTTCTTGCAACATTGATTACCACATTCATACTGCTGTTTTTGGGCACAAGCTCCGAAATTCATACTTCACAAACAGCAGACAATTCAGCCTACGCACAAACTGCTTCCTGGATTTACGAAACGGAAGACGATTTTGCGGACGATTATGCTTTTAGCGTTTCTACAATTTCTGACTCTGGCATAAGCCTGCTTTTTTCGATTTTGACAATTTCTATCACAGGAATTTTAATTCTTGCGCAGTGCCATCTTTACAATGAATATTTTAAAACTTTGGAAAAAATCTCGTTCTCCGAATATTTGCGTGGTTTTACGCACTGGTTTAAAGGCGCGCTTGCAGGTCTTTGGTTTATGCTTTGGGTCGTGCTTTGGAGTTTTCTGTTTTTTATTCCTGGAATCGTAAAGGCTTTTTCTTACTCGCAGATGTTTTTTGTACTTGCCGAAAATCCAAAAATTGGAGTTGCAAAAGCAATGCAAATAAGCAAAACGCTTACAAAAGGTTTTAAGGCAGACATTTTTGTCATGTGCATAAGTTTTTTTGGGTGGCACTTTCTTTCTGCCCTTACATTTGGAATTTTGCAGCTGTGGATTCAGCCTTATGAATATATGTCTTTTACAAATGCATACAAAAGTTTAAAAATGCACGCGCTTCGCACAGGAATTCTTACAGAAAGTGACTTTATTTAAGCTGGAGCATACAAAATGAACAAAAAAAACACAAAATACGGACTTGCCGTTTTGCTGACAATTACATTGATTTCAATCTTGATGGGAGTTTTTAAGGTTTCCTCAACGGATCTTTTTTCTATTTCAAAAAAATCAAAAGAACCTGAACAGCAGACGCAAAACAGTTTTTCTTACAACAAAGATTCGAATTATTACATTGCAGTCGTTAATATTTCGGGTGTAATTCAGGAAAAAGGAAGCGAGTACAGCCAAAAATGGCTTTTGAATACGATTCGCTCACTCAAAAATGACAAAAAAAATGCAGGAATTCTCCTATACGTAAATTCTCCAGGCGGAACAGTTTACCATGCCGACGAAGCATATCTTGAACTTTTAAAATACAAGGAAACCGGGAAAAAAATCTATGCGTATTTTGCAGAAATGGCAACTTCCGGAGGCTATTACATTGGCTGCGCTGCAGATAAAATTTATGCAAACCGCAACACGATTACAGGTTCAATCGGAGTAATAAGCGCAAGTTCAATCGATGCAACGGACTTTCTCGAGAAAATAGGCATAAAGTCGATTACGATTCATACCGGCAAGAACAAAAATATGCTTAACTACAACGAAAAGCCGACCGAAGAACAGATTCAGATTATGCAGAGCCTTTCCGACGAGGCATACGAGCAGTTTACACAGATTGTAAGCGAAAGCCGCAATATGAATATAAAAGATGTCCAGAAAATAGCGGACGGACGCATTTATTCGGCAAAACAGGCAAAAGAAAACGGTCTTATTGACGAAATTTTTACTTTTGATGAAGCAAAAAAATCCATAAAAACAGATTTTGAGTCAGACAATATTTCGTTCAAGAATTTTAGATACGAAAAAAGCGAAAGCCTGCGTTCTATTCTTTTGGAAGGTTTTTCTTCAATAAAAAATCCGGCTTCCGCCTTTGGACAGACCCCGCTTCTTTCATACGGAAAATTCTAACTAAGAATTTTCATCAAGAATCTGGGCAAGCTCAATCAAGTTTAGAGGTTTTTTGAAAAAATAATTTACGCCGAGTTCTTTTACACGTTTTTCGGACTCGGCATCTTCAAGAGCCGTCACAACAAAAATCATCGGCTTTCCGAAATTTTCATTTTCACGAATTTTTTTACAAAGGCTAAATCCGTCAACGCCCGGCAAATCAAGATCGAGAATTAAAATTTTCGGATGTTTTTCTGTCATTAAAACTCCGGCTTCAAAACCGTCAAAAGCCTGAAAAATTTCAACTCCAAAAGATTCATATTTTTTCTGCAAGAATTTTGCAATTACGCAGTTTAAGCCCTTATCATCATCAACAATAAGAATATCGCCGTGTTCATAAAAGTTTCCTGCACATTTTTTAGCAAGATGCTCAGGAATTCTCATTTCGCGACTTTTCATAAAAGAAGCCAAATCATCGGGATAAACGCGGTATTGTCCGCCTGGCGTGGTAAAAGCCTTTAAATGACCGCCTTTTATCCAGTTTATCGCAGTCTGATTTACAACACCGCAGATATTTGCAACTTCAAGTGCCGAAAAAACTTCCGGTTTGTCAGTTTTTTTTAACATCTCAAGCCTCTTTTCCTTTTTACAAAATAAGTTATTCTTCGTCTGCAACAGAAAGTATCAGTTTATAGGAAAAACCAGAATCCATTAAGTATTTTATGAGTTTTTCATCTTTTTTTCCATTTTTTAACGCTTTTTTATACGCTCTGCGGCAAAGTTGAATTTCATCATTCACCTTAAAAAAATCATCAACGGCTTTTTTTGCATCGCCTGTTTTTATTCCACGCGAAATAAGCTCACTCAAAAGCCTTATCCGTCCCTGAGGTTTTGCAACAGCATGATTTCTAAGCCAGATTTCAGAAAAACGAAGATCGTTGAGAAGATTTTTTTCCTCAAGATAATCCAAGGCCTGTTTTATTGACTGCTTTGAATGTGATTTTTGAAAAAGTTTTTTTTCAAGTCCAGCCCTGCACTGCTCACAGCGGGCAAGATACTCTTCCGCCTTGCATTCCGCAACAAAAGCTAAAGCGGCGTCTACAATTTCCATTTCCCTGTCTTCAAAAAATTCTGCGCCAACAAAAAATTCTTCTGGTTTGACAGAATAGAGAAAAGCAAACCTTACAAAAAAAACAGACCCGCCGTCCGTTGCAATTTCTACAATGTCCGATGAAGTCTGTTTTATAGCACTTATGCGCATTTGTGTTCCGAAAGCTTTTTCGCTTCCGGCTGTTCCACAAAAAGAAAAACCAAAAGCGAAATTTTGTACATATTGTACAGAATAAAAACTAACGTTTTGAGAACTGGAAGCGACGGCGAGCACCGCGCTGACCATACTTTTTGCGTTCAACCATGCGGCTGTCGCGAGTAAGGAATCCGTTAGCTTTAAGCGATGTGCGGGCATCAGGATCAACCTGAAGCAAGGCGCGTGAAAGTCCGTGAAGACAAGCATCTGCCTGGCCGTTCAATCCGCCGCCAACAACGTTAATCAAAACGTCAAATTTATTTTCGTTGCTTGTAACAAGAAGCGGCTGATGTACTCTGCGTACCTGTTCTTCTGAATCAAAGTATTCAGCAACATCTTTTCCGTTTACAACGATTTTTCCACTACCGTCACGGAGAAATACACGTGCAGTAGCTGTCTTTCTTCTACCTGTTCCAATTGCAATATTCTTAACCATCATAGACTCCTGACTTAAACTTCAAGCGGTTTTGGATTCTGAGCCTTATGTGGGTAGTCAGAACCTGCATAAATCTTTACACTGTCCATCATTTTGCGTCCAAGACGTCCATTTGGAAGCATGCCTGCAATTGTGCGTGAAAGAGGTTCGGTTGGGTTTCTTTCGATAAGCTTTTCGAACGAATACTCACGAAGACCGCCAACATAGCCTGTGTAATGGCGATAAAGCATGTCAGATGCTTTGTTTCCAGAAACAACAACTTTGTCAGCGTTGATAACAACAACAAAGTCACCCATTGCCTGGTTTGGAGTGTAAGAAGCCTTGTTCTTACCACGAACAACTGCTGCAACTTTTGCTGCAACGCGTCCGAGCGGTTTGCCGGCAGCATCGATGATGTACCAGTCGCGTTTCTGCTCGTAATCTTTTACGAATAAAGTTTTCATTTGTATATACCTTGTACTAAAAAGTCTCTTGTGTTCATTTTGATTGCATCTTCAAAAATCACACTCCGCAGATATTGAAGCTTTTATCTGCGCATATACGGGGATATAAATATTAAAATTTTTATTGATTTTGGTCAATAAAAACGAGAACGAAAACTCTCTAAAAAGCCATTAAAACAACAATTTTTAAGAAAATCGTCTTTTATAAAGCTAATCGTTTTCTTCAGATTTTTTTGCTTCTTCAAAGGCTTCTTTTTCTTCTCTGCGGGCTTCTTTTTTGTCCTGAATGTCGGCAAAACCTATAAAAAAGGCGGCAACACCGGCAAGAACAGCAACCAAAGGGCCAACGCCTTTTAGCGCGGAAATTATAAAATCTCCCCAGCCTAAACCTTGCGGCAAGGCAGCACATACAAAAAACGAAATAAGCAAAAGTCCAAAAATAATCGCAGTCATTTTTAGAGATTTCCTCCAGCTCAAACTTTTCAAAAAATTCTAGCATACAAAACATATTTTATCAAACAGTAAAAAGTGCTATACTCGCCTCTATGTTAAAAAAAGACAGCATTTGCAAAGGCGCAAAACTTACGCTTCCTATTTTTTTTGGTTATATTTCTATTGGAATTCCTTTTGGATTGATGGTTGTAAACAACGGTTACCCGTGGTGGCTTGCCCTTTTTATGGGAATGACAATTTTTTCCGGAACAGGGCAATATATCGGAATAAGCCTTATGGCAGCAGGCGCTCCGCTTCCAGCATTTCTGGTAACACAGTTTTTTGTAGGAATCAGGCATATTGTCTACGGACTTTCGCTTCTAAAAAAATATGACAAAAGGCGTGTCGGAAAATGGAAGCCTTTTTTGATTTTTGCTCTTACTGACGAAACTTATGCGCTCATCACAACAAGCAAGGTTCCGCTTGGAGAAAAAGACGGTGAATTTTACAGTCTTATTGCCGCTCTCGACTGGTCTTACTGGCTTTTGGGCAGCGTAATCGGAGCTCTTTTAGGAACTTTTTTGCCTTTCGACTTTACAGGCGTTGATTTTGCGCTCAACTCGCTTTTTATTGTGCTTATGATTGAACAGATTAAACAAAGCAAAGACCTTTTTCCTTCTCTCTGCGGAATCTGCACGGCAATAGCGGCAATCGTCCTTTCAAAATTCGGTTATCTTCCATCGCAGCAGATTTTGATCGTAGCTCTTTCGCTTGGAATTGCAGTTTTGATTTTAGTGCGCGGAATTACTGTAATAAAACATACAAAAACAACAGAAGAATCAAGCTCAACGGAGGAAAAATAAATGCGACTTACACTTTCAGAGGCACTTATTGCAACACTTGTAACCGCAGCCCTTATGTATCTGCTGAGGGCTTTTCCGTTTATTCTTTTCAGCAGAAAAAAGCCGCCTAAGGTTCTTTCGTTTATTGAAAAATATATTCCTGCAATGGTAATCGGTGTTTTAATCATCTATTGCCTTGCCGATCCAAAATACATGACCTTTAGCTCTTCACCATGGGGAATTCCTGCAATCGCCGGAGTTTTGGCAACAATTATTTTACATCTATGGAAAGGCAACAGCATGATAAGCATTTTTGGCGGAACCATTTTATTTATGGCTCTTGAACGGCTGCTGTAAAATTTCAATAGATTATCGGGTCAAGCCAGATAATAACATGGGACAAGTTCAGTAATGACATTAAACTGTAAAGCTCGAAGTCTGTGTAAAATAAAAAATAAAATTTATAAAACTTTTAAAAAATGTGTAGACAATTTGGGCTAATAATCATATTTTAATTTTTATGCAGTTTTTCTGTTATTCATCAAAACCCCCAGAAGTCGGGCTGTAAAAAAAAGAGGTACTCACATTGAACGGTAGTCAGGTAAAGATTGACCACGTATCGAAAGAATTTGGCGATTTTATTGCGCTGAATGACATTAATTTTACGATTAATCAAGGTGAATTTTTCACTTTGCTAGGTCCATCAGGTTGTGGTAAAACGACACTTCTACGGATTATTGCAGGATTTGAAAATCCTGATGACGGTGCCGTTCTTTTTGATGATACAAACGTCGTAGGACTTCCGCCAAACAAAAGGCAGTCTAATACGGTTTTTCAGTCTTATGCGCTTTTTCCGCATATGACAGTTTTTGAAAACGTTGCATTTTCTCTCCGCTTAAAAAAAATCGACAATGCTACTGTTGAAGAAAAAGTCCTCAAATATCTGTCATTGGTTCAGCTTGAGGAACACATGTACAAAAAGCCGAATCAGCTTTCTGGCGGACAAAGGCAGCGTGTTGCTATTGCCAGAGCTCTCATAAACGAACCGAAAGTGCTTTTGCTCGACGAGCCTCTTTCTGCCCTCGACGCAAAACTGCGTTCAAGCCTTCTTGTTGAGCTTGACCGTCTGCACGACAAAATCGGAATCACCTTTATCTTTGTAACCCACGACCAGAGCGAAGCGCTTGCAGTTTCTGACCGCATTGCAATCATGAACAAGGGAAATGTGCTTCAGATTGGAACTCCTTTTGAAATTTACGAAAGTCCGGCTACTCAGTTTGTTGCCCAGTTTATCGGCGAAACAAACCTTTTTGAGTCAACTGTCGTAAAATGCGAAGGCTACAAGGCAAAAACCGGCGAGGAATACATGGTAACTCTCAACACTCCAGCCCTCGGACTGCAGGCTCAGCTTACAGGCGACACTCAGGCAACAAAAGAAGAAGACAAAAATATTCTTGTAACTGATTACGAGCACACAGACGAAGGCCAGAAAGTCGCCTTTACTATCCGCCCGGAAAAAATCAGAATTACTCTCGAAGAACCAAATGTAAACGGCCGCAAAGACATCAACGTGTTTAAAGGTGTGGTTGAAGAGCCGGTTTACACAGGTTTCCAGTCAAAATTCTATATCAAACTGGAAAAAACAGGCACAATCGTAAAAGTCTTTAAGCAGCATACAAACTATCTTGATGACGGCCCGGAAATTCAATGGAAAGACACTGTTTACATTTCGTGGTCGGCAGAAGACGGATATATTGTTGAAGATATTGAAAAATAATTTTTAATATCTTCATATCCGCATTTTTTCTATCATTTCTATCGATAAAAAAAGACAAAAGGACAAGTTTGTAATGAAAAAAGAAAAAGAAAGTCCGCAGCTGGCATTTGCAAAGGCTGCAAGAGACAAAAAATATAAAAAGATGAATCCAGGACCAGTTTATGCATGGCCAATGGGATTTTGGTTCAGTCTGTTTTTTGTAATCCCGCTCATAATTATCGTTGCATATTCTCTTATGAAGCGCGATGTTTATGGCTCGGTTATTGCTGAGTTCAGTTTAAAAGCCTACAAACAGATGCTTACTCCGGCGTATGGAATTATTTTTCTGCGCACACTGTGGATTACGGCTCTTTCAACTTTTATTACGATTCTGATTGCTCTTCCATGCGGTTATGCCATGGCAAGAAGCAAACGTCAGACATTGCTTTTAATTCTTATAATCATTCCATTTTTGACAAACTCGCTCATAAGAATTTTTGCATGGATTACAATTCTTGGCGACAATGGAATTTTAAATATGTTTTTGAGTTCTATTGTAAATTTTTGGCATAAAATAACCGGGAATTCTGCCGGGTTTGAGCCTGTAAAGTTTATGTACACAAAAGGCGCAGTTATAGTTTTAAGCATTTATATGTATCTGCCTTATGCGATTCTGCCGATTTTTACTGCTGTTGACCGTTTTGACTTTTCGCTTTTGGAAGCAGCCCGCGACCTTGGAGCAACAAAACCTCAGTCAATGCTAAAAGTTCTGCTTCCAGGAATCCGCAGCGGAATTATTTCGGCCTTGATTTTTACTTTTATCCCGATTTTTGGCTCTTACACAGTTCCGAATATTGTCGGCGGAAAAGACAGTTATATGATTGGAAATATAATCGTTGATCAGGTTCAGAAAACACGAAACTGGCCTCTAGCTTCTGCATTCTCAATGGTTTTGACACTTCTTTCCATGGCAGGCATTTTGTGGATGCTTTATTCCAGCAAAAAAGACGCTGAGCTCAAAAAAGTCTCTACAAAAGAAGACACTACAGGAATTGGAGGTGTAAAATAATGAAACACAATCCGTTTAACCTTATAAAACAAAACCGCGGAAAACAGAGCGAAAACTTCCGCCATGCAAAACGCGGCTGGAAAAAACGCGCTCCGCAGTTTAGTTTTTCAAAAACAGTGCTTTTTTTGTGTCTTTTGTTCTTGTTTTTGCCGCTTCTGGTAATCATTTTTTATTCGTTCAATGCATCTAAAGACACGGAATTTACAGGTTTTTCGTTTGTATGGTATCAAAAGCTGATTTTTGACTCTGCTCCTCTTTGGCATTCGCTATTGAACAGTTTTATAGTTGCAATTTCGTCTTCTGTCGTTGCAACGGTCTTGGGCTCGCTGGCCGCAATCGGAGTAAGCTGGTATAAATTTACGGGCAAAGGCTATATTCAGACAATAAGCTTTTTGCCGATGGTTTTGCCAGAAGTAATCATGGGCCTTTCGCTTTTGATTTTTTTTAGCGCCGTAAAAATGAGCCTTGGCCTGGTTACGATTTTTATTGCCCATACAACTTTCTGTCTGCCTTTTGTTTTTTTAATGGTTACTGCGCGTGTTGATGATTTTGACACCTCGATTATCGAAGCAAGCCATGACCTCGGAGCAAATGAAATTCAGACGCTCACAAAGGTTATCATTCCTGCGATTATGCCTGGAATTATTTCCGGCTTTATGATGAGCATTACAATGTCTCTTGAAGACTATGTAATTACTTTTTTAGTAAGCGGGCCTGGAAGCACAACCCTGCCGCTATACGTTTACTCGATGATTCGTTTTGGAGTAAGCCCGGTTATCAACTCGCTTTCGTTTGTTTTAATCGTTGCAATCGGAATTTTGACCTTCTCCTTGAGAAAAGGCTTGAAAGGCTTTGCCGCGGCGCGCTAGAAGGCTTTTCTGTTTTTTATGTAAAAAAACGCTCTGTGTGAGCGGTTTATTTAATGTTTTCCCGGTTGCAATGGGGCATCCGGGTTTTGGAGTTAAGCGTTATGAAAATCGCCTCTAAAATTGCAGTTGCGGCTTTTGGTGCATTTGCCGCTATGGGTCTCTTTACTTCTTGTGGAGATGACGGAAAAACTCTTTACCTGTACAACTGGACTTATTACACTCCAGACGAAGTTCTTCGCGACTTTGAAAAAGAATTCAACTGTAAGGTAAAAGTAGACAGCTATGCCTCTAACGAAGAAATGTATGCAAAGCTCAAGGCAGGCGCAAAAGGCTACGACATTGTTGTTCCTTCGCAGGACTATGCTTCAATCATGATTTCACAGGGAATGCTGCAAAAACTCGATCCGTCAAAGCAGACAAATAACTCAAAACTAAATCCCCTGCTTTCAAAAATGGCAACTTATGATCCAAATTTTGAATACGCAAGTCCATACTATCTTGGAGCGGCAGGCGTAAGCGTAAATAAAACAAAAGTTCAGGCCGGAACTTACGAAAAAAACTGGAATATTTTTGCTGACAAAAAGTTTGCAGGCCATGCCACAATGATGGACGACATGCGTGAAGTTGTAGGCGACGCGCTAACTGTTCTGGGCTACGACATTAACACGACAGACGAAGGCGAGCTTGCAAAAGCAAAAGAACTTATCGTAAATAAATGGAAGCCAAACCTTGTAAAATTTGACGCAGAAGGCTTTGGAAAGTCATTTGCCTCTGGAGATTTCTGGCTCTGCCAGGGATATGCAGAAGTAGTTTACGGTGAAGTTCCGGAAGAAAAATGGGAAGAAACAATCGACTTTTTTATTCCTGAAGAAGGCGGCCCGTCTTATCTGGACAGCATGTGCATCTTAAAGACTGCAAAGCACGCTGAGCTTGCAAATGAATTTATAAATTACATTCACCGTCCAGAAGTTTATGCAAAGTTTCTTGACGCATTCCACTTTCCTTGCTTTGTAGTTCCTGAGGCGGCGCAGTTTACGACTAAAAAACCAATGTACGAAGCAAGCCAGATGAATAACTGCAAGCTTAAGCTCGACATTGGCGAAAACCTGGACAAATACAACAATATTTGGCAGGAAATCCGCTACACAGACTAAAAATTTTTATTTTCTAAATTGGTGCGGTACTCTATGTACCGCACTTTTTTTTCCTCAACGCATTTTTTTATTTCTTTTTCGCGCTTTGAAAGCTGGCTTGTCCCGTTTTTTACTTCAATAAATAAAATTTCTTTTACCTCGCCATCATTTTCTGTGCTAAAAGCGACAAAATCCACAGGTTTTCCGACAAAACGGCAGTCGGCAGGATTGCATGGAAAATCCGGCAAAAAAGGAGCAATCTGCTCGGCTGCAAGTCCGGAAAGAACCGCTTTTGAACGGTTTACAGCATCTGCGCGCTCAGTTTTTAAGACACGGCGGAATTTTAACTCGGCAGAAATTCTTCCGGCTTTCCAGGAGATAAAAACAATTAAAATGAATATAATTATTCCGAAAATAAATAAAAGCGCGGGATTGTGAATAAAACGCTCAAGTAAAATGCTCATAAAGTGATTATACCATACTTTTTATATTGCATTGCAGCCCGATGGCTTGCGTGCGGTGCACGCTGCAACTTTTGCTTTGCAAAACTTGTTTTATATAACTGTGAGCTAAAGCTCGCCCGGGCTTTGCAGCCCGATGTGGAAGGGCGCGTGCGCGTGCAAAGCACCGAGGGCACCGAAGCCTGCAACAGCGGTTAGAGGGCCTCTTGTGCGTCCCAAATTTTATTATGGAGAATTTTTATGAAGAAAACGATTTTTTTTGCCGGATTTTTTATTTTTGCCGCAAATTTGTTTTTTGCTGCTGACGAAGGCAGAAAATTTGAGTTTAAATACAGCGAAGGCGACAATTTTGGCTTGATCTCTACTGTTGACGAGACTGTCAAAGTGAACGGCAGGCTGAACCACCGCGCAAAAATCGTAAGCCGTGTTACAGAAAGAGTCGAAAAAGTTGATGAAAACGGACGCGGCTGGATATGCGGAAATTTTATGACGAGCGAGCAGTCTCATTCTGCGGACAATAACGGCGGAAGCTGGAAATGGGGCGAAAATTTTGAAAGCAATTTCTGGAGGGCAAAGGACGGCCGGTTTGAAATTGACTCAAGCTATTTTATGCCGGTAATCCGCGACCTTCCTGTTTTTCCGGACAAAATGCTAAAAACTGGCGATGAGTGGACTGCCGAAGGCTACGAAGCGGAAGACTTGAGGCGCCAGCTGAACGTTGAAGAGCCGTTTTTTGTGCCTTTTACGGCAAAATACAAATATGAGCGCGATGAAGAAGGCCTTTCTTCGGACAGTTCCAGGACAAAAAAGACTTTTGCAGTAATTTCTGCAAAATACACGCTTTTTTACGAAACGGAAATGGAACAGGCGCAAAATGGTTTTATTGCTGATTTTCCAGTTACGACGATGGGTTTTTCTGACAGAACAATCTGGTGGGATTTTGAAAAGGGACAGATTGACCATTACGAAGAAAATTTTAGAATCGTGATTGAAACTTTGACCGGAAATGAATATCAGTTTTCTGGAAAAACGAAGGTCGAATATACAGAATTTAAGAGGACGGCGACAGAAGAGGCTGTGCAGGAAATCCTCGAAAAAATTGACGGAATGGGCTTGCAAGACGTTTCGGTAACAAAAACCGACCGCGGACTTACAATCAGCCTGGAAAATATTCAGTTTGAAGCAAACAGCGCGCGGCTCGAAAAAAGCGAAAAAACTAAAATCAAAAAAATCGGGGAAATTCTCTCGGCTTATCCTGACAACGACCTTTTAGTTTCGGGACACACTGCCCGCTTTGGAAGCGAAGAATCGTGCCAGATTTTGAGCGAGCAGAGGGCGGAAGCCGTTGCAGATTTTTTGACGAACTTGGGAATTAGAGAAAAAAAACACGTTTTTACGCAGGGATTTGGTTCAAAAGTTCCAGTCGCCTCAAATGCAGACAAGGCTGGAATGGCAAAAAACCGCCGCGTAGAAATTACAATTCTTGACAGATAATTGCTTTTTTTGTGCAAAAATTGACTTTTACCGCCATATATATTAGTGCCGGAGGCAATATGTATGGCAGAAAAAGATTTTTTTATTGAAGGCGAAGATTTTCCTGCGCAAAGTTTTGACGAAGAAGATTTTTTTTATTGCGATGAGGCAACCAGGGCAGCGCAAAAATCATTCGGCATAAAATTTTTGTTTCCGTGGCAAAGGCTTGTAATTGCAAATATTCTAGACACTTCATGCTCCGAAGATAAAGATTTTGAGCCAGACGGCCAGATAAACGAAAACGACGGTGTGTGCCGCGGAAAGCAGATTGTTCTTTTGCCGACAGGAGCCGGAAAATCTCTGTGTTTTTTGACACCTGCGCCGCTTTTGGACGGCCCGACTCTTGTAATTTATCCGCTTCTGGCTTTGATGGCAGACCAGCACAGAAGAATGCAGGAAGGAAGCCTTTCGTGCGTTGTTTTTAAAGGCGGACAGACACAGGAAGAACGGGAAGAAAATTTTCGTAAAATAGAATGCGGACAAGCGCGGGTAATTCTTGCAAATCCTGAAGCTTTGCAAAATGAAAAAATTATCTGCCGCTTAAAAAAATGCAGAATTGCCCACATTGCAATCGATGAAGCGCATTGCGTTTCTGAATGGGGAGATTCGTTCAGACCGGCATACCTTACGCTCGGAAAAATCATAAAAGAGCTCGGAGTAAAAACCGTCACCGCCTTTACAGCAACGGCAAGTCCTCCAGTCCTTGCAAGGGTGAATGAAGTCCTTTTTGACGGAAATGCCCATCTTGTTCAAAGCTCAGCAGACCGCTCAAACATTCACTACGAAGTAAGGTACGCATACGCAAAGAAAAAAGCCGTTTTAAGAGCATGCATCGAGCTTAAAAAACCAATGATAGTTTTTTGCTCAAGCAGGAGAAAAACGGAAGACACGGCTCGTCTTTTGACCGCATATTTCGGTTCAGAAAAAGCAAAATTCTATCACGCAGGCATGACAAAAGAAGAAAAACTCGCAGTTGAAAAATGGTTTTTTGACTCGGAAGACGGGATTCTTGCGGCGACGTGCGCATACGGAATGGGAATGGACAAGGGAAACATTTACACTGTGGTTCACCTCGACGCCCCGGAACACATAGAAAATTTTATCCAGGAAGCAGGCCGCGCAGGAAGAAAAGGCGACTCTGTAAGCTCGGTCTTAATCTGGAGCCACAAAGACCAGGCAAAATGGCGGCAGGCGCAAAAAAACAGCCGTGAAAAAGTTATGGGCGATTTTGCAAATTCAAAAATATGCCGCAGAGAATTTATGATGAGCTATTTGACAGGAGAACAGGTTGTCTGTTCGGGCTGCGACATTTGCGATGCGCAAAAACTTGGAAAAAAAGCTGATTATTGCGCGGACGACGCCGAATTTGCATTTAAGTTTATAAAACGGAACAGAAGGCTTTTTACAAAAGACGAAACTGTGAATATTTTGACCCAAAAGTTCAATTTGCGGGACAGAGATTTTTATAAGGAAAATGTCTGGGAAGCACGCGATATGCAAGAAATTCTAACGCAGCTTTTTGACTGTAAAAGAATAAAAAAGCTCGGCGGATTTTGGGAAAATCATATCGACATAAAAACAGAAAAACCTCATTTTTTATTCAGGCATTTTTTAACTGAAAAATCTATTCATCGGCTTTTTTTTCTGAGGCGGAATTTTCGTCTTTTTCAGAAGAAGCTGGAGGAACTGCGGCAACTATTTTCTTAATTTTTTGTTTTGGCGGCTTTTTTCGGTAATTGCCTATGTAACTGATAAATTCAAACATAACGGCACACCCAACCGCCGCCGCAATTACATTTTTGTTAGAAAAAACTGCTTTTATCACCTGAAAAAGTTCATCCATATAGAAATTATCGGAAAACTGCGCGAATTCTTCAATCTGAAAAAAACAAAACTTTTTGCAGATTAAAACTGCCTGGCATTGACCAAAAAATATCTCACCGCTAGAATTTCAGCCATGATTGGAATTGTTGACTACAATGCAGGCAATATAAAAAGTGTCGAACGCGCGCTTTTGTCTTTGAACGCAAATTTTATTCTCTCAAAAAAACCGTCCGAACTCGAAAATTGCGAACGGCTGATTGTTCCAGGAGTCGGCGAAGCAAAATACGCAATGGAACAGTTAAAAAAAACAGGCTTTGACTCATTTTTAAAAGACTGGGCAAAAGCAAAAAAGCCGATGCTTGGAATCTGTCTTGGAAGCCAGATTGTTTTTGAACATTCGGAAGAAGGCGATGTTGACTGTCTTGGGCTTTTAAAAGGCGAAATAAAGCTTTTTAACACAGTCTGGAAAGAAGAAGGAAAAAATCCGGGATTAAAAGTTCCGCAGATTGGCTGGAACGATTTGAATTTTTCAAACGGCGGCTCAAAACTTTTGGAAGGAGTTCCGGAACATTCAGACTTTTATTTTGTCCACTCGTATTTAATCCAGCCGGAAGACAAAACAATTGTAAAAGCATGGGTCGATTACGGAACGCAAGTTCCAGCCTGCGTGGAAAGCGAAAATATTACAGTTTTTCAGTGCCATCCGGAAAAGTCGGGAAAGTGCGGACTTCAGGTTCTGAAAAATTTTATTGACGGCTAGGCAGAAATTTTTAGGCAGGAATCCGCTAAAGCAAAAAAATACAGCCGAATCTAAAAAAAAGGTCAGAAAATATGTTAAAAAAAAGAATTATTGTTTGTCTTGATGTAAAAGACGGCCGGACTACAAAAGGCGTAAAATTTCAGAACAATGTTGATATTGGCGACCCTGTCGAGATGGCAAAAAAATACTACGATCAGGGAGTTGACGAGCTTGTTTTCTACGACATTATGGCAAGCGCGCGCGGAAGAGGTCCAATTCTTGAGCTTATAAGCCGCGTCGCTGAGCAGGTTTTTATACCTTTTTGCGTCGGCGGCGGAATCGGTTCAATCGAAGACATTCGCTCAACAATTCTTGCCGGAGCAGAAAAAGTAAGCTTGAACAGCCAGGCTGTAAAAAATCCGGAGCTTATTAGCCAAGGCGCGCGAATTTTCGGAAACCAGTGCATTGTTCTTGGAATGGATGCGGCAAAAGACGAAACCTGCCCAAGCGGCTACAGGGTTTTTATAAACGGCGGACGGACAAAAACCGATCTTGACGCGCGCGAATGGGCAATAAAAGCCGTAAAGCTTGGAGCCGGAGAAATCGTGCTGAATTCGATTGATGCAGACGGAATGAAAAACGGCTACGAAATAAACCTTACAAAAATGATTGCGGAAAGTGTCGGTGTTCCTGTAATTGCTTCTGGCGGCGGCGGAACTCCCGGACATCTGGCGAACGTACTAAAAGAAGGAAAAGCCGATGCGGCCCTCATTGCGAGCATGGTTCACAGCATGGGCTACACAGTCGGCGGAATAAAAGCCGATCTGGACAAAATGGGAGTTCCTGTAAGAATGCAAGATAAAAAACTGTAATCGCTGAAAAATTGCTTTTAGCAAAATTCGAGCGTATACTAAAAAATATTAGCTTTCTTGTTTTAAGAAAAGCGTATAGGAGATGTAAAATGAACAAGTTTTTTGCAAAATCAGCTGTGCTTTTGGCGTTTTTGACAATTTTGACGGGGGGGGTATAACTTCCTGTAAAGAAGACGACGATTCGGGCTCTGGAACTTCCTCTCAGCCTGAATATGTAGGAAAAATCTATTCGGCCAAAGACGGCAAAAGCTATTTAAAAATCGACACGGAATCCACCGCAACTTATTATGAGTGGGAAGAAGGCTCAGAAGTCCAGGCTTCCGCAAGAACAGCGGAATCTAATCCGACAGTTTACGGGCGTTATGTGGAGCACCAGGGAAAATACACCGTAACTCTTGAAGTTAATAAATATGTATTCAGCCTAGAGATAACATGGACTGGTTCCGACGGAAAAACATATTCCCGCATAATTCAAGCCGATATAGAAAATGGCAAGGCTCTTACTAAGTTCACAATTGACGGAAAAACAGTAGAATACGAGGAAGTCTCAACCGCCCCTGAAAAGCCTAGCGAAGATAACTCAGACGAAGACAACCCTTCAACAGATGACGTTCCGACCCCGGAAGATTTTGCAAGAGTCAGCGCGGGAACTTTTACAATGGGCGGCAAGACTGGCATGTCAACAGAAGAAAGCGAAGCCTCAAAAGCTCATTCTGTTACTCTTACAAAAGATTTTTTTGTTTGCACGCATGAAGTTACCCAGGCAGAATATAAACAATACGTGCCTGCCTATGAGATAGCTGACGGCGAAAATTATCCTGTCAAGTCTGTCAACTGGTTTGATGCAATTAGTTATTGCAACAAGCGTTCTAGCGACGAGGGGCTTACGCCGTGTTATTCACTCGAAGATTCAACAGATCCTGATAGTTGGAAAAAAACAGTAGGAACCTTAGCAAAAGTTGTCTGCAATTTTAATTCCAATGGCTACAGGCTTCCGACAGAGGCAGAATGGGAATATGCGGCGCGGGGCGGAGAAGACTATACATACAGCGGCTCCAGCGATTTTAGGGAAGTAGCTTCATATAGTAAAATAACAGAGGTTAAGCAGCATAAGGCGAATGCCTACGGAATTTATGATATGTCAGGAAATGTTGCAGAATGGTGCTTTGATTTTTACGCGCCATATACAACAGACGACGTAACAAACCCTGTTATAAGTGAGCCGGTTGATAAACAACATCGTATGAGGAAAATTATTAGAGGCGGTTATCCTGATAGCACTGCTCACTATTTGCTGGCTGTCAAATATAGATTTCCATTTGGTTTCCCAGGTGAATCGAGCTTCGCTAAAAAAAGTGCCTATTTAGGTTTCCGTGTAGTCCGCACTGTAAAATAGCAACTTTTTCCGCATTATGCTATGCGCCTCTGGCAAGCATTTGCCAGAGGCGCTGTTTTTTAAACCTATTCCTTTTCCCAGTCTACATCGGGCAGGGCGTCTACAATGTCCGCTGTCTGCACAGACACGTTTACAATGCTAAGGAGCAAGTCCAGAATATAGCGCGGCTTTTCGTGCTCCCTTGACCAGTCGTTCGGGTCGTTTGTAATTCCGCTTTTTTTGTCGGTAGTTACCGCATAGCGTTCCATTATCCACTCGATTGCGGATTTTCCGTTTACCACATATTCATAGGCTTTTTGCGGAATATTTTTTACCGTGTGGTAGTGATTATATATAATGGTGTCTTTCTGTCCTTTTTTTGGAAACTTCATCTGACAGACTTCATAGTATTCGTATTCGCTGTTTGAAGTGCCGGCTTTTGGTTTTTCTGCAACAAAAAGCTCGCCGCCCGGTGTGTTTTTTGAGTTTGAATCTGCGTATTTTTTATTTTCAAGGCTTTCTATTGTCAACCCTTGATATGCGGCAATCTGCTCATAATTCAAATGAAGGTTCGCCAGCTTTCGTCCTGCCTTGCTGAACGCCCAGAATTTCTCATAGTCGCTTATAAGCGGAATGCGCGGAAGCATTTTTTTTAAGTCGGCGCAGAAAGTCTTGCGGTAGCTTTTGGAATGCAGGATACCGTAGACATAATAGAAAATGTCCTCTTTCTGGACTTTGTTTCCGTACTTGCCCTGGGCGCGCTCCAAAATAAAGTCGCTGACAGCCTCGTGCCTTACAATTTGCGCGTCGTCCCCAAAAAGAGAGTTCTGCTCCGGCTCGATGGTTTCGTACCAGTAGAGCGGAAAACATTGTGTGTCGCCAGAATAATGATAATCTGGCAAAGAATCAGTAAGTAAGGGTGTTGGCGACTTAGCTGCACTAAAAGTTATTATCAAATTCTTAGATTTAGAAGTTGGAAATAAAGATGTTTGTTGATAAGTTCTTTGAATAAATTTCTTATGATAAATAAAATTTTGCTTTTGGAAAGGGCGATAAGAAACATCACAAAATTCATCGTTTGAAAAAGAATACAGTACATTTTTTTTAACATCATTTAAGAATAAATCTGACCAAGAAATTCTAGAGGAATCAAAATTTATTACATTCTCAATTTTCTCGTTAGGTTTTTCGGCAATAATCTTCTGATAATATAATCTTTGCTCATTGTAGAAATTTACCATTTTTTCTACATTCTCATTTAAATGATAAAAAGAATAATTGTAAAGATAGGCATCTTTCGCTGTTAAAATTCCATTTGAGTATGTAGTAAAAAAACTTTGTGATTTTGAATCAAATTTCTTATCAGCTTCAATCGGAATCCAAGTGCCGAACTTATCATTTCTCTGGCTTATCCAGTCGCCATGCTCATTCGGCTTTAGCCGGGTGAACGGCAGATTTTCCATGCTCTTGAAGCTTGCGATTATGTCCAGTTTTTGTTCACGGCTCAGGTAGTCGCCTATGTCGTAGTAGTAAATTTCTGCCTTATGATTGGGTGCCTCAGTCATTATAGCTAATTCCTTTTTCATAGAGTGTTTCAGGTGCAATATCTATTTCGTCATTCCATACGACAGTCTCGCCATTCGTATGCACCATGTTAAAAATGGAGATGTTTTCAAGAGGCTTGTACATTGGGTATTTTAAATATGGCTTCATGTCAAAGATTTTCCTAACGCCTTTTTCAAAAGTAAGCAATATTCTATATTCTTTAAGAGGCTCTACGTTTTTAACAGTCCAATATGCGCTCATTGTAACTCCTACTGCAACGGCAAAATTTTTACAAGTGTTTCTTTGTTCTTTGCAAGCTCCCAGTTGGCAATTAGCTCATCCTTGTGAATTTCAGCCCATGCGCTTACAAGTTTTTGTTTAGAAGCCGGAAGTTCGCCTTCCATTATGTTTCCGTCAAAATCAACGACAGACCAGTTTCCGCCATAATTTACATGAAAATGAGGCGGATTGTGGTCGTCTCCATACATATAAATCAAAAGTCCATAAAAACTAGATATACACGGCATTCAAAACCTCCATTTGTATTATAGCACTAATTTACTGTTTTGTTTCGCTCTTTTTTACAAGTACGGTTACCGCAATCGGTGTGCGGCTGCCAAGTCCGAACACGTTTCCTGCCTCTTTTTTGCGGAGCTCTCCGCTTGTCCTGCAGTTGCCCCGCAGGTTGAGCACATAGATCTTGCTGAATTCTTTTTCCAGGGTCTTTCTGAATCCGTCCTGCGCGTTGCCGTCCAGCCAGCTTCCGTTCGATACAAAAGCCACTATGCCGTCTCCTTTTTGACCAAGACTGTAATCGCTATAGGAGTCCTGCTTCCGCTCCCGAAAATCTTTCCTCCCTCCCTGCGGGAAAGTTCTCCGCTCGTCCTCTGGTTTCCTCTCAGATTGAACACATAAATCTTGTCGAATTCCTTCTCCAGTGTCTTGCGGAATCCATCCTGGGCATTGCCGTCCAGATAGCTCCCGTTCGATACGAACGCTATTATACCCCCCCCGTTCTTCTGTATAGCGATTCTGTCGCTTGCCCAGCGGAAGGCCTTTATGTATGAGTCATAAGCAGACTTATTCAACCCAGCTTCAGATTCCTTGACATAAGTTTCTGCAATGCGGTCTTCCAGTTTTTCATAGCTCTGGTTCTGCGCGTTGTCATTGGCAGACTTCTGTCCTACTGAATACGGAGGGTTTCCCATAACGACGGTAATCGGCTGTTTTTTCTGCTCGTTCACACGGTCGCTGTTTTCGCTGAACACCTTGTCGTCCAATGTGGGATCTCCATTCTCATACAGCTGGAACGTATCTGTTAAACAAATACCGCTGAACGGCTCGTATTCAGGTTCTGAATCAAGCTCAGAATGACAGTCCTTTATCAGGTCGTGGTAGGCGTTTTCTATGTTCACGCTTGCAATATAGTAAGCCAAAAGCACAATTTCGTTGGCAAAAATCTCGTGCCTGTATTTTCGCGCCAAGTCCTCTTTTTTAATAATTCCAGACTGCAGGAGCCGTGTTATGAACGTTCCCGTTCCTGTAAACGGGTCGATTATGTTAACTTTCTCGTCGCTGAGCGAACGTCCGAATTCTTTATTCAAAACCCACTCAACGCTATGGATAATAAAGTCCACAACTGGAACCGGAGTATAGACAATTCCAAGCTTCTCGACGGTCATAGGGAAAGCGTTCTTAAAAAAACTGTCGTAAAGCTCAACAACGACTTTCTGTTTTCCTTCCGCATTGTCAATTCCTTCGGCTCGCTGCTTTACCGAGTTATAGAACCGTTCCAGTTTTTCCAAGTCCCCGCTTTCGCTCTTTTCGTCCAAAAGAGAAACGATTTCTTCCAGCGATTTTGAAACCGGGTTTTCTTTGGTAAAGTGGTCGTTTCCGAACAGAGCCTCAAAGACTGGTTTTGTAATCATGTGCTGTGCCAGCATCTCTACGGCGTCATGCCGGCTTACACTAGGATTCAGGTTCTTCTTTAGTCCTTCCCAGTAAGCGTTGAACTTGTCCTTATGGTCGCCATCAACTGAAATCAGCCTGTTTATGCGGTCAATATTTCTCTTTGCTATTTCGCCTACGTCCTTTCCCCAGTCTGCCCAGTAGCGCCGGCTTCCGCACTTGTTTACCATTTTGGCAAAAACCTGTCCGGTAAGCTTCTGGAACTTGTCGTATAATTCCTGCTGGAGCTCATCAAAGTCGAGCGTGCCCTGCACTGGTTCAGAACCGCCGTCGTCATCGCCGCCGCCGACCATTGGCTTTCCGCCAAAGTTGCCGCCGCCAGTTACGTTTATGATTTTAGGCTTCTTTTTATTTAGCTCTATTTTGTTGATTGTCGCATTAAAGCGGTCATCGTGGGCGCGGAGAGCATTCAGCACGCTCCATACAATCTTGAAGTCGTCGCTTGTGTCCAAAATCTCATCTGCGTTCTTATCCCCAGGCACAAGAACCGGTATGATTATGTAGCCAAATTTCTTGCCTTCGGCTTTTCGCATTACCCGGCCTACCGATTGAACCACATCGACCTGGCTGTTTCTTGAAGAAAGGAACATTATTGCGTCAAGGCTTGGAACATCAACGCCCTCGCTAAGACAGCGCACATTGTTCAGAACACGGCACTCTTTTTTATTTGGGTCGGCATGCTTTAGCCAGTCAAGTTTTTCCTCACGGACTGTGCTTCCCATTCCGCCGTCAACGTGCTCCGCCTGAACTGCGACAAGCTGCTCCCGTTCTTCCTCAGACATTTTTTCATAATACGCTTTCTGGCACACATTAAATGAGTCTTTTAAATAAATCGAGCTCTTTATGCTGGAGCAGAATGCGACTGCCGACCGCATCGGCTCCGGGTCAACGTCGCTGAACAGCTCCTTGTCAGTAAGATAGTTTGTCCGCTTTGAAAGAACATTGATGCATCCTATGAGTTTTATAGCGTCGCTTTCTTTTAAGTCGGCGTTTCCTTCCATAAGCTCATTCAAAAGCTCTGGCTCTACGGAATTTTCGTCGAGCGTAAGAACGATTACTTTGTAGTCAGAAAGAAGCTGTTTTTCGACTGCCTCACCGAATCCTATACGGTAGATTTCTTCACCGAACATTTGCGGATCGTCCATTGACCAGACTTCAACTTCCTTTTCCTTTGCTTTTGCTTGGGCGTCGCTGGAATAAAGACGTGGAGTAGCGGTCATATAAAGGCGCTTTTTTGCTTTTATATTGCCGTTTGAATGTACCTTTGTGAACGAAGACTGGCTCTTGTCCTTCTGCTTTACACCGGTTGTGCGGTGGGCTTCGTCGCAGACAATCAAATCAAAAATAAACGAGTCTTTATCCAAATTGTTTATTTGTTTCTGAACATCGCTGATTACGTCTATTGACTGGTATGTGCTGAACACGACAATCATGCCGCCTTCGCAAGCCTGTCTTGCCCTAAAATCAACAAACTGGCTGTAAACCTTCTTGCTGTCGGTTGTGGCGGGAAGCACTAGGTCTGAAATCGAGTCGGCCGCGTGGCTGTCAGAGCAAATGCAGATAGGATAAATATTGCTCTTGCATTGAGCCGACCATTCTTTTAACGTCTGGCTTAAAAGCGCAATTGAAGGAACCAGGAACAGAACCAGATGGCTTTCTGTTGCAAGGGCCTCCGCAATCCTTAAAGAGGTAAAAGTCTTGCCGGTTCCGCAAGCCATGATGAGTTTTCCCCGCTCGTGGTCTGCAAAATATCTGGTCGTAGCGTCGAACGCTTTCTTTTGGTGCGGACGAAGGCCGTATTTTTTTACGGCTGCTTCTGCTCCTTTTTTTCCAGAATCCAAAGCTTCCCAGTCTACATCGTCATTTTTCAGGTCGATTAAACCGATACGGCGAATGCCAAGCCGCTGGACCACATTCTGAGCCTCCGCATTGAATCCGTCGTAAGTAGTATCAATCCAAATCTTAAAAGAGAATGTTTTCTTGCCGTCTTTAGTTTCAAATTCAAAGGAAGAAGTAGAAACAAAAGAGTCTACCATTGCTTTGTCTACTTTCTTACCGGCCGCATAGCATTTGCACTGGACAGCCCAGTAGTCTCCGTCGTGGGTGCGGCAAACAAGGTCTATGCCAGTGTCCTTGCCGCCAGTTCCAAACTGCTTTTTATAAGGAAAGTCTGTCCATAGCCAGACATCTGTCAATAAGTGGCTGTAGGCAGGTTTTGTCAAAAGATAGGCCTGCATGAGCCGTTCAAACTTGTCTCCCTTGTTTCTTTCGGAAGTCGAGTTCTCCCGGTATTTATTTATAATGTCGTCAAATGACAAAGCCATATTTTTCTCCAGTTTCTGCAACAGATTTTTTTTACTATACCATATTTTTTAAGTTTTTTAATGAACCTATGCCAGGTTTCCTAAGATTTCCATAAAGAGAGCGCTTTCTCTCCGTTGTGTTACAAACTATCTCCGTTTAGTGTTGCAGACTATCTCGCGTCCCTTGAGACAACCTGTCTCCAATAAAAAAAATTACAATTTTGGTAATTTTTCTTTCCAAAACACTTGACTTGTCTGGAAAGCTGAATTATCATTATGGTAAGAACAAAAGGGGGCAATGGCAATGGCAGAGTCAATGGGCGAAAGAATCGCCCGCCTAATGAAGGCAAAAAATTTAAATCAAAAGGAGTTTGCGCAGGCTATCGAATCTACAGAGGCTTCTGTGTCGCGTTATCTGGGCAATGCAAGAGAGCCAGGACCAAAAGTTCTAGTAAAAATTGCGAATGTGCTTGGAGTAACCGTTGATGAAATTCTCGGAAAAGAAGATGAATCCGATTTTTCAACGGAATTTCCGCGGATAAAGCTCCTTTTGGCCCGCAATTCAAAACTTTTAACAAACGAGCAAAAGAAAGAGATTATAACCGCTCTTCTTTCTGACTCATCGGAGGATGATATTGAGACTTTCTGACGAACGGTACGAGGAAATCAAAGAAGAAGTTGTAGAACTGTACAAGGAGCTGCATATTACAAAATTTCCTGTAAATGCTAAAGATGTCTGCAATCAGCTTAAAATCGCATTGAAATCATACAATCGGTTTACTGAGCAGGCGCTTGCATGCGTTATAAGAGCAAGCGAAGATGGAATAGTGGCAAAAATCGACAACCACTATGAGATTTTTTACAATCCGTCAAAAGACAAAGCCCGTATCCGTTCAACAATTTTTCATGAAATTGGCCATATTCGGCTGCGCCATCTTATTCATGATGAAGAGAATGAAGCGGAGGCAAATTTCTTTGCGTGCTATTTTCTTGCACCGGCTCCGCTTATCCATCATTTCAATTTTGAATATCTGCATGAACTGATGGATAAATTTTGGGTAACAGTCTCGCTTGCAGAAAATGCCTTTAGCCGTTATCAAAAGTGGCTTAGGTTTTCGGACAGCCGTTATACTCAGTATGAAAGAGAATTATTAGAACTTGCAATGGAGGGAGAAAACTGAAAACAGACATTGAAAGTCTTTCTGCTTTATCCGGTGCGGAAAGATAAAAAAAAGCTGCAAATTTACGCCAATAAATCTACAGCTTGTATAAATGCGTGAACACTTATAAATTCGTTGTTTTTATAGTATCACGCATGACCGCCGGGGTCAATATTTCAAAAACAGCGCTTTATG